>Ga0082212_10000612_pt1 | contig 51847 bp, 49 predicted proteins | sample TergutNt197P3_FD_71548 | JGI IMG/M metagenome (GOLD analysis project Ga0082212, IMG submission 71548) | Neocapritermes taracua P3 segment gut microbial communities from Petit-Saut dam, French Guiana - Nt197 P3 | ecosystem: Host-associated > Arthropoda: Insects > Digestive system > Gut ...
ATTCCCCTGCACCCCCATACCCTGAAAACAGCGAAGCTGTTTTCAGGAATGCCCGGTCCAGGGCCGGCTAGGCCCTGGCGGGGAGGCTTGGAGGGGCAGAGCCCCTCCAAATCCTGAGCTTAACCATGCTTTGAGGAGCTCCTCATGTCCACACTTGATGCGGCGCCCTGCCCGCCCTTGCATGTTAAAAACGCTGTAATTCCCAGCCTGGACGCGGAAAAACCGCATGACGTGCTGGCTGTGAACGGGCGTATTGTGGCCTGCGGGCCAAGCGGTACGCTGGACGCCCCTTCCGGCGTGGAAGTCGTGGATGCCGGGGGCTTGCGCCTTTTTCCCAGTTTTATTGATGCACACGTGCACTTGCGCGAACCGGGCTATGAGTACAAGGAAGACATCGCCTCCGGCCTGACCGCGGCGGCCCACGGCGGATTCGGGGCCGTGCTCGCCATGGGCAATACCAAACCGGTCAACGATGCCGCCTCGGTCACCCGGTACATGCTGGAAAAGGCGGCTTTGCATCATCCCAAGGGCCCCCGCCTTTTGCCCGTGGGCGCTTTGACCGTCGGGCTGGAAGGCAAGGAACTCTCCCCTATGGGTGAACTGGCCGAGGCCGGGTGCGTGGCTTTTTCCAATGACGGACGCCCGGTGACCAATACGGAAATTTTTCGCAGAGGCATGGAATACGCCGCCCAATGGGGACGCATTGTCATAGACCACTGCGAGGATGAATTCCTGGCCAAAGGCGCCCACATGAACGAGGGCGACGTTTCCGGCCGCATCGGCGTGAAAGGACAGCCCCCGGTTGCCGAGGCCCTGCATGTGGCGCGGGACATACTGCTGTCGGAGTATCTGGATATTCCGGTGCACCTTGCCCATATCAGCGCCCGCCAGTCCGTGGACCTGATCCGCCACGCCAAGGAACGGGGGATCAGGGTCAGCGCCGAAACCTGCCCGCACTATCTTCTGCTGGATGAATCGCGTCTGGCGGACTATGATACGGCAGCCAAGGTCAACCCTCCTCTGCGCGGCCCTGAGGATGTGGAGGCCCTGCGTAAGGCGGTGCGCGAAGGCGTCATTGACATCTTTGTCACGGATCATGCGCCGCACGCGGCGCATGAAAAGGAACAACCCTTGGACGAGGCCCCCAGTGGCCTGATCGGCCTGGAAACAGCCCTGCCCTTGACGTATGAGCTTATCCGCCAGGGGCTTATCACGGAACGTGATTTTGTCCGGATGTGGCATTCGAGTCCGGCCCGGATTTTCAATATTGCCGTCAATACCTTTGCTCCCGGCGATCCGGCGGACTTTTTCCTCTTTGATCCCGCCCTGGCCTGGACGCCGAACCGGGAGACGCTGCATTCCAAAAGCCTCAATACGCCCTTTCTCGGCCTGCCCATGCGGGGGAAGGTGACCGCGCACTGGCTTGGAGGCTGCAAAATAGTATGATATGTTTCCGATGTAATTAAAACAGCTTACTCCACAAGGGAGGTCCGGATGTCGCAGCCTTCATTCAAGGACGCCATCACCATAGCGAAAACCATCATGCGCAGCGGGTTTGACGCCCATGTGGTCAATACCCCGCTGCAACATGAACTTATTGAAGCTCTTGATGTATATGAAATAGATATTGCCACTGACGCCACGTTTGAAGAACTGGCCAAACTGTTTCCGGCCATGGTCCGGGTTCAGGATAATCGCTATCCCGCGCTCATGGGCACCATGGAAGAACACGGCTATCTGTACCGCTTCTACCTGATGAATGTATCGGAAGATCCTCTGCCGGAGGACTGTCTGACCAGGATCACGCCAACCATCCTGCAACGCATGGCCAAAAGCGGGAAACTGCCGCGTACACTGATTAACGGCATGGTTTCCCTCTCTCCGCAGGAAGTGGGCGGTACGCACGGCTTTGATGATTTTTCCAGCGGCTATATCCGCCTCGAAGGTTTGCCCGACGAAACCCTGCGCAGGAACTATCTGCTGGCAATCCGCGCCTTCCGTTTTGCCGCCAACTACGATCTGCCCATTGAACCCAATACCTGGATGAGTATCGTCCGTTCAAACTCCCTGATTCTGGACTACGTGCCCATTTCCCACATCATGGATGAATGGCGCAAGGTTGAAGCCGAAAACATGTGGAAATTCGTGCGCATGCTGTTTGACAGCCAGATATTGCACGGTTTTCTTCCTGAGGTCGCGGGACTTTCCCGTGTGCGGCAGACGCGCAATGACTCGGGGGTGGAAGAAAATGTGCTCGAGCATACCATAGAGAGCATGCGTTGCTATCCTGAAGGCGAATTCCACTATGATTGGTACGGCACCTTTGCCATGCTCTTCCATGACGTGGGCAAACTCTTTACTGCGGAATTCCACCAGGGGCGCTGGACCTTTTATGAGCATCACCGGGTCGGGGCCATGATAACGCGCAGAATTCTGCGCAGGCTGCATATGCTTCCCGAAGACATCGAGCTGATCTGTCATCTGGTGCGCAACCATATGCGCTTCTCTTTCATGATGACCGACAGGGGTATCCGGCGCTTCAAGGCCCTGGAGGAGTATCCCCGGCTTATTGAAATGTCCCGCGCCAATATCAAGGCCCGAGAGGACAATTACACCGCCTTTAACCATAATAACAAATACCTGCAACGGGCTGAACTGCCCGAACAAATGCTCGAACCTCTGCTCAACGGCAACGAAATCATGCAGTTCACCGGCTTAAAGCCCGGTCCCAGTGTCGGCCATATTCGCCAGGCCATGCTCACGGCCCAAATAGCCGGTGAAGTCAACACCCGGGATGAAGCCATCGCCTTTGCCCGGGCCATGGCTGAAGCGCAACGGTAAAATTTACTTTTTACTCCAGGAGACATCTATGAATATCGGCTACATAGGACTCGGACTTATGGGAAAATCCTGTGCTCTCAACCTTATGAAGGCCGGGCACTCACTTTTCGTATGGGCCCGCCGTCCTGAATCAGCCAAGGAAGTGCTGGAAAAAGGAGCTTCCTGGTGTTCAAGCATTGCCGAAACAGCCGCCAAGTGCGAAATCCTCTTTCTTAACGTCACCAACACGGAAGATGTGGAGTCCATTCTTTTCGGCATAAACGGCGTTGCCGACAGCAACAACAAGGGATTGACCGTTGTGGACATGAGCACCATTTCCGCCACGGCAACCAGGGCCATGGCCAAACGTCTTGAGAGCCACGGCATGGAACTGGTGGACGCTCCTGTTTCCGGCGGCACAGCCGGAGCGGCAAACGGCACTTTGACCATTATGGTTGGATCCAGGCAGGAGACCTTTGACAGAATTAAACCGATACTTGAGAGCATGGGCAAGACCATAACCCATATCGGCAGCAGCGGCGCCGGTCAAATTGCCAAAAGCTGTAACCAGATCATTATCACCGGCACCATAGCGGCCGTTGCCGAGGCGTTTCGTTTTGCCGAAGCTGCGGACGTGGATACATCCCTTGTCCGTCAGGCCTTGCTCGGCGGCCTGGCCGGAAGCAAGATTCTTGAAATCCATGCCAACCGGATGATTGAAGACAGCTATGCCCCCGGATTCAAAGCCGTACTGCACCTTAAAGACATGGGCATTGTCGAAAAGATCGCTGAAGAATTCCACCTGCATATGCCTGTCAGCCAAATCGGCTACGGGCTTCTGCAAAAAACCGTGGATGCGGGATACGGTGAAGAGGATTCGGCCGCCATGTATAAAATAACCAGCTAAAATCCACGCTTGTTTCATATAAAGGCGGCCGGGGAATGTCTGAAGACATTCCCCGGCCGCGCAGTTTCCCGTGCCCCCGGAACCCCTAACTTACACTTGGTATGCCAAATGGGGGAGGGTCACCAGCATACGCGCGGGACTTTTTGTTGGATAGGGTCCGCACACTCACTCTGTTGCGCCCGTTTCTCTTTGCCTGGTACAACGCCGCGTCGGCAAGTTCGACGATTTTCTCCAAAAAATCGCTGTCCCTGGGGTCTTTCCAATCCGGAGAGATACACACCAGACCTATGCTTATGGTGATACCGTGTTCCCCCTGGTCCGTGGCCACAGGGGAATGCGCAACAGCCCGGCGCAGTCTTTCCACAATCTTCTTGCCGAATTTTTCTTCCGCAAACGACAAAAACAGCACGAATTCATCACCGCCGAAGCGGCCAAGAGCGTCATTGGTACGTAAATGTTTTTGTGCCAACGCCGTGACATGCTTGATCGCAAGATCGCCATTCAAATGTCCGAGGGTGTCATTGAAGGTTTTAAAACGATCAATGTCAAAGACCGCTATTCCGCAGTACTCACCGGCAACTTTTGCCCTGTTGAGTCCGACCAGAGTACGCTCATAAAAAGAACGGCGATTCAGCACGCCGGTAAGCCCGTCGTGTTCCGCCTGGTAGCGGAAGTTTGCCTCGCTTTTTTGCAAGGCTGTCATGGCCTGGTTTTTGAGCTCCATTTCATGATTCAAGGCCTCGTTAAGGCGCAGAAGTTCATTTTCATTCTGTTTCAGGGTAGTCAAGGCAGTATCCAACTGCACCACCATACTGTTGAAGGCCTCGGAAAACTCGCCCATAAAATCGACACGGTGGGAAAAATTACCGGCCGACACCTGCTGGATCTGCCATGTAAGGTGCAAAAGATTGGACTGCAAAGTCTTCAGGCTTCCCGCCAGGGAACCGCGCAGCAGTATATCATCGGAAAGATTGCCCCTGGAGAAATCCTTCAGCAGGTTTCGCAAGCTCACCAGGTAATCATGAATAAAACGCAATGTGGGTAGCCCTTCCCCCTCATGAGGGAAGGGCGGCTCTATGCCCTCAAGCAGCATTTTTTTGATGTGCTCAAGGCTGAGTTCCATGAGCGGCGAGGCCGGTTCAGTCATTCGAATTGTCCGTCAGTGTTCCCCTGAATCTACAGGTTCTCGCGCCTGAGCACCAGCAGTCGATTTCACTCACAGCAAAATTCAACCCTGTATACGTGTCGAGAATGCCTTTGATAAACCCTTCGTCATAGATGCAAATATGATCCGAAGTATCGGGAAGCCCCGAACAGTCCAGATCCTCGTCAACCGTAAGCTGAAACTGCATTTTATCTGTATCGGCTTTCTCAAAACGTACAATCCCGATACCAAGTTCACGGAACTGATCCTGAATGATGCGCAACAAATCCGCCGGATCAGCCGCGCCCTGACAGTAGCGGTCATAAAAAGCCTTGCCGGCCAGAACACCGGCGTCAAAAAAGAGCTTGTCCGCCACCTCGGTCCCGTATTGCTGTTCAATAACATCGCGCAAGGTAAACTGGAGCAGCCGGTAAACCTCGACCTTTGTTGAAGCCCCCAATCCGGGACGCACCGCAGCGATGTCTGCGCCTATTGTATCCCATGAGAAAGCGTATTTTCTGTTCGGCATGCTCATAACAACCACCTTGCTCCTTTGTTTATTAAGGTGTTTATTCAGTTTTATTAGTCTACATTATATTTCCATAAATAACAACTTGAGAGTGGCCTTATCCCTTCAGAGACTGCCAAAAACCGTCACAACGCCTTGCTCTTTTATCATGTCTATGACCGCATATCAGCTTTTCTTGGTAGTGCCTCAGTTTGGGGTCAGACAAGGAAGGCGTAGCTTTGGCCGATGGGGCTGGACTCTTCGGTCCTGCCCCGGAGGACAAAGCAAGCCTGACGAAGTATCACGCCAAACTCAGGCACTACCCTTTTTTCCTTTCTCCTGTTACCATGTGACAACTTGAATAATTTTGACTCGAGGTACGCACATGACCATACCTTCTTCCGTCGAAAGCGCCCCCTCTTCCGCAGCCCGGCGCAACTCTCCCGCCTTTACGGTCGATCAGTTGATCGCGGCCTTCTACGATACCATTCCCGATCCCGAATCCCCCGGCCAGCGCGTCAGCTTTGGAACCTCAGGCCATCGCGGATCTTCTTTTTCCGGCAGTTTTACCGAAAGCCATATTTTGGCCATCAGCCAGGCTGTTTGCGATTACCGCAAGAGCAAAGGCATTGCCGGTCCGCTTTTTATGGGCAAAGACACCCACGCCCTTTCCGGTCCAGCCTTGCGGACCGCCCTTGAAGTCCTTGTTGCCAACGGTGTGCATACCTGTATTCAGGAAGGCGATGCGCCCACGGCAACACCGGTGGTTTCTCGGGCTATCCTCTCGCATAACTTGCGCGGAGGGAAAAAAACGCCTGCTGACACGGCTGACGGCATTGTGATCACCCCTTCGCACAATCCTCCTGAAGATGGAGGCTTCAAATACAACGAATACCACGGCGGCCCGGCAGGAACCGAGGTCACGGCCTGGATTGAAAAGCGGGCCAATGAATATTTAGCCACGAAAAACAGCGGCGTCAAACGCATGCCGTTCCAGAAGGCGAACCGGGCTGATTGCGTACAGCACATGGATTTCATTATGCCCTATGTTGATGATCTGAGAAACGTCATCAACATGCAAGCCATTGCCGAATCCGGCCTGCGCCTCGGCGCGGACCCCCTGGGCGGTTCCGCGCTGCCTCTTTGGGAGCCCATAGCTGAACGATACAACATTGCCCTTGTTATTGTGAATAAGGAACTGGACCCGCTTTTTCGTTTTATGCCTCCGGATCATGACGGAAAAATCCGCATGGACTGCTCTTCTCCCTTTGCCATGGCGGGATTGATACATCACGCCGCTGATTTTTCCCTTGCCTTTGGCAATGACCCGGATGCCGATCGTCACGGCATAGTGACCAAAGCAGGCCTGATGAACCCCAACCAATATTTGTGCGCGGCCGTGTTCTATCTTTTACAGAACCGCCCTGCCTGGCCCCGGAACGCGGCCGTGGGCAAAACCTGCGTCACCAGCAGCCTGATGGACAGGGTATGCGCTTTTCTCGACCGCAAGCTGTATGAAACTCCGGTCGGATTCAAATGGTTCGTGGACGGCTTGTATACTTCCGCCTTAGTCTTTGGCGGCGAGGAAAGCGCCGGCGCTTCCTTCCTACGGCAGGACGGCACCCCCTGGAGCACGGACAAGGACGGCATTATTCTCAATCTTCTTGCCGCGGAAATGACGGCTTTGACCGGCAAGGATCCTGCCCAAATTTATGCCGGACTTACGGAACGCTTCGGGGAACCGTACTACGCCCGGATTGACGCCCCGGCCACGGCCGCTGAAAAAAAAGCGCTCAAAAACCTGACCCCGGCCGCGGTTACCCGAAAGCAACTGGCCGGAGACCCGATCAGCCAGGTCCTTACAACCGCCCCCGGTGATAACGAACCCATCGGCGGTCTCAAGGTCGTAACACCGAACGGCTGGTTTGCCGCCCGTCCTTCCGGCACCGAAGAACTCTACAAAATTTACGCGGAAAGCTTTGTCAGCGAGGCGCACCTCGCGCAATTACAGGAAGAGGCCCGGGAACTGGTCGCCGCTGCCTTTGCGGCAACCTAACATGGTTTTTATCTTGCTTTCCGTAACAAAATTCCGTATCTATGCGCTGTCCGTAAAAGCGGCGGATGGATATTCCCTGCCGCTAATTGAAATTAAAACCATGTCCTCGTAGCTCAGTTGGATAGAGCGACAGCCTCCTAAGCTGTAGGCCGCACGTTCGATTCGTGCCGGGGACACCAGTTAAATCAAGGCGTTAGGTATAAAAAAATCCTAACGCCTTTTTCAATAGCCTACCTCTTTTTGGTGACGCACAGCCAGAATGATAACGGCGGCTTTATTCTCATCAAAGTGGTATAGCAGGACATAGCCCGAAGCGCCGAAAGGTATGAGCAATTCCCTGTGTTCAGGTTCCAAATCTTCGGCTGGGCGGCCGGCGTTCGGAAATTGTTTGAGGATCGCGGCCTGTTTCCTCAGGGCATCCGCAGCCGCATTTGCGGCGTCCTGATCTTTTCCCGCTAGAAAACGGTAAGCCCGTTGTATACCCTGGATGGCGTCAGGCGACCACTCCAGCTTTAGATATGGCATTTAGGCGGCTCCACATCGTTACCCTTCGCTAACTCTTCGAGCCAAGCGTCAACCTCTTCGCCGGTCAAATGGAGGCCTGTGCGCTGGTATTCTTCCCAGGCAGCTATACCCTCTTGCCGCCATGCCTCCCGCTTTTCCTCCCGGCTCACAAAGCTTTCTATTGCCTGAAGCATAAGCGCATGAGGTGTGCGTTGCCGGGCTTCCGCAAGGCTCTGTAGGCGTTCTCGCAGTTCGCCAGGGATTTTGATGCTGGTAGACAATGCTTGTGTTTGCATGGCGTGTCCTCCTGAAAGCAACAATAAATACTTTTTGGTTTTGGTCAACTGTTTGTGCTGGCATAAAAAACCCCCTGCCTGAACTCAAGCAGGGGGTATGTCCGTTTATTTTTCAAAATATGGGGCCTGACGGCTGTTTACGCGAGGCGGAACCTTGGGCTATAACACCGTGGCCTTCCCTCTCTGTCTGACAAATATTCTTACCTTGTAAAGGAACGCCCATGGTCAGTATCGGTACTCCCAACTCCCCCACCGCCACTAAACTTATGCTCCTGGGCTCCGGAGAGCTCGGGCGCGAGGTCGCCATCGAAGCCATGCGCCTCGGGGTCGAAGTCATTGCCGTGGACAGATACGAGGGCGCACCCGCCATGCAGGTGGCTCACAAAAGCTACGCCATCTCCATGCTTGACGGCGCGGCCTTGCGCGCACTGGTGGAAAAAGAACGGCCGGATTTCATAGTGCCGGAAATCGAAGCCATAGCCACGGACACCCTGCTGGAACTGGAAAAAGACGGCTTTCATGTAGCGCCTACAGCCAGAGCCACCCGTCTGACCATGAACCGGGAAGGCATCCGCCGTCTCGCGGCGGAAGAACTGGGCCTGCCGACATCCCCCTATCGTTTCGCGGGCAGCATGGAAGAGTTTCGCGCGGCTGTCGCCGCTGTCGGCATTCCCTGCGTGGTCAAGCCGATCATGAGTTCTTCCGGCAAGGGACAAAGCACGATCCGGTCGGAAAGCGACATACAGTCGGCCTGGGACTACGCTCAGGAAGGCGGCCGTACCGGCAAGGGGCGGGTTATTGTAGAGGGCTTTGTTGACTTTGACTACGAAATCACGCAACTGACCGTGCGCCACGTCAACGGGGTGAGTTTTTGCGATCCCATAGGCCACTACCAGGAAGACGGAGACTACCGTCTGTCCTGGCAGTCACAGCCCATGAACGAGGATACTCTGGCCAAAGCCAGGGAAATGGCCGATACAGTCACCGGCGCTCTCGGCGGGCGCGGTATTTTCGGTGTGGAACTGTTCATTAAACAGGGTCGAGACGGCGCGCCGGACACGGTATATTTCAGTGAAGTATCGCCCCGCCCGCATGATACCGGCCTTGTGACCTGTATTTCCCAGAATCTCTCGGAATTCGCTCTGCATGTGCGCGCGGTGCTCGGCCTGCCAATTCCGGCAATCCGCAGGCATGGACCTGCCGCCTCCGCTGTCATCTTGCCGCAAGGCCGAAGCGTGCAGCCCGTGTTTAACAATGTGGATGCCGCTCTGCGGGAACCGGACACGGCCGTCATGCTGTTCGGAAAACCGGAGATTGCCGGCCGCCGCCGCATGGGTGTCGCCCTGGCCCTTGGGTCCAGCATCGAAGAGGCCAAGGAAAAAGCGCAACGGGCAGCCACGGCGATCACGGTAAGCATGTAAACGCTGTTAGTGGCTCAGTTTGAGGTCAGACGAGGAAGGCGCGGCTTTGGGCGATGGGGCTGGACTCTTACGGTCCTGCCCCGGAGCACAAAGCAAGCCTGACGAAGTATCACGTCAAACTGAGCCACTACCCGTATATACTGACACAAGGGTTAAGTATGATAACAAGGAGTACCACCATGCGAACATTTCCTTTGATCCTAATTTTGATTTTGGCTGTAGGGCTGACGGGGTGTGCCAGCAGACCAGCCGGAGATTTATGGTTGGCAACAGCACACGCAGATAGGTTTGATGATAGCCTGTCGAAAATGGTTACCATTGGCGAAGAAACGCCGCGCCTGCTTGGTATGAGCGGGATAACAATGTCAATGCGGTATTACCCATTTGTGGGCCTTAGAGACGGTGAAATCCTTTTCGGCATCCGTTCAGGAGGCCGACATAGGGTTCCGGTTGGTGATGTTCAGGTTCGGATTGATACTAACCCGACATGGACAATAACGACTGCGGAAACCCCGCTATATCTCGCTCCTGCGCCCCCGCAGGTGGCAACGTTTGAAGTACCGAAGGGCCATCAAATGAGTAAAGATATGGCTGCGGCAATGGCGATGAGTCAGGCCGCAACTGAAAAGGCGATGGAGAATATGGGGAAAATTATGTCCCCGTTTACTGCCGCGACAGGAGATAAGGCAAAGGCTATAATCAGGGAAATGCTTGCCGGAAATAGGATTATTTACCGCACTGTTGGCCTTAACCAAGCAGCTTCAACAGAGGGCGAGGTTTTGATTGACGGTTCGTTCGCTAGGGCTTTGAGTCAGATTGGCATTACTAGAGATATGCTGAATTAGTTCCCTGCATAAAATCAAATCCCCAGACCTGATATGTTTTTCAAGTCTGGGGATTTTTGCTAGAAAGGCAGAACGGTTTCTACGGGGGGATATAGGTATGGGACGGCACAAATGTATGCGTTCTTTTGTTGAAAAATGTGACGACTCAAGGCTCATGGAGTTTTTTGAGCGCATTGATGCTTTCTTAGAAATTCCCATAGAATCCAAACTATCAGATGAAAATGAGCAATGTGCTGTCTGCCATATATACAAGAAGAAGTGGGAATTTCTTTATGGAAAAAATTGGAAACAGACTGATAGTGACATTTTTCATGAATTGACCCATATCTCTCTTTGCATAGAAGGGTGGCCCATAGCAAAACATATACCGTATAGAGCCGACTATACGAAATATACTATAGAGCGCATGTGGAATTTGGCATATCACACGAAGATATGGGAAAGGGAAAAGCGTTGTGGTTTCTCCCAAAAAGAACGGGTGACTGATGAACTCAAAGAATACGTAATCCCGGAATATCAGGACCATAACACCGTCCAAAAGTCATACTATGGGCTGGAGGATCAAGATTATGGCTGGAAATTACGCTATCGAGTAATATATCTAGCTTCTGTGCTACTCTCTCCGGTTCAAATAGATCATAAAAATCACCTGAGAACACTTCTGATAAATAATCTTCCGCAGCCAGTGTATCAGCAAGTGGATTCCATTTGCGAAGTTTTTGTCGAGCATTCGCAATCTTTTCCGCAATCTCTTGAAATTGCTCTTGGGGAAGTTTTGAAAATAATAAAATCGCCATTAGAGCGCCTTGAGATTGTGCCCGACGACGAGCTTCCTGAACCCGATCCCGATTTCTTTGCCGTGATCCAAAAGGCATTTGTAGAAGACTAGCCACTGGTTTACTCCTCCTTGCATCAGTTACACGAGAAGCTATATTGACTCGTACAAAATGCAAGGAGCTGTTATGTCTGAAACCAGCACCAAAACTTGGCCGGAATTGCTCGCGCTTCATGAAAAACTAGAAGCCGACGCCAAACCTGCCCCTTATACGCCTCCAATCCGCTGCGATAGGGGTATGAATGATTATGCGATTGAACGGCAGCAACGGTTAGCGCAGGGACAATATGTGGGTGGCTTTACTAGGACAAAGGGTTAGCCGCGATAACTGAATTAAATGAATAATTTTCAAACTATGCCACCACCTAAACGCTATGAGACTTGACAGAACGGGCATATCTGGCGTACACACCCTTTTCTTGTAGCGCGGGAATAACTCAGCGGTAGAGTGCAACCTTGCCAAGGTTGAAGTCGCGGGTTCAAATCCCGTTTCCCGCTCCAAACGGCGGCATGGCCAAGTGGTAAGGCAGAGGTCTGCAAAACCTCCATCTCCAGTTCAAATCTGGATGCCGCCTCCAGAAAAAGATATAGCCGAATTTGCGATGGTCCTGGAAAGAAGGCCGTCCAAATTCGGTTCTTTTTTGTAGGCAGAACCTACGGAAGACTCTCCCACCAGCGTGAAACCTCTGTAACGCCGGGAATCAGCTTTTGTCCCATGAGGGGCGTAAGCAGGGTGAGGCCGCCGTCCTCGTCCGCCAGAGCGCAAAGCGCGCGGATGGATTCGTCCCAAGGATGCAGGGCGAGATCAAAAACTCCCCAGTGCATGGGAACCAGCGCCTTGGTCCGAAGATCGTGATAGGCTCGGATCGCCTCTGCCGGAAACACATGGGTGTTGGGCCAGCCGGTATTCCAGGCGTCTATTTCCAGGAAAGCCAGGTCAAAGGGACCGTGTTTGTCGCCTGTGGCGCGAAAATGCCCGCCGTAGCCGGTATCGCCGCTGATATAGACCCGGTTATTCCGTCCCTTCAAGACGTAACCGGTCCACAGACTGCTGTTGCGGGTGGAATAGGTGCGGCCGGAAAAATGCCTGCCGCCTTGCGCAATGATGCTGATGCCGTCCCGGCTGCATTCGTCGCCCCAGCCGAGTTCACGAATGTTTTTTGTTGGCACGCCCCACTTGGCAAGGTGCGCGCCCACGCCGAACGGCACGATAAAGAGGACTTCCCGGCTCCTTAAATAGCGTATAGTGGAGTACTCCAGGTGATCGTAATGGTCATGCGTGATCAACACATAGTCAACGGGCGGCAGTTCCTTGCGAGCCAGCGGGGATGGACCGTAGCGCCGCGCGACAAAGGGCACGGGCGCGGCATTGCCGAAAACCGGGTCAACCAGAAAGCGCCTGCCTTCCAATTCAATGAGCAGGGAGGAGTGCCCCAGCCAATATGCCGCCAATTCTGCCGCCTTTTCGGCAAAGGAATCTTTGCCGAGCTTGTGCATGGGCAGAGGAGCTTTCGGGGCGTTGGCATTAAGCAGAAGATGGCGCAGCCATCCGGCACTGCCGCCGCTCACGCGATCTGGATAATAGGGAGTGGGCTCCGGGCTGTGGAATGTTCCGTCGGAAAAATAGGGCAAATTTTCATAGGCGGAAACGTCTTTCGGCGTCTGGCCGAATTCACGCAGCACGTACCCCACAAGGAAAGATGCGGCAGCCAGCGAGACGGCGGAGAGGGCCGCAATGATTTTGGCGGGCTTTTTCATTCTCAAGCCCGAATGAACCTGGACCAGTACCGTTTTTGGGAAATCAACTCCACTACGTCGATCAGGGCCAGATGTGAATAGGCCTGGGGAAAGTTGCCAAGCTGACGCCTGGTGCTGAAATCCAAATCTTCGCTGAACAGCCCCACATGGTTGCAGCAGGTAATGATTTCGTCAAACAGGGCCACAGCCTCTTCTTGCCGTCCGGTCACATAGAGCGCCCGCACCAGCCAGAACACGCAAATGGTGAAGGCCGAGCTTGGCAGGCCGAAGTCATCGCGGTTTTTATAGCGGTACAAAAGGCCGTCATGGAACAATTCCCGCTTGATCCGGTCCACGGTTTTGACGTAGCGTTCATCGTTGGCATCAATGAACCCATACTGCTCCATGAGCAGGAGCGAAGCGTCCATGTCTTCGCTGCCGTAATACTGTGAGAAGCTTTGAATTTTTGCATTCCAGCCCTTGGCAAACACCTCTTCGCGGATGACCTCCGCTTCGACCCGGAACCGGGTCTCATCGGAAAAACGGCCGAGAAACGCGGCGATCCGCGCGGCCCGATCCAGGGCCACCCAACACATGACCTTGGAAAGGACAAAATGCTCCCGCTTCTCCCTGAATTCCCAGATGCTCTGGTCCGGGAGGCGCCACTCGGCCATGACGGTCTTGGCTATTTTTCCCACGATTTCCCACATTTCCTCAATGTCATCCAGGGTACCGGGAAATACATGGTAGTAGGTATTAATCACATCCAAAAGATAGCCGAACACGTCGTTCTGCTTCTGAATGTACGCCGCGTTGCCGATACGCACCGGCCTGGAGTCCGCATAGCCCGCCAGATGTTCCAGCGTTTCTTCCGTAAGTATGCGCTCGCCCCGGATGCCGTACATAATCTGGAAGGTATCGTGTTTTGAGCGCACGATGCTCTTGACAAAGTGCAGAAAACGCCGGGCTGAACCCTTGTGTCCCATGCGCAGGAGCGTGGTGATGGACATGGAGGCGTCGCGCAGCCAGCAGTAGCGGTAGTCCCAGTTGCGTTCCTCCCCGATGGTTTCGGGAATGCTGGTGGTCAATGCCGCCAGAATGGCCCCGGTGTTCTCGTAGGTCATCAGCTTCAGCACCAGGAGGCTCCGGCTCACCAAGCTCTCATATTTCTCGAACTTGACCGAGCGGTTGGCCCAGTTCATCCAGTAGACCTTGGTGCGCTCCAGTTCCAGGTTCACCCGCTCAAGGTCAATGGTGATGAGTTTCCGGTAGTAAGAGAGCAACAGAAATTCTTCCCGTTCCAGCGTGATCTCGCGTCCTTGGAGAATCGCGTCCAGATCCAGGCTGGAGTAAAGGTACACGGTTTCGTCACTGTCGCCGCGCGCGGCCGTGCGCACACAGTCATCGAGTCTGGTGTGCACCGGCTCTTCGCGGGCGTAATCCATGGCCGGCTCATAGGCAATGCGGAAACCGGGCCTGCCGCTGATCGGACGGATCAGCCGGTAGATCTCCGGCGGCATATAGTATCCCTTTGCCGAGTTGGATATCCGGTAGCGCGGCATAAAATCCAACACTTCAAATGAACCGTGCGGGGCGGCAAAGCGGGTGTGCAGGATGTTGGTGTCCGGCAGATACTCCTGGGTGCAGGCGTACTCCTCGGACACAATGAAGCCAAAGCGGCCGCCCTTGTGTTGGTCCAGCAAGCGGGAAAAAATAGCCGGACTGTCGAAGTCCGGAAAGCACAGCCAATCGATGCTGCCCTGCCTGGACACCAGAGCAGCGGTCTTACAGTTGCCGATCACGCCAAAATCCAGATTGTCGCTCATGCTGTTTCCCACATTGCAGGTCTAAAAATTTTTTCGAACGGGGCTGCATTCCGTAACGTTTCCCCGGCGCGATATTCCTTCTCAAGAGTTGCGCTATGAGGAAAGTCTATACTATGGTACTAGAGTGGTCCACAAAACCAAGGAAACAGCATGCGCTATATTGTCATTTCCAACCGGCTTCCCGTCACGTTCACGGATAAAGACGGTAAATTAAAAATTTCCCGCAGTGGCGGCGGCCTGGCCACCGGGCTGGAGTCTCTGAGCACGCGCGGGGAACGGCACTGGCTGGGCTGGCCCGGATTGTACGTGGAAGAAACAAAGAAGCGCGGGAACATCCGTTCCCGTCTGAGAAAAAAGCAACTCCACCCCGTCTTCCTGAGCCCGGATCACGTGCAAAATTTTTACGACGGATACAGCAACAGCACCCTCTGGCCGCTATGCCACTATTTTTTCAGCTATATCACCCAAAATGAGGAATACTGGAAAGCTTACAAGGAAGTCAACGAACTCTTTTGTCGCGAAGCGCTGAAAATCATCCAACCGGACGATGTGATCTGGGTCCACGATTACCATCTCATGCTCCTGCCCGCTCTGATCCGGGAAAGGCTGCCGGATGCCTGCATCGGCTATTTCCACCACATTCCCTTCCCTTCCTATGAACTGTTCCGCTATCTTCCGGAACGGGCGGAACTGTTGCAGGGGCTCCTGGGCGCGGATCTCATCGGCTTTCATACCCACGATTACATGCGTCACTTCATCAGTACCCTGAATCGGGTTCTGCATCTCGAATGCCGGGTGGACGAAGTGCGGTTGGAAAACCGGGTGACCCGGATCGACGCCTTTCCCATGGGCATTAACTACGACCTGTACCACGCGGCCATGGCCCGGCCGGAAAAGTGCTCCTTCACCCAGGAGTTGAAACAACTTGCCGGGGACAGCAAAATCATTCTGTCCGTGGACCGCCTGGATTACAGCAAGGGCCTTCTGCTCCGCTTGCAGGCTTTTGCCGCTTTTCTCGAACGCCATCCGGAATACCGGGGCAAGGTCACCTTGCTCATGGTGCTGGTGCCCTCCCGCGACAGTGTGGACAAGTATGCGCTCCTGAAAACACAAATCGATACGGCCATCGGCGCCATCAACGGCACATACTCCGCGGTGGGCTGGACGCCGGTACAATATTTCTACCGCTCCTTTTCCCACCCCGAGCTTTCGGCCATGTACAACATCGCGGACATCGCCCTGGTCACGCCCCTGCGCGACGGAATGAATCTGGTGGCCAAGGAATATGTTGCCGCCAAGCGCGACCGCCCCGGCGCGCTGATCTTGAGCGAAATGGCCGGCGCGGCCAAGGAACTGAGCGGCGCCATCATTGTCAATCCCATAAACGCCCGGCAGATCGAGGACGCCATACTTAACGTCCTGACCATGACGGACGAGGAGCAACTGGCCTCGATCCGGAAAATGCAGAAAAATCTTGCCCGCCAGACCGTGAACCGCTGGGCCGACGACTTCACCGCCGAACTGCTGGAGGTGAAGCAGCGCAACAGCGAACTGGCGGAGAAATACCTGAAAAAGGATACGCTGCGGCAGATCCAACAGGACTATGCCGATGCCCGGCGACGCCTGCTCCTTTTGGACTATGACGGCACCCTGGTTCCCTATCAGTCGGACCCGGACATGTCCCGGCCCACTCCGGCCCTGCACACACTGTTGCACACGCTGGCAGCGGACAAACGCAACACCGTAGTGGTGTGCAGCGGCCGGGATAAAGCCACGCTGGAGAGCTGGCTCGGCGGATTGAATATCGGGCTGGCTGCCGAGCACGGTGTGTTTTTCAAGGATGATAACGTCTGGCAGGGGAACATTCCGGACACGCTCTGGAATGACGAAATACGCGGCATTTTGGAATGCATTCAGAACAAGACGCCGGGGTCGTTCATTGAGGAAAAGGAAACCGCCCTGGTCTGGCACTATCGGCAGGTGGATCACTGGTTGGCGGATCTGCGCTTCAAACAACTCATGCACACGCTGATTGGCCCCTGTTCCCGAATTGGCCTGCAAATCATGCACGGGAACAAGATCATTGAGGTTAAGCCCGCTGACTTCCACAAGGGCATGGAAGCACGACGGCGGCTGGAACAGGACAACTACGACTTTATCCTGGCCATAGGCGACGACACCACGGACGAGGATATGTTCACGGCTTTACCGCCGGAAGCGGTCACCATCAAGGTCGGCCACTTTGTTGACGCGGCCAAGTATACTCTGCCCGCCCAGAACCGGGTCATACCCTTCCTTCAGGCCTTGCTCGCGGCGCCGGCGAATTGAGTTCCGCCACCTGAGAGCGCCCTTTTGCCGGAAAATCTCAGGGCAGAAAAAACTTTTCCGCCAGGGCGGCAAAGGATGCGGCATTCGACAAAAGAGCCGGATGTTTTCCAGCGGGGAACAGGTGCATCGCTCCCCTGGGTATGTTGTCCAGCATTCCGGCATAGGTTTCGGGAAAGCGCGCAATTTCGGCAAATTCATCTTCCAGGCTGGCCGTGAGCAATACCGGCATGGCCAGCGATGACAGGTCACGATGAAAAAAATTTCCTATGGCGGCATGATGACGCACCATGGCCCGGGTATCGTTGTCCACGACAGCTTCCCAATCCTCGCCGTGGCATTCTCGCCAAAAACGCACCATTGTCGCGTCTGTTTTGGCTTGAGCGCGTTCCGCTTCTATAAGCCCGGCCACGGCATCCAAAGCGCGTTCACCTTCAAAGCTGTCAGCCATCACTTTTCCCACCAGATCAGGGCGTTCCAGGGCAAGATTGAGCGCTGCCAGCGCGCCGCCGCTTGTGCCAAGCACATTGATCCGCCGCAAGCCCAAGGCATCCAGCAAGGCCGCTGCCTGCATGGCCTGGCTGAACCACAAATCCACAGGGAACTCCTTGAGCCGCTCTGACTGGCCATGTCCCAGAAAATCCATGACCAGTACACAAAAGCGCTTTTCGTACAAGGACAGTACCGGCTGAAACATATGGGAAGAAGCCGTGTTGCCGTGTAACAGCAACAAGACGTTTTCGCCGGAACCGCTACTGGCGTGATGGAGTTTTTTACCTTCCACAATGGTATGCGCCATAGGTCATTCTTCCCTGTAACTCCCCGCTTGGATGGGGATGATAAAAAGTGGAGAGGAGCATGGGTATGAATTATCCCGTTGAACTTATCGCCTTGTTTACTGGAGCCGCAAACCCGGAAAGAGCGCGGAACCTTATGCGTTTTTTCAAAACCGGTCCGGGCCAGTATGGCTATGGCGATCAATTCCTCGGCCTTACTGTGCCGCTCACCCGCAGCCTGATCAAGCCTTTTATGGGCAAGCTCACGCTTTCTGAATGCAGCGCTCTCCTTGATTCGCCCTGGCACGAAATTCGTCTGGCCGCGTTATTGATCATTGCGGATTCGGCAAAACGGATGCTGAAGCGGCGCGATCTCGCGGGATTGACGGAACTTGTCGCGCTTTATGACCAGCGTCTGGAACGGGCGAACAACTGGGATCTCATTGACGTATCAGTATACACTATCATGGGCGCATACTGGCAGTGCGCGGACATCAACAGCGATGACCGCCGCCGTTTTCTGAAAAAATGGGCGGACAGCGGCAACCTGTGGCGCGAACGCGCCGCCATGATTTCCACGCTTGCCCTGATCCGCCGGGGCATTCTGGAAGATACCTTTTGGCTGGCGGAACATTTCATAAACCACCCGCACGATCTCATGCATAAAGCCAGCGGCTGGATGCTAAGGGAAGCGGGTAAAAAGGATCTTGACGCACTGCGCGGTTTTCTGGCGGCCTTTCACCGCCGCTTGCCGAGGACGGCGCTCAGGTACGCCATCGAACGCATGGAGTCTGCTGAACGCAAAAAGTGGATGGAAAAATAGGAGGCGCCGGGCCTGGCAAGGGTTGACTTTGATACGGCCTTAACGCTATATGACTTCCCGCCGGGTGTCTGAAACAAACGCCACCCCGGCTGCATCATACTGCGGGAGTAACTCAGTGGTAGAGTGCAACCTTGCCAAGGTTGAAGTCGCGGGTTCAAATCCCGTCTCCCGCTCCAAAAAAGACTGTCCGGACCCGGTCGAAAAATCCATTCATTTGCACGGAATCTCCCAGAGCGCCTGAGCGCGCTTCAGACGTTTGACCAACAGACGCTGCTCATACCGCATTTCTTCGGGAAGCATCCCCTCCTTTGCAAACTGGGCGATGAATTGTTGCTGGCTCCGGGCTGCGGCGAGGGCTTCATTACCCTCCACGGCCATGAGCCTGCCGTAGGCCTGGCGGTCAAAAGACAGCCCCTGTAAATGCAGGTCTTCATAATAAGGCATGAGGCCAATCGGACTTTCCGCAGCGCCGACCCTGCCGTGCACCCGATCCACAATCCATTTGAGCACTCTGAGGTTGTGGCCATAGCCGGGCCAGATGAAATCACCGTTCTTATCCTTGCGGAACCAGTTGACCCGGAAGATTTTTGGCGCTTTGGGGACGGCATAACCCATATTCATCCAATGCTCGAAATAGTCCCCCATGTTATAGCCGCAGAAGGGCAGCATGGCCATGGGATCGTATCGGATGTCGGCCTGGCCGTCGGCCGCTGCGGTTTTTTCCGAAGCGACAGTGGCGGCCATATAGACGCCATGGGACCAATTGAAGGCTTCGTAAACCAAGGGCGCGCCTGTACTCAGGCGTCCGCCGAAAAGAAAGGCGCTTATGGGTACGCCCTTGGGGTCTTCCCAGTCCGGGGCGATGCTCGGGCACCGGCTGGCGGGGGCGGTGAAGCGGGCATTGGGGTGCGCCGCCGGCCGACCGCAGCCGGGGGTCCAGTCCTGGCCCTGCCAGTCGATAAGGTGTTCCGGCTCTTTCCCGCTCATGCCCTCCCACCACACGTCGCCGTCATCGGTCAGGGCCACGTTGGTAAAAATGGTGTCAGCCATGCAGGTATATATGGCGTTCTTGTTGGTGGATGCCGAAGTGCCGGGAGCCACGCCGAAAAAACCCGCTTCCGCGTTAATGGCATGGAAACGGCCGTCTCTGCCGGGTTTGATCCAGGCAATATCATCGCCCACCGTATGGATTTTCCAGCCTTTCATAGATTTTGGCGGGATAAGCATGGCCAGATTCGTCTTGCCGCAGGCGCTGGGGAAGGCGCCGGCAATGTAGGTGATTTCTCCGTCCGGGCTTTCCAGGCCGACGATCATCATATGCTCGGCAAGCCATCCCTGGTCGCGCGCCATGACGGAAGCGATGCGCAGGGCGTAGCACTTCTTGCCCAGCAGAGCATTGCCGCCGTATCCGCTGCCAAAGGACCAGATTTCACGGGTTTCCGGAAAATGGACGACATGAACATCTTCCGGCCTACAGGGCCAGGGCACGTCCTTTTCGCCCGGAGCCAGGGGAACACCCACGGAATGAACGCAGGGAACGAAGAAACCGTCATCGCCCAAAACCTCCAGCACCCTGCTGCCGATGCGGGTGGTAATGCGCATACTCTGCACGACGTAGGGCGAATCGGTGATTTCAATGCCGATCTGGGCGATGGGAGAGCCGACCGGCCCCATGCTGAACGGGATGACATACATGACCCGGCCTTTCATGCACGCGTTGAAAAGTCCGTTGAGTTTTTTCCGCATTGCTTCGGGGGCCACCCAGTTATTGTTCGGGCCGGCGTCACGCTCTTTGGCGGAACAGATAAAAGTGCGGTGTTCCATGCGGGCGACATCCGCCGGGTTGGAACGGCTGAGAAAACAGCCGGGGCGTTTTTTGGGGTTCAAGGGTATAAAGGTGCCGTCTTGCACCAAAAGATCATTGAGAGCGTTTTTTTCCTTCTCACTGCCGTCACACCAGTAAACAGCATCGGGCTGGCATAACTGTGCGATTTCATCCACCCAGGCGATGAGTTTTTTATGCGCGGTGACTTTTATACTGCGGTTTGTTTTCATAAGCATAGCTCCTTGCACTTGCGGCGCATAACACATGCTGAAAAAAATTGATGCCGGGACAAGACGTTTTTTAAAAACCTGCCATATGAGAGCTATCCCAATTCGAAACATAGGACAAGAACTCAAGTCCGCCTGAAGCCGGTGTCCCTGTTTTGAGTCTTGTCAGCACACGTTGAAGGTGCTACACTTTAGTAAGCTTACAGTAGAGTTTTTTGCGGAGAACACGATCGCTTTCCACCATTTTCAATCTACAACCATGTTCCAAGGAGACCGCTGATGAGCATGAAACGAAGCTTTATTCTCTTGTGTCTTCTGTCCGTGAGCTTTATTTGCCTGGGTACGGCGCAGGCGGCAAACTTCCCCACAAAGCCGGTCAACTATCTTATTCCGTTTAACCCGGGCGGGGAATCCGATATTTTCGCCCGCGCCCAACAGCCGCTGCTGGAAAAGGCGCTGGGGCAGCCCGTGCTGATAAGCTACAAAACCGGCGGCGGCGGCTCCGTGGGCTGGAACGATTTGGTCCGTTCCAAACCCGATGGGTACAGCACAGCGGGTTTCAACCTGCCGCATATTATTTTACAGCCCCTGCAACGGAAAACCAGCGGCTTTGAGACCAAAGACATTGAGCCGGTCATGATTTTCATGAACACGCCCAATATTCTGGCTGTGCCTGCCAACAGTCCGTATAAAACCTTGGCTGAATTCATTGAAGCGGCCAAAGCCAAGCCCGGCGCCCTGACCCTGGGCGGTAGCGGCAGCAGTTCAGCCAACCATATCGGCGTGGTGCGCCTGAACAAGCTCGCGGGTGTGAACATCTCTTACGTGCCCTTCACCGGCACCGGCGACGCCATGCCCGCCTTCCTGGGCGGCCATGTTGCTGGCCTGATGACCTATACCACCATGGCCACGCAATATAAGAACGACATGCGCGTATTGGCCGTGGCCACGGCAGAGCGCTTCCCCGCCCTGCCCGATGTGCCTACCTTTAAGGAGCTGGGCTATGACATAGTGGAAGGCGCCTATCGCGGCCTGGCCGTGCCGCCCAAAACCCCCAAGGAAATTATCGACATCCTGTACAGGGCCTGCGCCCAAGTCAACGCGGACCCCGACTTCGCCAAGAGGATGCTCGAAATGGGCTTTTTGCTTGAAAACCTTGACCCCGCCGCTTCCGCCAAGCTTGTGGACAAGCTGACCGTTGAGTACTCGGCGATGCTGGACGATTTGAAAGAGTAAGCGTCCGGCTTTTCGGGCATTGTCAGCAAACTGACCGCGCCCCCGCACATATGCGCGGGGGCGCATTCTTAGCCGCCGCCATCAACAGACTGGACGCAAAGTAAAACGGTATTCAGCACCGTGTCGTTATCCATAAGGAGCAGCGCGTATGCATGCAGTGGAAAAAATTCTGGCGGCCACAGCCGGAAAAGCGTCCGTCAGCACGGGCGAGATCGTTAACTGCACCGTGGATATCGCGGGTATCAACGATTTGTATCTTCAGACCGTGCGATCCTTTTTCGAGGTCGGCGGCGAGCGGGTGAAACTCCCTGAACGGGTGTACATCTTCATGGATCATTACGCCCCGGCCTCGACCATCATGCAGGCGGACAACCAGAAGCAGTTCCGGGAATTTGCCCGCAGCCAGGGCATTGACGGCGTGATGGATATCGACCAGGGAGTATGCCACCAGGTGATCATCGACAAAGGCCTTGCCCGGCCCGGCAAGCTTATTGTCATCACCGACTCGCACACTACCATCCACGGCGCGCTGGGCGCGTTCGGCACCGGAGTCGGCGCCACGGACATGGCGACCATTCTGCTCACCGGCAAACTGTGGTTCCGGGTGCCGGAAGTGCTCCGCATTCACCTGGAAGGCGCGCTGAAGCCCGGCGTATACGCCAAGGACGTTATTCTGCACATCATCGGCACGCTGAAGGCGGATTACGGCGTCTACCGCGCCGTGGAATTCACCGGTCCGGCCCTTGCGTCCATGCCCATGTCCGAACGCTTCACCCTGTGCAACATGACCACGGAAATGGGCGCGAAAACAGCCTGGATACAGCCGGACGCGGTCACTTTCGCTTTTCTGAAGGCCAAGGGTGTTACCGACTACACCCTATATGAGACGGATCCCGGTTTCACCTATTTTGCGGAACACAGCTTCGACCTGTCCACCCTTTCGCCGCAGTTGGCGGCCCCGCACAGCGTGGATAATGTAGGCCCCATATCGCAGTTCGAGGGAAAGCCCGTGCAGCAGGCCTATCTCGGCACCTGTACCGGCGGACGACTGGAAGATCTGGCCGTGGCCGCCCGCATTCTGAAAGGAAAACATGTGGCCAAGGATACCCGGTTCATCGTCGTGCCCGCTTCAAAAGGCGTGCTGCTTGAAGCCATGAAAGAGAACATCATGCAGACCCTGGTCGAAAGCGGCGCCACCTTTGTCACCCCAGGTTGCGCCGCCTGTCTCGGTGTGCATGAAGGCATGCTCGCTTCCGGCGAAACCTGCATTTCCTCTGCCAGCCGCAACTTCCCCGGCCGCATGGGCAGCGGCAAAGCGGAAATATATCTTGGTTCTCCGGCCGCTGTGGCCGCTGCCGCCCTGACGGGCAAACTGACCGACCCCGCCCCCTATCTGGCATAGCGGGAGGCAACCATGAAAAAACAACTGACCGGCAACGCCTTTGTTTTCGGAAACAATATCGATACGGATCAGATTTATCCCGGCCGCTACCTGGATCTGACCGACCCCCCGGATGTGGCCAAACACGCCATGGAAGGCGCGTCTGATATGAATTTTCACAGGGATTTCAAGGCGGGGGACATTATTGTGGCGGGCACCAACTTTGGTTGCGGCTCCTCCCGCGAACACGCCGTTGTGACCTTGACGGCCGTCGGAGTGGGCGCGGTGCTGGCCGATTCCTTTGCCCGCATTTTCTATCGCAACGGCATCAACCTGGGCTTGCCCCTGCTGGTCTGCCCCGGCATCGGTGAAAAAGTCCTGCGCGGCGATGCTCTGGTCGTGGATCTTGAAGCTTCCGTCGTCCGCAACACAACGAAGAACGAAAGTTATCCGCTGGAACCGGTGTCAGACTATGCCCGGCATATTCTGGATGCGGGCGGCATCAAGCCCCTGCTGCGATCGGAACCACGCGATACATAGATGTTTTTTTGTGACTTACGACGATATCTCCGTACTATTAAATAAATAGGGGATTTTATGGATGTTCTTTTATCGGCGGCAGGCGAAGTTCTCACCCTCCAAAACCTGATGTTCATGTCCATTGCCATGGTGCTGGGCATCACCGCGGGCGCTCTGCCGGGCTTTTCGGCCACCATGGCCGTGGCCCTGATGGTGCCCTTTACCTTCACCATGTCGCCGACATCGGGCCTGGTCACCATCGGGGCTCTATACTGCGCCAGCATCTTCGGCGGATCCTTCTCAGCCATTCTGCTCAATACGCCGGGAACCCCCTCGTCCATAGGCACCTGCTTTGACGGCTACCCCATGGCCCGGCAAGGGCGCGGCGAAGAGGCCTTGTATACGGCCACCTTCGCCTCCTGCGTGGGCGGGATTATCGGCACGGCAATCCTGATCGCCTTCGCCCTGCCCCTGGCCGGGGTGGCCCTGCGTTTCGGCCCGCCGGAGTTCTTCTGGGTCGCCATTTTCGGCCTGACCATCATCTCCAGCCTGTCGGAAGAGTCGCTACTCAAAGGCGTAGCCGGCGGCTTCCTGGGCCTGATGATCAGCATGATCGGCATTGCCCCCGTGGGCGGAGACGTGCGCTTTGATCTGGGAATACCCGACTTTCAGGGCGGGATAGAACTCATCTCCGTGCTGATCGGCTTTTTCTGCATCCCGGAAATACTGCGCATGGCCTTTACGCCGGAACTGGACTACGAAGGCACGGGAGTCGAAGAGAACAGCGCCGCCAAATCCACGTTCAACGCCCTTAAAGCTGCCTGGCACAACGTGATGGCCGTCAAGCATTGGGGGAACGTGCTGCGCTCGTCCTTCCTCGGAGCCTTTATCGGCATCCTGCCCGGCGCGGGCGGCAGCATCGCCAACCTGGTGGCATATAACGAAACCAAGCGGGTGGCCTCCGACCCCGAGACTTTCGGCAAGGGCAATCCCCAAGGCGTGGTGGCCACGGAAGCGGCCAACAACGCCGTGGTCGAAGGGTCTATGGTGCCGCTGCTGGCGCTTGGCGTACCCGGCTCCCCTCCGGCGGCCATCATTTACGGAGCGCTGCTCCTGCAAGGCTTGACCCCGGGGCCGGAACTGTTCACCTCGCGCGGCGACATCACCTACGCCTTTCTCTTTTCCTTCTTTGTCGCCAACATCATGCTCGTCATCTTCGGCCTGCCTTCAGGCAGATGGATATACAAAGCCGTAGCCAACATTCCGTCCAGGGTGCTGGTGCCCTCCATCCTGCTGTTGACCATCGTGGGTTCCTACGCCGTGCGCAGCAACGAAATGGACGTTATCGTCATGTTTATCTGCGGGATTCTCGGCTTTATCCTGAGGGAACTGGAATTCAACCCCGGCCCCATCGTGCTGGGCCTGATCCTGGGCCCCATCGCCGAAAAAGGCTATGTGCAGGGGCTTATTATGGGCAACGCGGTATCCACCGACATGCCCTGGCTGATCTTCTTCACCCGGCCGCTGTGCATCACCCTGATCGTACTTTCACTCATTTCCGCGTCCTGGCCCCTGGTCCGCATGATGATGGATAAAAAGAAGGCCGCCAAGAACGCGCAAGGAGGCGCATCATGAGTACGCCGAACACCACGCCCAAAAAGCAGAATACCGACCTCATAGGCGGCATCATCGTGCTGGCCGTGGCCGCTTTCTTCCAGTTTTACATGGACCCGGACTTCACGCCTCTGGCAGCTTACTTCCCCAAGCGGCTTATCGCCTGCACAGCCATCCTGGGCGTGGCGCTGCTGATCAAAGCCTATGTGCGGCCCACCTACATGGACAGTTTCGTCAGCAAGCTGAACGCCCCCGTGGTCTTTACCATCATAGTGGGGCTGGCCTGGGTTCTTCTGCTGGAATGGATAGGCTTCATCCTCACCAGCCTGCTGGCAATCTTCGCCATCCTGTACCGGCTTGAGCCCAAAGCCAAGCGCACGCCGGCGCGCGTCGTGAAGCTGGCGGCGATTGCCGCGGTTGAAGTGGCCGTGATTTATGTCGTGTTTGTCCGCCTGCTTTACGTGACCATGCCCGAAGGGCGTCTTTTCGGATAAGGAGATGAACTGCATGACCTATGAACTCGCATACGGCAAAGACAAATTGATGTTCACCCTGCCTGAAGGCGTGAAGCCCATCGTTATCGTACCCAATGAAAAACCGGGCCTGCCCGACCCCCTGGGCGCCACGCGCAAGGCTGTGGCCGACCCCATAGGCACCCCGCCGCTGGCAGACATGCTGAAAAGCGCCCAACCCAAAACCGTGGTGGTGGTGGTCAACGACATCACCCGGCCCACCCCCTACGCGATCATGCTGCCCCCGTTGCTGGAGGCCTTCGCCGCCGCGGGGATCAAAGACAACCAGGTAACCTTTCTGGTGGCCACCGGCATCCATGATCCGCACACGGATCAGGAAAACCGCGACATTTATGGCGACGAAATCGTGGACCGCTTCAAAGTCATCAGCCACGACGCCTTTGCCGAAGATACCCACGTCTATATGGGAAAATTCAAGTCCGGCTATGACTTTTACATGAACAAGATGGCCAGGGAAGCCGATTTCCTGATCACGCTCGGCGTTGTCATGCCGCATTACTTCGCAGGCTATTCCGGCGGCCGCAAATCCATCCTGCCCGGTCTCGCGGGCAAGGACACCGTGACAAAGAACCATGCCCGCATGGTGGAGCTGATGGACAATCTGCCGCCCATCGACGCCAACCCGGTAAGCCTTGAAATGATCGAAGCTGCCCGCCAGGTAGGCGTCAAGTTCATCATCAACGTGGTGGTCAACGATAAGCAGGAAGTGGTCGCCGTGGTGGCCGGCGATATGGAAAAAGCGTGGCGCCAGGCCGTGGATGTATCTTCCGCCATGTTTGAAGTGCCTTTTGACAAACAGGTGGACATCTGCGTGACCTGCGCATCCGGCTATCCGCGCGATATCAACGCCTACCAGACCCAAAAGGCCCTGGATCACGCTGACCGCATCACCCGGCCCGGCGGAACCATCATTCTGGCGGCGGAATGCCCCACAGGATACGGTGAGAAAGTCTTTCAGGAATGGATGAGCCGCCGCTGGACCCCCGCCAAAGTTATGGAAGAACTGAAAAAGAACTTCGTTATGGGCGGACATAAAGCTTACGGCTTTGCCAAGGTGGCTGCGGAAAAGGAATATTACCTCATCTCCGCCATGAACTGCGAGGACACCGAATTGCTCTACGCCAAAAAAACCGCCACCGTGCAGGAAGCCGTGGACGCGGCCGTCGCCAGGCATGGCGAAAATGCCACTTGGGCGTATATGCCCGCAGGCAGCGTTTCATTGCCTGTGCCGCGCCAAGATGCAAAATAGTTGGAAATTGATCTTTTATAGCAGTTAAGGCTTGAGCCCTGCTTGGAGCACATCATGAGCACTCAATATCAAGTGACGATCAGCGAATGGCAAACAAAAACGCTCTACGGGATCAGTGTACGCACGAACATGGCAAAGGCTTCCACCGACTGCCCAGGGCTTTGGCAGCGTTTTGTCCCGAGAATGCCCGAGATAAGCGGCAAACCGATACAGGAGTTCCAGGGGGACAGTTACGGCCTTTCCGTTATGGTGGATTGGCAGCAAGAAAGCTTTGACTATTGGGCCGCTATGGAACCGGCGAGCGGACTTGCCCTGCCCTCGGGCATGGCAACCATTACCATACCCGAGGGACTGTACGCCGGGTGTCGCGTGCCTTCTCTGGCCGAACTCGGCAGCGCGTACACCTTTCTCTACATGGAATGGCCGACGAAACGGCCCGAATATACGCTCAACATGCAGGCTCCGTGCTTTGAACGCTACGGGCGGGCATACATGCAGGACGGTTCGTTTGAACTTTTTGTGCCGGTCAGCAAAGAGTAACAGCCCCTAGGGCGTGTCGTCACGAGGAGGATTTTTGGTCTCTGCCAAGGAAGAAACGCTTTTTATGGAGGGAGTGTACTCTTATGTACTCGACCGGCATAAAAAGCGTTTCTGACGCAGGCAGAGGGCAAAAAGACCCTCGTGACGGCACGCTCTACCGGCAATCCCGGCACAACCAGACCACCCGGCCTATAATCCGGAAATTTTCCAGCTCGTCTCCGAATATTTCCATAGGCGCATAGCCGGGATTGTCGGAATGCAGGAGGATGCCGTCGCCGCAACGCTCCACCCGCTTCAGATAGATGGCGTCTTCCACGCCGACAGCAAGAACCGAGTGCGAATCAACGCGCGTATAGCTCTGATCCACAAGCACTGTATCGCCGTCACAGATGCCGGGCTCCATACTGTCGCCCACCACATCCATAAACACCATATCCGAAGGGCTGCCCAATTTGGCCAGCCACCAGCGCGGAAAGGGATGGGTCGAAACGGGCTGGGCCTCGACTTCAAAGGACCCTCCTCCCGCACACAAACGGGCCGCGATTTTCGGCACGAGCATAACATCGTTCGCGGCGTGGTTTGTGCCCACAGGCAGGGCATGCAAGACGAGTTCCCGCGTTCTTTGCGCCGTACTTTTGCGGCTGACAGCCTTTGTCTCGCCGCCCACGCCTTTGGCCTGAGAACTCCGGGGAGAGCCCGTGCCGAATTCAAGCCAGTCAGGCGAAAGGGAGAAATGCCGCGCCAGGCGCAGCACCCATTTAGCGGGCACGGCATCCCTGGTTTTGGCCTGAGTTATCGCTGAACGATGCACCCCCAGCGCCGTGGCCAGATCTACTTGAGATTTGATGCCGGTTGCTGAAACCAACCTGTCAAAAAAACTCTTAAAGGTAATTACATTCATGGTCCAACCTTTGCCGCGCTTCTCTCCACGGCTCTTGTTGTTTTTTATAAACATCTTTGTCAAAAAAAAGCAAGAAAAAAATATACTCTTTTTCTGTCGCCTTGCCAAATTTTACAGACTGACATATGTTTTTCCTATTGTTTTATGCAGAATATTATGAGGATGAAATCTGTGATATATACTGTGTTCCGTCTATTCCTCAGTTTTTTATTTCTTGCTTGCTTTTTCGGATGCGAGTTTTCTCCGCCGCCGAAAATCCACAGAGAATACCCCACGTTTACATCCTTCCGGGATATTCCCGGTGTGACCGAAGAAGAAATCGCCGCTGTTGAAAGACTTCAGCAAGAGAACCGCACCTTTATTTTCGGCATGAATCCGAGTACGGAATTTTTTATTGACGAAGACGGCACTATCGGCGGCTACTCCGCGCTGCTGAGCGATTGGCTGACAACCTTATTCGGAATGCGGTTCAAACCGGTATTGTATGAATGGGAAGACCTGCTTGCCGGTCTGAAATCGCATGCCATTGATTTTACGGGAGAGATGACCCCAACGGAAGAACGCCGCACCGCCTATTTCATGACCGACGCCATTGCCGAACGCACCATCAAGTTCATGCGCATCAAGGGTAGCGAAGCGCTTTCCAAAATCGAGAAACAACGTCCCCTGCGGTATGCCTTTTTGGAAGACACGACTACCGTTGATCTTGTATCGCCGTTTCTGGAGGCGGGGTCTGAACTCGTCTTTGCGGGCAACTACGAGGAGATTTATCACCTGCTGAAAAGCGGCGAGGTTGACGCTTTTTTTGATGAAAGCCCGGCTGAGGCCGCGTTTGACGAGTATGGCGATGTGGTGACCGAAACCTTTCTCCCTCTCCTGTATAGCCCGGTTTCCCTGACCACGCAAAACCCCGGGCTTGAACCCCTCATTTCCATTGTACAAAAAGCGCTGCGCAGCGGCGGGACCTATCATCTGACCCAATTGTACAACCAGGGCTATCTTGGCTATCGCCGCCACAGGTTTTTCGCGCAACTGAACGCCGAGGAAAAAGCGTTTATCCAGGAGCATATCGCATCAGGCCACGCGATTCTCATAGCGGCTGAATATGATAATTACCCGGCCAGCTTTTATAATGAGCAGGAAGGTCAATGGCAGGGCATTGCCTTTGATGTGCTTAAAGAAATTGAGAACCTCACGGGACTTACCTTTGCGCGCGCGCACAAGGATCGTGTCGAGTGGCCGACCCTGCTCGAAATGCTTGAACGCGGCGACGCGGCCATGACCACGGAGCTTATCCCCTCCGAAGAGCGGCGCGGCCGCTTTCTGTGGCCGGATACTCCCTATCAGACTGACTACTTCGCGCTGCTGTCTCTTGCCGATCATCCGGATCTCATGCCCAACGAAATTCTTTATGCCAGAGTGGGACTGATTGAGGCCTCCGTCTATGCCGAAATGTTCCGCACATGGTTTCCGAACCATACGAATACCGTGGAGTATACGAGCAATTTCGCCGCCTTTGACGCATTGGAGCGGGGAGAAATCGATCTGGTGATGATGACCCAAAACCAGTTGCTCAATGTGACGAATTTTCTCGAACGGCCGGGCTTCAAGACAAATATCCGGTTCAATCGCTCCTATGAAGCCTCCTTCGGTTTCAATATCAATGAAGCCGTGCTGCGTTCCATTGTGAGCAAGGCCCTGCATGAGATCGACACACACAGCATTGTGGAACGCTGGACCCATAAGCTGTTTGACTACAGGCTGAAAGTGGCTCAGTCGAGAATTCCCTGGCTGATCGGCGCTTCCGTTCTCCTCCTGTGCGTGCTTGGTCTTTTGTTCGTCATGTTTCTGAAGGGCAGACAGGTTGAAAAACAGCTTGAAGCGGCGGTACGCGAACGGACAAGACAGCTTGAAATACAGACGGAAGCCGCTGAAGCGGCATTTCACGAAGCGCAGGTGGCCTCGCGCGCCAAAGGCGAGTTTCTGGCGCGGATGAGCCATGAAATACGCACCCCGCTCAATGCCGTTATCGGGATGACGGAAATCGCAAAAAGAGCGGACTCGCGCGAAAAAATTGATACGTCTCTCAGCGAGATCAAGATCGCTTCAAACCATCTTTTGGGAATCATCAACGATATTCTGGACATGTCGAAAATTGAATCTGGAAAATTCACTTTGGCGGATGAAGATTTTTCCCTTCGTGAGGCCATGGATGAAGTGGCGCATATCGTACTGCAACGCTGTCTTGAAAAGCGTATTCACTTTGTCACCAACTTCGAGGAATTTCCCAACTATACCGTCAAAGGGGACAGTCTGCACCTCAAGCAGGTACTCATCAACCTGATCGGCAACGCCGTCAAGTTCACACCGGATGAGGGAGAAATTCGTTTTCTGCTGGATATAAAGGAGGTTGACGCAAACCGGATTTCCGTCACCTTTTCCATCAGCGATACCGGCATCGGCATGACGGAAGAACAGATGTCCAAGCTGTTTACCGCTTTCGAGCAGGCGGATGCAAAAATTGCCACACGCTTCGGCGGCACGGGGCTCGGGCTTGCCATCAGCCAGAACCTTGTGCAGATGATGGGCGGGCTGGTCACGGTCAAAAGCGAGCCCGGCAAAGGGTCGACCTTCGCCTTTGTCCTCACTATGGAGGTAGTCGGCCGTGCAGCGGACTTTGCGCAAACCTCCGGTGATACCGTGCCGGAACTGCTCGGCAAACGTATCCTGCTGGCCGAGGATGTGGACATAAACCGCGAGATTCTGGTGGAGTTACTTGCGGACACGCACGTGACCATAGATGAAGCCGTGGACGGCGTGCAGGCCGTGGAAAAATTCGCCGCTTCTCCCGACCGGTATTACGACTTGATTTTCATGGATGTGCAAATGCCGAATATGGACGGATACGAAGCCACGCGGCACATCCGGGCCCTGAAGCGGGAAGACGCGGCTACCGTGCCGATCATTGCCATGACCGCTAACGCCTACAACGATGACATAGAGCGCGGCCGTGCGGCGGGCATGAACGCGCATCTTGCCAAACCCATCGATATCAGCGCCATAATGCGTCTGCTTGCCGAGCGCTTGGGGTAAGGGCGTAATGCCCCAGTTTGAGCAATGCCGGTAGAGCCTCAGTTTGTTTGTGCTACGCTTTGCCGCCCCGCAAAGGACAGGAAAGGCGAGACAGTAAAGATAGCAACGAACGCCGTTGACTGTCAGACGAGGAAGGCGCAGCTTTGGACGAGATGGGGCTGGGCTCTTCGGCCCTGCCCCGGAGGACAAAGCAAGCCTGACGAAGTATCACGGCAAACTGAGGCTCTACCGGTTTTCAGGCAAGTCCGTTTTCATCCCTTGCCTTTTCCGACCTCTGCTGAACTATGCGTGAGCCGGGAGGCGTGCTTTGGGTCAGCCAGACATTGCCGCCGATAACGGTGCCTTCGCCTATGGTCACCCGCCCGAGTACCGTGGCCCCGGCATACACGGTGACGTTGTTTTCAAGTATCGGGTGCCGGGGCTGTCCCTTGACCAGAATACCGCCGCTGTCCTTGATGAAAGACAAAGCCCCAAGCGTAACCCCTTGGTACAGGCGGCAGCCGCTGCCTATGATGCAGGTTTCCCCAATCACCACTCCTGTACCGTGATCAATGAAAAACTGCTCCCCAATTTGCGCGCCGGGGTGAATATCAATGCCGGTGCGGGAATGCGCCATTTCGCTTATGATGCGCGGAATAAGCGGCACTTCCAGGGCATACAAGGCATGGGCTATGCGATGGTTGGTCATGGCTGTGATCGAGGGGTAACAGAAAATAGTCTCTCCCGGCGTTTTGGCGGCCGGATCGCCCGCATAGGCAGCCTTGACGTCTCCGGCCAGCAGATCCCGGATTTTCGGCAATTCCCCGATAAAGGCCAGGGCTTTTTCCTCCGCCTCCCGGCCGCACTGCGGGCATTGCTGCCGGGAATCGGCACAGGTAAAGCAGATGCCTCGACGAATCTGCTCCGCCAACATCCGGAAAATGGAATCCAGGTTGGCGGCCATGTGGTAACACAGAGAATTGGTCGAAATACGCGAATTGCCGAAATAGCCCGGAAAAAGAGCGGCGCGCAGACGGCTCATGATTTCATTGAGCGTTTCCAGCGAGGGCATGGGAGAATCGCCAGGAGACTCATAGGTCATGGTCTGGTACGGAGCGGGGGAACACAGCGCCTCGCTCACCTGTTCGATTTGCGGGAACCGCCGTTGCGATGAAATGGGTTCCAACACCTCTTTCCGCGAATTTTTAGGCATAATCTCGACCTCACTCTGCCGCAAACAATTTTGTTGAAAGATAGCGGTCCGCCGTATCCGGCGCAATAAACACTATGCGCTTGCCGGTGTTGCCGGGTTCCTTGCCCAACTCAAGCGCGGCATAGGCTGCCGCGCCGGAAGAAATACCACAGAAAATGCCCTCTTTGCGCATCAGCGCCCGCGCGGTTGCAATCGCCCGCTCGCCGGGCACGGCAATCACGCCGTCCAATAGGCTGCGGTCAAGGATCTCCGGCACAAACCCCGCCCCAATGCCCTGGATAAGATGCGGCCCTGCTTTGCCGCCGGAAAGTATGGGGGACTCCGCAGGCTCCACTCCAAATATCCGGACAGCAGGGTTCAATTCTTTCAGCCGCTTGGCAACGCCGGTGACAGTCCCTCCGGTGCCGATACCCATGACCACGATCTCCACTTTGCCCGCGCAGTCATCCCAAATCTCCTGTCCTGTGGTCAGATAATGGATGACAGGTCCTTCAGGGTTGGAAAACTGTTTGAGCATCACCGCGCCCGGTGTTTCCCGCACGATGCGTTCGGCCTCGGCAACAGCGCCGCTCATGCCCTTTGCCGCCGGCGTCAGGATCAGGTTTGCCCCCAGCCCGCGCAACAGGTGGATACGCTCCGCGCTCATGCTTTCCGGCATGGTCAGGATCAGGGAGTAGCCCTTGACCGCGGCCACCAAAGCCAGGCCTATGCCTGTATTGCCGCTGGTGGGCTCAACGATCGTCTGCGGCGGCGTTTGGCCGGGAATCAGCAGCCCGTCGCGCTCCGCAGCCTCCACCAGTCCTTTGGCCAGGCGATCTTTGACTGACGCGGCCGGGTTGAAATACTCCAGTTTGGCCACAATCTCAGCCACACAGCCCGCATCAATGGGCACTGCCGTCAAACGAACCAAAGGCGTGCGCCCTACACAATCAAGAATGGAATTCGCTATAGCCATAAACAACCTCCAAAAGCTCAAGTTTAACTTGAACTTTAAATAGAGCATACGTATTTTCATATAATGCCACAACAATCATGAGGTCACAATCGCTGCAAGCAGTCATTTCAGGCCTTCTCAAGGCGTTTCAAAACGCACCAGTTCAAAGAGCTTTTTGCGGTGCGTAGCCACAATGTGGTAACACTGGTCCTGAGGAATATAGATATAGGGCACATCTTCGGTACGCCGGAAAAGGAACAGGGACAGAATCATCCGGTTGACGGCCTGATGTCCGATAAGCACTATGCCCGGCCGTCCCCCGGAAAGGAACAGCGCCTTGCGGAACCCCCTTTCCACCCGTTCATGCATGGTCACATACCCTTCCCCATCAGGGTAGATGTAATGATATTTGTCCTTGGCCCTGGCCGCGAATTCCTCCGGCAACTCACGCCTGATATCTTCATAGCGCATGCTGTCGCAGATGCCGGCATTGATTTCATCCAACTCGCTCAAAGCAATGACTGTGGTTTCAGGATGATCTTCGCTTATGGGCGTCGCGGTCTGGCGCGCGCGCAAGCGTAGCGAGGTGAAGATGTAGGGCACATGCTTATTGTGAAAATGCCCGGCCAGCGCGGCGGCCTGGGCGCGCCCCCGCTCGGTCAGCGGCGCATCGCCGCCTATACGGCCTTCAATATTAAACAGACTTTCCCCATGCCTGGCCAGGTGCAATTCTCGGATCCAATCGGAAACCAACAGCTCCCTGATATGCAGATAATAGGGAATTCGGGCGGGCATGCGCTCGGCCAGAATTCTGTTGCGCAGCGTGTCAACGCAAAGATAACAGCCTTCCTCCGACGGAGAACTGTAAATACGCTTATAATAGCCTATGCGCTCAAGAAAACTGGCTGTCGCCTCCTGGGCGGACAGGTGGGAAAACTCCGGCAACCGGGTTTTACGCTCTATGCTGAGCGTCAATAACTCCTCATCATCATTGATGCATTCGACATAGAGTATCGGGTGATTGTCAAAGCGGGCGCGCAGAAAATCCCGCCGGGAACGGCTGGCATTGGTGGCATCCAGAATCGCGACCTGCCCGTTTTCCGCCAGAAAAGTCCGCGCCGCTGTCGCATTGATCTGCGCCAGATGCTCACGCCGGATGCGGCCCTCCGCATTGTCGGGATGATAAAACTCAGGCAGGGAGGAGTCCGGTCCCAGATAGCTGCGCCGTAATTCCCCGTTATTGAAGATACGAGCATTAATGCCTTCAGCGCTCAGCCCTTCATAGAGCCGGAGGGCTATGGTGGATTTGCCGCGCGCAGGCAGGCCGACCATTACGATGTAGAGTTTTTCCACGGCATTTCCCGCGACCTGTAAAGAGTACCTTTTGGGTAGCGCCTCATTTTGTCGTCAGACGAGGAAGGCGAGTTTTTTGTGACGGGAGTGTACTCTTATGGTACTCGACCAGAGCAAAAAACGACGCCTGACGAAGTATCACGGCAAAATGAGGCACTACCCTTTTTCCCATGAATCATAATCAGGAGCCAGGCAATCAAAGCCGCCGCCCATTTTAGCCTTAAAGGCCTCAGCCGGAGAAGCCGCAGGGGCATCAGCACCGGTACAGAGCGCGCGGTACGTATCAAGGTTCCTGATTTCGTCGTAACTGCAATGCTCCCTGGCGCCGCAATGTTTGCAGACAAAATTGGTCGCCCTGTGCTTGCAGTCGCATTTGGCTTTCACAAACTGGTGCTTTTTCATTGAATCACCAACGCCCGCTCACCGGACGCATGACCAGGACAGCGCCCACAAGCTCACCCTCAGGAGAGGTAAAGGGCGAGACTGTTACGTCCAATTCCTCAGCATAACCCGATACGCGACAATGCTGCCGCAGGGGATGGACTTGTCCGGGCGTGTTTTGCACCATGTGCCTGAACATGGCTAAAGGCCCTTTCACGTCATCCGCAAAAGAGAACACGCGCTGTGCTCCGACAACCGCGCCCAGTTCCGCCTCAAAAGCTTTATTGGCCACAATGATGTTGCCGTCAAGATCCACAACCACAACGAAATCGGCAATGGCATCCATGGTTGTTTGCACCAGGGCGTATGCCAGCGCCTTATCCGCCTCCGCCTTCTTCTTGGCGGTGATATTAATAACCACACCTTCATAATAGAGAAACCGGCCGTTCTCATCAAAGTGCGGCCCCAAATGCTCCGACACCCAAAGTCTGTCGCCGTCACACCCGTAGACCTGGGATTCGACGTCCCTCAGTGTTTGCCCTGTTTTCAGCTCATGCAACAGGGCCTCATGCCGCCCTTCCTCCACGTATACTTGTTCAGCAACGGAATGGACTGTACGCAGCATTTCAGCGGGACCGACATAGCCGAGCATACGGGCGAAAGCCCTGTTGGCGGCAAGATAATGCCCGGCCTCGTGGCACACATAGATACCCACGGCCGCATTATCAAAGAGACTGCGATGCAGCAGTTCGCTGTCTCTGAGTTTACGCATGACCGCATTGTGGTGCGCGGCAATACGCAGATTGACCCGGAACTCGTGGGGAGAAACCGGCTTTTTCATAAAGCCGAGCGCGCCGCTTTCAGCAATTTTCCGCTGCTCGTCCGGGCATTCGGTCGCGGAAATGACAATTACAGGCACCTGCACACGCCGCAGCAAATTTTTCGTGGCCTCAATACCTGAAACGCCGTCCGCAAGATGGACATCCATGAGCACCACATCCGGGCGCAGCCTTTGCACCGCCTCCAGGGCCGCGCCGCCTTGAGCGACAATGCCGCATACTTCGTGTCCTTCCGCCAGCGCCAGGGATTCAAGCATAGCGGCTGAAACGGTTTCATCTTCCGCTATCAGTATGCGTAATTTGCCGATCAGCATGTAGCTTCGCATAAATACTATCCCGCCGGTGCGGCTGCCCTTCTCCCATGAAGTGATATCATAGCAATTGTTATTATTTGCAATATACTACTTCAATGTCGAAGTCTTCTTCCTCACCCTCTTCCTCGCTGCTCTCCTGACTCACGTCCGCATCGTTGGATGAAAAACGGGCAGCGGCGAATTCCTCGGCCGGGGCATGCGTCTCGAGTTCAGCCTGGAACTGCCACATGCGCTCCACCAGAGGCTCCAGCCCTTCTCCGGTAAGGGCGGAAATAAAAAATATCTCCCTGCCTTCATCTTCGGCCCTTTGCCGCAAAGCAGCGGCCTGATCGTCCGGCAGCAGATCCATCTTGTTCACCACTTCTATTTGTCTGCGCGTGGCGAGTTCCGGAGAGAACTCCGCAAGCTCGTTGTTAATCAGGTCAAAACCGGCAAAAGGGTCTTCCGGCGACATATCTTCGGTACTCAAAATATGGACAAGGAAGCGCGTGCGTTCGACATGCTTGAGAAAACGGTGCCCCAGGCCATAGCCGGTGTGCGCGCCCTCCACAAGCCCCGGAATATCGGCAATAACCATACGGCGTTCATAATCGGCCTCGTCAATCATAACCCCGAGGTTGGGCTCAAGTGTCGTAAAGGCATAGTTGGCGATTTTGGGCCGGGCAGCGGAAACCTTGGAGATAAACGTTGATTTTCCCGCATTCGGCAGTCCCAGCAGACCGCAGTCCGCAAGAATTTTCAATTCAAGGCCGAGGGTCAATTCTTCTCCAGGCTCTCCGGGCTGGGCAAAACGGGGAGCACGCATGGTAGACGACTTGAAATGCTCGTTGCCCATACCGCCCCTGCCCCCTTTGGCCAGGAGAATCTCATCCCCCTCATGCCCCAGGTCAGCGATCAGGCATTCCTGCTTGCCGTCTTTAAGCAAAAACAACTGCGTGCCCACGGGAAGCTCCAGGATCAGGTCTTCCCCTTTTCTGCCGTGGCATTGCGAACCTTGCCCCGGCCGCCCGTTTTCCGCTTCATACAGACGCTTTAAGCGAAAATCATAGAGTGAAAGCAGACGTGAGGACGCCCTGACAATAACGTCGCCGCCCTTGCCTCCGTCACCGCCGTCCGGCCCGCCCTTGGGCACAAATTTTTCCCGGCGGAAAGAAACGCAACCGGCGCCGCCTTTACCGGAACGGACCGTAATTATGGCTTCATCAACAAAACGCATAGTACATCCATAGCTATGACATTTCATGCCAGAGTAGATGTAACTCTAGCATCTTCCAGCGGGAAAGAAAAAGGGCAAAAACGGCCTAAACCGCTTTTGCCCGCAAAAAACACGCTGAGACCGGGTTATTCCGGACGACCGGGAAGCACATGCACACGGGTAAGAACCCGGTTTTTGCGCACGTACTTTTCGAACTTCACAACGCCGTCACGGGTGGCGAAGATAGTAAAATCACGCCCGAGGCCGACGCCCTGTCCCGGATGTACCTTGGTGCCGAGTTGCCGTACAATGATATTGCCGGCAAGAACGGATTGACCGCCAAAGCGCTTCACGCCCCGGCGCTGCCCCGCGCTGTCGCGGCCGTTGCGGGAACTGCCGCCTGCTTTTTTATGTGCCATCTTGCAGCTCCTTGGGATTACGCGGAAATGGACGTAATCTTGATTGTGGTATAGTTCTGCCGATGCCCCTGAAGCTTGCGCGAATCATTGCGGCGCCACTTCTTGAACACCAGAATCTTGTCGCCCCTACCGTGTTCGACCACCTGGGCCTTGACCTGGGCATTCTCCACATAGGGAGTACCTACGGAAAGATTACCGCCGCCGAGCATGAGCACTTTGTCCAGCACCACCTCGGAACCGACTTCCGCGGCAAGCGTCGCAACACGAAGTTTGCTGCCTTCTTCCACGCGGAACTGTTTTCCGCCCGTTTCAATAATCGCGTACATGTTTCACATCCTCCGGAAAAAGAGAAAGACGCATCTATCCTTTGCGTCCTGTAAAGTCAAGCAAAAAATTATCTGAAGCCGCTGAAGACTGCAATGGCAACGCCTGAGGCGTTGCCATTAATGAAACACCCAGGCGCACATTGCTCTCAATGATGCATGTGATCGCCTTTGCGGATGCGCATCACAGCCATGCCGAGCATCCAGACAAAATACACGCAGATCAGGCCGAAACCGACCCAGGCATCCGCCGAGTGGGAAAGATTAGCAACAAAAATGTGTGAGTATAACATCAGCCGCTCCTCCTCGCCATGTGGTTACGATTCGCGATGAGTCTGCTGAACACGCGAGAAAAAGTCAAGACCATTTTACGATTTCCTTCATGAAAAAACCACTCCTCATCCTTGACCTTACCGAAGCGCCGTGATAAATGCACAGCATCTTGTGAATTCGTGCACGAGCTTAAAAAAACACGATAATGCCGGTGGCTCATGCTGTTCAGGAAAATTGTAAAGGCCTTTAATATTACCGACAAAGGCTACCTGAACGCCCTCTCTCATGCGGGCACAATCGGCATGCATATGGTCAGCGGCATCACCGTTGGCACCCTTATCGGCTATTTTCTGGATGGATGGCTGAAAACCTTTCCTTGGCTGACCGGAATTTTTATGGTTTTTGGCATTGTGGCCGGGTTCAAAAACGTGTATGTGGACACCAAGCGTTTGGTGGCTTCGCAAAAAGAAGAAGAGCAAAGGCGTTCAGCCTCGCAGGACGCCGCTCCTGAAGACAAGATTCAGCGCCGCTAAGCAGGCGCAAATTTCGCCGGGAGCGCAATGACCGCCGTATTTGCACATATCCGCCACGCCATTGAACGCCGCCTTTATGATATGGGTTTTGCGCTTCCCGTTGTGCGGCATCTCTTGTGCACGCAACTTATCATTTCCGGCCTCGCGCTTGCGGCCGGGATTATTTTGCTCTGGTACAGCCTGTGGCCCCTGGCCTTCGGGGCCGGAGCCGCGATTACGACCTTCAGCCTGTGGCAGATCAGCCGTTCGGCCCAGGCTTTTGTCCAGCAGCAATTTTCAGCGGCGCTCGGCCTGCGGTTGTTTATGGGCTTCAGCGCGCGGCTTTTGCTTATCGGTATCGTGCTTTTTGCTCTTATTGTCTGGCTTAAGGCGCCTCTGGCGCCTTTGCTGCTCGGGTTGACCTCCTCAGTAGCGAGCATCCTGCTGTGGGGAGTTTCGAGGGTTTCTCGAAAAACCGTCAAGGAGACGTGACATTTATGGAACATCCAGTACTCTTGTCCACACTGTTTGGAGTCGGTGCGCCGTATGCACATGTGTTTTACACATGGCTTGCGATGATCATCCTTTTTGCCGTCGGACTCCTCCTGCGCGGCAGGACGCGCATGGTTCCCACGGGCCTGCAGAACTTCATGGAAGTGATCATCGGCGGTCTGGAAGAATTCACCGTTACCACTGTCGGGGAAAAGGGCCGCGTCATCTTTCCCATCCTGTGCGGCATCTTCCTGTTTATTCTGGTGCAGAACCTGCTCGGCCTCCTTCCCTTCTGCGATGCTCCCACCGCCAACGTCAACACCAACGCCGCCATGGCGCTGTTCGTGTTTCTGTATTACAATTTTGTCGGCCTGCGCAGGTGGGGACCGGGCTATATCAAGCACTTCATGGGCCCCATGGCAGCTCTGGCGCCGCTTATGCTCCCCATTGAGCTTATCAGCCATCTGGCCCGTCCGCTTTCCTTGACGTTGCGTCTTTTCGGCAACATCCGCGGTGAAGAAATCGTGCTTTTGCTCTTCTTTACCCTGGCCCCCATTGCCGCCACCTTCCCGATCTATTTCCTGTTCTTCATCGCCAAGTGCTTACAGGCTTTCATTTTCTATATGCTGACCATGATCTACTTGCAGGGCGCCATGGAGCACGCGCACTAAAAATACCGGACCGTCCGCGCGGCTCCAGGGCTGCGCGGATGGTTTTCCCGTAGTCCCGGCCGCCTGTCGGGTTACGGCAATTACTCTAGGGGAATGGTCATATTGACCACAACATATAACTCAAGGAGTTTGTCTCATGCGTAAACTGCTTACCATCAGTGTCAGCCTGCTTGCCCTTCTCGCCATGGCCGGCGTTGCTATCGCCGCTGACGGCGAAGCCCGCTTCATGGACGCCAGCGCGGTTGGTTCCGCCTATCTGGCCGCAGCTATCGGCATGGGCCTCGCCGCTGTCGGTTGCGGCATCGGTCAGGGCATGGGTCTCAAGGCTGCCTGCGAAGGCACCGCACGTAATCCCGAAGCCGGCGGCAAGTTGATGGTGACCCTGATTCTGGGTCTCGCCTTCATCGAATCCCTGGCTATTTACGCTCTGGTTGTGAACATGATCATTCTTTTCATCAACCCGCTGTCCAAGGCCATTGTGTAAGCGAAAGCTTGTTGCTCGAGGAAGCCGCAAGCTTGCGGCTTCCTCGATTTTTCTTCTGAACCGTTGACTCCTCGTGCATCCGCATTATAATAACTCCCATGTCCACTAAAACTGATCATATCCCACGCGCCACTATTGAACGCCTTTCGATCTATTTGCAGGTGCTTGAAAATATCCAACGCGAAGGGGTAAAGGTCATTTCCTCCGGTCCCCTCGCGGAAGCCTGTAACGTCAATGCCTCCCAAATCAGAAAAGATCTAACCTACTTTGGCGAGTTCGGCGTCCGTGGCGTCGGCTATAATGTTCCCGCCCTTATTCAATCCATTTCCGAATCCTTGGGCATCGATCATGAGTGGAACTGCGTTCTGATCGGTGTCGGCAACCTCGGCAAGGCACTTTTGGGGCACCGCGAGTTCTCCAAACGCGGATTCAATATTGTCGGCGCGTTTGACTGCGACCCTTTCAAAATAGGGGAAGAGTTCTCCGGCCTTGAGGTCGTCTGTACCCGCCGCCTGAAGGAACGAGTCACGGATCTCAACGTGCGCATCGGCATTATTACCACACCGCCCGAACGCGCTCAGCGCGCCGCGAACCATCTGGTGGAAGCGGGCATGAAAGGTATACTCAATTACGCTCCGGCGCGTATTTTTGTTCCTGAAGACGTTCATGTTGAATATGTGGATTTTTTCCACCACCTCTATGCACTGGCCTTCAACATTTCAATGCGCAAAAGCTGATCTTCCGGCGCTCCATGCGTGACCCCGAACAGACGCCTGCCGCCGGTCGTTCGCGCTTATCCGGCCCGATACAGTCGGCCAGGCCGTTTTTTCTGGCTTTGGGCTTCCTTTCCCGTCTGGCCCCGCCGCTGTCGGCCAGCCCGAGGGAACTCTCCGCTTCTGTCTTGTATTATCCTCTTGTCGGTGCTGTTCTGGGCGCTCTCCTCTGCGCCCCCCTCGCTTTCGGCCTTTTTTCCGGACAACCCTGGGCGCAGGCCTGGCTTTATGTTCTCGGCTCCGTCTGGCTCACCAGGGCTCTGCATTTGGATGGCTTGGCCGATATTATTGATGCTTTAGGAAGCGGGAAAACCGGCCATGACTTTCGTACCGTACTCAAGGACAGCCGTGTTGGAGCTTTTGGAGCCGTGGGCCTGACCCTGGTTTTGAGCGGACAAATTATTCTCTCTGCCGCCATTCTGCTCTCGGGGAAAATTGCCCCGCTTTTTTTCGCCCCTCTCTATGGACGCTGCCTGCCTATAATCTTTGCTTCCCTTACCTTTCCACACCCTCAGGCCGATCTTGGTGCTCTCCTCTCCAAAACGACAAAAAAACCTGCTCTGTTCCTGGCCGCAGCCTTTATCCTGTTTTGGGGGACATTGTGCCTGTCCTTGGCCTCTCTTTTTCTCTGTCTGCTCCTGACGGCCTTTATGCTGCTTTTGCTCGCCCGGCTTGCCCGCCGTGAAGGCGGATACAGCGGTGATTTTTTCGGTTTCATCATTGTCGCCGGAGAAACCATTGCCCTGCTTGCCGCTTTGTGAGCAAGTATCCCAAACGTAAATTGCCCTGGACAGATTTCTGAGCCATGCTATAATGCATTACCTACTCGCCCCGGCAGTTCCCGAGCGGCACATTGCCCGCCGTATAGCGATCATCTCAAGCGTAAACTGCAATATGAGGAGCAACATTATGGCACGTACTGATACAGTACAAAAAAGAAAAGACGTGAAAAAGCCCAAAGTCGGCACTCCCGGCTCCCAACCAAACAAGATTATGTCTGACCACCCTGATGAGAATGTCGACCAGGATGGTCACTGCATAACTCCCGCGTATGCCGAATCAACCACATTGAATTCCGGGGAGCCTTGCGACGACGGCAGGGCAGGAAAATAATAGCAACGAAAAAGGGCCTGTCTCCAGTTCTGGAAACAGGCCCTTTTTCGTTGAAGCATTTTTCTCTTACTCGTCCGCCCAACGAAGCAGGCCCAAGGAGTGAGAATTGGGCAAAAGCGGATGCACGGGGATAGCCCGCACAGTGAAACCGAAACGCCCTGTCTCCAGAACATCAAGCGTGCCCTTATAGAGTTGCCAACCGTCTTTGGCTCCACCTTCAGGCTGCATGGGCAAAAGCCTTCTGTTGACAAAGCTGTTGTCCTGGCCGAGCTGCCCCATGTATATTTCGAGCCGCACATGCTCCGCCGGGATGTCCGCCAGGAATACTCTGGCCGTGACGGCTGAAGACTGCCCCACATACAGCGTGTCTTCCTTGACTGCTTCCACATCCTGAACCTTGAGGCCTCCCCACTTGGTCATGATATTCATGCGCCAGGCAGAGAGCTCCCTCGCCGGTGCGAAGTTGTCGCGGTACAGATTCTGATGGTTACTACAGGCAGGGATATACGCCGTGTCCGCGTATTCCTGCACCATGCGGTTGGAATGAAAACGCGGACCAAACTCGACCAGGGCATCTTTCATCCGCCGGATCCAGGCCGTGGGCAGGCCGCCCCGGCCCCGTTCATAGAAGTCGGGAATGATTTCCGATTCCAAGACCTTATACAGTGTCTGCAACTCGACCTTATCCTGATAATCAGGGTCGTCATACTCTTCACCCTTGCCAATGGCCCAGCCCAGAGTGTTATCTGATTTCCAGGCCTCATCCCACCATCCGTCCAAGGTGCTGAATTGCAGAACGCCGTTGAACATGGCCTTCATGCCGCTTGTGCCGCAAGCTTCCAGCGGACGTCTCGGATTGTTGAGCCAGACATCGCAGCCGGAAATAAGGTGGGCCGCGACGTCCATGTCATAATCTTCGATAAAGACCATGCTCATGCGGAAATCCAATTCCCGGGTGAGAGCAATGATATCCTTCATCAGTTGTTTACCGCCGTTATCTTGCGGGTGCGCCTTGCCCGCAAAAATAAACTGCACCGGACGTTCAGGATCACTGATCACGCGCTTCAAGCTCTCCAGATCTTCCATGATCAGCCGGGCCCGCTTATAAGTGGCAAAACGCCTGGCAAAACCGATGGTCAAGGCGGTCGGGTCAAGGATGCTTTCCACCACCTGCAGTTCTTTCGCCCGCGCACCTTGGGCCGTCAACTGGGCGTGAAGGCGCATGCGCACAAAATCCACCAGACGAGCCCGCAGCCGTTCATGCGTCCGCCACAGCTCCACATCGGGAATACCCGCGGCCATGCCCCAGATTCTCGTGCTGTCAAGATCCTCCCGCCAGGTACTGCCGAGATAGCGGTCGTACAGCCCGCCCATTTCAGGCGCTACCCAAGTGGGCGCGTGTACGCCGTTGGTAATCGAACCAATGGGCACGTCGTCCACCGGGAACTGGCCCCAGATTGTATGCCACATACTCCGCGAAACCTTCCCGTGCAGGATGGACACGCCGTTGTTGAAACGCGAAAGCTTCAAAGCCAGCACGGTCATGCAGAACTCTTCACTGTCGTCGCGGGGGTCTCCACGCCCGAGACCCAGAAAAACTTTGAAGGCCAGCCCCATATCCCGTGCATACGGCTCAAAATACTGCTGCATCAGCGAGGGAGGAAAACGATCGTTGCCTGCCGGAACAGGCGTATGCGTGGTAAAAATACTGCCCGAGGCCGCCACTTCCACAGCCACTTCAAAGGGCAAGTTGTTTTTCTTCATCAACAGGCGTACCCGCTCAAGCCCGGCAAAGGCGGAATGGCCTTCATTCATATGGATGACCTGGGGTTTTAAACCCAGCACCTGCAGGGCCTTAATGCCGCCAATACCGAGAAGAATTTCCTGCCACAGGCGCATTTCCAGATTTCCGCCATACAGCCGCGAAGTAATCCCGCGCAGTTCCGGCGAGTTTTCAGCAATGTTGGTATCCAAAAGATAGAGGCTGATCCGTCCGACCTTGGCCTCCCAGATCTGCGCCGCCAGAGGCCGCTCGCCTATGGAAAGATGCACCATGGCCGGTTCGCCCGAAGGCGTTGTGGCAATCTGCATGGGCATCTGCTCAAAGTCATAATCCGGATAGCGCTCCTGCTGCCAGCCGTCAGGCGTCATATACTGGCGAAAATAGCCGTGAGCGTATGCCAGACCTATACCAACCAGGGGAACGTTCAAATCGCTGGCGGATTTTAAATGGTCGCCCGCCAGAATGCCAAGGCCGCCTGAATAGATGGGCAGACAAAGACTGACCCCGAATTCAAGGCTGAAATACGCAATAGCCGGCTCACCGGAGGGCACATCCTCAAAGTTAAAAGGAGAGGGCATGGTCAGATAGCGCTTCAGGGATGCCACCTGCATGGTCAGCCTGTTTTTAAAATAGGCGTCCTCGGCCAAGGCGTTATACCTGTCTTGGGAAACGTGATTCAGCATCCAAACCGGATTCTTATAGCTGTCTTCCCACAGTTGCGGATCAATATCGGAAAAAAGGTGTTCGATATCATTGTTCCAGGCAAACCAATAGTTATGCGCCAGGAACCAAAGAGGATCGAGCTCGGGAGGCAGCTTGGGAATGATGGAAAAAATGCGTAACGGTTGCATTATGATCTCCTCAGTTAGACAGGCATTCTCTCTAGCCTTTGACTTGCGGCCCGGAGCAGAGTAAGTCAAAAGTGGTTGCGCTCTGTGTTCATAAAAATTCGACCTGAAAAATGCTGACTGATATTGTTCATTGTTTCATAGGAGTTCCTTTGTGACAAGTGTTTCTCGCCCCGAGTCGGCCATTAATGTGTTTTTTTTCCGGAACGCCGCGTCCATCTATGGAGAACAAGGCCTTGCGCCGTCTACCCCGGAGTCAGCCGGAACAGACCTGCGCGCCTGTCTGATAGAGGGCGATTCACTTCTCATTCCTGCAGGAGAACGACGACCCGTACCCTCCGGCATCGCGGTGGAACCGGCTGCTCCTGGCATTGCCGGGTTTGTCTATTCCCGCAGTGGCCTCGGCGCTGTCAAAGGCCTTGTCGTGGCTCAGGGAGTCGGCGTCATCGATCCTGATTACCGGGGGGAAATAACGGTGTTTCTTTTAAACACGGGCAGGGAAGATTATACCGTGCAAAACGGTGAACGTATCGCCCAGCTCGTTTTTCAACCCTATGTGCGACCGCTGTTCACTCCTGTTGCCACGCTCGGAATAACCAACCGGGGCGCGGGAGGTTTCGGACACACAGGGACGCACTAGGCTTTGGAGGGGCTCTGCCCCTCCAAACCTCCCCGCCAGGGCCTAGCCGGCCCTGGACCGGGCATTCCTGAAAACAGCAAAGCTGTTTTCAGATAATGAGGGGTGCAGGGGAAATCATTTCCCCTGCCGGGGCTTGGGGCGGAGCCCCAATACGGATTAATCACATCATTATATTAATTGGAGTTCCCATGACCAGCTTTGACGCCATCAGACAGGAAGAAGAAGCCCTGCTGTTCAAAACCTACGCCAGATACCCTGTGGCTATTGACCGTGGCCTCGGCAGCCGTCTGTGGGATACGGACGGCAAGGAATATATGGATCTTCTCGCGGGCATTGCCGTCACCAGCCTCGGCCACTGCCACCCGGAAATAGCCGAAGTCATGGCCGTGCAGTCGCGCAAGCTTATCCATGTAAGCAACCTGTTCTACCAGCAGGAGATGCTGGTGCTGGCCAAGCGTATTCTGGCCACGGCACACTTTGACAAGGTATTTTTCTGCAATTCCGGAGCGGAAGCCAATGAGGCGGCCATAAAGCTCGCCCGCAGATATCAGCAAAGAGTAAAAAATACTGACGCTTATGAAGTAATAACCTTTGAAGGCTGCTTCCACGGCAGAACCTTGGCCACGCTTGCCGCCACAGGACGAGCCAACCTCCAGGGCGGCTTTGCTCCCATGCCTGACGGATTCAGGAATATTCCCTACGGCGATCCGGCCGCTCTTGCATCCGCCGTTTCAGGGAAAACCGCTGCCGTGTTGCTGGAACTGGTACAAGGTGAAGGCGGCATCCGCCCGGCAACCCCGGAATTTGCCCAGGCCGTCGCCCGCATTTGCCAGGACAAAGGTGTGCTCTTTATGGTTGATGAAGTGCAAGCCGGCCTTTGCCGTACCGGTAAGTGGTGGTCTTTCCAGCACTTCGATATCAAGCCGGATATTCTGACCACCGCCAAGGCCCTGGCTAACGGCCTGCCCATGGGCGCCATGATGGGAACGGACGAGGTGGCCAAAGCATTTGTTCCCGGCAGCCACGCCACCACCTTTGGCGGCGCGGCCCTGCTTTCCGCCGTGGCTGCCAAGGTATTGGAAATCATGGAGCGCGATAAACTGATGGATCGGGCCGGAACCCTTGGCGCTTGGGCCATGAAACGTTTCCGCGCCGTGGGCGAAAACTGCCCCGGCTGCATAAGGGACGTGCGCGGCATGGGGCTCATGATCGGCATTGATCTGGCCTTTCCCGGTAATGCCGTGCGGGAGGCGCTGCTGCAAAAAGGCTTTATCCTCAACCTCACGCAGGATACGGTCCTTCGCCTTGTCCCGGCCCTGACCATTGAGCAGGACGATCTGGAACGCTTTGCCGTTGCTTTGGAAGAGGTGCTCAAAAAGCAATGAAAGTGGTTATAGTTAATTACTGGAACTTCGACACTCCCAGCGGCATGCATATTTTTCACCTGGCCAATGCGCTGGCCAAACGCCGGGTGGATGTAACGGTATACTGCCGTGACCAGAGCTCCACCGCATTGTCGCTGGGAAAGCCGAAGTTCCGCTGTTACGGCGCTACGGATTCCAGAATGGAACATGTTTACAGGGATCTGGCCGCCAGGGGAAACGATTATGTCCTGCACGCCTGGACCCCGAGGGAAAGCACGCGGGTAGTAACCGAATTGCTCGCGCAGCGCCTTGATGCGCCGTACATTGTGCACATGGAGGATAATGAGGATGCTGTTTACGCCGCCAGCACAACCGCATGCACTCCGGACGAACTTGCCAAAGATGCGGCCTGGAGTCCCGGCGGAAAACTGTTCTTCCTTTCCCACCCTGTCCGTTACAAGGAATTCCTGGCCTCTGCCCAGGGGTATACCAGTATTATTGAATCCCTACAGGACTTTAAACCGGCTCATGTGTCCGGCCACGTCTTCTGGCCGTCATGCGAGCCTGAAGTTTTTGCGCTGCCGTCCAAATCCAGCCCCGAGGCCAAGATCCGCTGGGGCATTCCGCCGGAAAGCCCGGTCATTTTTTATCCCGGCAATGTACATCACAATAACGCCGATGAGGTCAAAGAACTGTATATTGCCGTGCGCATGTTGCGTGAACAGGGCATTCCCGCACGTATCATCAAATTCGGCCGCTACTCGCGGGATATTCCCGGCCAGACGCTTGCCGCTTACGGCTTTGGCGACTCGCTGATCGACCTGACAACAGTGATCACGCCGAGCCAGGTTCCCGAAGTGCTGCGGGCAGCCGATTATCTCGTACAGCCTGGGCGGGACACCCCTTTCAACCACTACCGCTTCCCCTGCAAGCTTCCCCTGTTCATGGCCAGCGGCCGCCCTGTCATGCTGCCGGATACAAACCTTGGCCGCCACCTGGAGCATGAAAAGAACTGTCTTATCCTGCAAAAAGGCGACGCCAAAGAAATCTGCAAACAGCTTCTTTTTCTGGCTCGAAACCCCGATGTTGCCGAAAGCATCGGTCAAGCGGGCCGCGAGTTCGCCAAGGAGCATTTCAGTTGGGATGCATCCGCCGCAGGCCTGATTGAATTCTACCGCCGGGTGCTCGAGGATTGGAAAGGGCGAAACAGCAGCGTTATCAGCCCGTTAAAAAACTCTTCACCCTGACCTTTTCTTCATCGTCTGCTGGAGAGAAAAATGTTCGCGTACATAGACGAGTCCGGCAACACCGGTACCCGGATTCTCGACCATCAGCAGCCCCACTTTTGGTATCTGGCCATAATGACCAGATTTGACTTTCATGAACTGTACGAGCGCGAATTTACCAATATCGCACTGCGTCAAGGGTACGAGTATATACATACGAGCGCCTCAAGCCCGAGTGATAACGATTATTTCTGTACAAATATTTTCCGCTTGCTCCAGAATGTGGAATTCGGATTTGCGCTTGTGCTGATAGAGAAAAGGGCGCATGCGGCCACACTCTTCTATGATTATTTCATAGAAAATAACCCAGGCTTGCCTTTTTACCAGACAATGATGCAAGCACTCTGGAGAGCCGCTATCTGTGAGTTATTGGACGATACTTCCCAGGATCTGTTTTGGCATAAATGCGTGAATGCCAAGAACGAGAAAGAGTCGGATGAGGCTCTGCTTGAACTATGCCGCTACTTTATCGGCAGATTAGATAAGGAACCGGAAATCAAGAGCAGGATTGATCCCAGGCTCAAAGAGCTGTTTACAGATTGTCTTGGCTGGGCTGAAAAAAATCCCGGTGAGTATTCTCAGTTTATCAAACGCAAAGTGGATCGCTTAAAAACCAGCCCGACCGTCATGGCCTATGTGGAATTGATAAAAATGATTCGCGCTCAAATGGAGTTTTGGAGTGAAGAGAGCTGCATTGTGACGCATGACAATTCGGAACAGTTCGAAAAAGCTATCAGGGAAACCCATGCAGCTCTATGTCCAGATATCCCACTGGAATTCTCGCTCAGCAAACAGAACGCCGGACTCCAACTTTGCGATCTTCTCCTTTCCATCATCAGGAGAGATGCCATGGAGTTACCCATAACCCGCTCCCAAGAAGAACTGCATGACTTCATATGGTTGCGGAATGAAGGCCAATACTTTTTTCTCACATACCAAACATTGCACGATGCCGCCAGTGAAACACTCAACTGGGTCAATGCGCTTCCTGTATCAGACACGGATCTCAAGAAAGGACGGCGCTATGTCGAGCAAGAGAACCAAAGAAGACGCAAACGAATTGACCGCAAATGATGCGTTCCCCTTATCGTCTACTGCTACCCCCAATCTCCGGGCTTGGCGGCGGCAAGAATCTCACGCAGGAGTTTAAGCGTTTCTTCAGCATCCGCGGGTTCAAGCGTGCGCAGGGCAAACCCGGCATGCACTATGACATATTCTCCCGGCGCCGGAGGCTCCGCGAGCAGGGCTGTCGATATTGTCACATAGGTTTCGCCTTCGCCGACCTGACAGCGGGCAATGCCCTCTGCCGATACATCGGCGACCCGCATGGGAACTGCAAGACACATGGGGAATCTCCGTAATTGACGTTCGCGGCCTAGGGGCTGTTTCCAAATAAAAAATTTTGTTCCAAGAGCAAGGAACCCGGCCCTTTTTGCGAAGGGAGTGTACTCTTATGGTACTCGACCGGAGAAAAAAGGGCCGGGTGACGCAGCTATTTGGACAAAAGGGTTATTTGGAAGCAGCCCCTGGAAACACCGCCACCATAGAACTACAACCGGAATGGCCTTCCGTCAATATCCCATCCGTTGCCGGTTTCAGGCCAGAAGCTCCCGCAGCCGCTCCGCTGTCTGCTCCCGGCCAAAACAACGCGTGATGCGCGCGGCATTGCGGGGCAGATCAGGAGGGATTTCTCCTTTGGCCACCTGGTGCATGGTTTTTACCAGGGCCTCCTGATCAATTTCCGCCCAATGCATGTCCCGGCTGAAAAGAGGCACCAGTTTGCACATTTCTTCAGACACCGGCGTCATCGCATACGGTACAGGGAAGCTATTCTCGGTATCCATGAAATCCATGTTGCCGGAATATCCCGTGGCAATCACCGGTTTGCCGTAAGCCATGGCCGTGGACAACCCCAGACCCCAGCCTTCAGCATGATGGGCGCTGACATAGGCGTCGGCCTGCATATGCAGGGCGGCCATCTGGCCGTCGGTCAGATCCCCGTTGATACTGATCACGCCGGGGATGCCCGAATAGTCGAAATCCACCCGGTACTGCTTGAGAAACAGCAGGGGTTTTCGACTCATGATGGAGCGCAGTGCAGCAAAAGCCGCCAGCAAGGCCTTGACATTTTTACGCGGGTTAATCGAGTCCACAATGGAAAAAAAACGAAAAGCCGCTTGGCCGCTCCGCATGCTGTCAGCCGCAAAAGCCCGCTCTTCCGGCGTGGGAACAATACGCTCCACCACATGCGGGAGCACCCGCACCTTCTGGAATACCGCACCAATACTCCGGCAGGAAAAGGCCGAGGGCGTCCATATTTCCGAGACCAGGCGCAAATGCGGAATATAATGGGGCGTCAGCTTTTCATTCTCCCAAACACAATAGGCGATGCAACGCAGTTTCCCGAGTTCCGGGAAGCGCGTAAACAACGGGCCATAGGTCAACGGGTCATCATGCAGGATAACCGCTTCCGCCTCAGCCAGCCTGCTGCCTTCCGTAAATACGGTGTGCCCCAGAGACTCCAGACAGGCGATATACGCCATCCCCGCCTGACGGTGGCTTATATACTCGCTCAAATGGTAATAAATCCGCACCACATTCCTCCTAGGGTTTTGGAGGGGCTCTGCCCCTCCAAGCCTCCCCGCCAGGGCCTAGCCGGCCCTGGACCGGGCACTCCTGAAAACAGCAAAGCTGTTTTCAGGTAATGAGGGGTGCAG
>Ga0082212_10000613_pt1 | contig 51810 bp, 43 predicted proteins | sample TergutNt197P3_FD_71548 | JGI IMG/M metagenome (GOLD analysis project Ga0082212, IMG submission 71548) | Neocapritermes taracua P3 segment gut microbial communities from Petit-Saut dam, French Guiana - Nt197 P3 | ecosystem: Host-associated > Arthropoda: Insects > Digestive system > Gut ...
CCCTGGTGGGGCGCCCCCCGCCGCTCCGGCGGCATCTCCGCCCGCTCCGCCGCGTAGATCACGCCCAGCAGCAGCCCCGCCGCCGTCACCCCCGTCAGCAGCGTCGTCCACAGCAGCCTCGGCGCCACGTTCGCCGCGAACATCATGCACAGCGCCGTCGGCGCCAGCACCATCGCCGTGCCCAGGTCCGGCTGCATCAGGATCAGCCCCGCCGGGACGCCCACCAGCGCCCCCGTCAGGAAGAACGCCCGCGCGCCGCGCCACACGCCCCGCCGCCCGTACAGCCACGCCAGCACCATGATGATGCCCAGTTTCGCCACCTCCGACGGCTGGATGCCGAACAGCCACCGCCGCGCGCCCATGGTCTCCTCGCCGATGAGCAGCACCAGCACCAGCAGCCCCAGCGTCCCCGCGTACGCCAGCCAGCCCCACTTCAGCACACGGCGGTAATCCACGCACGCCAGCGCCGCATACGCAAACAGCCCCAGCACCCCCGCCACCGCGTGGTCCAGGTACTGCACCTGTATCCTCGCGCTCTCGCGCACCGAGCACGAGCTGTAGATGAACAGCACCCCGACGGCAATCAGCGCCATCATGCACGCGAACAGCAGCGGGTTGAACAGGCGCAGGCGCGCGAATGCCTTCTTGAGCATCAGTCGCCCCTCACCTGTTCCGGCGGCACCGCCTCCGCGCCGCCCTCCGCCTCGCCGAACACCGCCAGCAGCACCTCGCGCACCATCGGCGCGACCGTCTGCCCGCCCGACATCCCGTCCTCCACCACGATCGCCACCGCCACGCGCGGCGCCTCCGACGGCGCGAACGCCGTCACCCACACATTCTTCTGCCGCCGCCCCCGCACGTCCACCTCCGCCGTCCCCGTCTTCGCCGACACCTGCGTCCCGCGCAGCTGCACGCGCCGCCCCGTGCCCTGCGCCGCCACGTCGCGCATCCCCTCATGCACCGCCGCCACCGCCGCCGGCGCCCACGCGATCGTGCGGATGACCTCCGGCCCGCCCTCCGGCCGCACGAGGTGCGGGCGGTACAGCGTCCCCCCGTTCGCGATCGTCGCCGTCAGCACCGCCATCTGCAGCGGCGTCGTCACCAGCATCCCCTGCCCGATGGCGATCTGGCACGTGTCGCCCGGCCGCCACCGGTCGCGCCGCGCCTGCCGCTTCCACGCGTCCGTCGGCAGCAGCCCCGGGTTCTCCGCCGGCAGGTCGATGCCCAGCCGCGCGCCCAGCCCCAGCTGCCGCGCCTGCTCATAAATCGCGCCATAGCCGATCGCGTTGCCGATGTTGCAGAAATAGCAGTTGCACGACTGCTCGATCGCCTTCCGCAGCGCGACGCCCCCGTGCCCGTACGTGTTCCAGCACCGCAGCCGCATGCTGCCCATCTCGAACGCGCCGTGGCACACATACTCATCCGCCGGAGAGAACCCCGGGTGCGCCAGCGCCGCCATCGCCGTCACCGGCTTGAACGTGCTGCCCGGCGCGTAGCGCCCCTGCACCGCGCGGTTGAAGAGCGGCACCGCCTCATCCTCGTTCAGCCGCGCCCACAGGTCCGGCGGGATCCTCGGCAGGAAATCGTTCGGGTCGAACGCCGGCGCGCTCGCCATCGCCAGCACCTCCCCGTTGCGCGGGTCCACCACCACCCCCGCGCCGCGCAGCCCCTGCAGCGCGCGCTCCAGCGCAAGCTGCACCCGCACGTCCAGCGTCAGCCGCAGGTCACCGCCCGCCTCCGCCTCCCGCCCCTGCCACGTCGCGTGCTTGTAGCCCCGCGCGTCCACCCGTATCAGCTGCTCGCCCAGCCGCCCCATCAGCAGGTCGTTATAGACCCGCTCCACGCCCTCCACGCCCAGCATCTCCGGCAGGTAGAAATGCGCCCGCTCGATGCTGTTCGTGCCGAACCGCTCCACCAGCACCGGGTCCGGGCCGCCCCCCGCGCGCTTCTGCGGGCGGTCGCGCCGCACATACCCCAGCGCGTGCGCCGCCAGCGCCCCCTGCGGGTACGACCGCTCCGGCTGCACGTACACGTCCACGCCCCGGAACTCCTCCGCCCGCTCCGCCCACCGCGCCAGCGTCACCTCGTCCACGTCCCGCCACGCCAGCAGCGGCATCGGCAGGCTGCGGATGACGTGGTTCGACACCGCCGCGTGCGAAATCGCCCGCGGGATGCCCAGCGCCGCCGCCAGGCGGTCGATGTCCTCGTTCACCGCGTTGATGGTGTTGACCCACCTGCCCCGCTGCTGCAGCTCCTCCACGTAATACGCGATGCAATAACTCGCGCGGTTCTCCGCCAGGCACACCCCGTTGCGGTCAAAGATGCGCCCCCGCGGCCCCGGCACCTGCACCCTGCGGATGCTCTGCCGCGCCTGGTCCCGCGTGAAGTCCGACGTCTGCACCACCTGCACCTGATGCAGCGCCCGCGCCAGGAACACCACCGCCGCGCCAAACGCCGCCGCCAGCAGCGCCATGCGCCACCCGTCCGTCAGCCGCTCTCCCGCGTAATGCTCCATTGATTACCGCCCCGCTCCAGTTCAATTAGGAATGAGAAATTAGGAATTAGGAATTAGGAATCATGGCTTTAAAACCGCTCTCCCGCCTCCAAAACGAAAGAACCCCGTCAATCCGCAAAATCCTGTCAATCCTGTCAAAAAAAACATCATCCCCTTGCCCCCATTCCTATGTCGCTCCGCTCCGGTGCAATTAGGAATCATGGCTTTAAAACCATAATCCGTAAAATCCTGTTAATCCTGTCAAAAAAAACATCATCCCCGTGTTCCCATTCCTAATTCCCGATTCCCCATTCCCGATTCCTAATTTCTAATTCCTAATTCCTAATTCCTACGCGTCCACTGTTCACGGTGGCATCCAAAAGCCCCATCGCCAAGAACACGAGGCCCCCGGCCGCCAGCCCCGCCGCCGCCCCCGCCGCCGCCAGCACCGCCATCTCCAGCGAGAGCGCCGCCACCCCCGAGCCGCCCGCCCACGCGCGCATCCACACCTGCTGCACCGCCCCCGCCACGCCCATCAGCGCCACGCCCTGCACCGCCGCCTCCTCCCCGAACACCTTGCGCACCAGCCGCGCCGCCACATACAGCAGCGCCAGGAGCAGGCACGTCCCGCCCTGCGGCAGCCCCCCCAGCGCATCCGTCAGCATCCCCGCCCACACCCCCGCCGCCGCCGCCGCCAGCACCGGCTTCGTCAGCGCGTAATACAGCGCCACCGCCGTCAGGAACGGCCACTTCACCGGCACCAGCCGCGTCGCCGGCACCAGGTCCTGCGCCGCCGCCGCCCCCAGCACCGCCACCGCCCCCAGCACCACATTCACGTCAACGCGCATCACCCGCCCCCCCCGTAGAGACGGATGATTATCCGTCTCCACGTGTCATTGCCTTCGGGAGACGGATAATCATCCGTCTCTACGCCCGCCCCCCAGAGCGCACCCCACTTGGACATTGGATATTCCGTGTTGAATATTGGATATTGGATATTCATTGCGCCCCGCCCCCCGAAAGGATGAACACGTCCCGCAGCGCCGCGAAATCCACGGCCGGGATGACCTCCGCCTCGCGCGAAAGCCCGTTCGCCTCCAGCGCGCTCCCCAGCACATACCCCGCCGTCAGGCCCCTCGGGAACGCCCCCCCCAGCCCCGACGTCATCACGCGCGTGCGCGGCGCGGGCTCGAACTCACGCGCCATGTACCGCAGCCTCAGCGGCTCCACCACATACAGCAGCGCCAGCCGCGCGTCCGCCCCCGGCCGCGCCACGCCCCCCCCGGACAGGATGCCCCGCACCGTCCCCACGCCCTCGTCCGCCGGGAGGTCCAGCTCGCACGCCACGCGGCTGTTCAGGTCCGTCACCAGCAACACCTCGCAGGTGTGCGGCGCCACGTCCGACACCCTCCCCACAAGCCCCTCCTGCGCCAGCACCAGGTCCCCCTTGCGCACCCCGTGCAGCGAGCCCTTGCCCGCATGGATCGTCTGCCGCACCGCCGACGTGCCCCCGCGCGACACCACCGCCGCCGCCGTCCACCGCGCGCGCACCGGCGGCGCATACTCCAGCAGCCCCCGCAGGCGCGCCACCTCCGCCTCCAGCGCCCGCGCCTCCTCCGCCGCCAGCCGGAGCCGCGCCAGGTCATGCTCCAGCCGCGCGTTGCGCGCCGCCTCGCTCGCACGGGAAAAGGCCGCCCTCGCGCGCACCCCGACCTTCCGGTCAAGCCACACCCAGGCGTTAGAGAAAGGATAGACCGCCTCGCGCGCAAACGTGCGCACGCCGCTGTGGAGGAACAGCATTGCCCCCACCGACACCAGCACAAAACCTATCTTCAATTTCGACTGTTTCACCCCGGGACGCTCCCCCGCCTTTTCGGGTAGAGACCGGGCCAGCAGCCGCACCGGAAACCCATATCAATCACGTCACCTGCCAACCTTCGACTTGGCAATGAAATTCAACTCGTTGAGCACCACCCCGGCCCCCTCCGCCACCGCGCTCAGCGGGTCATCCGCCAGCGTCACCGGCAGCCCCGTCTGCGACGCGATCAGCTTGTCCAGCCCCCGCAGCATCGCGCCGCCGCCGGCCAGCACCAGCCCGCGGTCCACGAGGTCCGCGGACAGCTCCGGCGGGCACTTCTCAAGCGTGATGCGCACCGAGTCCACAATCGCGGACACCGGCTCCTGCAGCGCGTCGCGGATCTCCTCCGACGTCACCGTCAGGGTCTTGGGCAGGCCCGCCACCAGGTCGCGGCCCTTGACCTCCAACGTGCACTCCTCTCCCAGAGGATACGCCGAACCGATGGTGATTTTGATTTCCTCTGCGGTCCGCTCCCCAATCATCAGGTTATAAACTCTTCGCATGTACTGGACGATGCACTCGTCCATGGCGTCCCCGCCCACGCGGACACTCCGCGAGTACACGATGCCGGCCAGCGAGATCAGCGCGACCTCGCACGTGCCGCCCCCGATATCCACGATCATGTTGCCCGCCGGCTCCGACACGGGCAACCCCACGCCGATGGCCGCGGCCATCGGCTCCTCGATCAGAAACACCTCACGGGCCCCCGCGTGCCGCGCAGACTCCTGCACCGCCCGCTTCTCGACCTCCGTGATGTCGCTCGGCACCGCCACGATCACGCGCGGCTTCATCAGTTTCGACACGTGCACCTTGCGGATGAAATAGCGGATCATCGCCTCCGTGATGTCGAAGTCCGCGATCACGCCCGACTTCATCGGGCGGATGGCCACGATGTTCCCGGGCGTGCGGCCGAGCATGCGCTTGGCCTCCTCGCCCACCGCCAGGATACGCTTCGTCCCCTCCTGGATCGCCACCACAGACGGCTCGCGGATGACGATCCCGCGGTCCTTCACATAAACCAACGTATTCGCGGTACCGAGGTCGATCCCGATATCGCTTGAAAACACAGACAAGAACTTATCAAACATTGTATGCTATTCCCATCGAGCAGACATCTTGTACCACACCATAAGGCGCGGTATCCGTATAGTGTTGCGCAAATCCCCCGCCGGGTCAAGCCCAATCCGCATTTTTTCCCGTTTTTTTTCGCAGGGCCAATTCGGAATTAAAGTGTGCCGCCACGAGATTAGGCGAAACGAACCGCGAAAGGCGCGAAAGCGGATGAAGGTTGTTAGACAGGACTGACAGGATTTCCCTTCGGGCGCACATGGGTTTTTGCCGCAATGGGGGGCGGGGCTTGGCATCCGCGAACGCGCGCGAGCCTGCCCTTTCATGCCGCTTCGCATGAATGTTGTAATGTGGAGATTTGTGTTGGCATTCCGTTCTGCCTTTGTGCTATACTGTCCCCTGCGTACAAAAATGGAAACCAAGAGAGGCATGCATGAGTGTTAAGGTTGGCAAGGCGGTTTTCGGTGGGAGGCGGCTGGTGTTCATCGCCGGGCCGTGCGTGATTGAGTCGGTCGAAAGCACGATGGACCTGGCGGCGCGGCTGGTGAGGCTGGCGCATGAGCTGGACGTGCCGTTCGTGTTCAAGGCGTCGTTCGACAAGGCGAACCGCACGTCCGGGGACGCGTACCGCGGGCCGGGGATATTGGAGGGGCTGGAGATCCTGAAGGAGGTGCGCGACCGCTTCGGCGTGCCGGTGCTGACGGACATCCATGAGGCGTGGCAGGCGGGGTTCGCGGCGGACGCGGTGGACATCCTCCAGATCCCCGCGTTCCTGTGCCGCCAGACGGACCTGGTCGTGGCGGCGGCGGAGACGGGCAAGGCCGTGAACGTGAAGAAGGCGCAGTTCCTCGCGCCGGAGGACATGGCGAACGTCATCGCGAAAATCGAGGCGGCGGGGAACACGAAGATCATCCTGACGGAGCGCGGCGCGAGCTTCGGGTACAACAACCTCGTGGCGGACATGCGGAGCCTGCTGGTGATGCGGGCGTTCGGCTACCCCGTGGTGTTCGACGCGACGCACAGCGTGCAGCGCCCCGGCGGCGCGGGCAAGGAGAGCGGCGGCGACGGGCGGTGGGCGCCCGCGCTGGCGCGCGCGGCGGTGGCGACGGGCGTGGACGGGGTGTTCATGGAGACGCACGTGAACCCGGCGGAGGCGTTGTCGGACAAGGCGAACGCGATCGCGCTCAAGGACCTGAAGCGCGTGTGGCAGACGCTGGTCGCGATCCACGGGGTCGTGGGGCGGGTGGCGAATTAGGAATTAGTAATTAGTAATCAGGAATTAGGAATTGGGGATCGGGAGTTAGGAGTCGGGGATGATGGGTGTTGCGCACAGGTGCGGGCGGGTGCTGAGGGGGGCGGGCGTGTGGCTCGGCCTGGCGGCGGCGTGCGCGTGTGCGCAGGAGGACGCGCCGCAGGTTTCGCGGGACGAGCGGTGGCTGGCGATGTGCGCGGTCATGGCGGAGGCGTGCGGGGCGTTGAGCGGCAAGTGGGAGGAGGCGAGCGGGGCGGCGACGACGACGCCCGTGGAGAGCCTCGTGCTGCCGCTCAACTATCACGACAAGAACCAGCGCGTGCACACGCTGCTGAAAGCGGAGAAGGCGCACCTGCTGGGCGAGGATTTCGTGTTCGCGTGGAACGTGAAGGTGGAGATGTTCCTGCCGGACGGGAAGCCGGACGGCGTGCTGACGGCGGAGGACTGCCTGCTGGACAGGGTGAACAAGCGCGGTTTCTGCCGCGGGGCGGTGGATATCCAGAAAGGGCCGGACCGGCTGAAAGGCCGCGGTATGTTCTTTTCAACGGAGGAGGATTTTATTAAACTGTTATCTGAATGCGAATTCCGCACGTTTCGCATTCCGGCAAGTTTCGGGAGGTTGAGATGAGGAATACGGACAGGTTGATGCAGGTTGGTCTGGCGGCGGCGGGCGTGCTGCTCGTGCCGTGGCTGGCGTGCGCGCAGGCGGCGGACGCCGGGGCCAAGGCGGAGGCGGAGGCGAAGAAGAAGCCCCCGCTGGGGCTCTTCGCGAAGGACGCGAAGGCGGGCGACAAGGACGCGCCGCCGCGCGAGACCGTGATCACGGCGGACGAGATCGACGGCAGTTACAAGGAGGGCGTCGTCTTGTTCGACGGCAACGTGATGGTTGACGACGCGCAGTTCATCCTGCGGTGCGACCGCCTGATGCTGTTCATGGACGACGAGGGCCAGGAGGCGAGCCAGGTCATGGCGGTCGGCAACGTGAGCATCACGAACGAGATGCGCCACGCGACGTGCGACAAGGCCGTCTATACCAAGAAGGACGCGCAGATCGTGCTGGACGCGGAGGGCGACGACAGGTACGTGCATCTGGTGACGCAGGGCGACACGGCCGGCATGGCCAAAGGGCGGCGCGTGGTGTACTCGCTGGACACCGAGAGCGTCCGCATCATCGGGCGGCCGGGCGAGCAGGCGAGCGTCGGGGTGCCGGCGCTCGGCGGGGGGCTGAAGAACGTGGTGGACGGCGAGGGCAGGAAGCAGCCGAAGCCGGACGCGGAAAGGGAACGCCAAAAATAATCCGCACATGGCAGACGAAATGACAATGACGCAGCTTCCGGCCTCCGGCGGGCCGGACATACAGGCTATTAGCCTCGTGAAGCAGTACGGGGCGCGGACGGTCGTGGACGGCATCTCCATCAATGCGCGCTGCGGCGAGATCGTGGGGCTGCTCGGGCCGAACGGGGCGGGCAAGACCACGACGTTCTACATGCTGGTGGGGCTGGTGCGCCCGAACGAGGGGCAGGTGAGTTTCCGCGGCGCGGACATCACGCGGATGCCGGTCTATCGCCGGGCGCGGCTGGGCATCGGGTACCTGGCGCAGGAGGCGTCGATCTTCCGCAAGCTGACGGTGGAGGAGAACGTGCTGGCGATCCTGGAGACGCTGCCGCTGAGCCGCCCGCAGCGCATGGCCCGCGCGGAGGAGCTGCTGGGGAGCCTCGGGCTGCTGAAGGTGGCGCGGCAGCGGGCGTACACGCTCAGCGGCGGCGAGCGGCGCAAGCTGGAAATCGCGCGCGCGCTGGTGCGGCGGCCGTCGGTGCTGATGCTGGACGAGCCGTTCAGCGGCGTGGACCCGCTGGCGGTGCACGACATTCAGGAGATCGTCCGCGGTCTGCGCGACAGGGGGCTCGGGATCATCGTGACGGACCACAACGTGCGCGAGACGCTCTCGATCGTTGACCGCGCGTACCTGGTCTATGACGGGCAGATTTTGTGCGAGGGGACGAGCGCGTTCCTCGTGCAGGATGAGGCCGCGCGGCGGCTTTATCTCGGGGCCAATTTCAGGATGTAAAAACAAACAAAAGGAAAGGAGCAGACTATGCCGATAGAAATCACCGTGCGTCATGAAAAAGCCAATGAGGCCGACCGCCAGTATGCGGAGAAGCGCGCCGCCCACCTGATCGAGAAACTGAAACGGGTGGACAATGTGCGCGTGGTCCTGGACCGCCAGCGGCATTTGTTTGAGGCGGAGCTCATCGTGGAGCAGAAGGGGCATATCCTCGCGGAGGCCAAGGAACATGCGGAGTCCTCGACGGCTGCGATTGACACCGCCGTGGCGCGGGTCATGAAGCAGGTGCAGAAGGCGAAAAGCAAGCACGACAAGGCGATCGTGCATCAGCAGAAGCACGTCTAATGTTGCAGCAAATCTACAACAAGGTGAAGAAGCTGCGGACGCCCGTCACGGTCAAGCGCTTCCTGGAGGAGTGCAACGCGCGCGGCTTCGGGCTGGAGGTCGTGGCCGGCAAGAACGGGCTGGCCAACGTGGTGGAGGAGGCGCTCCTCCACCGCCCCGGCCTGGCCCTGACGGGCTTCCACAAGCACTTCGCGGTCAAGCGCATCCAGGTGGTCGGGCTGGCGGAGCACGCCTACCTGAAGTCGCTGAAGAAAAACCGGATGCAGCGCGTGAAGGGGCTGTTCGACCAGGGGATCCCCTGCCTGGTGGTCACGAAGGACCTCTCCGTGTTCGAGGAGATCCGCGAGATGGCCGCCGAGTGCGAGACCCCGGTGCTGCGCACGGAGATGGTCACGCTGGAGTTCCTGCGCAAGGCCGGGACCCTGCTGGAGGACCTGGACGCGCCGTACTGCAACCTGCACGGCACCATGCTGGAGGTGTGCGGGCTGGGCATCTTCATCGAGGGGCCCGCCGGCATCGGCAAGAGCGAGACGGCGCTGGGCCTCATCAAGCGCGGTCACGCGCTGGTGGCGGACGACTTCACGCACTTCCGCCGCACCGGCAATGCCACGCTGATGGCCTCCGCGCGGGACCAGACGCGCGGCTTCATGGAGATCCGCGGCATCGGGATGATCAACGTCACGAAGGCGTTCGGCATCGGCGTGCTGCGCGGCGAGAAGCAGCTCGACCTGGTCATCACGCTGAAGCGGCAAGAGGACCTTGACGAGCTCGACCGCCTCGGCACGCCGCGGGAATGCGAGTGCCTGGGCGTGCGCGTGCGGCAGCTGGTGCTGCCCGTCGCGCTGGGGCGCGACCTGGTGAACCTGGTGGAGACCGCCGCGCAGGAGTACGTCCTGCGCGCGTCGGGGTATTATGCGATTGACGATTTGGACGCGCGGGTCAAGCAGCGCCATGCAGAGGTTTAAAAAGGAGGAGAAGGATATGGGGCGAACGGAGACGATAACGGAGACGCGCGACTTTGTGCTGCGCAACAAGTACGGGATGCATGTCCGTCCGGCGGGCCTTTTCGCGAAGATGGCATCACGCTACAATGCGGAGGTCGAGGTCGATAAGATCGATGAGAACGGCGCGATTGTGTCCGGGAAAAGCATCATGGCGCTGATGACGCTGGAGGCCACCTGCGGGACGACGCTGCGCGTGACGGCCACCGGGCCGCAGGCGCACGAGGTGCTCGACGAGCTGGAGGCATTAATCGCGCGCAAGTTTGACATTCCAGATGAGCAGTAAACCGAACAGCGGCAGCAAGGCGGCGCAAAAGGAGTTCAAGGGCATCCCCGTCTCGCGCGGGTTCGCGCGCGGGCCCGCCCGCATCGTGCGCCGCACCGGCGGCGGCGAGCTCTCCGACAGCCGCATCCCCCGGGCGAACATCCCGGCCGAGACGGAGCGCCTGGAGCAGGCCCTCGCGCAGACGCGCGAGCAGATCGCCGCGCAGGCCGCCCAGGTCCGCCAGCAGATCGGCGACACCACCGCCGCCATCCTCGAAAGCCACCTGATGATCTTGGACGACCCCTTCTTCGCGAACGCCTGCAAGGAGCAGGTCGCCAAGCAGCACAACGCCGAGTGGTCCGTCGCCGAAGCCGCCCGAAAGATCGCCGCCCTCTTCGCGGACATGGGCGACCCCTACCTGCGCGAGCGCGCCAAGGACGTCAGCGACATCGTCAAGCGCATCCTGCGCAACCTCCAGGGCGGGCCCGCCGACCCCCACCTGGACATCGGCAAGGAGCCCTGCGTCATCGTCGCCGACGAGCTCCTCCCGTCCGAGACCCTCGCCCTGCCCAAGCACCTCATCCTCGCCATCGCCACCGACCACGGCAGCGCCACCTCCCACGCCTCCCTGCTCGCGCGCGCCCTGCGCATCCCCGCCGTCGTCGGCCTGCGCCGTTTCTCCCAGAGCGTCCGCAACGGCCACCTCGTCCTCCTCGACGGCAACACCGGCGCCGTCACCGTCAAGCCCGGCGCCGACAGCGAGCAGGCCTTCGAGCAGGCCCGCGCCAGCGCCCCCGCCCCCAGCGAGCCATGCGCCGCCCTCATCCAGAGCCCCAGCCAGATGGGCTGCGGCCACCCCATGCCCCTGCTCGCCAACGCCGACTTCCGCACCCTCCCCGAAGAGCTCACCGCCGTCAACGCCGAGGGCGTCGGCCTGTTCCGCACGGAATACCAGTGGCTCTCCCTCAACCGCGAGCCCACCGAGGACGAGCAGTGCCAGACCTACACCCGCATCGCCCGCATCCTCAAAGGCAAGAGGGCCGTCATCCGCGCATGGGACCTCGGCGGCGACAAAGAGGCCCCCGACAGCCGCGGCAACGAGGTCAACCCCTTCCTCGGCAACCGCTCCATCCGCCTGCTCCTCCACGCCCCCGAGACCTTCCGCCGCCAGCTCCGCGCCATCCTCCGCGCCAGCGCCCACGGCAAGCTCGCCGTCATGTACCCGATGATCTCCACGCTCGAAGAGCTCCGCGCCGCCAACCGCATCCTCGCCGGCTGCATGGCAGAGCTCCGCGCCGAGGGCATCCCCTTCGACCCCGCCCTCCCGCGCGGCGCCATGATCGAGGTCCCCTCCGCCGCGCTCATCGCCGACGCGCTCGCCAAAGAGTCCGACTTCTTCTCCATCGGCAGCAACGACCTCATCCAGTACACCCTCGCCGTGGACCGCCTGAACGAGAAAGTCTCGCGCCTCTACCAGCCCACCCACCCGGCGGTGCTGAAACTGATTGACCTGACCGTGCGGGCCGGCGCGTCATGCGGCCGCCCCGTCGCCGTCTGCGGCGAGATGGCCTCCGACCCCGTGCTGGCCGTGCTGCTCGCCGGACTGGGCGTGAACGAGCTCAGCATGATGCCCAGCCAGATACCGCAGGTCAAGCACGCGCTGAGCAAAGTCCCGCACGCGGAGGCGCAGGCCCTGGCCGGGCACGCCCTCGCGATGTCCTCCGAGACCGCCGACGCCATCTTCGCCATCTGCCGCGAGCGCGTGCTAAAACAGGTGCCGGACCTGCTTTACCCCTGAACGATCCGCGCCGGGCCGAACCGGCGCCCGCAACTGTGAACCGCCCCCCATGCCACTCCCAGACGACACCCCCTTCGAGGCCATCCGCTACCCCGTCGCCGAGATATTCGAATCCCTCCAAGGCGAGGGCGCCAACACCGGCCTGCCCGCCGTGTTCCTCCGCTTCGGCAAATGCAACCTCGCCTGCCCTTGGTGCGACACCGACCATCGCGCATACGAGGTGCTGACGGGGCAGGTCATCCTCGACCGCATCCTGCCGTTCAAATCCCGGAGCCTCATCCTCACCGGCGGCGAACCGCTCATCCAGCGCGCGCTCGCCGAATGCGCCGAACGCCTGAAACAGCTCGGCTACTGGATCGCCCTCGAGACCAACGGCCTGACGGACATCCCGCAAGCCGTGCGGCGCAGCCTCAACTACGTCGCCGCCTCCCCCAAGGCCATGTACGCCGACCTCTATGCCGACGAGCGCATGCTCCGCCACGCCGACGAGGTGCGCGTCGTCGCCGACGGCGACGTGGCGGACTTCTGCCGCGACATCCGCCGCCGCATCACCGCCCCCGCCTACTTCCTCACCCCCTGCGACCGCGCGGGCCGCATGAACATCGAAGAGACCATCCGCCAGCTCGGCATCCTCAATCAAGCGCACCGCCAAAACAAATGGCTGCTCTCCGTCCAAGCGCACAAGCTGGCAGGGATACGGTAAAGGGGAGCGCAAAAGGTGGTGCGGGCATTCCTGCCCGCAGAAGAAAGAATCACGGGCAGGAATACCCGTGCCACCTTGCCCTGCGCCTCTTTGCGCATGCAAAGCGACACAAACCATTTCACAACACGTCTATAGTTATTCCCGTCCCCCAAGGAACCTTCCCCCTCGGTTACCCGTGAACGCCCCGTGCGTGTACGACAACGCGCCGTTGACGATGACGTGGCGCATACCTTCGGCGAAGCTGTGGGGCTTGGCATAGGTGGCGGTGTCGCGGAACGCGGCGGGGTCGAAGATGGCAATGTCCGCGAACGCGCCTTGGCACAACACCCCGCGGTCGCGAAGGCCGAACGTGGCGGCGGGGAGGGCGGTCATGCGGCGGATGGTCTCTTCGATGCTGTGACCGTCCGCCGTCATCAGGCGCAGGAAGCGCGGCATGGTTCCGTAGGCGCGGGGGTGCGGGTGGTCGTCGCCAAGCACACCCCACGGGGCGCGGAGGGATGCGTCGCTGCCGGGCATGACCCACGGCTCGGCGTAAATCCGCAGGAGGTTCGCGTCGCTCATGCCGAAGAAGAACGCGCCCGTGCGCGTGTCGTCGAGGTCGATGAAACGGCAGGTCAGTTGCGCGGGTGTCAGCCCGAGCGCGCGCGCGGCTTCCGGCACGGTCTGCCCGCTGTGGGCGCGGGTCTCCGCTGTCCAACCGCCACCGAGCATGACGTTTGCCCAGTCGTAGCCGCGCGCGTCCATCTCGCGCTCGATGCGGAGGCGCGTGGCGGAGTCGCGCAGGTTGGCGAGGATCGCGTCGCGCCCTCCGGCGGATGCCCAGTCGGGCAGGACGACGTCGAGGTCAGTGCCGCCGGCAGTGTAGGGGTAGCGGTCGGCGTTGACGTTCAACCCCTCTGCCCGTGCGGCATTGATGGCGGTAAGCAACGCGTCAATCTTGTGCCAGTTGGCGGGCGAGGCGGTTTTCAAATGTGAAATCTGCACCTGTATCCCTGTTGCCCGTGCGAGGCGCAAAACCTCATCGACGGACTCCAGCAGGGTGTCGCCCTCGTTGCGGATGTGCGAGGCATACATCCCGCCCTTGCGCACGGTCGTCTGCGCAAGGGTCTCGACTTCCGCCTCCGTTGCGTACTTGCCGGGCTGGTAGAGCAGTCCCGTGGACAGCCCCCAGCCGCCTTCGTCCAACGCCTGTTCGAGGCGGCGGTTCATCTCGGCAATCTCATCCGCTGTCGCCTCACGCGGCTCATAGCCCATCACCCCAGCGCGGAGCGTGTTGTGTCCGACGAACTGCACGGTGTTGATGGCGGGGCGGACGCTCTCGAACAATACGCGGTACTCCGCCATCGTCGCCCACGCCGGACCTTTTGCGCCCAGCCGCGACGCCCAATCCGACGGCAGTTTCGCCTTGCCGAGACGCGGGGCGGCGGAGCCGCCGCACTGCCCGTTGACCTCCGTGGTGATACCCTGCGCGAGCTTGCTCGGCGCGTCGGGTTCGATGAGCAGGTAGGTGTCCGAGTGCGCGTGCGCGTCGATGAACCCCGGCGCGACAATCAGCCCTTGCGCGTCGAGGGTCACCGAGGTTTCTGCGGCGGACAAATCGCCGAGTGCGGTGACGCGGTCGCCCGTGATGCCCACGTCAACGCGCCGCGAGACCGCACCCGTGCCGTCGATGACATTTCCGTTTGTGATGATGAGGTCAAACATGGGCTGCCTTTTTTTACACAGAGTTGCACAGAGAGGTCACAGAGTTGCACAGAGTTTTTGTTGAGGTTCTCTGTGAACCTCTGTGAAATCTCTGTGGTTCTCTGTGTAACATTTATTCATCTCCCAAAATCCTCATCACTTCAGCGGTTCCTCGGCAACCGGCAGCTCGACCCGCACCTTGAAGAAGCGCGTCAGGCTGTTCGTCTTGCCCCAATCGGCGGTGTCGGCCAGCGACTCCTTGCCGACGACCGTGTAGGCGCGGTTCCTGAATTTCGGTTCCCACGTGATGACGGGGGCACCGCCCTCCATCGTGATTCTCGGTTACAAAACAACGTGAAGTTAGGGTAAAGCATCCCCGCCCTAAAAAGCAAGGAGAAAAGGAGGCTCAGAGGTATCGTCCCCTTTGCGGTTAAATCAAAACGGATGAATAATCTCACACAAAGGCACAAAGGTCACAACGTGTTTGGACGGGATTTGAACCCAAATCTTAAAATCCAAAAATCCCCTTCGTGTCCTTTGTGCCTTTGTGTGAGGATAAAAAACTGAGGTTTATTTTTGACAGGATTATTTTCGCGCAGGGACGCAAAGGCGCAGAGATGTTGCATGGCCAACTTCTGAAAAAAACTCCGCGTCCCCGCGCCTCTGCGCGAGAAAAAAACGGAGCTTTATTTTAGACAGGATGAACAGGATTGGTGTTCAATCTCAAACCCAGAATTTCCTGCGTGTTTTTGTGCCTTTATGTGAGAACCGCGAAACGCATCACACTCCGTGCTCCGGACGTGGCACTTCCTTTTTCCCCCTTGCTTTCCGCCGCCCTGTCTGATATTATGGCGGCATATTTAATCGTGTAAAAGAATCCGTTGAGAGGAGGTCGTTATGAACGTGTTCAGAAACGTTGCGCTTTTTTGGATGGCGGCGTATGCCCAGGCCGCGGTGTCTGCGGTTGCCGTGACAAGCCAGCTGGAGGAGAGCCGCATCCTCCTGTTCGACGACTACGCCCTCACGAACAACGCGCCCCCGACATGGGTGCATGAGGGTGCAGCACTGTACAATCCTATGACTGCGGGCTTATTGCCCTGCAGTAACCACTACCACCGCACGGGATGGGTATTCCTGAATTGCAGGATGGGGCAGAGGTATCCTTCGCCTCCCGCCATGTATATACCGCCACAGATGTCCATGAACTATATCCCGTCGGTGCTGACCACCAACTACTCCGCCCACCTGATGAACACGCTGGACGCGGCGATTTGCTCGCCGATATTCACGAACGGCATCGGGACGGTTTATTTCGAGGCAATCAATAGCGTTTACATCTCACAAGTGTATTCGCCAGAATTCGCGGTTGACATCGCCACCAACATGATCGGTGGCATGGAGCTTTCGGGTGACATGACGGACGCGAATGTGGATTGGCAGTTCGCGTTTTCAAAAACGTTGGAGGCGCTCACCCCGAATGACTTCATTCGGGTCGCGGAGAAATTCGACATCAGCCAACCTGCGGCACTGCGGATCAGGCGCGCGAATATATTTGGGCCAGCAATTGATAATCAGCACATCTGCATCGACAACATCCGCGTGTCGCCGTCCGCGGCGAATATCGTTTTGTCGGACATCGATGCCGTCGTGGACAGCGGGGGGACGTTCGTCGCGTGTGACGTCAGCAACGCGTCCGGGGCGCCAACGCCGACGGATCACACGACGCGCGAAGTGCAACTCTGCTATCGCTGGTTCTCGCCCACGGCGACAGGCGCGTGGCAACAGGCCTCCATGGCGTACCAGCCCGCCACCGGAACGGACGGGGACGGCGAGCGTTGGGAAACAGCGGGTATCCCGTTCACCCCTGCCAGTGTGCTGGAGTATTACTTTGTCGTTTCAAGGGACACCATCTATCAGTCGCCGGACTACACGGAGCAGGGATATGCGTATGCCCCTGAGACAGGGGTGCGGTATCCGGCAGGAGGCGGGACGTTTTGGCAGACAGGGGGGGATGTGATTGTCTCCGTGACGTTCGACGCGCAGGGCGGCGAGGTGTCGCCGACGGGCATGAGCGTGACCGTGAGCCTGCCCTACGGGATGCTGCCCACGCCCGTGAAGGCGGGGCACACGTTTGAGGGGTGGGCGCTCGACGGCGCTCCCGTCACGGAGACGACGACCGTGACGGCCGCCACGAACCACACGCTTACGGCGGGGTGGGCCGAGGACACCTATTCGTACACGGTGACTTTCAACGGCAACGGCGGGATGCCCGATCTGACCAATATCACGCAGACGGCCGGCAGCCCCTACGTCTTCCCGTCACCCCACCCGACGCGCGAGGGCTATGCGTTCGCGGGATGGGCGGATGCCGCGAACGGCGGCGAATGGGTGTCCACCAACGCGCCGATCACGGGCATCTCCGACCACACGCTCTACGCGCAGTGGAACCAAATCCCCCTGTCCGGCACGACATGGTATGTGGATGCGGATCGTCCCGACGACAGCGGCAGCGGCCTGACGTGGGCGACCGCAAAGCAGACCATTCAGGCAGCCATCAACATATCCGCCGGGGACAACACTATCATCGTCACCAACGGCGTGTACGCCCCCATCACAACCGACAACAAAGCCATCACCATCATCAGCGTCAACGGCGCGGAACACACCGTCATCGACGGCGGCGGCACCAACCGTTGCGCGATGCTGGGGGGATATACTAATACTATCCTTATGGGGTTCACGCTCAGGAACGGATGGGCAACTTCTCACGGCGGTGGAGCGTTTGGCGGTACGTTGAGTAACTGTACGCTGACGAATAACACGACAACAAGTTATGGAGGAGGGGCGATTTACAGTACGCTGAACAACTGTATGTTGACGGGTAACACGGCAACCCGCGGCGGCGGAACGTGTGGCGGCAACACGTTGAACAACTGCGTATTGACGGGTAACACGGCAACCCAAGATGGCGGCGGGGCATTTGATGCTACGTTGAATAATTGTGTGCTGACGGGTAACAAAGCAGGCGATGGCGGCGGGGCATCTAAAAGTACGTTAAATAACTGTACGGTGACGGGCAACAGGGCAAACCTTGGCGGAGGGACTTATCAGGGTACGGTGAAGAACTGCATCGTCTGGGGGAACCTCACTACGGGCGGCGTACCCAGCAATTACTCGAGTTACTGCACATACACCTATTCCTGCACCTTCCTCTTGCCCGATGGCGAAGGCAACACCGACGCAGACCCGCTCTTCGTGGATGCGGCGAATGGGGACTTCCGTCTGCAAGCAGGGTCGCCGTGCATCGACACGGGGAGCAATGATTATGCCGATTGGGAATTCGATTTCGACGGCAACCCGCGCATCCGCAACGGCACGGTGGACATGGGCGCGTATGAATATCAAGGCGAGCCTCAAACCCCAGACCCCGACCCTTACCTCTCCGACCCCGAGGACGCGGAGGATGCCGCGCCGCTCCTCATCACCACGGCCTACGACGGTTTCCTCTACGACACCAACAACACCGTGCGCGGGACGGTGACGCTGAAGGCGACGGCGAAGGTGAAGGCGGATAAAAAGACGGGCATCGCGACGACCAACTGGACGGTCTCCGCAAAGGCCGTGATGCAGGCCGCGTCGGTGAGTTTCTCCGGCAAGCCCGTGGGCGTGCTGGAGCATTTCGACGTCACGACGAAGAACGGCGAGCGGCTGGACGTGTTCATGCAGGGCGACCGCTTCTTCGGCACGGTCTCGGGCGGCAAGGTCGGCGGGACGTTCACCGTGGACGGCGCGAGGGCGGTGTTCGCGGATAAGAAGGACGAGGGCGCGAAGAAACGCCTCGACGAGTTCAGGGGGGTGTACAATGTCGCGCTGATGGAGACGGATAATCATCCGTCTCTACCGAGGGGATACGTCTCCCTCACCGTCGGCAATCTCGGCTCCGTTAAATACGCGGGTCTCCTCTCCGACGGCACGAAGGTGTCGGGCAGCGGCAAGCTGCTGGACGGGCTGAGTGAAGAGACGGATAATCATCCGTCTCTACTGGCCGTCGCGCTGTTCAGGCCGCTGTACTCGAAGAAAGGCTTCATCGGCGGCCTGCTGTGGATCGATGCCGACACCCAGCAGGTTCTCGTGGACACGGATTATGATTGGCTCGTGGACTGGGTTTACGCAGACCCGCAGAAGGTTCCGTTCGCGTATGCGCTGGACGTGCTGGGCGGGTATTTCGGCAACGGTACGACCGCCGTCCCCGCACCCTCCGGGCTGTCCTTCAGCGCATTTGTAGAGACGGATGATTATCCGTCTCTCCCGAACATAATCGGCGGCCGCTGGATTGAGGAGGCGTTCCCGCTAGGGCTGCTCGCGACCCCCAGCGGACTGAAACTCTCCATCGACAAAGGCGCCGCGCCCAAGAAGCCCAAGGGCGAGGACGCATACGACTACGAGGCGGTGCGCGACCGCAACCCCGCCCTCGCGACGCTCTCCTACACCGCCAAGACGGGCGTGTTCAAGGGCAAGTTCAACCTCTACTACGACGGCCTCAACGCGAAGGGCGCACTCCAGCACAAGGCCGTCAGCGTCCCCTACGCGGGCCTGATGATACCGCACGAGGGCGCCCTCATCGGTCTCGGCACCGGCACCGCGACCGTCAACAAGCGGAAACATGGGATTCCCGTGTTTCTGGGGAATTAGGAATCGCTGGGAGCGCAAGGCTTCCGCCTTGCAAGAGGAATGAGGGGCGGGGGACTACGGGACTACAGGACTACGGTGGGGACTTAGCGGGACATAGGGGAAATACACCTTTGTCCCCTTGGTCTTCCATGTCCCCTCACGTCTCCCCTGCGTCCCCTTTACGGGCGATGGCAATCAAAAAAGGAGGACGGGCAAGAATGCCTGTCCTCCTTTCTGCACTTCCAGGACTTATTTCACGATCGGGGTCAGCACCATGTTGCGGTAGCTGACGTCCGTGTGGTCGCCTTGCAGGTAGATGGGGCCGGGGATGAACTCGTCGGACGTGATCGCGCCGCCAGTGCAGCCCAGCACGGGCTGGTTGTCGATAATCTTCTGCCCGTTGAGGATGACGGTGACGTGGCGGTCGCAGAGGGTGATGTCCACGGTCTGCCACTCGCCGGCGGGCTTCTCGGCCGCGACGGTCGGGGTGATGCGCCCGTAGAGCGCGCCCATGTTGTGGCAGTCCACGCCCCTGCCGTGGGTGTCGGCCATCTGTATCTCGTAGATGCCGCGCAGGTAGATGCCGCTGTTGCCGTTCTTGGCCATGTTGACCTCGGTCTTCAGGTTGAAGTCCTCGAAATTCTTGGCCACGGTGCGCAGGTTCGTGCCGTGCTTGTTCTTGCCGTCCTCGCCGACCACGCTGTTGGAGAGCACGCCGTCCTTCAGGCTCCAGCCGTTGAACGCGTTGCTCATGACCTCCCACACGCCGTCGAGGCTCGCCATGCCCTTGTCCACGAGCTTGATGGGCGTGCCGAACTTGAGCTTCGCCAGATCCGGCTTCGGCGGGATGGCGGGGATTTTCTTTCCGGCGAACTTCTCGTTGTTGACCTCTTTGCCGTCTTCCTCAAGGATGATCTTAACGAACGAGATCTTGTCGCCGTCCACGGTGGCGGTGATGGTCTCGAAGCGTTTGGCGTCCTGGCCGTCGCGCTTGAACTTGTGGGTGCGCGTGAGCACGAGCGCGCCATCCTTGACGGATGTCGTCTCGAGGTTGAACGGGCTGCCGCCGCCCCACAGGAGGCTGCTGGACAGCTTGCCGTCCGCCCCCTGCTCGACGCCCAGCCACCCGGCCCCGCCGCCCGGCAGGGTCAGCGCCCAGCGCGCGACGTAGGGCTTGGCCGCGTCTTGCGCGTGTAGCGGTGCGGCCGCGAAGATGAGACTTGCGGCCGTGATGCCGCAACCGACGATGCGTGATGATGCTCTCATGACAGTTTTCCTGTTCTCCTTTTCGTTGTTAAGGCTGGCCACCCGGCCGCCCGTCAGATTTCCCAGCCGCTACGCACTAGCGGTTTGAGAAGGTTGTTCGCCGCGTCGCTGTTCGTGAAGCGGCCGGCCTTGGCGTCCCACTTCAGCTCGCCGTCGATCTGCTGCGAGATGCACCCGAGCAGGACGAGCTCCGTGAGCGGCACGGAATGGTCGTAGTCCGACAGCGGGCGCGCCCCGCCGCGGATGGCCTCGGCGAAGTCCCAGTGGTGGTTCTTCACGCGCGGCAGGGTCTGCGGCAAATCCTTGGTGGCGGCGTGCTGGGCGATGCCCCGGAACTTCTCCTCGTCCGCGAGCGAGACCGCGCCGTTGGCGAACATCGCGGCGTTGCCGACGATGACGGTGCCGCCGACCTTGTCGCCGAAGTTGGCCTTGACTTTGGCGGGGAGCATGTCGGGGTCGGGCCGCGTGTCGCCGTCGTGCCAGTAGATGGTGACGGGCTTGTCCTGTCCGGCGCGCTTGGCCACGACCTTGACCGTGGTGGCGGCGGGGTAGGTCTCACGGAACTTCGGCGTGCTCTTGATGGTCTGGGCGGTCAGCACCTCGCGCAGGTCCAGGCCGCGGAAGAAGAAGCTCATGCCGTGGCAGGCGATGTCGCCCATCGCGCCCGTCCCGAAGTCGAACCAGCCGCGCCACTTGAACGGGTGGTACACATCCTTCTTGAAGGGGCGCACGGGCGCGACGCCGATGAAGCCGTCCCAGTTCAACCCCTCGGGGAGGGGGTCCTCGCCCTCGGGGCGGTCCAGCCCCTGCGGCCAGATGGGGCGGTCGGTGCTGATGAAAATGTCGGACACCTCGCCGAGGATGCCGGACTGCAAAATCTCGATGTTGCGGCGCTGCCCGTCCGTGCCGTTGCCGTTGTTGCCCATCTGCGTGAACACGCCGCAGGCCTTCGCGACCTCCCCGAAGCGGCGGCACTCCCACACCGTGCGCACGAGCGGCTTCTCGACATAGACGTGGCACCCCTGCTTCATCGCCGCGATCGCGCACGCCGCGTGCATGTGGTCCGGCGTGGACACGACCACCGCGTCGAGGTCCTTCTCCTTCGCCAGCATCTCGCGCCAGTCCTGATACGCGCGCACCTCCGGGCAACGCTCCTTGACCTTGTTGACCGAGCCGTTCAGGCGGCCCCTGTCAATGTCGCACAGCGCGACGATGTTCTCCTCCAGCGCGTGGAACTCGTTGAGGTTATCGCTTCCGCGCCCCCCCGAGCCGATGAACGCCATGTTGAGTTTCTCGCCCGCCTTGCGGAGGCGCGGCGCGCGCGACGGCGTGATGCCCGTCTGCGCCAAACCCGTCATCGCCGCGGCCCCTGTCGCCGCGCTGATCTCCAGAAACGTCCTGCGTGTGACTCTCTTCATTCTTGCCTCCCTTTTACGAATGTAAGTTTCAAGTTTACACCGTTCCGCCCGCGATTGCAACAGGAATGAAAAGGGCGCAGGAAAATTTTTTTGGCGATGAAGCGTTATTTCGAGTCGAATCGGTTTGAATCGAGGTAACGTCTCATCCTTCATTTCTCATGCTTCATTTCGACGTTGTCGAAGAAGGCGGTGGAGAGGCGGTCGGCGTGGGAGCAGAGGGCGAGGCCGAGGAGGATTTCCGCGTCGGCGGGGAGGTCGGATTCGGCGACTTTCGTCCAGAGCGTCCCGTCGGGGGAGGCGTAGCCGATGAGTTTACCGCCGCGCCGCTCGAGCTTGTGCCATGCGGATTTGTGCGTGCCGACCTGCCCGCATTCGCCCGCGGGGTCGGTGCGCCAGTTGAAGGGTGAGGAGCCGGTGCTTTGCCCCATGAACGCCATGGGCGCGGATTCATCTTCGCTGAGCCGCGCCATGATGCCGGCCTTCATGTATTGGTGCGTCTCGTCGTAATGCAGGACGCGGGCGGTGAGCGTGGCGTCGCCTTTGACTTTCTTGTAGAGGAAGCGCAGGCCGTCCTTGGGACCCCAGATGTCGTGACCGCCGCCCGTGATCGCGAAGAGCGTGCCGTCTTTCGTCGCGAGGCTGCCGCCCTTGCCCGCGCCTGTGCCGATGCCGGTGTCCGTCCAGCCCGCGGGCGCTTCGCCAGCCTCGGCGATGAACGTGACGGGCGCGGAGAAGGGGCTTTCGTGTTGCGCGTTTTTGGCGCGGGCGCGGTAGGCGTAACGCTCGCCCGGCCTCACGCTGGTGTCGACGGCTCGCGGGGACGCTCGCCCTCCAGGCAGCGGCTTGAACGCGCCGCCGTTGTCGGCGCGTTCGATGAGGTAGAAGTCCGCGCCGTCGGTCTCGACGAAATCGATGACGGCGCGGTTGCCCAGGCCGAACACGCGCCCGCGTCTGGCGTTGACGTTCCAGAGGCACTGGAGCATGATCCTCTGGCCTTCGGTGAAGTGTCTCACCGGCGCGTGATGGAGGCGTGGTTCTCTCACGGGGGCATCCCTTGCTTTGGTTTGTCTGGAAGCATCATTGATAAGGCAAACGCCTCCGTTTTTCAAGCCTTTTTCCTTCCCGTTCTCGGGGTGGTTCATTTAATGTTGCAGTTTGCATGAAAAACGTCTCGTCTTGGCGAGGGGGATGCGGTAATATAAAAAACAAAACCTCTCCGAAGGGGGAAGGGGCGGAGGAATTATATGGGGAAAGGCAGCGCAATCAGACTGAGTAAACACAGAAGGGCGATGAGGAAGGTTGAGAAATTGACCGACCAAAAGACGCTGGCGGACATCGCGAGAAACGCCAAGGACGAATATGTGCGCAAGGCAGCGGTCGAGAAGCTGAAAGACCAAGGGGTGCTGGCGGACGTCGTCCAGAAAGACGGGGACTGGGTGGTAATTATGGCGGCGGTGGAGCGGCTGGATGACCAAGGGGTGCTGGCGGTCGTTGCGAAAAATGACGGGAGTTGCGATATGCGTATGGCGGCAGCGGACAAGCTGGACGATAAAGCCCTTGCGCAAGAGGTGTATACGGTCGTTGCGAAAAGTGACGCGGATAAATGGAGGCGCAGGGAGGCGGTTTTGAGACTGACTAATCAGAGGGTGTTGACTGGTATTGCAAATAGTGGTGATATGGCGGGATATCGGTATGAGTGGAGAGAAAGGACATTTGACTCTTATTTGGGTACTACTGAATACGAAACCCATACCCTAGACCTTCGTGATGTAGCGCGTGGAAGGCTGGCAGAACTAAAACTGCGGAGATAACAGGTGTTTTCAAGGGGCTTGAGTATCTGAACGACACCGACTCCTCCGAATGGGCAAATATGCAAGGTTTGGGGGTGAGACACCCCTCGGTGTCTCACTCGCTGATGATCAGCTTAACCAACTGGATGCCGGAGACGACCGTCACGCCGCAAATTTTCCTGCCGTAGAACTTCCCGAAATGCGCCTTGTCGCCTGTCCAAAGATGAGTGCACCGCGCACCGATCGCCCCGGCGAGGATGGGTATGTCCTTCTCCGCGCATTCAACGCCCACGGGCATCACAAAGGCATCGACGATTGTCACCGCATTCCGTAACACGTCAAGGTCATTCAGGCGATGAGGGCATTTTCTTGTCATGTTGCGCCGTACTTCCGCCCATGCGTAAGAGCTGGTTACTGCTTCATGGTTTAGCTGGATGAGCGTCCTAAAAGTGTTCGCTGTCCTGCTCTGTAAATCCGAAGCGGAAAACAGGATGTTGGCATCGAGAAAGACTCTCATTCTCGCATTATCTATGCGATACATCATGCCTTTTTCTTCTTTGCCCGATAGGGCGTTTTCTTTTCGCGAATGCTCCATGTTTTGGGGTCGTACTCCCATCCTTTCTTTTCATGGAACTTGTCGAGCAGGATACCCATGGCTTCCTCGTCCTCCTGAAACTCGGCGATCCGTTCGTCGGTGTAGATTTCGATGGGGTAGGTCATCGCGGGTTGCAGCACCACGTCGCCATCGCGGAACGTGTACATGAGCGTGCCGCCGTTGACCACGCCCAGCACGTTGCGCAGGGCTTTCGGGAGCGTCACCGTCCCTCTTGAGTTAACCTTTAATGTCGTATTCATATTTTCAACATTACTGAATTTCAGCAGTCGTGTCAATGCGGAACAATGATACGCCTCAAAACGCTCTAGGTTATGACGGAAGGTTATTGATTCTCGCGGGGGAATCGTGTATGCTCTATGTTTCTTTCTGTGGGAAGTGTGCTGAAAGGATGCGAAGGATTTGTTGATTTATGAAAGTGCCGTTGAGCTGGTTGAATGAGTTTGTGGAGGTGTCGGATTTGTCCGTGAAGGATTTGGCGGACAGGCTGACGTTTTCGGGCGTTGAGGTGGAGGGCGTCGAGGAGGTCGGGGCGGCGCTGGATGAGCGTTTCGTGGTGGGCGAAATCCTGACGTGCGAGGCGCACCCGAATTCCGACCACCTGCATATCTGCAAGGTGTCGGACGGGGCGCAGGAGTTCCAAATCGTGTGCGGTGCGCCGAATGCGGCGGCGGGGCTGAAAGTGCCGTTTGCGAAAATAGGTGCGGTCATTCCGGCGGGCGGTTTTGAAATCAAGAAGGCGAAGCTGCGCGGTGTGGAGTCGTTCGGGATGCTGTGCTCGGAACGTGAATTGAAACTGTCGGATGACCATGTGGGGCTGATGGTGCTGGATGTGTCGCTCGCGACGGGGACGCTGATGCGCGATGTGCTGCCGCCGCCGGAGGTGGTGCTGGATTTGGAGATTACGTGGAACCGACCGGACTGCCTTTCCATCATCGGTATCGCGCGTGAGTTCGCGGCGTTGCTGGGTCGCCCGTTGAAGATGCCGTCGCTGGCGTTCGAGGAGTCGGGCGAGGCGGTGGGGTCGCTGGCGAAGGTGGTTGTGGAGGACGCGGTGAAGTGTCCGCGCTACACGGCGCGGGTGATGACGGATGTGCGCGACGGTGTTTCGCCGGAGTGGATGCGGCGGCGGCTGGAGTTGTGCGGGGTGCGCCCGATCAGCCTGATCGTGGATGTGACGAATTATGTGATGCTGGAGTGCGGGCAGCCGTTGCACGCGTTCGATGCGACGAAGCTCGCGGGGCGGACGGTGGTGGTGCGTTGCGCGAGGGACGGCGAGAAGATGAAAACGCTGGACGGCGTGGAGCGCACGTTGGATGCTTCGATGCTGGTGATTGCGGATGCGGAGTCGCCGAACGCGGTCGCGGGCGTGATGGGCGGCGCGGAGAGCGAGATTGCGGCGGGGACGGGCTGTGTGCTGCTGGAGAGCGCGTTGTTCGATCCTGCGTCGACGAAGTGGACGGCGGCGAAGCTGGGGCTGTCGAGCGAGTCGTCGCGGCGGTTCGAGCGCGGCGTGGACGTGGATTTGGCGGACACTGCGAGCCGCCGCGCGGTGGCGCTGTTGCAGGGGCATGGCGGGGCGAAGGTCGCGAGGGGTGTCATCGATATTGACAACCGCGACTACGTGCCGCAGGAAATCGCATTGCGGTTTGAGCGTGTGCGCGAGGTGCTGGGTATCGATTTGCCAGAAGAGAGGATGGTTGCGATTTTGGAGTCGCTGGGGTTGGAGGTGGAGGTGTGGGATGGGGGGGATGCGGAGGAGCCTGCGGGCAGGAATGCCCGCACCACCTTGGTGTTCCGCGTCCCGTCGTGGCGGCTTGATTTGACGCTGGAGGCGGACTTTATTGAGGAGATTGCGCGGATGCACGGGCTGGACGCGATTCCCGACCGTATGCCGCGCTCGACGGCGATTTCCACGCTGGACGACAAGCCGTTTTACGCGCGCGCGAAAATCCGTGACGCGCTCATCGGCATGGGGTTCTCGGAGGCGATGCACTACAGTTTCCTTTCGGCGCAGGAGCTTGATGCGTTCGACACGTGCGATGCGTCGCGGCGTGTGGTGTTGCCGAACCCAGTGAGCGCGGATTACGGGGTGTTGCGGGATTCGCTGCTGCCGCAGCTGGTGGGGTCGCTCGGGCGCAATGCGTCGCGGCAGGTGGAGTCGGCGGGGCTGTTCGAGATGGGGCGCGTGTTCTTAATGGAAGAGGGCGGCGCCCCGCGCGAGGAGGAGCGGGTGTCGATCGGGCTGATGGGACCGTTCGGGCGTTCGGCGGTCGACCGCCGCCGCGCGGTGTCCAACGAGGAGGCGATGCTGTGGCTCAAGGGGGCGGTTGAAAATTTGGCGGCGGCGGCGGGCGCGGGCGGTCTCGATTTCGCGCCGTGCGCTACCCGGCTCGCGGGGACGCTCGCCCTCCAAGACGTTTTGGAGGTTTCGCTCGGCGGTGTTGCGGTCGGGCGGATGGGGCTGGTGTCGGCGGGGCTGCGGCACCAGTGGCGTGTGGCGTCGCCGATGGCGGTGGCGGAGCTGAGGCTCGCGCCGTTGCTGGCGGGTGCGGGTGCGCGGGGCGCGGTTAAGCCGTCGCCGCAGTTCCCGGCGACGCGGCGCGATGTGGCGTTCGTGGCGGATGCGGGGGTCGCGCACCGCGATGTGGTGGAGGCAATCAAAAAGGCTGGGCCTGCGGAGTTGACGGGGGTCGAGCTTTTTGATATATTCCAGTCAAAAGAGATCGGCAAGGGCAAGCGTAGCCTGGCGTATGCGTTGACGTTCCGTTCGCCGGAGAGGACGCTGACGGATGCGGAGGTGAACGCGGCGTTCGCGCGGATCGTGCAGGCGTTGAAGGACGGTCTGCGCGTGGAGGTGCGCGAGGGCTGATGTGGATTTTGGGTAGCGGGGGCGCGCAGGGGCGCCCCTGTGAGATGGACGAAGTGACCCTGCTTTGCTCGCGGATAAGCAGAAATTTCTCTGACCTTCATTTAGTTACGGGAGCTTGAACGCGGCGGAAGAGAGAAGCCTGCCTTCGGGCAGGGACTTGAGGCCGCCGACTAGAGTGCCCACCTCATCGACGAGGTTTCAGAGGTCCTGCAATACGGCTGGGTGGGGTTTTATTTACGGTGGACGTAAAGAGGGTAAAACGATGACACAGATGACGAGGAGGTTTGTCGTGGGGGCGGTCGCGCTGGCGGCCTGCGCCGGGCTGGCGGCCCTGCCGGAGGTGTCTGAGGAGGCGGTCGCGGCGCTGGGCGTCACGACGGGGACTCCGCAGATGAACGGGTTCGTGTTCGTTGACGGCAAGTATTTGCCGCCGCCCTATACGGTGACGCGCCGGGGGAACGGCATCTTCATCAACCGCATTCAGGTTGTCCAGCCCGTGCCGTGGGTTGGCGCGGCGGCGGCGGACGCGCCGAAGAAGGCGCTGGATGAGGACGGCGACTTCGAGGTGGTCGAGGAGGAAGAGGAGGGGGAAGCGGCGGAGGCCGAGGCGGCGGGGCAGGAGGAGCTTCTGTTCGGGGACGCGGATGACGGCGCGAAGGGCGGGGCGCACGCGATTGACGCGCTCTTCGATGACGTTGCGGCGCCCAAGAAGAAGGCGCCGGAGCGGAAGGCGGCGCCGCCGCAGCCGACGGCGGAGGTCATGTCCAAGCAGCAGGTGCAGGAGCTGAAGGGCAAGCTGGACGCGCTCCGCAAGAGTTATGAGGTCGCGCTGGGGCGCGGGGAGGTTTACTTCTTCGCGCAGCAGCACAGCCGTGTGAACGGGACGTACGGGTCGGCCAAGACGCTGTTCGGGGTGCTGCCGGCCGCATTGCGGGCTGCGCAGTCGCCGCAGGATCTGATGGCGCGGCTGCAGCAGGGCGGCGTTTATTTCCTTGACGCGCAGACGTGCGCGGACCTCTACAAGAACCGCACGAGCTTCATGCAGCTGGACGAGCGGCGGAAGCAGATCGAGGCGGACGAGGCGGCGAAGCGCGCGGCGGCGGGGAGGCTGAGGTAGCGCGCATGGCGAAGGCGAAACAGGTGCCGTACAGGATGGTTCCGCACGTGCTCGCGGAGCTTGCGGGGGCGTTGGCGTCGGTGGGGTCGGCGGAGGAGATGGAGCGTTTCCTGCGGGACTTGCTGACGGACAGCGAGCTGCGCGACGTCACGCTGCGGTGGCAGCTGCTGGGGCTTCTCGCGCAGGGCGTGCCGCAGCGCAGGATCGCGGACGGCCTGCAGATCAGCCTCTGCAAAATCACGCGCGGCTCGCGCATCCTGAAGCGGAGGGATTCGGTCTGCGCGCGGATGCTGAAGCGGGACAGGGAGGCGCCGGTATGAGCGGGGCAATAATTTTTCGAAAAAAATTATTGTTTCATGCTTGACTTGCGGGGCAAGGTAGGGTATAGTGCGAACATGATTTTCAAAAGGGTAGTGGGATTTTCGGATGAGGGCCGTGTGGGTTCTTGGAAGAGAATGTTGCAGATTGGTTTGTTGGCTTCGGTGTTCTGCGTTGTCCAGACGCTGTGCGGGTGCATATTGGTGGACTGGCTTACTCCGGAGCCGCCGATGGGTGAGGCAGAGCTTGCGGTGTTTACCGAGGACGGTGACCCGCTGATCCGACCGGGGCTGTACCTGAGGATCAGCGCGACGGCATCCGGGGTTCCGATTCAGGAGACGGTGCAAGAGGTCAGCCTGAAGGGCGAGGTTTTGATGCAGATGGTTGGTGCGATTATGTGTACGGGCATGACAGTTGTTGCGGCGCAGGACAAGATCGAGGAGGCCTATAGGAAATACTATATGGAGCCTCAGGTGACGGTCGGCTTCGCGTACAACCACGATTCCGTGAGCGGGCAGCTCGGGAAGTCCCCGTGGGGGGAGGTTCTGGTGGCGGGGTCGGTGAGCCGGCCCGGGCCGGTGAATATGCCGCCCACGCGCGACTTGAAGGTGATGAAGGCTTTGATGCTGGCAGGCGGGATCACGCCGTTAGGCGACAAGACGAAGATCAGCGTTTACCGGCGGAACAGGGACGAGAGCCTTACGCGGATTAAGGTGAATGTTCGGAAAATCGAGAAAGGGCGTTGGGATTTGGATATCAAACTGAACCCCGGTGATGTGGTCGGGGTTCCAGAGTCATGGTATTAATGTCGAAACAGCAAAGGAAAAGGAGTCGTAACATGCACTTAAAACGGAGATTAGGAATAACGGCTTGTACAGTGTTTTTCTGTGCCGGTCTGGGCGTTGCCCAAGAAGATGCCATGCTGACGCGTGCGCAGTGGGGCAAGCTGATAGGGGAGGCTGCCAAGGACTCAAAAGTCTTGTCGGATACCATCAAGCAGGTGGTTCCGAAAGACCGTGTGGAGTTCTCTCGTAAGGTGCTGAAGGCGGTCGCCAAAATGCCGCTGGACGCGGATGCGAAAGCGGTGCGCTACATCGAGAGTGTAATCCATTGCGTCGCGAACACGTCTTTTGAGGACAGCACCAAGTACGGCGCGATTGCGGAGGGCATTGCCCTTGCGCCGGTCCCCGTCCTGCCGGGGCTGGTGAAGGAGCTCTCGAAGCGCTTTGACCCGAAGGTGAACAACCTGGCGGACGAGCGTTACCGGGAGATTGCGGAGAAAGGCGTTCAGGCGTGTATTGACCGCAATGCCTTGGTTGACGAGACGCGGGTGCGCAACACCTTTGCGATCCTTCTGTTCACGCGGGCGGCCCCTATACCCGGGCTTCAGGAGGCGTTGCTGGCCCTGCTGCCGGACGCGACCGGCCGCGAGCTGGCGGTCGGGTGGCTTGCCGCCGCGGCGCAGGACGACTACACGGACATCTTGGCGGCGGCTGAGGCGCCGATTGCGCCCCCCATGCCCGCGATAAACATGGTCGGGTTGCCCCAGACCGCGCGTTTGCTGGCGTACATGACGCTGGCGGACTCGGCTGAGGGCGCACTTTTGATCCCCGGCACGGGTGCCGGTATGTTTGAGATTGACATTCAGCATGACGCGGGCATCCAGCAGACGCCGTTCTCGACGGTGCCGACGGCGCCGACGGTGCCGCCGATTGTCGGTTACCAGAATCAGGGTATGAGTTTGACTCGTCCGTGCTGGTGTAATTGATGTGACTCGTGTAACAAGAATGTCTTAAGGGATAGGTTCGGAGGTTTTTATGCTAAAACAAAAAATGATTTCACGGTCGGTGATGGGTTTGTGTGCGGGCGGCATGTTGTTCCCATTTTGTGCGGGGGCGCAGTATTCCCCGGGGATTAAGCTCAATGGGCTGACGATATCGCCTTATGTGAATCTGGACTGGAGTCTGGACGACAACATCCTGTATTCGCACCGGAAGGTGAGCGACAACATTTGGCGCGTCAACCCCGGCGTGGACGTTAAATACACGGGCAACGAGTGGGGCGTGGCAGGTAACCTGTGGTACGCGCACAGCTGGTACGCGCAGCATGACGTGAAGGACATCGACCGCTGGGGCGAGCGCCTGAGCTTCTACCGCCAGTCGGAGAAGGGCATTAAGATTGTCCTCGGGCAGGGGTACACGGAGAGTGACCAGAACGACTCGCTGCTGCTGACGGACGGCGACGGCGTCTGGCGTTCCCGCCGGCAGCTCGATGCGAACGCGGTGCTGACGTATGCGCCTAGCGACCGGATGGAGGCGTCCATCATCGCCATGTTCTCGGACATGTGGTATGACAACGCCCCGGACAAGTACCAGTCGCTGTACGGGTGGTCAACGTGGTCCCTCGGCGCGGAGGTTGCCCACAAGCTGACGGCGAAGACGATGTTCATGCTGTCGGGCTCTTATCAGGAGTATTACACCGGCGAAAACCTGTTCGGCAAGAACTTCAAGGACAACAACCTGCCGTACAGCAACACCAGCCACGGGTACACCTTGATGGGCGGGCTGCGCTCGCTCCTGACCGAGCGCATCCGTTACCGCGCGTCGGTTGGCGCGAGCCTGTATGATTACGGCGGGAACACGTCGGTTGCGCCGTCCTATTTGCTTGACGCCACGTGGGTGATCAGCGACAAGTTGGCGGCGACGGTTGCCGGTGCCGGGTACTTCCAGCCCAGTGAGCGCAGCTACTACCAGCAGAAGACGATTTACACGATTTCTGCCGGGATGACCTACCAGCCGGTCAAGAAGATGAGCCTGACGTTGGACGGCGTTTACCGTGGTGAAGACAACCAGACGGTTGACGGTTATTCGAGGTATGGCGGACGCGATTACCAGAGGGACCAGTACACCGGCCGCTTCCGGGTCAGTTACCGGTTACAGCGGTATGTGAGCGTTTATGGCGCGGCCGAGTACACGTATCAGGAAGCCAATTATTCGGGGAACCGCAAGGATGATTGGGATCGTTTCCGTCTCACCGCTGGCCTGTCTTTGAGATACTAAGCTGAATGGGACCGGTTGTGGCCGAGCAGTGTATGTTTCACCCACGCGAGATATTTTATTGCGTGGGTCTTTTCGTTGATTAAGGCTCTCAGGCATGATACAAAAGGTGCTGACGAAGTATTGGCTCGCGCTCCATGTGACGCTTCTGCTGGCGGTCGCATGGGGCAGTGCTTTTGATTCGGGCATGGGATGGAAGGCTGGTCTTTTGTGGCTGTCGTTTTTCGCATTTCAGGCATTTCTGCTCTTGCCTTCGATGCTGAAAGGCGAGACTCTGGGGATGGCCCGGGTGCGCGCGTGCACCAGTGCCGTCTATGACCCTTTCGTGTATGTCGGCGTCGCGCTGGTGGGGGTTGCGTGCATCCAATGGCTCAACGGGGGGTGCACGTTGATTTATGTGGAGGACACGGAGGTCTGGCGTTACAGCCGCCCGGCCGTGGGGTGGCTGCCGTTCAGCATTGAGCCGCTTCCCGCGCTTGCCATGCTGTCGTTCCTGACCGCGGCGGTTTCAGGGGGAGTCGTTTTGCGCAATGGCGTGGGGAAGCTCAGCCGTCGGTTCTTTCTGGACGCGGCGTCCATGCTCAGCGGATGCGTGGCCATCTACATGGCGGTTATGAGCCTGCTGGGGAACCAGCCTTATTCCGGGTGGAGCGCGTCCCCCCATATCTGCAACTGGGGGACCTGCTTCGGTTTTTGGATGCTCGTCGCAGTGGGCGGGCAGCTGGGCTTTTTGGAGGCGCACCTCGGTAAGACGCTGGTTTGGAGCGTGCTGGCCGTCTCGGGGAACCTGCTGGGGATGTTGCTGTTTGAGACACCTCTTGGCGTTGTCCTGTTTGCCGTGGCGGCGCTGGGGATGCTGATCTATTGGGGGGTGGTCCTGGCGCGGCAGTCGGGGGGGACGGGCGTCCAGAGGCTCATGCTGGCCTTCTCCATGGCCGTGGCGCTTGGCGTGATGATGGTGGCGCTCGTGGTGTTCATCAAGCAGCCCGTCAAGGCAAAGGCCGCGGCGCTAGCGGAGCCGGACGCGATCGCGGCAATCTTTGACGCCCGTGAGTTCCGCTCGTCCCTCGCGTGGAAGATGTGGCAGGATTGCCCTTGGACGGGTGTGGGTGCCGGCGGGTTTACCCGTTACGGCGCGACGGTGATCGAGGAGACCGAATGGCCGCAGCTGAAGGCTTCGGACGGGATGCTTTCCAATGACTGGCTTCAGTTCCTGACGGAGTATGGCATCATCGGCACGGGCCTTTTCATCGCGCTGGTTATCGTCCTGCTGATACCGCTGGTTGCCCGTCTGCGGTCTGCACTCAGGCGCTTGACCGGAAAAACGCGGGACGACTATCTGGCGCCTGCGGGTATAGACCCTTATGTGGTTTCCGGAATCGTGGCCGCGGTGATGCTCTTGCTGAGCAGTGTCCTGTTCAGCCCTTTGCAGTCCGGCGCGACATTTGCGAGTTTCGTTTACGTTTTGGCTGTTATTCCGGGGCTTCTCCCTGCGGCCACCAGTGACGCAGGTAATGCGTGAGGATAAAAGTATGAGTGAGGCAGAGGCAGACAACAAGGCCGACCAGCGTTCAGGAGCCGTTTCGCGGCGGCGCCCGATGTATTACGGGGGTGACGCGCGCCCGATGTATTATGGCGGCAGTGCGCGCCCGATGTATTATGGCGGCGGCGGGTCGTACGGCGGCGCGTATGATGCCATGTACGGAGGGTCCGGGGGGGGCGCGGGACAGGAAGAGGAATCCGTGGTCGGCTCGATTACGCTGATGCGCCTTGTCCGCGTCTGCCTGCAACGCTGGGTCACGATCGCGGTGTTTGTCATTATCGGGCTGATCGCCGCGTTCGCGTTCTACAGGATGTCCCCTACGGTCTATGAGGCCGTCAGCGTGTTTGAGATGATGATGCTCCAGACATCGGTTATGAAGGTACAGGGTATCTCGGACGGGGATAGGTCGGGGAGCGTGGAAGAAGTGGTCAATACGCGGCTTGCCATGTTGCGAAGCCGTCAGTTTTTCTTGAGTGTGATTGCAAAGTATCGGGAGCTTCACCCAAGCGCAAAGTGGGATACCGAGGACTTGGTCGAGGTGCTCAAGAAATCACAGCAGACGCTGGTGAAGAGATCCAGACTCATCCAGGTTTCCGCGCGCTCGACAGACTCGCAACTTGCGGCCGACCTCGCGAACGTCTATGTGGAAGCGGCCGACGAGTTAATGGCGAAGCAAAACTTGGATAACGCAAAATCGGCGAGCGCGTTGCTGAGCAATCAGCTTGAAGCTGCAGTAAGGGCCCGTGATGTCGTGGACCAGGGGTTGCTTGCTTTCCGGCGGGAACATCTGGTTGACTTGATGAGGGGGCAAGCCGTGATTGCGAATGAATCGGCGAAGAAAACCAACCTGGAGATTTTGTCGCTTCAAGGCAAGGTGACTGAAGCGGAGCTGATGTGCGCGATATTACAGGCGATTAATGTCAATGACCACCCTGAAAACTTCTTGGGGAAACTGCCGGAAACCGCGCCGCGGTACCGTGAGATTGCCGATGCGTTCAAGGATATGTTGAAGACCGAGGCTGAGAAAAACGCACTCCTCATCCGCTATACGAAGGAGCACCCGGATGTGCAGATAAAGGAGAAAGAGCTTGAGATGTTCACGGCGCAGTTCGCGGATGCCGTGTCCCGTGCGCTGGAGACAAGCATCGCCATTCGCGATTTGATGAAACAGGAGATGCAGCTGTTGCAGCCCAGATATGAAAACATGATGAAGGAGATTTCGGAGCTTGAACTGAAGATTGCGACGGCGGAGTCGCAGGTTAATCAGATGATCCGCTCTCTGGAAGAGCATGACAAAGCTTGCCGGGATCTGCAACAGCGCATCCGCGAGGTGGGGTATATCATGGACGAAAACTCGGCGATGATTAAGCCGGTTGAGCCCGCGCTTCCGCCCCAAAACCCCGTCCTGCCGCAACCGCTTATTATTTTCTCCGCAGGGCCGTTCCTTGCCATCTTGCTGGGCATCCTGTTTGTGCTGATCCTTGACCACCTCGAGGACAAGGTTGTCGGGATTGCAGACATCGAGCAACGCATCCGCCTGAAGCCGTTAGCGATCCTGCCGCATGTGCGGCGCAAGAAACGCGAGCAAATCGCGCGCATGGTCGCGGAAGACAAGTTCTCGCAGTTTGCGGAGGCGATCGCGACGCTGCGAAACCTGCTCGATTCGCCTCGGTACGCCGAGATGTCGAAGGTGCTGCTGAGCGTGAGCACGCAGCCGGGGGAAGGCAAGACCATCACGTCGTGCAGCTTGGCAATTTCATACGCATTGAGCGGGCAGAAGACGTTGCTGATTGACTTTGATATGCGCCGCCCGCGGATTGCGCGTATCTTTTCCAAGGCATCCACTGACTTCACAAGCCTTCCGCACACGCTGGCGAAGGCGGATCCGGCGCTCTTCCCGTCGTTGCCGACCAAGTCAGACGTTCCGAACCTGGACTTGGTCTGTTCCAAGTCGTCATCTGAGATTAGCCCCTCAAGCCTGATGGGAAGCGGCGCGATTGTCGAATTTTTCAAATGGGCGCGCGAGAACTATGACCGTGTCATTGTGGACTCGCCGCCGTTCGGCGTCGTCGGTGACGTGATGACCCTGTCATCGCTGGTGGATTCGGTGATGATCATGTGCTGCCCGAACCGCACGCGCTTCAACCCGCTGAAACACGCCGCGCGCCACCTGACGGAAGCCGGGGCGCAGGTCATCGGCGTGGTCGTCAATGACGTGGACTTTGCGCGCCACCGCTTGTTTGACAAGGAGAACTACCACTACAAGTACGCCTACCAGTACGGGAGCAAGTACGGGTACGCAGAGGGCGGGAAATCCGCGAAGCGCAGCTTGAAGCCGGCAACGGCGGTTGGTTCCGCCGCCACGAGGGCGCTAGCGGATGAGGAAGAGGCCGCCGGGACGCTCCCTACGGCGGCGCCAGAAGCAGACGTTGACGTTAAGGATATGTTCGACGCATCAATGGTTGACGATGACGAATAAGAGGAGTAGGGGTTGATACTGTGAGGCGCATCATTGTTACAGGCGGGGCTGGGTTTATCGGGTCGGCGGTTGTCCGCCATCTGGCGGTCCAGAACGACACGGCTGTCCTGAACCTTGACAAGCTGACGTATGCGGGAAATCTGGAGTCGCTGGTTTCCGTCGCGAAAAATCCCGCCTATCAGTTTGTGCGGGGGGACATCTGCGACAGGCCCTTGCTGGAGCGCGTGTTGCGCGAGTTTGAACCGGACGCGGTGATGCACTTGGCGGCGGAGTCGCACGTTGACCGTTCGATTGACGGCCCTTCCGCGTTCATCCGGACGAATGTGGTCGGTACGGCGACGCTGCTTGAAGCGGCGGTCGCCTATTGGCGCGGCCTGACGGGCGAGCGGCGCGATGCGTTCCGTTTCCTTCACATCTCGACGGATGAGGTCTATGGCTCGCTCGGCGTGGACGGGCTGTTCACCGAGACAACGCCCTACGACCCGCGCTCGCCTTATTCGGCAAGCAAGGCCGCCTCCGACCATCTTGTCATGGCGTGGCATCATACCTACGGCCTGCCCGTGCTGATCACCAATTGCTCGAACAACTACGGCCCGTTCCATTTCCCCGAGAAGCTGATCCCGCTTGTCATCCTGAACGCGCTCGACGGCAAGCCCTTGCCCATCTACGGCAAGGGCGACAACGTGCGCGACTGGCTCTACGTCGAAGACCATGCCAAGGCGCTGGTGACCGTCCTCGAGCGCGGCGTTGTCGGCGAGACGTACAACGTCGGCGGGAGCAATGAGCGGACGAACCTGCAGGTTGTCGAGGCGATTTGCGGCGTGCTCGACCGCGTATGCCCGGAGCGGCGCGCGGCGTTGGGCATCGAGTCGTTCCGCGCGCTCATCACGTTTGTGCAGGACCGCCCGGGACATGACAAGCGGTATGCGATTGACGCGACCAAGCTGCGGACGCAACTGGGCTGGACCCCCGAGGAGAGTTTTGATACCGGCATCGTGAAGACCGTCCAATGGTATCTGGACAACGCCTGGTGGTGGCAGCCCATCCGCGCGGAAAAATATGCCGGGCAGCGCCTCGGGGGAACGTCGGCATGAGCATGACAGGAAAGGTTTTTTGGAGTAGCGTGTATGCCTGAAAAGAAATTGCCGTTCACGTGCGAGCAGCTTGAGCGTATGGCGAATACGTACCCGACCCCGTTCCATGTTTACGATGAGCGCGGTATCCGCGAGAACGCGCGGCGCCTCAATGCGGCGTTCGCGTGGAATCCCGGCTTCAAGGAATACTTCGCGGTCAAGGCCTGCCCCAACCCGTACCTGATGAAAATCCTGCGCGAGGAAGGGTTCGGCATGGACTGCAGCTCGCTGCCAGAGCTGTTGCTCGCCGAGCGCGTCGGCGTGACGGGCGAGGGCATCATGTTCACCTCGAACGACACGCCTGAAGAAGAGTTCATCAAGGCGAAGGCGCTGGGCGCCGTGATAAACCTCGACGACCTCACGCACATCCCGTTCCTCGAGAAGTGCACGGGGCTTCCGGCCCTCGTGTGTTTCCGTTACAACCCAGGTCCGCTCAAAGGCGGCAACGCCATCATCGGCCACCCCGAGCAGGCTAAGTACGGGTTCACGCGCGAGCAGCTTTTCGAGGGGTATCGGATGCTCAAGCAGAAGGGCGTCACGCGCTTCGGGCTGCACACGATGGTTGCCTCCAACGAGCTCAACCCGCAGTATTTCATCGACACCGCCGAGCTGCTCTTTGGACTCGCCGTCGAGGTGTCGCAGGAGCTTGGCATCACGTTCGAGTTTGTCAACATCGGCGGCGGCATCGGCATCCCCTACACACCGGAGCAGGCCGCCGTTGATGTGGAGCGCGTCAGCGAAGGCGTGCGCAAGGCTTATGAGACGCGCGTGCTGGCCGGCCATCCGCCGTTGAAGCTCTACATGGAGTGCGGCCGCATGGTGACGGGGCCCTACGGCTATCTCGTCTCCCGCGTGCGCCACATCAAGAAGACGTACAAGGCTTATGCCGGGCTGGATGCGTGTATGACGAACCTCATGCGCCCCGCGCTGTATGGCGCCTACCACCACATCACCGTCCCGGCGAAGGCAGGCCAGCCTTGCGGCACGCTCTATGACGTGACCGGCTCGCTCTGCGAGAACAACGACAAGTTCGCCATCGACCGTCCCCTGCCCGAGCTCGCCTCCGGCGACCTTGTGGTCATCCACGACACTGGCGCCCACGGCCATGCCATGGGGTTCCAGTACAACGGCAAGCTCCGCTCGGCAGAGTTGCTGTTGCGCGAGGACGGCACCGTCGTTCCGATTCGCCGCGCGGAAACCGTCGAGGACTATTTCGCCACGCTGGATTTCAGCGCGTTGCCGACATTCACGTGACGCGGCAACCGGGCGGATTCATTTTAGCTGCAGATTGCATGGATTACAGCCTTGCAACAAGATGCGCAACGGCAATAGTGTCCTTTGTGTAATCCTTTGCGAGCTTTGCGGTTAAAGAAAACGGGCGCAAACAGAACAAGAGCACGAGGCGTGCGGGTTTCTTGCCCTGGCGTACTGGGTATTCTATCGGACCTTGCCCTCTTTCTTGCGCTTCTCGATGATCTGCTCGGCGAGCTCGTAGGGGACGCCCTCGTAGCGCTCGAAGGTCATGGTGAACGTGCCGCGGCCCTGCGTGAGGGTGCGGATGGTGTTGGAGTAGCCGAACATCTCGCCGAGCGGAACGAAGCCGTGCACCAGCTTGGATCCGGCCTTCTCGTCCATGCCCTCGACGCGCCCGCGGCGCTGGCAGATGGAGCCGGTGGCCGCGCCCATGTAGTCCTCGGGGACGGCGACCTCGACGCTCATGATGGGCTCGAGCAGCTGCGGGTTGCCTTTCATGAACAGGTTCTTGAAGCACTGGCGCGCGCACTCGATGAACGCGAACTCGTTGGAGTCCACCTCATGGTACGAGCCGAAGTGCACGACGACCTTGACGTCCACCACGGGGAAGCCGCCGCACGGGCCGCTCTCCATGGCCTTGATGACGCCCTTCTCGACGGCGGGGATGTACTCGTTGGGGATGACGCCGCCCTTGACCTCATTGATGAACGCGAAGCCGTGGCCGGGGTCCTGGGGCTCAAGGCGCAGGCAGACGTGCGCGTACTGGCCGCGGCCGCCGGACTGCTTGACGTGCTTGTACTCGCCGTCCACCATGTGGCGGATGGTCTCGCGGTAGGCGACCTCGGGCTTGCCGACCTCGCAGTTGACGCCGAACTCGCGGCGCAGGCGGTCCACGATGATTTCAAGGTGAAGCTCGCCCATGCCGGAGATGACCGTCTCGCCGGTCTCCTGGTCATAGCGCACGACGAAGGTCGGGTCCTCCTGCGCGAGCGCGTGGAGCGAGGTGCCGAGCTTCTCGTTGTCGTTGCGCGACGCGGGTCGGATGGCGATGGAGATCACGGGCGCGGGGAACTCGATGGACTCGAGGACGATCGGGTGCGCGATGTCGCAGATGGTGTCGCCTGTGCGCGTCTTCGCGAGGCCCACGACCGCGACGATGTCGCCCGCGTAGGCCTCCTCCAGCGCCTCCTGGCGGCTGGCGTGCATACGGAAGAGGCGGCCGATGCGGGCCTCCGCGCCGAGGGTGCTGTTGAGGATGGGCGTGCCGACCTTCAGCGTGCCGGAGTAGATGCGGATGAAGGTGATCTTGCCCATGTGCTTGTCGGATAAAATCTTGAACGCCAGCGCGGAGAACGGCGCGGTGTCGTCCGGGGTGCGCATGAGCTCGGGGTTGTCCGCCGAGTGGATCGCGCCCGCGTCCAGCGGCGAGGGCAGGAAGCTGATCACGCCGTCGAGCAGGGGCTGCACGCCCTTGTTCTTGAACGCCGTGCCGCAGTAGGTGGGCACGAGTGCGCGGCCGACGGTCCCCTTGCGCAGGCCCATCTTGATTTCGTCGAGGGTCAGCGCCTCGCCGCCAAGATACTTCTCCATGAGCGCGTCGTCCTGCTCCGCGGCCTTCTCCATCATCTCGGTGTGCAGGCGCCGGCAGTCCTCGAGGATATCCGCCGGGATGTCGCCCTCGATGATCTTCACGCCCTTGCTCGCCTCGTCGAACGTGAGCGCCCTCATGGCCAGCAGGTCAACCACGCCAGCGAAATCCTCGCCCTGCCCGATGGGGTAAACCATCGGCACGGGGTTGCCGCCGAGCTCATTCCGAATCTCCTCGATGACCCCGAAGAAGTCCGCGCCCACGCGGTCCATCTTGTTGATCATGCACAGCTTGGGGACCTCGTACTTCTCGCTCTGCCGCCAGACCTGCTCCGTCTGCGGCTGCACGCCGCCGACCGCGCAGAAGAGCGCGATCGCGCCGTCTAGCACGCGCAGCGAGCGCTCCACCTCGGCGGTGAAGTCCACGTGCCCCGGCGTGTCGATCAGGCTGATCTGGTGATCCTTCCACGTCACGGCCGTGGCGGCGGAGGTGATGGTGATGCCGCGCTCCTGCTCCTGCACCATGTAATCCATGGTGGCTCCGCCCTCATGTACCTCGCCCAGCTTGTAGTTCTTGCCGGAATAGAAAAGGATGCGCTCACTGCAGGTTGTCTTGCCTGCGTCAATGTGCGCCATGATGCCGATATTACGGACATTCGCCAACGGTACGGTTCTGGGCATTGCCTTAGACTCCTAATTGCCTTCGCTTCACACAACGTCTTTTTTGAAAAAGAAAAGCAATTACAATACCTTATTTCCGCTCCTAAATGCAACAGGAAAGAGAGATTTTTTTCACGGGTGCAAATTGCAATATTAAATGACCACCCCGTGAAAGGGGAGACAGGGACAAGAGCCCCCCGACCGCCCCCCCTTGATTTTATTTTTGGCGCTTCTCCCAAATACGGGAAATTCGGTTTTTAATTCATGCAAACCCCGCAAGGGAATTTGCCCGCAGGGCGTCCATACGAATGTCATGGAAACCCTGACGGGCTACACATATTATAGAATGCACAATGGTTTTCTATTGATATGCAACGCCTACGGCGTAGGGGTTGGGTGTGGCCTGGTTTTCTATTGATATGCAACGCCTACGGCGTATCCTTGCCCGTAGGGCATCCATATCAATAGAAAAAGCGGGTTCCCCAAACATAACCCCGTAGGGGTTGCATTATTTGCCGGAAATCTTTTCAAGATGGCGCGTCATTGCCATTGTGCCTATTGTGAAATGGACACAATGGGGTTCACAATCGATACAGCAATAGTGTCCATTGTGCATTCTATTGTGTCTATTGTGGTAAAAAAAGAGAAGAGCAGCCGTGCGTCCCGCGGGCGATTTGGATGGGGGCAAATGTGAAAAATGGAGCCGCTGAAAAATGTGCCGCCGATTATGATTTTTGTGCTGGCAATTTCATGGGGAAGAGAGTAATGTCCCAGACATCATTGTTTTCAGGAGGAAAGGAAGGGGGGAAGGCATGAACACAGCAAAGCGAAAACAGATAAAAACGGTATTAGCTATTCTTGGGTTGCCTGTAATTCTGGGCGTCACTGTCATTGGATATATTTTTTTTCCGATAATGGATGAAGGTCGGAATGAGGTTGTAAAGCTTATCTTGCAATATGAAGCGGAAGGGGAAAATATAACGTACATTGAGCAGGCGAGCATTTCAGCAGATGAAGTCACAATAGTTGACGTGCATGTGGAAAGTCGTCCATTCATAACTCAGGCATACCGTATAGGTAATCGCAAAATTTTAAGTTGCCAATGGTCTGGTCGTGTCCCCAATGAATATAAAAACGCACATGGAGGAGATGAAACTTACTGGAGCAAGCTGACCGCCCTGTGGGACACATTCAGGGAATTGCCCAACAGGCTGGCGCAAGACAACGCATGCCGCCAGCCCGCGACGAACGGGGTCACGGTCACCACGATGGGCTGGGCACAGGGATTGCCAGCGTCCAGTGATTCAGGATTCGCTGTGTGGTATCCTTGGACTGTGCGGCAGTGGAGTTGCTCGCCAGATGAAGTGCCTGAGGCAATCGGGGCATTCCTAAAAAGTATAGCACAGGCGGTGTCCAAACCCGAATACGCCAAGCATTACCGTGCCTACCTGCGGGCAGTTCCTTTGTTTACTGAGGCAGATTTAGAGCTTGTAAAAGATGTGCCTCTGATTGATCTGGCGCAGACGCGATACCATGCGCAACGCGCAATTCACCACCCCTACATACTTTTTCCAGTCCCTGAACAAAGAACGCCATTCCCGAACGTGCCTGAATACCGGCACGGGGACAAGTTCAAGGTTCGGGCGGGAGACAACTATTTCCTTATCGAGACGTTCAGGGGAAGTTCTAAAGGCCAAACGTTCTGAAATTCTAAAGTTAGGCGACATGTTATGAGCACAACCAAAGTCACGTAGATTAACATTGTGCAGGGCGTAATTTGTGTCATCCGCATCATCTGCGGTTAAAAAGGCAATACGCTTAAAAGAGAAGAGCAACCGTGCGTCCCACTGGCGATTTGGATGGGGGCAAATGTGAAAAATGGAGCCGCTGAAAAATGTGTCGCCGATTATGATTTTTGTGCTTGCAATTTCAGAGGAAAAGGAGTAATGTCCCAGACATCATTGTTTTCAGGAGGAAAGGTAGGGGGACGGTATCCCCCGTGACGACGATAGAGAAAACACACAGTTTTTGTTGATTGCGCTTTTTGCGCATTCACGCTTCCCCTAAAATTCCAGCAAGAATCGACACACGCAAGTGTGTGTAGAAGCGAAATGTTCAGGGAGTGCGCGGGTCGGCGCACCTCTGGTCTTAGTTTCTACAGGGGTGCTTGCTGGTACCATAGGGGAGACATGGATTGGAGTGTGTGCCTCTTTTTGTGCCTAATGGTTTTGGAGAGAAATCTACAAGAGTAACAATGAGAATGGAGAAGGTTATGATGAGAATGATGAAAATGGTGTTGAGCGTTTTTACGCTGATGATGATAGCAGGATGCTGGTCGGTCCCGCATGATTGGTTTGGCGAAATTCATCATATCCCGCCTCCCGAACCTTTTATTTATATGGAGTATCATTACCCTGCTGACGGGGAGAGGGAGGTCTGGTATGCCGATTCTGGTGTTTTCCAGACCTATAGGCTGAAAGACGGCGTGATAAAGGATTGCAGGGCGGGGTCGAGCGGGGAAGGGTTTTACGAGGCTGTCAACGCAATGGAGTTATTTGCGCGAATGACGAATACAACAGCCATGGGGTCGAGTCCTAGGCTAATCTCCGTGAAGATTGCATGGCGGGCTTGTGATAGGATAATGCTGCAATGGTCGGGGGCTGTCGGCCAGGTTCCACCAAAAATCACGGAGTTCTTTTTCACAAATGAAGCGCACGACCATACAAGGGATGAAGCGCACGAACCCAATCAAGGAGTGTTCCCAAGAACCTTCTATCTTCGTGTTATCCCTGATCCAGGACGGGAGGAGGACAAGGATATCCTTGTTTTTGAGGCGGGGCAATATATATCCCCCCACGCGCATGTATTAGGCTTTGAACATTACCTGTATAAACTTATTCCCATGGACGCGGAAAAACCGTCGTTGACTATATATGAGGCAACGCCGTCATTCCCTCGGCGTGTAGTGCAAAAACCTTATACCCCAGGCGACAAATTCAAGGCGATATTTGACGGCAACACTTATCTGATTGAGACATTCCCAATGGATATGGGAGAGTTACGGGCAACAGGTCAACAACGTTAAGGAGGCAATAGTCATGAGCACACGTCACATTATCATTTCGTTATTTTTGGTGTTTGGCATTTCGGCAATGGGCATGAGAGACGAATGGTCGGGAGGCATGCGTGAATTTGACATTGACATCTCTTATTATGGGAACCCAGACGGGGACAACGATGGTCATAATCAAAACATGGAGCAGTTGTCCACGCAAGACAAAATCGAGCTCATCATCCAGTCGTTCGCGGATGGGGTAGCGGAGTCCACGGAAGGCCAGCACCGCCTTCGGGACGTAAGAATACACAAAAATGGCAAGAAATGGGACACGTGTGACATACAGTGGCACCGCAAGGGAACCTGTCGAACGGGGCGGTGAGTTACTCCGCCAACTCGCCCGGCACGGGCAGCACGTACAAGACGACCTACCTTGTGCTGAAGCGGGTGGACCCCGGCACGTTCATGATGGGGGACGCGTCGCACGTCTCCAGCCCGTTCCACACGGTGACGCTCACGAAGGTGTTCTACCTGGGTGTCTATGAGGTGACGCAGCAGCAGTAGTACAACATCAAGGGGGACTGGCCCAGTTACTACACAGGGAGCAGCCGCACCACGCGCCCTGTCGAGCGCGTGACCTACAACGACATCCGCGGCGCGTCGTCCAACTGGCCCGGCGTGCGGACGGTCGAGCCGTCCTCCTTCATGGGCCTGCTCCGCGCCAAGGCCGGCGGGGGCCACGCGTTCGACCTGCCCACGGAGGCGCAGTGGGAGTACGCCTGCCGCGCCGGGACCACGACCGCCTATCACTGGGGCGACAGCAACGGCGCCATCAGCACCTACGCATGGACCATCGCCAACAGCGGGAACAACACCCGTGCCGTCGGGGGCAGGACCGCCAACGCATGGGGGTTCTACGACATGGCGGGCAACGTCAACGAGTGGTGCCTCGACTGGTACGCCTCGTCAGGCTACCTCGACAGCCTAGACCCGGAGGGCGCGCCCATCAGCATCCCCTCGTGGAACGCCCGCGTGCGCCGGGGCGGCAACTACCTGACCAGCAGCCTCTCCGATTACGAGGCGTGCCGCTCCGGCGCGCGCAATAATTTCCTGCCGCCCGCCAACGGAGACGGCGGCACGGGCTTCCGCGTCGCGTGGACGGTGGGGGCGGCGGCGGCCCTCACCGTCAACGGCGGGCTGGTCAACACGGGCGGCGCCTACATGGCCGGCACGGCGCTCGCCATCGCGCCCGCAGACCCCGGCGACGGGAGCGTGTTCCTGCGCTGGGAGGTCAGCCCCCCCGGCGCGGCCCTCGGGAGCGGCTTCCACGCGAGCGACCCCTGCACGGTCGTCCCCCTCCCCGCCGGTGGCGTGACCCTCACGCAGGTGCGCCACACGCCGCTCGTCATCCCCGACGCGCCGCCCGACGTGTCCTACGAGCCCGCGCCCATCATCACCCAGACCCCTGCCCTCAACAGCGGCGGCGTCACCCTCACATGGGCGCCGCCGGATGCCGACGGCACGCTCATCGGGTACATCCTGGAGGCGAAGGAGACGCTCGCGGACGAGTCCTGGGAACGCCTCACCCCCGTGGACGAGCGCCTCCCGCCGACCCCCCGCGCCCACACCGTGCCGCCCGGCAGCCCGCTGCGCTTCTTCCGCGTGACGGCGGTGGTCGAGATCATCGCCGAGTGAACGGGATTGTGACGGGGGCACAGCTGACGCGGAAAATTCACTTCGCGGTGAATTGTGCTGGCGGTGCGTCTGGGGATATGGTATATTTGGGGCATGAAACTCTGGAACGTGGACAGAATCAGAGGGCTGAAGGGGTGCGGGAGGCTGCCGTGCGTGACGGCGTATGATTTCGTCAGCGCGCGGCTGGCGGATGAGGCGGGCTTCCCGCTGCTGCTGGCGGGGGATTCGCTGGGGACGACGGTGCTGGGCTATGCCTCGACGATCCCCGTGACCCTTGACGTGATGCTCCATCACACCGCGGCCGTGGCGCGTGGCACGCGGGACGCGCTCGTGGTGGCGGATATGCCGTTCCTGTCGTATCAGGTCTCGGTGGCGGAGGGCATCCGCAACGCGGGGCGGCTGTTGCAGGAGGCGGGGGCGGACGCGGTGAAAATCGAGGGCGGGGCGTTCCGCTCGGAGCTGGTGTCCGCGCTGACCCTGAACGGCATCCCGGTGCTGGGGCATATCGGGCTGACGCCGCAGTCGGTGAACCAGCTGGGGGGCTACAAGGTGCAGGGCCGGACGCAGGCGGCGGCGGAGCAGCTCGTGGCGGACGCGCGCGCGCTGGAGGCGGCGGGGGCGTTCGCGCTCGTGCTGGAGTGCGTGCCGCCGGATCTCGGCGAGGCGGTGACGGCGGCGGTGCAGATACCCGTCGTCGGCATCGGGGCCGGGCCGGGGTGCGACGGGCAGATCCTCGTTGCGCATGACCTGCTGGGCCTCTCGCTGGCCCCCCCGCCGAAGTTCGTGAAGCCCTACGCCGCGCTGGCGGACGCGGTGCGCGTGGCGCTGGGGGCGTATAAGATGGATGTGGAGGCGGGGCGGTTCCCGGGGCCGGACCAGTGTTATGCGCAAGGGACTGCTGAACATCCAATATCCAACAGGGAACATCCAATATCCAAGTGAAATGCGCTCTGGGCGGGAATCGGGTAACTAGAAACTAGAAACTAAAAACTAGAAACTAGAAGCTAAAAACTATGCTGCAGAAGAAAGCCACATCGCGCGAGGATATTGTGATCACCGGAATGTCGTGCCGGTTTGCGCAGTCGCCTGACCCTGCGGCGTTCTGGCGCAATATCCTGCAGCGGCGCGCGCTGTTCACGCCGTTGGCGCAGGAGGAGAAGGCGGCGCCGGGGCGGCCGCGGCCGAACGTCTTCGACCGCCCGTTCCCGACGCACGCGGCGCAGCTCCACGACCTCTACGCGTATGACCCGAACGCCCAGCGCTTCCCGCGCGCCATGAGCCCCGGAGAGAACCCGGACGTGTTCTTTATGGTGCAGCTGGTCATTGACGCGCTGCGCGACAGCGGCTGCTCCATCGGCAACCTGCCGACGGACTGCGTGTCGCTCCGCCTGGGCTACGTGCCGCAGTTCAACGGCGCGGTGGTCGGCTGGCTGCAGAACACGCTGTTCCTGGATCAGACGCTGGACATCATCCAGAAGATTTTCCCGCAGGCGGAATCCGACCAGCTGGAGGGCGTGCGCGCGAAACTCGCGGCATCGCTCGCGAAGCCGTCGCCGTATGCGTTCATGTCGGCGTTCGGCTGCTCGATGGCCGCGTGGGTCGCGCACCTGCTGGGGTTCGCCGGGCCGGCGACGGTGCTGGAGGCCGGGGGCGTCTCGGCGCATCAGTCCGTGCAGAGCGCCATGGACGACCTGCTGGCGCGGCGCGCGGACATCGCCGTCGCGGGGGCGCTCCAGCCGCCGCTGAGTTCGCAGATGTTGCAGGGGATGAGCGGCGCGATCACGTTCTCGCGCGGCAAGGGCCTGCACCCGTTCAGCCGCGCGTGCGACGGCACGCTGCCCGGCGAGGGCGGCGCGGTGTTCGTGCTGAAGCGCCTGAAAGACGCGCTCCGCGAGAAGGACCGCATCTATGCCATCATCCGCAGCACGGGCGTTGTGACGGCCTCGCTGGACCCCCCGCGCAAGGTGCCGCCGCCGGCGGAGCGGATGGCGCGGGCCTTCCGCCGCGCCCTGGACGCGGCGGGGCTCGCGCCGGGGACGCTGGCTTACGTCGAGGGGCACGGCTGCGGCGTGCCGTATTTGGACGAGCGCGAGCTGGAGGTGCTGCAGGACGTGCTCGGTGCGCGCACAACGGCGCGGCCGCTCACGGGGCTGGGCGCGGTCAAGGGGAACATCGGCAACACGCTGTGGGCGGCGGGCGCGGCGTCGCTGCTGAAGGCCGCGCTCGCGATTCACCACCGCGTCCTGCCGCCGAACGTCGAGGTCGAGCGCGTGCATGCGCGGCTGACCGCTGCCCAGTCGCCGCTGTACCTGCTGGCGGAGGCGCGGCCGTGGGTGCGCGGGAGCAAGGCCGCGCCGCGCCGCGCGGGGGTGCTGGCGGTGGATTTCACGGGGACGTGCGGCGCGGCCGTCCTGGAAGAGTACACGGGGGGCGAGGCATGAACCGGCGGCATCTCTATGACGCGTTCGACACGGAGCTGTGCCTCATCGGCGCGGCGACGGACGCGGCGCTGCTGGGCGAGGTGAAGCGCGTGCTGAACTTCCTCGAGCACGCGCCGGAGGACGTGCTGCCGGACGTGGCCTACACGTGCGCGTGCAAGGCGCGCGGGCAACCGTCCGTCCTGGCCGTGGTGGCGGCGTCCGCGGACGACCTGCGCGACCGCCTGACGCTGGCGCACGCGAAGCTCTCGGAGAACGCGAAGCGCATCCGCGACAAGAGCGGCACCTACTTTTTCCGCGACCGGCTCTGCCCGCAGGGGCGCGTCGCGTTCCTGTTCCCGGGCGTGATGTCGTTCTACCCGGATATGCTGCGCGACCTCAGCCGCGTGTTCGAGGACTGCCGCAGCGCGTTCGACGAGCTGGAGGAGGCGGCCCAGACGGCGGACGGGTATTTCGTGCCGTCGGACTTCGTGTTCCCGCCGACACCGTCGCACCGCCCGGACATGCTGTCGTTCGCCTCCGACGCGTTCTCCGAGGCGCTCATCACGACGCACGTCGCGAACACCGCGCTCTACCGCATCCTGCACCGCGTGGGCATTGCGCCGGACGGCCTGCTGGGGTTCAGCGGCGGCGACCTCTCGGCGCTGGACGCCGCGGGCGTTTACGGCAACCTCTCGCACCACAAGCGCGTGACGTTCCTGCGCGACGGCTACCAGATGCTCACGCACCTGGAGGACCGCGAGGGCCTGCCCGACTGCGCCATGTTCGCGGTGCAGGACGCCTCGCACGCGCTGCTCGACACGCTGCTCGCGAAGTACCCCGGGCGCATCGTGGTCACGGCGCTGCACAGCCCGCGCCACTGGTCCATCGCGCTCTCGCCGGAGATCGAGCGCAACGTCGTGGCGGACGTCGCGCAGGCCGGCGCGAAGACCGTGCCGATCCCGAAGGTGCCGCCGTTCAACACGCCGTGGTGCGCGAAGGTGCTGCCGACCATCCACCAGTTCCTCACGCACTGGGTGCGGCACGTCCCGAAGATCCCCGTCTATTCGTCCGCCACGGGCGGGCGCATCCCGGCGCGCCCGCGCGACATCCTGCAACTGAGCGTTGACCAGTGGATCGCGCCCATCCGCCTGGAGGAGGTCATCAACCGGATGTACGAGGACGGCTTCCGCATTTTCATCGAGGTCGGCGCGCGCGGCAACCTCACGACCGCCGTCAGCGAGATCCTGAAGAACCAGCCGCACCAGGCGGTCGCGGCCAACCGCATCCACCGCTCCGGCATCACGCAGCTGCACCATGCGCTCGGCATCCTCGCCGCGCAGGGCGTGCGCTTCGACGCGACGCTGCTCTACCGCCACCGCGCGATGCGGATGCTGGACTTCAAGAAGGTGGTGGCCGTCGCCGCGCCCGCCCGTGCGCACGCGCAACGCCTCTGCGCACAGTACGCCGCGATACAGGCGTTTTCGCCGCTGGAGTTCGACCTCGCCGCGCCCGCGCAGGCGAAGGCCCCGGCGGAGGCCGCGCGCAAAAAACCGTCCCGCCTCAGCGACAAGCGGCAGAGCAGCTTCGGCGCGGACTTCCCGCTGCTCATCAACGCCGACGTCCTGAACGAGCAGCCCAGCGTCCTGCTGGAGGTCGCCAAGGCCATCTCGCCGCACGAGTACCCGTTCCTGAAGGACTACGCCATCGGCACGCACCAGCTCTCGCTCTCCGCGCCCTCGCTGACGGGCCTGCCGGTCCTGTCGCTGGCGTCCGGCCTCGAGATCATGGCCGAGGCCGCACGCAAGCTCGTCCCGCGCACACGCGTCGCGCAAGTCGATAACCTCCGCGCGCAACGGTGGATCGGGTTCGAGCGCGGCGCCGTGCGCCTGCTCGTGCGCGCCGAGCGCATCGCCTGGGACGACGCGAGGTACACCGCCGTCAAGGTGCAGCTCCGCGACGACGCGCCCAACAGCGCCTTCACCTGGCCCATCATCGAGGCCACCATCCTGCTGGTCGCCATGAACGCCGCCAGCCAGCCGCCCGCGCAGCCCCCGCCGCTGGAGAACCCGCGCCAGGTCAACTGGTCCGGGCAGGAGATTTACCCCGAGCGCCTCACCCACGGCGGCTCGCTGCGCGCCATCCGCCACGTGGACCTCTGGAGCGAGGAAGGGATCGACTTCGAGATCGAGGTCCCCGACCGCACCGAGGCCGTGCGCTACACACGCATGCCGCTCTTCTCCGTGTGGCCGCAGCTGCTCGACGGCATCGCCGCGAGCTTCACCCTGTGGCGCTCGCACGAGCGGTTCACGGGGGGCGCGGTCTCGCTGCCCTTCCGCGCGCGCCGCATCCTCTTCCACGCGCCCGGCTTCACCGAAAAAGCCCTCCTGCGCGGCTACCTGCGCCTCACGGCCGTCACGCCGCGCTCGCACGTCGCGGACATCCAGGTCTCCGACGGCAACGGCAACCTGCTCATCGAGATCCGCGGCTGGGAGGAGATCTGCGAGCGCGTGCCCACCGAGTACCACCGCTACATCCTGCGCCCCTCCGAACGCTTCCTCTCGGGCGAGCTGCCGCAGGACGCGCTCGGCAACCCCGACGCGCCCGTCACCACCGCCGTCATCACGGACGTGCCCTTCAAGACGCTCGAGAACAACCAGGAGATCTGGCTCAAAGCCCTCGCGCACGTCCTGCTGACCCCGAAAGAATGCGGCGAGTGGCTGGACATGCAAGGCACCGCAAGCCGCCGCGCCGAATGGCTCTTCGGCCGCGCCGCCGCCAAAGAGGCCGTGCGCCGCTACCTCCTGAAAAAAGACCCGCAGTCACGCTGGGCCTCCGCCGACATCGAGATCTGGGCCGACGACGCCGGCAAGCCCCACCCCGTCGGCCCCTGGGCGGAAGCGCTCAAGGCCGCGGACCTCGACATCTCCATCGCCCACACCTCCAAGCTCATCGTCGCCGCCGCCGCCGCCAACGCGCGCATCGGCATCGACATCGAGTCCGTCGGGCGCGACCTCTCGGAAGACTTCACCAACGGCGTCTTCACCCCCGAAGAGATGGAGCTCGCCGCCCAGGCCGGCGAAGGCCCCGCCGGGATGCTCAAATTCTGGTGCGCCAAAGAGGCCATCTCCAAAGCCCTCGGCACCGGCATCCGCTACAGCCCCCGCGACCTGCACATCGTCTCCGCCGACCTCGCCCGCGGCCACGTCCAGATCCGCCTCCTCGGGCAATGGCTCGACGCCTTCAAGCAGTTCAAAGGCCGCGAGAACACCGTCCGCACCTCCATCCACGCCGGCCACGCCCTCGCCTCCTGCATTTTCTCAAACACCCTATTCGGAGACTGACCCATGCTCTACCAGCCCACCCAAGACCACATCAGCCCCCTGCGCAAACTCCGCCGCGCCCTCAACGCCCTCGGCAAGACCCACGCCTGCTGCGTCTGCGGCAACACCTTCTTCCGCTTCTCCAAATACCGCGGCGGCGAAAAGGCCGTCTCCGCCTACCTGCACAACGTCTCATGGGTCAGCAGCGCCTTCGACACCTTCTGGTGCCCCTTCTGCCGCAGCCACGACCGCGAGCGCCACCTCATCCTCTACCTCGACGCGCTCGGCCTGTGGCCCACCTTCGAGGGCGCCGCCGTCCTGCACGTCGCCCCCGAGAAGCAGCTCGCCTTCCGCATCGCCGCCCGCAACCCCGCCCGCTACGTCAAGGGCGACATCACCCCCGCCCGCGCCGACATCGAGAGGCTCGACGTCACCGCCATCGCCTACCCCGACGCCGCCTTCGACCTCATCATCTGCAACCACGTCCTCGAGCACGTCCCCGACGACGCCCTCGCCCTGCGCGAGCTCCGGCGCGTGCTCAAGCCCGGCGCCCTCGCCATCCTCCAGACCCCCTACGCCGCCGGGCTCGAGAAGACCCTCGAGGACCAGCCCGAGGTCACCACCCCCGGGCAGCACCGCGAGTTCTACGGCCAGGAGGACCACGTCCGCCTCTACGGCCGCGACATCTTCGAGCGCATCTGCGCCGCCGGGTTCGCCCCCGAGATGAAGAAACACGCCGACTGCCTCAGCGGCACCGACCCCCACCGCTACGGCGTCAACCCCCTCGAACCCCTCTTCCTCTTCCGCCGCGCGTGACGGAAAACAGCTGTTAGAGTATTTCGAGTTGACATTGTCACAGGCATCTGTGAAAACGCCGAACCTGTTGTGATATGGAGGGCGAGACAGGGGTCCCAGTTGGAGGGCGAGCGTCCCCGCGAGCCGCCGCAATGTGTCTAACGGCTCCCCCGGGGGGGCGCCCCCCCCCCTGCCATCCGTATTTTTTCAGACACC
>Ga0082212_10000614_pt1 | contig 51784 bp, 39 predicted proteins | sample TergutNt197P3_FD_71548 | JGI IMG/M metagenome (GOLD analysis project Ga0082212, IMG submission 71548) | Neocapritermes taracua P3 segment gut microbial communities from Petit-Saut dam, French Guiana - Nt197 P3 | ecosystem: Host-associated > Arthropoda: Insects > Digestive system > Gut ...
AACCATCAACAAAATCAAAGTCATCAAACGCATTATGTATGGCCGGTGTCGGTTTGATTTACTCAGAAATAAGTGCCTACTAATGGATTATGCCACCTAATTCAATCATCTCTGGAAAGAACCCTCAAATAAGCCCGCGTCTGTACAGAGACGGGCTTATTTGACGCTTACGTGCATCTTTAGAAATACTTTAGAAAAAAACTTGACAATGTTTGATATAATATCCTAAGAAGAGCCGCGCAGCCCGGCAATGAGGGCAAATTCATTTTGCCCGATTGCCCGCTGGGCGTCGAGCGGCTTGACACCTCCCGCGAAAGGAGGCGACCCTATGCAAACGCAAGAGCCGAAGAAAAAGCGGCCGCCGGACGAGGATGAAGAGACCGACCTCACCCTTGATCTGCCCGCTTTCCTGCCGCTGGACACCGCCGGGAATATTTTCGACCGCGACGCGGCCAAACGGTTTGGAGGGATCAACACCGACCCCTCGGTCTTCGACCGCCAAGCCCTGTTCACCATCAAAACAGAAAGCGGGAATTAGCTTATGGGACTGAAAGAACTGTTTGCCCCGGAGCTTGCCGATACGCCCTTCGAGAGCTACGGGCAATATGCCGAAAGCCTGTTTGCCTGTGTGGACTGCCGGCTTTCGGATACCATCGGCGAGATGAAAACCGTCTTCGCCTCCGGCGACGGCGGCTATAAAAACGTCCTCTACCCTGATCTGGAAACCGCCCACGACCGGGTTTTGAAGCGTTTGGCCGAGATCGGCGCATCCTCTTCGGACGAACTGCCGGAGCCCGGCGAGACGGAGGATTTATCGGCTCTCGACGGACTTTTCGCCGGGTTTGCGGGCGAACCGGCTCAAACCGCCCCGGAAACCTTGAATCTTTCCGCCGCCGATATGCTGGCGCATACGCAGAGCCGGGCGGCGGCGTCCGATGTTCCGCTGCCCCTCTATTTCCTTTGCCGCAAGCTGGAACTCAGCCCGTTCGCGGCCTTTTGCCTCGCCTGCGCCGTGCTGGCCTCCACCCAGACAAACTACGCGGCGGTCTTTCAAGTGGTCAATCAAAACGGCTCCGCTCCCCTGCCCACCATCGAGTCGGCGGGACGGGTTTATTACGGGCGCGGCTTTTCCATCACGGACGCCTACGGGGATATGTCCCAAGCGCTGGAACAACTGGCGCCCGTTCTTGACATGAAGGTGAACGAGGCGATGCCGTTCGCCACCGTCCTCTCCCCCGATAAACGCCTGATCGACTTCCTGTTCGGCCCGAATCCCAAACGCCCGGACGAAAAATACAGCCGCTTTTTCGCTATGCTGACCAACGAGGAAGACCTTGACCCGCTCATCGCCAACGCGGGACAGCTGGACGCGCTGGAAATCGCCTATCAGGACGGCGCGCGGATTTTCGCCCTGTTCGGCGACGAGGGGAGCGGCCGCCGTTTCACCATCCGCCACTTCTGTAAAAACCGCGGCATCGGCTGTGTGACCTTGGATTGCGGGAAACTCTTTTCCTATGATTTCGCCTTTGTGGAAAAGGCTCTGTGGGCGGTCACGCGGGAGTGTATTCTCACCGAATCCTGCTGCGGTTTGAACAACTTAGGCTACCGGGAGGAGGAGAAAGAGAGGTTTTTCGGCTACATAGACCTCGCCTTTTTCAAACTGACCGAAAAGAAGATCACCGTCTTCACCGCCAGCCGGGAAAAGCTCCCCCTCAGGGAGATCACCGCCCTCGAATACGCCTCCCTGGAATTGGAAACGCCTAACTTCGGGGAACGGGAAAAACTCTGGCGTCACTACGCCGTACCGTACACGCTGGACGATGAGGTGGATCTGCCCGAAATGGCGACCAAGTTCCTCTTCACCCCCGGTAAGATTAAAAGCGCGCTCCACATGAGCCGCTCCCTTTCGGCGATGAAGAAGCTGGAGAAAGTATCCCGCGCCTGCCTTTTTGAGGCCTGCTACAACCAAATGAGCCATGAGCTGACCCAAAAGGCCACTAAAATCAAAGCCACCTATAGCTGGGACGACATTGTCATGTCCAAAGACCAGCGTCAGTCGCTGGAATACGCCTGCGATCAGATGCGCTTCCGGCGGCAGGTCTACGAGCAATGGGACTACAACCGCAAATATCCCTACGGGCGGGGGCTGTCCGTCCTGCTGTTCGGCGCGCCGGGAACCGGGAAGTCGATGTGCGCCCAAGTTTTGGCCAACGCGCTGAATTTGGAGCTGTACCGGGTGGATTTATCCAAGGTGGTGGATAAATACGTCGGCGAGACGGAAAAAAGCATCTCCATGATCTTCCGCGAGGCGAAAAAGTGCAACGTCGTCCTCTTCTTCGACGAGTGCGACACACTTTTCGCCAAACGCAGCGACGACGGCGGTTCCGGGCAGGCCAGCAACAACAACAAGACCGCGCTGCTGCTGCAGGAGGTCGAGGCCTACGACGGCGTCAGTGTTTTGGCCACCAACTACAAGCACAACATCGACCCAGCCTTCTTCCGCCGGATGAAGTTTATTGTCGAGTTCCAGTTCCCCGATCCTGAGACGCGCTACATCCTTTGGAACGCCACCATCCCCAAAAACACACCGTTGGCCGAAGATGTAGATGTCCGCTTTTTGGCCGACCGTTTCGAGTTTGTGGGCGGCAACATCAAAAACTGCATCTTAAACGCCGCCTTCCTCGCCGCGGGCGACCCGGAGGCGGGGGGCGAGGTGCATATGAAGCACTATCTGATGGCCATCCGCTATGAATTTGTCAAGACGGGCAAAGTATTCACCAAAGCCGACTTCGAGCCATACGCCAAGCTGATTCTATAAATCGCAGAATATGTACCCCGCGCCGCGAACCGTTTGGATTAACCCGTCCCGTTCGGGGTCGATCTTCTTCCGCAGATTGGAGATATGTACCATCACGGTGCGGACGTCCTCCAAACAGTCGGCGTCCCAAACCTGACGGTAGAGATCCTCATACAGCAGCAGGGCGTCCTGTTTTTCAGCCATGTAGGCCAGCAGGGAAAACTCAATCGGCGACAGGCCGGCGTCCTCTCCGTTCAGCCGCGCGTTCCGCCGCTCCAAATCGATCACAAGACGTTTGAGCCGGATCATCTTCCCGCTCCAGTTGGGCGTCTCACGGTCGGAATGGACGCGAGCCTGGTTAATCCGGGTCTCTATGCGCAGCAGCAATTCGTCGTAGCGAATCGGTTTGAGCATATAATCGTCGGCTCCGGCGTCCAGCATTTTCAGAATAACGCCGCTGTCCTCAAAAGCGGACAAAAAGATGATGGGGCAATGGCAGCGGGCGCGGATGACGCGGCACATCTCCTCGCTTTCGCCGTCCGGCATCACGGTGTTCATCAGGATCAGATGATAGGTCTGTTCTTCCAGCATGGCGGGGAGCCCGCTCAGGGCGCGAACGGTGTCGGAGGCGTATCCCGCGAGGGCGAGGCGGGTCTCGGTAATCACAGCCAAGTCGGGGTCGTCTTCCACGATCAGTATACGGTGCGAGGCCACGCGAACCCTCCTTCCGAACGGACTGCTTTTATTGTACAGGACTGTGAAAAAATTGTCAAATACGCTCGAATGCTCCCGAATGCTTTTAGGATCGAAGGAGGCTTGTCCGCGATGGATTGGAGTTGGATTGTTCTCCCGGCAGTCTCTGTGCTGCTTGGTATGGCTGTGGTTATCATTGCTGTGGTTTACGTGCGCGGCAGAGTTAAAATGCAAAAATTGGAAGACCAGCTTAGATTGGCCCGCAAAGCCGTTGAGGAAAAAGAGCGAGCCTCCCGCCACGAGATGGCCATCCTCCACAACAAGATTGCCCAGGCCTTCCGCATCCCCATCTCGGTCATCTTGGGTTACGCCGAGCTGATCCGGGACGGGTTTGCCGGGGACAAAGACTATATTCATAAACTATGTGATAAAACCGCGTATATGAATGAAGTGTTGTCCCATATCCTTTTAGAGTTCCAAACCCGCAACCAAACCAATTCGCCCCTGCTGGCCAGAATGAATTTGCTGGAAACGCTTCACAAGGCGGCGGCCGGGATCGCGGGAGCAGCCCTCAAGCGCGGGATCGCCGTCAATGTGGTTTCCGGCGCGGAGGAAATTTGGATCAACGGTGAGGAAACCGGGCTGGCCAAAGCGTTTGGCAACATCTTGGAAAATTCTTTGAAATATATGGGCCGGCCGGGGAATATACAAATTACGGCGTCCAAACTGGAAAAAGAGGTCATCCTGGTCTTCAAAGACGACGGCGAGGGGATGGACGGCGGGGAAGCCGAACACATCTTCAAACTGAACTATCAGGGTTCCAACCGCAAGGCGGGCGAAGGGCTGGGGATGTACGCCGTGAAAACCGAGGTGGAGGCTCACGGCGGAACGGCGTCGGTCAAAACCGAGCCGGGCGGCGGGCTGGGCGTATTCATCACCCTGCCGCTGGCGGGCGGGAATTGAATCTTTTAGCAAATCTTTAGACACATTCCGACAAATATGTGATATACTGCAAGTATTGAAATAAGGGAGATGCCGCTCATGGATATTACCCGTCTGCTTCCCTTTGAGAGGAACCGCTATTACACAGGAAAACTCCTAAGCTCCGCCGACTTTTTGGCGGAACAGGAGTATCTGTGCGGCAAACAGCGTTTTGTCAACAGTATGATGTTCGGCTCGGGAGTGGCCTGCGGTTTGGGGGTCTACAGCCTTGACGACGATTCGATCATGGTTGAGTCGGGGGTGGCTGTGGACGGGACGGGACGCGAGATCGTCCTGCCGCGCTCGGTCATGCTCAAACTCTCCGCCATCGACGGTTATGAAGAGACGGAAAGCGACCGCTACAGCCTGATGCTCGCCTACGCCGAGGAGCAGGTTCATCCCGTCTATTCGATCGCCCGCGGCGGGCAGAGCGACGAAGAGTATGAAATGAACCGCGTCCGGGAAGGCTGGCGGCTCTTTCTGCGCGCGCCGGAAAAGCCGCCCGTCCTCCTCACCGAATTTTTAAACACCGCTCAAATCTACGCCGATGACGACTATATGGTTGAAGTCTCCGTCCCCGCCGCCGTAAGCTGCGGCGCGACCGTCAAACTGACCGTCACCGTCACCAAACTCTCCGCCGCCGCCCGGAATATATCCCTCGACTGCTCCCTCCAAATGCCCTCCTTCACCGGAGAAACCGGCGGCAGTGAGCTGCCGGTCAGGGTGGAAGAGACGCTGGCCGAGCCGGGCGAATCGGTTTCCCGCGACTATTGGCTGAAGGCGGGAAGCCATCCTGCCCCTGAGTCGATGATTGTGGCGAAATCCAGCTTCATCCGCGTCTCGGTGGGCGGCGCGCTCAAAAAGGTTGAGGAGAATCTTGTTCTAAAATCGGCCATTGCGGATATATCAACCGAGCGTCTGATCGAGCATGAGGTGGGGCGGGTCAGCCTGGAATCCCTCCAAATGCCGGGCGTTTACGACGCCATTCGCTTGGCCGACATCTCTGTTGTGCGGAGCAAGAACGCTTATATCATCGACAGAGTTGAGGATCTCGGCGTCAAACGCTACATCCGTACCATGGCCGCCGAACATCTCCGCCGGGAGTTCGCCTCTTGGTATCGGGACGCCGCCCTCCCCGCCGCCGGGACGGAACCGCCCCCGCCGCCGCGCGAACAAAGCGTCGCGGCGCGGGAACCTGTCTACGCCAGCGGGACTTGCGAGATCCCGCTCGGCACCAATTCCAAAAAGGGAAACGTGGTCTTTTCCAGCGAGATTATGCATGGCTTGGGGAAGGGAAACGTCTTTGTCACCGTCGGCTCCGACTACGCCGACACCGACCCGCGCGACACCGACCCCACCCGCCACACCATATACGGCAACCCCGCCCTCTTCGCCGGGGAAGCCCCTCCCATTGTCCTGGCGGAGACGTCGGTGAAGGTTTTGGCCGACCGCGGCTGCTTCGTTGCCGCCGCCAGGCTGCTGAAACCGACCAATTACTCGGTTTTGGTGCTTCGCTGGGTCGCCGTCAAACTTCCCGCCGAGGACGATGAAAACAGGATTCACAAACTGACCGGCAAGAGCATCTCCGCTCAGTCGCCCACCGTTGTCTTAGGAACGCGGGAGAGCCACCATTTCGCCGTCAGCTTTAACAATATGGAACCATGCGGTCTGATTTACAACCTGACCGAAAAAGACTCCGGCGAAATCACCTCCGACGGCATCTACACCGCCCCGTCCAAGGAAGGCGTCTACGAAATCCGTATTTCCTGCGCCGATATGCCGCTGGTAAGCACCTACGCCTACGCCGTCGTCAAAAAGAAAGGCGCCGAGGAGAAAACCTGAGGATCAGGATTGTAATCAGTTATCTGTGCAAGGAGTGGGAGCTATGCCATTTTCCGCAGGCGGGATGACATTGGGCGTGGTACATAAGGTCTTTTCCGGCTCGGTTAACGATGTGGCGGTCTGCCGGGACTACGCGTCGCCGCTGGAAATGTATTATACCCTGATTGTCATTAAGGACAGGAACTGCGCCAAACAGATGCTCGCCGCCCTTCAAAAGAAACGGAGCGGCGACGGGGTGGGAGAGCCGTATATATCCTGTTTTTCCCACAACGCTTGGCTCTGTTACCTCTTCCCCTACCGCCCTGAGCGTCCCATCGGCCGTTTTGCCGCGACGCAGATTACCGGCCCTGCCCAGTGGGAAATGATCAGCATGAATTTGGTGATGGAGTGTCTTTCCTCCCATCTTCCTTATCCCCTGCTGGCGTTGACGCTGGAGAGCGGGAATGTGCATGTGGAAAAGGACGGCGCGGTTTATTTTTCCTATTGCTTCGACTTGAGCGAACTGAACCCGGACGACGACGAACGCGCCTGCGCCCGCCGGTGCGCCGAGATGGCTCTCGCCCTCCCCCGTCCCGGTTCAAACAAGGTTAAGAGCGCGCGGCTGATGAACAAGAAACTGGCGCGCAACGCCTACCGCGGCCTCTCCGAGCTGTACCGGGACGTCAAGGTTTCGGCCATCCCGCCGGAAAAGCCGAAGTTCACCAAACGGCTGAGCGCGTTTTGGCAGCGAAACAAAGACGTTTTCTTCCGTTTCCTCCTTGTTTTTTGCGTCATCATCCTAGTTTTCGCCGTTGTGATCGGCTTAATGCAGTTAATCTTCGGCAGCATTCCTCTGTTCAGGCTGTTTGAAAACACGTTCGGCCGCATCGGGACGCTGGATCTGTCATAAGGACGGCCGCCGTCCGCCCGGGTACAACCGTTTTGCAAAGGAGTGAATCCATGAAGAAGTTTTCGGCTCTGATCGGGGGTTTTGTCATCGTCCTGCTTGCCGTGGCGTTGTTCAACCCGGCCTCCGCGCCGGATTTGGCAAAGCCGGCGGGCTTGGCGGTTCGTGACGGCACCGTTTATTTGGCCGAAAACCGCTGGAACAGCTCCTTTATCTATAAAGCAGACAAAACAGGCTCAACCGAGCTGGTCTTTACCGAGCCGCGCCCGGATCGCGCCCAGCGTTCGGCCATTCTCTCTCTCGTCTTCCAAAACGACGAGCTGTTCTACATCCGCGCTTTCGGCGACCGCTCCGCCGGAACCCTCTCCCGCTGGGAACTGGTCACGCTCGGCCCCAGCGACGGCGCGTACCGCGTGCTATACACCCGCATGGGGGCGGTTCCCATCCTCTCCGCCGGAACGGACGCGCTTTACTTCACCTATATCGGTCAAGACGGTTCGGGCGCGGACGTCTTTGAAGCCGACCCGCGGGCCGATCGGTTCCAGCCGGAGCTGGTCTTCTCCGTTTCCGCGCCGGAAGACGTCCGCTTCCTCTCGGCGGCCTATGACGGAGGGAAACTCTATTGCGCCCTCTCGGACGGGCGCGTGCTGGCCTACGCTCCCCAAATGACCGGCTCGCAGTCCCTCGTCCCCCCCGGCGCGCCGGCTGCCCTTTCCGTTTCCCAAGGCGGCGTCTTCTTTGCCGACAACAGCGGCGGGACGATTTATTACGACATGGGAACGGGGCTGAATCAGGCCAAACTCCCCGATTCGATCCGCCCGGTTCGGTTTGGCGCGGCCGTTTCCGGCTCCGGCTTTGCCCTTCTGACCGACACGGGTCTCATTTGGTACGACGGGACGGAATACGCCGCCCCGGTCAGGCTGAAAACCGCGCCGTCGGTGAATATGATGCTCTTTGCCGAAAGCCTGCGCGGGATTGGGCTGTGGTTTATTCTCGCCGCCGCTCTGGCTGTGATCCTGCTGGGGCTTTGCTTTATCTCGGACAGCTTTTTCACCCGGTTTTCCGCCATGTACGCCTTTTTCACGATCGCCCTGCTCTTCCTCGTCGGATTTCTCTCTATGGCTCACATCAAAGACACCGCGCTGAACCGGCGGGCGGAAGCACTCGATCCCGAAGGACATGCCGTTTTCATCGAAAGGCTGCGGCTGGAAGAGGGCGGCGCCGTGATAGAATCCTCTCCCCGCTTTCCGGCCGGAGCCTCCTATGCTCTGTGCTACAGCACCGAAATGGCCGGGCTGATTGAGGACGTCATGACAGACGGCAATGCGCGTACGGCGGATCTTCCCTTTACCGACGGGCAGCGATGGCAGGTATCTGTCTCGCGGGTTATTCAGGACGGGACGGTTGAACTTCAAATCGTTGCCGCCGGGCTGGCGGATGTGTACAGCGGCCTTGACAGACTGCGGAGCGACCTGTTTGTCTGGGGGGGGGCGGCCGCGCTGGCGGTCTATCTGATCCTCCTGCTGTTCGTCCGGCGGTACACCGGCCCCTTGCGGCGCGCGGTTACACAAATGGCTGAGATCGGCGCGGGACAGTTTGAGGTGGCGGAGGAAAAGACGGGTCGGGGGGAGATCGGCGCCATCCAACGTTCGATTCAAGAGATGTGCGTCTCCCTCTCGATCGAGTCCTACAAGACCCGTGTGACGCTGGAATCCTACAACCGCTTTGTGCCGCAGGGGCTGGCTCGTCTGCTGGGACGGAGCGGTATCGCGGAAGTGGAGTGCGGTGACGCCGAGACAATCGACGGCGAGGTCGGTATTGTGACGGTCAGCAACCGAGATCGGATTCGCGCCAAAACCGACGACGGCCGGTTTATGGAATTTGTGAGCGGCTCTTTCCGCGAGATCTACGCCGCCGGAAAGGAACAGGACGCCATCTACATTTCGGACGATTTTCAGCTCTCCGGCTTCCGCGTGGCCTTCCCTGGGGGGGCGGACAGCGGAATGCGGTTCGGCCTGAGTTTGGCCGGGCGGAACACGAGCGGGGAGACGCCGGAGTTCGCGGTGCTTCTGCACACGGCGCACTACCTCTACGGCGTGGCCGGCACCGAAGAGCGGGCGTTTACCTTCCTGTCGTCGTCCGAGCTGGACTATCTCAACGAGGTGTCGCCGGAACTGGCGCGGCTGGGCGTCAAGCTGGCCATGACCGAGCAGTATTTACAGAAAATGTCCAACGAGCAGGACACGCGGTATATCGGGTTCATCTCCTCCCCCGGCGGGCGGCATACCCTCAAGCTGTATGAGTCGCTGAATGTTTACCCGGCCGACGAGCGGCGGCGGCGGCTGAAATATGAGAGCGAGTTCCAAGAAGCCCTGCGGCTCTATTATAAAAACGATTTCTATCTGGCCCGCAACCTCTTCTCCGCCATCAGCAAAGAATCCCCCAATGACACGATGGCGCGCTGGTATCTGTTCGCCTGCGAGCATTACTTCAACGCCGATGATCTGAACAAGATCAACTACAGCATTTTCGGCACGGAGAAAAAATGATAGAACGCTTGCGTGACCCGGCAGACGTTTCTCAAGAAATCTAGCGCAAAGGCGGTGAACGCAAATGGGGCCTTTCCTCTCCTCTTTCTTCAGTATGCTGGTGCTGAAGTTCATGGGCGTGTGGAACAAGGTTCGGCTGATCTTCAACCCCACTTGGTGGCGGACGACCGGGGTCGCGGCGTTCACCAAATTTTTCCGCGGCATCCTCAACGTCAAGCCCCGTGATAAAAACGATTATTACCCCCTCTTGCGCTGGCTGGTCAGCAAGCGTCTGACCTTCGCCATCCTGATCGGACTGACGGTCGTCAGCGTTTGGTATATCGCGGCCATGTCGCCGCTGGCCAAGACGGCGGACGGGCAGGACGGGCAAAACATCCCCACCTACCGCTGGAAGGCTCTCCCCCTCAAGTTTTACAAAGGCGAAGTTCGCATCGTCGCAAAAGACGGCCACATTGCCTACCATGGCTCGGTCAAAGGAGGCAAAGCGGACGGGCAGGGACGCCTCTTTGACGGCAATGACGCTTTGATCTATGCCGGGGCATTTGAAAACTCCATGTACGAGGGCGCGGGGGAGCTGTTTTATCCGGACGGGCTGCACCAATATATCGGCTCCTTCTCCCAAAATATCTTCCACGGCGAAGGTGCCTATTACCGCCCCAGCGGCGTCCTGTACCACAAAGGCGGCTATGCCTTCGGGCTGAAATCAGGGCCGGGGGAGCTGTATAACGCCGGCGGGAACAAAATCTATACCGGAAGCTGGCATATGGATCATTTGGTCTACGCCGAACTGGTGGGCAAAACCACCGCCGAAGCAGCCGAGATGTACGAGGGCCGCTCGACGACCTACAGCGTCGGGAACGAAACCTGCGCCGCCCTGCGGGAGATCAATGCCCTCTATGCCGCGGACAGCGGAGAGAACACGGTGGAGCAGGAGTGGAAGGTGCGTTCCGTTTACGTCCTCTCCCCCAGCTTTTTCCGGAACGGGAAAGAGATCAGCGATGTCACTGCCCTGCGGAGCAGTATGGACGGCCCGGAGTACGCGGGCTTCACATGGGTCACCCTGGCCGACGCCGTAGCTCTCAACCTGGCCGAGGATCCCAATATCGAACCCATCCCCATTCAGGGCCGGTTCGTGCTGGAAGACGTTTTCCAAGGCACAAGCTATGACCGCAACCGTGAAATATACATCTATGTATACCATGCCGACGGCTTGATTTACACCTTTTTCTGCGAATCGGCGACGGCGGCGAACTTTATCATGTACTCGATCGAACAGGGATAACCACGCGGCGGAAGGAGGAGCAATCGATATGAAAAAACGGGTTTTTGCCTTAGCGGTGTGCGCCGTCTTGCTCATTCAAACCAACGCCGCGGCCCTCCCCCTGCCGCACGGGGTTCCCAAGCCGCTCTATCTAGAGCAGGCGCAGAGCGTTGCCGTGGCGCGGGACGACGCCGTTAAGAAGAAGAACAACGAGCTGGTCGTCAAACGGATGAAATATACCGAGGCGGTCGCGGCCATCAAGGCCAAAGCGAAGAATATTCAAAGTTTTCGCTGGACTCCCCTCCTCTCCTTTAAGTTCCCGGAGAAACTGGATCTGATCACCGACTACGAACTGACGGTCAAGCCGCTCAACCTCCAGTCCGAGATCACCACCCTGACCCATGAGCGGGACGATATGGTCTACGCCATCAAGAGCAAGACGGGTAAGCTCTTTACCGCCGTCTACATCGCGCAGGAGCGGATTGCTTTTCAGGAAGAAGTGCTGACGCTGGCGCGGGAAGACCTCTCCCGCAACATGGCAAAGCTGATCCTCGGCACCGCCCTCCAAGCCGACATCGACACCCTCGAGAAATCCATCGAAACGCAGACGTCCGACTTGGCCGCCCTGAAACGCGGCTTTGAAACGGATAAGAAAGAGCTGACCGACATCTTAGGCTTTGACGTCACCACCGGATACCTCTTCAAGAACCCGCTGAAAACAGCGTCCGTTTCGCGGAAAGACTTAGACGGGTTGACCGACTACACCCTGGCCAACGACCACCTTTATTACGCCACCCGGATGACCGCCTCGCTGGAACTGCTCAGCCTCAACAGCTACGAACAGCTTTTCCGCCGGCAGTACGGCGCCAAAGTCAATGCCGTGTCCACCTTCCTCAATCAGGCGCGGAACGGGCAGGACATCGACACCACCGCCTTCAAATCGGCCTACGACGCCATGCTCAAAACCTTCGACGCCCCGTGGGACGGCAGTATCAAGATTCTCTTTTTCCGCTTCACCAAGGAATGGCTCAAGGGGCAGATCAGCGGCACCCGCTATGTGGAAGAGGAGATGTACGCCCTCTACACCGCCTCTTTGGAGTATTTGGCCGCAAAAAAAGACGTGGATGCGGCAGAGAAAGCCCTTCGGAAGCAGATTAACGCCGAGTATGAGGCGATTGTCACCGCGAAAAACGCGGCCGACGCCCTTATCAAGACGTTGGGGGAGACAAAAACAGCCCTTGACCGTCTTTTGGAGCTGAACCGGCGCGGCAAAGCCGATTTTTCCGAGGTCAAGGACAAAATGGACGACTACCAAGCCCTCCAAGTCGACGTTGTGGAGGCAATGGCCGCCTATAACGACCTCCTCTTCGACTTCGACCGCCTGACCTGCGGCGCCCTGACCAAACTGTTGAGCGGAGCCGGTTTGGATATGACGGCCGGTATAAGGGGTGACAGCAGCAGAATGCTGCCCACCTATTACATTTACACCGACGTGGCCGACATGATTTTTGTCTTCGGCATCCACATCCCCGGCGACTACGAGCCGGAAATCGACTCCTTCGAGATTTTGTACGGGGGGACAAGAATCGGCGCGCGCACCCCGGCGGATCAAGCCATCCGCCATTTGGCCATCGACTACGGGGAGAGCAGTGAGCTGACCGTCCGCCTCTTCAATGGCGACGAGTATGTCGACGAGTGCGTCATCGACACATCCATCCCTACCGACATCCTTCCGATACGGGGCAAGAGCGCGCCCGCGCCGGAGCCGCGGGTGCTGGGCAGCTACACCATCACCACCGAACAGCGGACGGGAGCCTCTACCTCGGAACTCACCCTGACCATCGCCGACGGGTTTGACGCGGCGTACTACCGCATATCGTTTGACGGGCAGGGGCTGTACTCAGGGGTGTTCACCCCGACCGGAACGCCGTTTATGTATTTAACCCTGCTGGCGGCCAGCATTGAAACCGTGCGGATGGAACTGTATGACGGCGGGCAAAGCCTGATCTGTACGGCAAGGTTTGACCCGTTGAATCAAAGCATTGTCGAAATCCCCGAGCCGTGACCAAACCGATAAAGTGAGGTGAAAACCGTGTTCCGCAGAAAACTGCTGATTATCTCAACTCTGACCCTCGCCTTTGCGATGCTGGCCAGTTATTTCTCCATGGCCGTTTGGGATCCCGAGGAGGCCGTGACCATCGACCCCGACAGTATTGAGGAGGGGACGCTGATTATCGGAACCCATCTCATCTACGTCGGGTCGCTGACCAACCAAATCTACGGTGTCGCCGCCGAGTCGGCGGTGGACAGCGGGCAGGGCAGTGTTTTCTACAAGAGCGAGCTTGCCGGGGGAACATGGTTTGACATCACTTCGGCGTCCACCCTTCGGGACATCACCACCGGGGGTCAACCGGTCGGACGGGATGTCATCGCCGTCCTTCTGCTCACCCATCACACCAAGTCCGACGGCATAACCTACGATTTGCGCACCGGGGAGGCCGTGTCGGTTTTCGATATACGCGACCCCTATGAGCTGGAGTCGATGCCCGAACTGCTGCCCCTGAAAATACAACTGGATTTGACATTGGAAATGCAAGGCGGCAGCAAAACCGGCAAGGCCAAAAAATTGCTTCTTGAATCCTTTTTCCAAACATCGGTGACCAACCGGACGACCGAGGAATGCGACAAAGCCATTGACGATCTCCAGCGGTATTACGACGTCCTGAACGAATACGGCGGCGGCGCCGCCGAGATGGAGACGGTGCAAGAGGTGCAGGCTGCCGCCGACGCCGCCCGGCGCGCCGAGGTCATGAGCATCTTAGAGGATGTTCTCAACGAGATGGCCCGCGCTTTGCGCGTTATGGACGGCACGGTGCCGGAGTTGAGTGAAAGCGATATACAGGCAATCTTAGACGGCACGTTTGATCTTGGCGCCTTTCAGAGGGAAAGCGCGATTGCCGATTTGCAGGACAGCGGCAGCGTGGAAAGCGAACTGCTGGACGCCGTTAACGAATCAATTTCCAATGTGATGGATTCCTTACTCAACCACAGCGGGAAGATGCTGTCGCGGGGCGTCACCGTTATGTCGGGGGTTCGCTATGAAGCAATGACCAGCCTGATAGACAACGCCGGGTACGACAATCATACAGGCTGTGACGCCGACGTCGCCGATTTGATCTCCCTGGACAACATCCAAAACGGGCGGGCCGCCGACCCGGCCCGGGAGCTGGAACTGCTTGACGACCGCCTGATCAGCCGGGTCACCGGGCTGTACCGGCCTCTTCTGAGTACGGGCGAAAACGCGGAGTATAAAACGGCGGTCGCCAACAACGCCGCCGCGGCTCTGAAAAACAGCGTTGTCCAGCGTTATAAGAACGAACTGACCGTTATCCGCGGCGAATTGGAATTTTTCATCGACGCCCGGTGTGAACGGATTCCGCCCCTTGAGGGAATTGACTATGTGGACGACAGGTTGAGCCTCACCAACCGCTTCTTCGGCGACGTCCCCAACGACGGCTTCGCGGTGGCCGCCAACGAGTCGGTCGACGCCCACATCGACTTTCTGCTGCGTCTCAAGCGGAAGCTGGAGCTTCGCGCGGGCGGCAACGACGGCGATAAACTGGCCGCCGAGAAAGCGGCTCTTCAGGAAGAACTGTTGGACGCGCTCGACCGCAACGATTTGGCGGAAGCCAAGGCCATCGAGCAGAAGATCGCCGACATCGACGATCAACTCAACGGTTTGGGTTACGACGGATCCGGTCTGGCCGACACGGTAGCCGGCCTTCTCTCCGACGGGCAGAGCGGTATTGCCGGCGACGACGGAAGCGGCGGCGGATTGGATGATCTTTTGGGGGTTATCGACGCTTTGGGCGGTCTTTTAGACTCCAACTACGGCTTGGTCTTCGGCGCGCTGGAAAAACTGCACGGCGACATGACGCGGAAGCGCGATTTGGAGGATAATGACAGTTTCGGGGACGCCATTGACAAGATAGAACAGATTTTGATGGACAATAAAGCGGCCTACGACGCCTCCCAGCTCCCCGGTCTCTCCAATGAAAACGCTTTAAACATTGCCGGCAACTTTTTCGACGGCGACGGAGACGGTCTGTTTGACATCTCCGGCCTTGGCGGCAATGACGGAACAGGAGGAGGATCAGGCGGCGGAGGCGGATCAGGCGGAACCGGCGGCAATGACGGAACAGGAGGCGGATCAGGCGGAACCGGCGGCGTTGGCTCCGGCGGCGGCGGGAGCGGCCTTGACCCGAAAAATCTCACCGATTTTGAGCAGGAAGTCGTTTTGGCGGTCGCGCTTAGCATCTACCGCGGCGAAACCGGCGACAACAGCCTCGACGGCCTGATGGCCGCCACCGCCCGGCGGCAGTTTGAACTGGGAAACTTCTTGGTATACCACGCCATTCAGGATACAGCTTCAAGGTATTTACCCGCCTACGGCGCGGCGCAGTACCTAAACTATCGCTATGTGTGGACTCCAAACAACCAGGAAGCGTCGCTGGCGCGGGGGATGCTGTATTACTCCTTCCGGGTCTACTCCGAGGAGGTCATTACCGGGCGTGATAAGAGCGACACCCTCTATATGCTCTTCCCGGCCCGCTACCACAACGGCGTTCACCTGCCCGAGAGCTTTGTTTTTGAGACGTTCGGGCTATGGGCGGTTTACATTCCGGGGACGGAATACGGCGTGCTGGTCGATCAGGCTCTGTATGACCTCGCGTGCGACCTCTTTGCGGCTCTGCTGCGCGGGCAGGGGGGTTAGTATGGCCGATTATCCGATCATTTCCGACGTCAGTTCCCATATTGTGCGGATGCTCCGGGACAAAATGTGCCCCGAACCCATTCCGTCGCCCAACAACATTGAGGTCAGTTCCCCGGCGGAGCAGGACGTGGATTACATTTTGGGGCTTTATCTCTACGACATCCGCGAAGAAGGGGAAATCGCCTCCCCGCCCCTGGCCGATATGGGCAAAATGCGCCTGCGGAGGCCGCCCAGACCCTATGCCCTCTATTACATGCTCTTCATCAACGGCTCCTCTCAAATGGGACTGAAAGCCCACGACATCCAAAAGATCATCGGGCGGGCCGCACAGATCGTCAGCGACGGCAGCATCCTCTATCCCAACACCCTCCAAACATGGCTGGAACACGAGGAGCCGCCCATCCAGCTCACCGCCGCTAAAATATCGCTGGAGGATAAGGTGCGGGTGTGGTCGGCAATCAACAAGCCGTATCAAATCAGCCTCTTCTACAAAGCCGCGCCGGTGCTGCTCTCCAGCGAGATTGTGGTCGAGACCGCGCGTGTAAAACAGGCTCGGTTTGCCGTGTACGCGACGGGAGAAGAGATGGCGGATCAAAAGTAAACCTCTCAACTTTCAACGATCAATGGAGGTGATGGTGTGTGCCGTCCGTAATTGAACATAAGGCCGCTTTGATTCTTCAGCTTTATGACGCCGCCAGCGGCAGGGTTCTCACCGATATGGCGAAATTCCGCATCAACGGCATCCGGGCGGCGCCGCTTCGGAAGGACAGCGGGCATCATGTCTTTTTCGGGGAGCTTCCGGCGGAATTTACCCTTGAGGTTGAGGCAAATACCTATCAGACCCGGGTACTGACGGTCGCCAATCCCCCCGAAGCGGAGGCATTCCCGGTGGAACTCCTCCCATCCCCTTCCTTTCACAGCTGCCACACCTTGGAGGGCGGCGAGAAAGGGCTGACGGCGGCCGATATGGTGAGAGACGGCGACAATGCCTGCCTGATCCGCTCCTTCGACGAGCGAAAGCGGCTTTTGAGCCTGATCAACCCCCGCAAACTGGCTCTTGACCGGCCGCGGTACGCGGCGGTAGACCCGGAAAAGAAAACCTACCAGCCTGTGACCATCGTGAAACACATCTCAGAGGAATCGGTCAAGCTCGACTGCCGGTTAACAGCCGAAAAGCCGGAACAGTTTATCCTCACTCCCGTCATCCCGGGCTTTGTTTCCCCGGACGGAACCTATATTCTCCGCATCCGTGACGCTCAGGCCGGCCGTTATATTGTACGGTTTGCCAAAGGCGAAAAGGAAACCTTCAAAGTCACGGAGATACCATAAAAACTGTTAACTGTTCGTTGTTACCTGTTTAGAGGGGGTTTGCCTATGGCTGTGGCCGTTGTCTCGGGCGCGTCCTGTATGTGTACCATGGGGACGGCGCCGGGCGTTATCAACGCCACGTCCCAAGCCATCGTGCTGATCTGCGGCATCCCGGCGGCAACCATTACCGACGTTGCGCCCATGGCCAGCGTCATGCCGTGCGGATTATGCGTCTCTATGGCCAATCCGGCCACCGCTTCAGCCACCGCCGCAGCCCTCGGCGTCCTGACCCCGCAGCCCTGCGTCCCGGTTCCCGCAGGCGTTTGGATGGGCGGCCCGACCCCCCTCATCGGCGGCGCGCCCGGTTTGGCCAACGACGCCAAGCTCATCTGCTCCTACGGCGGAAGCATCAGTATCACGATCCCCGGCCAAACGGCCGTAATATTTCAATAGTAAAGGAGAAACATTATGCCAGAGTATCTTTCCCCGGGCGTGTATGTGGAAGAGTACGACTCATCCCCCCGCGCCATCGAGGGCGTCGGCACCAGTACGGCGGGCTTTGTCGGCTTAGCCGTCAAAGGGCCGACCATCGGCGCCCCCCAACTGGTGACCAGCTTCGCGGACTATCAGCGTCAATACGGCGGCCTCCTCCCCGAGTACACCCACGGCGAATACCGCTACATGCCGTACGCGGTCGAGCAGTTCTTTGTCAACGGCGGTACCCGCGCTTTCATCAGCCGGGTTATCCCCGAGGGCGCCAAGGCCGCCACGGCGGCGCAGGGTCCCTTGGTTCTCCGCGCGGCCGATGAAGGCAAGTGGGGGAACAAGATTGCCATCAGCTTCATCGCCACCAACAAGCAGAAAATGCAGATGCTGTCCGAGGAGTCGGAGTTGAGCTACATCGCCAAGTCGGTCGCCGGGTTCCGCGAGAACGACGTGGTGGAGTTCGCCGGTACGTACAATCGCATCGCTTCCATCCGCGACAACCTTGTCACCTTTGAAGAGGCGTTTTCCGCAAGCCCGGTGGACACCGCGCTGATCCCCAAGACATTGGTGTATTCCTCCGAAGCCGACGTCACCATCCGCTGCGGCGAGGCGGCGGAGACTTTCTCCGGCGTGACCTTCAACGAAGGCTCAAACAACTTCATCGGTAAAAAACTGGCCGCCAGTGCCATCGTCGCAGCCAACATCCAGCCCGGAACCGACGCTATTGACAACCCGGTTTCGGTTATCTTCGGCGAAGGGGAACTCAAGGGTACGATCACCTTCGCGGGCGGCAGCGACGGCCCGATGGAAGCGGTCGCCGCCGACACCTTCATCGGGATCGACCAGGGGCCGGGCCGCCGAACCGGCATTCAAGCCTTTTTGGAGTGCAATACCGTCTCCATCCTAGCCGTCCCGGGCGTGACGATCCCCGAAGTGCTGGCCTCCCTTGTGGCCTACTGCGAACGGGAGAAAAATTGTTTCGCCATCTTTGACGTGCCGAAAGAAATGACCAAGACCAAGGAGATCATCGACTACCGCAGTCTGGTGGACAGCACATACGCGGCCTTCTACCACCCCTGGGTGCAGATTCTCGACAGGGAGACCCGCAAACCCGGCTTTATCCCGCCCAGCGGTTCGGTGGCCGGCGTCTACTCCCGAACCGACGTGTCCCGCGGCGTACATAAAGCACCCGCCAATGAGACCGTCAGCTGCACCGGTCTCTCGATCAACTATACCGCCGGGGAGCAGGACATCCTCAACCCGGCCAGCGTCAACCTCATCCGGGCTTTGCCGGGTCAGGGAATCCGCGTTTGGGGTGCCCGGACGGCCAGTTCCAACACCGCCTTTAAGTATGTTAACATCCGGCGTCTGTTCATTTTCGTCGAAGAGAGCATCAAGGCGGCGACCAACTGGGTTGTCTTCGAGCCGAACACCACCGCCCTCTGGGTGCGGGTGCAAATGACCATCTCAACCTTCCTCGAAAACCTCTTCCGTCAGGGAATGCTGGCCGGGGAATCGGCTGATCAGGCCTTCTTTGTGGAAATCGGCCCCACCACCATGAGCCAGGACGACATTCTCAACGGCAGGCTGATCTGCAATATCGGCATCGCGCCCGCCCGCCCGGCCGAGTTCGTCATTTTCCGCCTCACGCAATTCACGGCCGAATCCGGCGGAGCGTAATTTCAATTGACAATTGATAATTAAGTATTTCATTAAACTAAGAAAAAGGAGCAAGGACATATGGCTACGTTAAACTCAGCGGGCATGTATTACCCCTTAACCAAAATGAACTTCTTCGTGTCCATCGAAGGCGTCGGACAGATGGCGGCGTTCAACGAAGTGACCGGCATCGACGCCACGGTGGATGTGATTGAGTTCCGGCAGGGCAATGCCCACAGTCTCGCCCCTGTCAAGATTCAGGGTCTTGTCAAGCACGGCAACATCACCCTGAAAATGGGCTACACCCGCAATCAGGACTTCAAAAAGTGGGTTCTCGACTGCGTAGACGAACGCCGCAAAGAAACCCCCCGCAAAAACGTCACCATCGAGCTGATCGACATCAGCGCGGGATCTCCCGACACAAAGGTGGACGCGGTAAAGGACAGTACCCTTACATGGATTTTCAAGGACGCGTGGGTCACCAAATACACAGGCCCCGATCTGAACGCCTCCACCAGCGAAGTGGCCATCGAGACGATTGAGATCGCTTACGAAGAGCTCACCATCCCGAACTGATTGAGCGATGACGACGATTTACGATTTTGAGCTGCCCAGAGGGTATGTAGACGCCGGGGGGACGGTTCACCGCAAAGGGAAGATGAGACTGGCGACCGCGGGCGACGAGATTCAAGCCACGCGGGATCCGCGGGTGTTGGCCAACCCTTCGTATCTGACCATAGTGGTACTCTCGCGGGTGATTACCGAGATGGAGGGGATGGATTCAACCGTCCCCAACATCCTCGAAAAGTTTTTCACCGCCGATTTGGCCTTTTTGCAGGATATGTATCAGAAAATCAACAACATCGAGCCGCCCGTCATGACGGTCGTCTGCCCCGACTGCGGCAAGTCCGTCCAAACGCCGATAAATTTTACGCGCGAGGGATAACGCTCTACCCTGAAACGGAACTTTACCGGGAAATGGGGTTTATTGCCTATTACTTCCACTGGAGTTCCGACGCTGTGGAGAATCTTTCCCACAACGAGCGCAGACGCTGGTGTCAGGAAATATCCGCCATCAACGCGAGCCTTAATCCCTCGGACAAAAAAGAGAAAAGTATCTTAGAATTGGGCAGAAAGCGGTAAAAGAGCTGCCGAGCAGCCCGCAGGCTCCGAAAAGGGGGGATTCACTTCCCCTGTTTTGAGCCGTGAGGCGGGCGTCGGGAGGCGCGACACAGATGGGGGTGAACGTCCGTGGCCTTTGACAATTTTTTTGTATCGAACCAAGGAAGCAACCCGCTTGCCGGGTTTAACTTTATCGTGCGGGTAGAGCTTATCACGGACGTCCCCTGCAAGTCGGTGCGCGCTTTTGCGCGGGAACTGGAATACGACCTCATCCAAGAGGGCGGCCTGAACGACTATGTCCATATGCGCCGGAAGCCGATCACCAAACCGTTCACTCTTGAGATCGAACGCTACTGCGGCGTCGATTTTTTCGACCCCTTTCCCCTCGGCGCCGACCTCGCCCTCCCCCTTCTGCTTCTAGTCAACCGGACGGCCGGCCCCCTCGCCGTCCCCGGACGCACCTATATCTTCACCGGCTGCACCGTGATGAAAAAAACTTATGGGGAGCTAAACGGCGCGCAGTCCGGCTTGCTGACCGACACCATCACCCTGGCCTACCGTGAGCTGCTGGTGGTCACAACCCCGATGCTGGGCGCCATCAGCGAAGCCATCGCGGGTCAAACGAACTACAGCGGGACATGGTCGTCCAAGCACGGAGACGACTATAAGGCAAAATACGACGACTTCAAAACGGCGAAGGAAGCGCGGGACGCGGAGGAAGCGGGCTGGAAAGAGCTCGGCGGGAAATTTTCCGGCGAAGCCAAGGACAAAGCCGCGGCGGAGAAAGCGGCCAGAGAGAAAGCGCAAAAAGAGAGGGAGGCCGCCGCCCAAGCCCAAGCCAAGGCTCAAAAGGCGGAACAGGATAAAAAAGACAAGGAATTTCTGAAGGAAGAGGAACGCAAGAAGAAAGAAGAGGAAGCCCGTAAAGAGGCCGGAACCAACGAGCGCTTTGCCGACGAAGCCAAGCTGGCGGCCGAAACCCATAAGAAGACGGAAGCTGTCGAAGCCAAGGCGCGGGAAGCTGCTTCTAAAAACATGACCGACTTTAAGGATAAGATGTCCAAGCAGGCAGACGAGTTTAAGAAGGCGAACGAAGAAATCGAGGAAGCCCGGCAGAAGAAGGAAGCCGAAATCGCCGAGAAAATCAAGGACGAACAGGAAGCCGCCGACGCCTACATGGAAGCCCTCAAAGAATTTGAAGCCGCGCGGGACGCCTTAGAGGAAGAAAACAAAGCGGCCATGGACAAAATCACCGAGGACTACAACAAAGAGGCCGCCAAAATCGAGAGCGACCGCGCCGCCGCGCTGGATGAGGTCAAAAAAGAGACGGAAGAGAAGCGCGAAGAGATTGCCGAGAAGTACAGCAAGAAAGAAGACGACCCCGGTGAAGAGAACGAAAAACCCGATGAAGCGGACGAGGAACCAAGTGGAGGAATAACCGATGCTGACGCTCCATGAGCCGATGAAGCTCACCGCCGAACCCGGGATCCTATCACTCTCCGACGCCTTTGGGGAACGGCTTATGTCGTCGTATGACATCATGACGGCGCAAATAACCCCCAAAGAGCTTCTCCATCTGCTGACCAACCCGCCTGAAATGCCGCTGATCGACGGCGGGCAGAGCAATCTCTCCGTCGAAAACCGCTTTTCAACCCGTCAGGACATCCTCTTGTCTGTCGTCAACAACATCGTCAACCGGGTTCTGTCGGAGGAACACGGGCATCTCACCTATCAAGACCGGGTCTACATCGAAACAACCTTGAATAAGCTGGGAATCACCGACGTCCGCGCCTTTATGACCCAAGTCAGGGCCATGAGGGAGGAGCATAAAAGCCTCTTCCGCCTGCAAACCCTCTATCAGCAGCATTTTCAAACGATTAAGGCCGCCGCCGCGGCTCAAGACCTTCCCGCCCCGGTTCCCGCGGACGGAAAGAGTGGGGAAAAGCCCCCGCCCCCCGCCCAAGAGCGCAGATTGTATCTCCATGAGCGGATTTACGAACGGCTGAAAACCGCCGAAATCTACCGCGAAGTATATCGGCATATGTCCAACACCGCGGCGTCCCGCGCCGTAATCGAGCGAAACGAGCTGCTGACGGCGGAACAATTCCGCGTCTCCCGGCTGCTCACCCTGCACGAGACGCGGCGGGAGCTTGCCCCGGTGGAGGGCGAGCAGCTTGTATTCCTCCGCAACCTCTTTGAAAGCGGGGAGTTGCTGCCGCCGCCGGAAACCGAGCGGCAGGTCGTCGAACAAGTCTCCGCCGCCGCGCTGGTGAATACCGTGACCGCAACCCTGATCAGCCGGACGGAAACTCTTTTGCGCGGGGACGGTCTTTGGCTGGATCTCAGCCGGGCCGTCAGCCAAACGGCGGAGAACACCCTGTCCCGTTTTATCTCCTTCCACGAGGAAAAGCAGACCATCCTGAACGAACAGCACCGCGACCATTCCCGGCGTCTCTCCCTGATAAATATGGAAAGCGGCGTCCTTGAAAAACTTTTCCTGTCCGGCGATCGCGTTTTGTCCGAGCGGGAGAGGGACTCCCTCGTGTTTTCGCATCGGGAGACACGCGCCGAACCCGGGGAGAGCCAACTGCCGGTCACGCCGGCCGCCCTTTCGGTCATACGCGAGCTGCGGGATGTGCGGCATGTGCAGAATGTCTTGTCGGTACTTGAGGACGCCGCCGTAAGCCGTGAAGCCGAACGAACGGTCTTCGTGCCGCCGCCCCGGGACGGGACGGTTTCCCGATCCGGGGTTTGGCAAACAGCCGTCCGAAACGAGAGTCTGCATACCCAAGAGACAGTCAGTCTCCAAGCGATAGAGGGCGATACAAACATTCAAACGGCGGCAAGCGAAACCCTGATCCATCGAACCGAACCCGCGGCGTCCGTCTTGCCGGAGACAACCGAAACGGAGAGCAAAGAAACCGTTACCGAGAAGACGGCGGTATCCGAAAAAACAACGCGTACCGACCGTTATGACCGGGAGAGCAGCTTGATCAGCAAGACCCTGACATCCTTCTCCGAAACCACCCGTCTCCACCCGGCGGGAGACGCCTCCGTGACGGAGCGGGCGACCGTCCGTGAAACCGTTCAAAGCGCGCCCAAGGTTTTCAAGGCGGAACACACCGCTCTTGAGACGGAGCGGGAAACCCTGACGGCGGAACACGCCGTGAGCGAGACCATCCTGCGGGAGAAGCTGACCGAGATTGATCGGCAAAACCGGGAGCGGATTGAGCAAGTCCGCGATGAAGTGTTGGCGGCTCAGCCCGCCGAAGTCAAGCCGCCGCGAGCCGACCGAAAGCGGATGATCCGGGACGCGCTGCGCGCCATAGACGCGCCCGAGCAGGTTCTTTTAGAAGCGATGACCGCCGTACCCACCGAACACCGTCCCGGGGCGGACGGCAAGCCGGACGCGGGGCTGGAAGCGGTTTTGACCCGGGCGGACGAAACGACCCGGCAGATTTTTGAGGCCGTGCGGATCTACGAGCGCAATCCCGAGGAGGCGATCCTGCTGGGGTTGCTGAAGCCGGGAGAGACGGCGGTTCTCAACGCCGAATCGGTTTTGGCCGGGCAGGCGGCTGAAACGGACAGTTTCACCCCCGCGGACTTGGACTGGTTGGAGCCAAACGCTCCCAACCGAACGGTGCGGGACGCGATCGAACCGCTGTTCGGTTCAAGCGGGGTAACCCCGATCTTGGGCTTTGGCGGCTGGGATGCCGGGGCGGTGAGTTTGGTTCATAAAAGCACGCAGACACAGAATATCGAAGAATGGCAGGAACTCTTGGAAACGGCCAAACGAAGCGTGCAGCCGTCGATCCGCGAGACGGTCGTCGAGAAGACGGAGAACCGATTCGCGCAGACGCAGGTCAGCCAAGTCACCCAGGAGGTTCGCGCCAAATCAAACGAGGAGATCACCGAGCTGGTCAACAAAACCTTGTCCCGCCAAATCGGTTTTATATCAGACAGGGTATATACACAGCTTGAAAAACGGCTGCAAGGCGAACGCGCCAGAAGAGGACGATCGTGAAATGTGGGAGAGGAGGGACTGTAAATGAGCGTTGTCGGCAATTTGCTGGGCAACATCGAGTCCGCGTACGTCACCGTACACGACTTCCGGGCGGCGGGAACAATGCCCGACCTCTCTGTCGCCAACATCGCTCACGCGCTGGACGGCAAGCCTCCCCTGCCCGACCTCAAAGGCGCGGTCAAGAAAAATTTTCGGGTGCAGTTCAACCCCTCCGAAATACAGCTCAACACGGCGACCGAGCAGTATTCCAAGATGGACGCCCAAAACAAGGCACTGGTGGACAAAAACGTCATCCCCTCCGCCGCCGAGCTTACCACCGCCCTGTATTTTGACCATATGGTCGTGGCGGACTCCTTCATGATGGATAAACCCATGCTGGGGCTGTCGGTCAGCAGCGTCACCAACATCGCCATGTCGGTTCTCGGCGGCGTCAAGGATCATTCGGTGCAGAAGGAGGTGGAGGGATTTATCGCGGCCATCCAAAACCCGCTGACCCGGACGGTGACCTTCCACTGGACGGATTTTACCTTCACCGGGAGTTTGAGCAGCGTGGACGCCCAGTACACCATGTTTTCCAACTTAGGCCGCCCGGTTCGCGCCAAGGTGACCATCCGCATCCGCCAGCAGATGTCAAAATCGACGCTGGACTGCTGGGAAGCCGATTTTGAAAAAGCGTTTAAGGGAACCGCCACCAATTTGGTGCGGACAGAGCAAAAGTTTGGGAATTTACTGAATATTGGGTTATAGGGGGCGTTACCGTGGATAAGTTGGCGAATTTGGCGTCCAGCGTTTTGGGCAATCCCAGGAAGGCGTTTTTGGTCATCCATAAGGATCCGCCGAGGGAGGTCAGCCCGGAAAAGATCGTTGAACAGACCGAGATGGTTCTGACGATGCTCAATGCCGGAGGCGGGATCGCCGCGGGCGCCCTGGGCGGACTGGTGTCGGCTCACGTTTTGCAGGTGCAGTACAACCCCTCGTCGCTCACCTTCCGGGCCAACGCCTCCGAGCGGGCGGTTCAAACCCTGCTGCAGTATGGGGACAACAACATGCCCACCCAAATCACCCATCCCCCCTCCATCACCATGTCGGTCGAGCTGATCTTCGACGCGGTCAACGTCAAGGACTGCTTCACCGCCGATAAGCTGGAGATTTTTTCGGTCAGCGGCGTTGTCTCCAGCCTGGCCAAGCTGATTCGGGATCCGTACACCGTGCAGCCGCAGACCAACGGCCTGCTGGCTTTGGGGATGCTGAGCAAGTACCGGAGGCTGACCTTTCACTGGTCGGATACCACCTTCAGCGGCGAGGTCAGCGAGACACAGGCGCGGTATACCATGTTCAGCGTCGCCGGACGGCCGGTGCGGAGTACGGTTCAGCTCCAAATACGCCAGCAGCTGGAGAACAAAAACGAAAAACAACGCTGGAACGATAAATTCGACAAATGCTTCGGCAACGAGAGCTTTGCCGGCGATTCCGGCCGGATCAGTAAAAATCAGATGGTAGGGAACCTATTGAATCTAGGCTTCTAGCGGGAGGGCGCGAACGATGATACCAAGCGGGATCCCCTCCGCGGGGACGGATTTTAAGGCCCTGAGCAAAACCTACGGCGAGTTCCGCCACCCCGAAGCGCGGATCGAGCTCGGCGGCAAACAGTTTGCCGTCAAGACGATGGTGATCAGCGACATCTCGGTGGAACTGACGGCGGGCTTTGAAGCCTCGGCCGCGAGCTTTAGGATATACAACGCCTTTAACATGGAGTCGGGTAAGTTTCTCTATGGGGAATTAAAAAAGCAGGTGCTGCTCGGCAACGATATGACCGTCAGCTTAGGCTATCTCGGCAAGCTCACTCCCGTATTCACCGGCTTTGTCGCCGGGGTGACGTTCGGATTCGACCCGTCCGACCTGCCGTATATTGAAGTGACCGGGATGGACATAAAGGGCGTCATGATGGCCAACAGCTATGCCTATCAGCTCTCCGCCAAAGCCTATTCGGACGCTGTCCGCGAAGTGCTTCAGAAAACCGTCTACGAAAACCTTCAAAATGCCAACGCCGTCGCCAAAATCGCGGTGGAGGACACGCCGGACAAAAAACAGGGCGGCGGGAACGAGGAGACGGCCGAAACGATCGAAATGGTGAGCGAGAGCGACTACGAATTTGTGGTCAAGGCGGCCAAAAAATTTAACTTTGAATTTTTCACCGACTGCGGGACGGTTCATTTCCGCAAGGCCAAGTCCAACACCGGCAAGCTGATGGAAATCGGGATCGGGAAAGGGATTGTCCACTTCGAGATCGGCTATTCGCTGACCGGGATGGTTGAACAGGTGGAAGCCTGCTCCATGGACGCCGGGAGCGGCAAGGTGATCTTCGCCAAAGCCAAGTACGACGGCAAACTCTCGACCGGCAGCAAGGCAAAAAAGCTGATTAAGGGCAGCCGCCATGTTTACATCGACCCGTCCATCGTCACCCCGGAACATGCCGCGGCCCGCGCGGCCTCCCTGCTGGAGGCGATGGAATACCGTTTGGGCAGTCTGCGCTGCGAGTGTTTTGGGATACCGGAACTGAAACCCGGGCGGTTTATTGGCGTAGAAGGGCTGGGATCCCCGGCCGACAACACCTTCTACCTGACCAACGTCACGCACACCTTCAGCAACGAATCCGGCTACCGGACAAAATTGCAGGGCTGCGCCCGAACGATACAATAGAAGGGGAAATTATGAGCCTTTACGACGTTATCGACGAGATCAGCGAACGGAATGTGACCAAAAGCGAAACGGGCGACAGCCGGATCATCGGCGTGATGATCGGGACGGTGGCGGTCAACTACCACAAAGATATGCCCGGACGGGTCTGCGTGACCATCCCCACGCGGGATAAGGATCAAAACGAGCTGAAGTGGGCGCGGATGGCTCAACCGTCGGGCGGCGACAAATGGGGGCATTACTTTCTGCCCGAGGTGGGCGACCAGGTTCTGCTGGCCTTTGAGGGCGGCAATATCGAAAAGCCCTATGTGATCGGCAGCGTTTTGAAGGACAGTCAGAAATTCCTCGGAGGCTCGGCCGACGAAAACAACCAAATCAAGCGGATTGTCACCAAAAACGGCAGCACCGTCTCCTTTGAAGACAACAAGGAAGGCGAGGGCGAAAAGGATAAGCTGCTGATCGAAACCGCCGGGAGAGCCCATTCCCTCCTGCTGGACAACGAAAACAAGCTCATCCGCCTGACCGATAAAGAAAAAAACAACAGCATCGAGATCAAAACCGAGGACGGGGCTATGACTGTTAAAGCGGCCTCTAAGCTCACCGTCAAGGTGGGCGACAGCATAACCATCACCCTCAACGGCGAGTCGGGCGCGGTCAAGATCAACTGCAACGAGCTTTCGGTGGCGGCCTCCAACCAGTTCAAGGTCAAGAGCGACGGGATGATGAAGCTGGAGGCGGCGCAGATGATGACCGAGGCGTCGTCTATGCTCAAGCTGGCCAGCAACGGAATGACGCAGCTGGGCGGAAACCCCATTAAGATAGGATAGCGGGAGTTAATCATGAGTGATTTTTTGGGCGCGGGGATGAAATTTCCCCCGCAGATCGACATGAACACCGGGCGGTTTGCCGTCAGCGCGGGTGCCGCCAGCGTGAAGGAATCGGTCTACATCATTTTGATGACCCATTTGGGGGAACGCTGGCTGGAGCCTTCTTTCGGGAGCCAGCTCACCAACTATGTCTTTATGGACGCGTCTCCGACAATGATCAATATTTTAACGCAGGAGATACAGGATGTAATCTCGGAGCAGGAACCGCGGATTGCCGGCGTGGACGTTAACGTGGATCCAACGCCCAAAGACGGGTGTTTGATTGTGAACATCGGCTACCGTCTCGCCGGCGGCTATACGCCCGACAGCATGGTCTTCCCGTTCTACATCGGCGGGTTGTCGGAGGGTTACGGCGATGACTAAGGAGTTTGTGATCGACCCCCGCGATACGGCGGACGTCCGCGAGAAAATCAAAGAGTTATCCCAGTCGTACACCCCCGAGTGGAACTTTGACCCGTCCAACCCGGACGCCGGCGCGGTGATCGGGCTGATTTACGCCCACCAGACCGGAGGAACCATCCGGCGGCTCAACCAGACGTTTGCCAAGTACCAGACAGAGTTTGTCAATATGCTCTCCCTTCCGCTCAAGCCGGCTCATCCGGCGCGGGGGGCGGTTGTCGTCGAACTGACCCGCGACACCATTCCCGGGATGGATTTGCCCAAGGGGACGCGTTTTTTGGGCGGGAGGGAGGATGAGCAATTCTCCCTGGTCTTTGAAACGGCGTCGGATATTCATGTAACCAATTCCCGCCTGCGGGACATTCTTGCCGTTTCCCCTTCCCGGGGGAAGATCATCAATCTCTTAGGATCGGCCCGGGAACCCTCACTCTTTGACAACGACGCCGGGGTCACGGCAGAATCGCCCGCGGAGGGGGAGTTTCCTGCGTTTGATCTGTTTGACTTTGACGGGGAGGGGATCGGGCGGAACGCACTCCTCCTTTTCCACAAGCATATCTTCGACGTCAGCGGGGACGCCAAAATTACTGTCCGCGTCACAGCCCCGGACGGAACCGGGCTGAGTGAAATGCTGTCCGACCCGAACCAATACAGATGGAGCTACCTCTCGGAAGACGGGCTGAAACCGTTCGCCTCCGTCTCCGCGCGGGACGGGGTTCTCACCTTGACGCGGGACGCGGATTTTGCCAAAACCGAGGAGGATAAGGAGCTGTATTCGGTCATTCTTTTGGAAACCGCCGGATCGGTAACGGAAACACGGGAGTTTGGGTCGGTCGCCCTCTCCTCCGCCTGCGACGAAACCGCGCCCGATTTCATCCTGCGCAACACCACCGAACTGCCCCCGGACGCCTTTATGCCGTTCGGCGAAACAGCCTCCCTGTTTGACGAGTGCTATTGGGGGAACGACGCGCTGTTTAACCAAGCCGGAGCATTGGTCACGGCCAGGTTTGACGTGCGCTGCCATGACAGGCTGGAGACCTTTACCCCTCAGCAGCAAGCCGATAACCTCAAAGTCATCAAGCGCAAACCCCGAAACACCGTCTTTGAGACGGCGGCAACCAAGGTCAACCGGGTCAATTTGGAATATTTCAACGGCTTGGGCTGGCGTATTCTGCCCCTCAAAAGCGATATGGGGGAGATGTTCGCCAAAGCGGCCGGGCGGGTGGAATTTTCCTTTATCTGCCCGGAGGACTGGAAACCGCTGACAGTGGGCGGGCATACCGGGCGGTGTATCCGCATTCGGATTGAGCAGGCCGACAACTGCTATCTGCGCCCCTGTGTCCACACCATGCCGGAAGTTTCCGGCCTTACGTTCAGTTACCGCTACGAGGAGTCTTGGATGCCGCCGCAGAAGATGATCCGCGTCAGCGGCACCTCCCGGGAGGAACTCCGTGTCGCGGACGGAACCTCCTTTGCGGCGTTCACCCCCCTCCGGCATCCCAAAGACGCCCTCTATTTCGGTTTCGACCGCAAGATGAGCGGCGGCCCGGTTTCCCTGCTGTTCAAAATCGAGCCGGTTCGCCGTACGTCGGAGGCCGCCCTGACGGTAGAATACTCCACTCCCGCGGGGTTCACCCCCCTGAAAGTGATCGACCGAACTGAAAGCCTGACCACCACCGGGACGCTGGCCTTCCTGCCGCCCGCCGACTTTGCCGAGCGGGAGGTTGAGGGGGTGCGCCGCTTTTGGCTGCGCGTCTCGGACGAACAGGATTCCCTGCGCGTCAAACCGCGGATTGAGGAAATTTTCATCAACGCCGCCGAGGTTTGCAATGTGGAAACGATGCCCGAGGAGTCTTTTTACATCGACACCGCCCAGCCCAATATGTCCTTCCCGCTGGCCGCGCGGAACATTCTCTCCGCCGACGTCTATGTCAACGAGATGGGGATGCACTCCGCGAACGCGTTGAAGCAGATTGCCGCCGAGCGGGAGGTTCGCAGTACCTGCAACTTTTTAGGCGACGTCAGCGAGCTCTTTGTCAAATGGACGGAAGTCGGGGATTTTAGCCATTCCGGGCCGGGCGACCGGCATTACCGGATCGACCGGATGACCAACACCATCCATTTCGGCGATGGGATCACCGTGATGGCACCGCGCTCCCAAACGAACGAGTCGTTTACCGTGCAGGCGCGCTGTACACGCGGCTTGGCCGGAAACCTGCCCGCCGGGGCAATCAACGCCGCGCAGGGACGGCTCCTGTACATCGGCGGGATCAACAACCCCATCGACACTTGGGGCGGAAGCGATATAGAGAGCGCGGAAAAAGCCCACCGGCGGGGCGCCAACGTCCTGTCTTCCCAAAACAGGCTGGTTAGCGCGGCCGACTTTGAGCGGGAAATCCTGGGCTATTCCTCCAGCATACGGAAGGTGCGCTGCGTCACCGGGCAAACCGCCGACGGGCGGCTGTCCGACGGGGCGGTCACCGCCGCGGTGATGACCAAAGACTACCGGGGCGGTTCCCACGCGTTCGCCGAGCTGAAGGACGCCCTCAAACGCATGATTTTGGAAAAGTGCGAGGCGGGGCTGCGGGAGAATCTGATCACCGTCACCGAGCCGGTGTATGTCTCGGTTTCGATCGCCGTTTTTGTGGAGACGTCCTTGAAATCCTTTGCCGTCAAGAATCAAATCCTCTCCCACCTAGAAGCCTTTTTAGACCCGCTGCCGGAACGGAATGGCTGGCGGATCGGGCGTCTGCCCAGCGAGGCGCAGATCCGCTTCGAGCTGGGATCCGGGGTGATCCCCGGCGTGGTGCGCGGCTTCACGGCCACCGCCCGCTGGCAGGAGGGGGTCAAAATACGCGAGTGCGCCTTGGATTCTTTGAAACCCGGTCCTTTGATGATCGCGGTAAGCGGCGGGCATACGGTGCATATCACGGAGGGTTAACGCTATGTTGCAGAGTATCAATCTAAATGACAAGACCTATCTTGAGCTGCTGGAGGAAGCGGTGTCTCAGATACCGCTCCTTGGCGGCGAGTGGACTAATTTCAACGTATCCGACCCCGGCATGACCATCCTGCAAAACTTCACCTCCTTCCAATATTTACAGCGCAACGCCATCAATACGGTGACCGACGCGGTGAAACTCAAACTCTTAAAACTGCTGGGACTGGAACCGTCCGACGCGGCGGAGGCCGTCTGCCTGTTTGAGCCGGAGGAGCCGATCGACCTTCCGCCCTACACGAAGTTCCGAGCCGACAATTTGGTTTTTGAAACGACCCGGGCGGAAAAAACAAGCCCTTGGGGGATCGCGTCCGTTTACAGCGAGTTTGACGGGGTCTATACCGACGTCACAACCCTGCTGGATCGCAAATTGCCCGCCGGGGCGGCGGTATTCGGAAGCCCTGTGCGGGCGGGGGCTTCTTTCTGCTGTATTTTGCGGGGGAAGCCGGATTTTTCCAAAAAAATTACCCTCTATGCCCGCGCGGTCGGCGACCCGCGGCGCAACCCCTTTGAAAAAGAAGACAACCCCGTTTTTGCCGAGCTTTGCTGGCAGCTCTTCACCGAAAACGGCTGGGAAGACCTGACCGCGCGCGACGGCTCCAACAGGCTGCTTTCCAGCGGCGAGATCAGTTTTGAGCCAACCGCGCTCCAGCCGGCCGTCTGTTCCGAAACCCCCGAAGAAGGGATTGCCATACGCTGTGTTGTCAAGTCCCATAACTACGACTTCCCGCCCCGCCTCCATTCCCTCACCGCCAACCTCCTCCGTCTCCGCCAGCGGGACACCAAAGCGGTCATGCTGCGGAAATCGGGACGGCGGACGGTGACGGTGAACGCGGACGCCGAAGTCTATCCGTATATCTATGTCTACGCCAAGGAGTCGGCCAAAGGCCCCTACCGGGAATACCGCCTTTCCGACAGCGGGGAGGGAAACGGACGGTTTTACACCGCCGGACGGAGCAGGGACGGGACTGTCCGCTTCTCCTTTGACCGGAAGGTTTTCGGTTATGCCCCGATGGAGGGGAAGCGGTCGGTCGTGATCGTCTGCTGCACCGAGGAGATGGCTCGTTCCCGTTATTTGGATAAGATTTACGGGTATGTGGATCAGGAACTGGATATTAACTTCATGGAAAACATCGTGGATTTCTGCGCTTTGGTCGAAACCCAAGGAGCGGACGGCCAGACCGAAGTCGAGTTTGTCAGGCCGGGTGAACTCAAAGACGACTTTTCGTATGAGCTGAACGCCCGGGAAGGGAAGCTGATTATCAAAAACCCCGGTTGGGGCAGCGGCGGCAAACTGTACGCGGTCTCCCTCGCCATAACGGCGGGCGCGATGGGCAATGTCAAAGAAGACAACCGCTTCACCTCGCCCGGCGGGCAAACGCTGGTCAACCCCGCGCGCGGTACGGGAGGAACGGACGCCGTCGGCGCCGCCGATTTGCAGCGCAGCTTCGCGGAGATGATGAAAGGCCCGGAATCGGCCGTCCTCACCGCCGATTATGAGCGGATTGTCCAAACAACGCCCGGTCTGTGTATTCACAAAGTACGCGCCACGGCGGAGAAGGGGCTGATAACGGTCGCCGTCAAACCTCACGCGAACGAAGGGCGTCCGGCTCTGCCGCCCGGCTACGCCGATACCATCCGCAAACGATTGAACCGGCGGCGGATGCTGACCACCGCGTTTCGGGTTGTACAGCCGGTCTACGCCGCCGTTGACGCGCGGGTGCAGGTCTATGTCAAGAGCCATTTCGGCAACGCCGATGAGAGTGTGGAGGCGGCCTTGCGGAGCGCGCTGGATCAGGTATCCGGGCCGGCGGGGTTCGGGGAAACCCTCCGTTTTTCCGACGTCTTTCAGGCGATCGCCAATCTGCCCTGCGTTCAATCGCTCTATACGCTGACACTGACCCCCCGACCCGGTTCGGGCGCGGTATTGGAAGGCTTGGACGTCGTGCCGGACGGGAACTGCCTTTGCTATCCGGGGGAGCTTCAACTTGAAATTCATACGGGGAGCGTGGTATAATGGCGTCGGTTATGAAGAAGTACCCGATCAGTGCCGGCCGCGTCAAGCGGGCGGCTATGGAGGGCTTCACCCTCACCGGCGGCGGAACGCTGGTCAGCGAGGAAGAAGGACGCCGCGTCCTGTTTTTAGGGTGTTTGGATTCCGGCCAGCCGGATTGCCCATGGGGGCGGTTCCGCTTCAAAGCCGAACTGACCGGAGACGCCATTCCCATCGTCCGTGCCTTCGCCTCCAACGAAATGGATTTCGCCGGGGGGCAAAGCCCGTTTTCCCCCGGCCAAGAGGGTTTGATTGAAGAAAAGCTGCGGCATTTTGAACTGGCGGGCTGCTCACGGTTTATGGCGGCGGCGGATATGCTGCTATATAGTCAAAACGGGCGGTATTTGTGGTTGTGCGTCGAAGTGGCCGGCGCGGGGACGGCGGTCTTGTCGGATTTTGAAGTCTTTTCGCCCCGGGACAACTTTTTGTCAACCTTCCCCGAGATTTATCGGGAAAACGCCGACTTTTTTCACCGCTACCTCTCGATTTTCTCCTCTGTCTACTACGACATTCAGGAAGTCATCGACGGGCTTGACCGTTATGTGGATGTGGACAAAACGCCGTACGAGGCTCTGCCTGTTTTGGCCGGGTGGCTGGGGCTGGAAATGGACGGCGGGTTTTTGGACGAAACAGCCCTGCGGGCTTTGGTCAAATCCGCGTTTCATCTTTTGAGGCGCAAGGGGACGCGGGAGGCTGTGGAAGGGATTCTTAAAATATTTGTAAGCGAACCGTTTTATATCATTGAACAGCGAACCGCCATGGAAAACCTCAACGGAGAGGCGCGGCGGATTGCCGAAAAGCTGTATGGGGAAAGCCCGTTCGGACTCACCGTTCTCCTCCTCCGTCCGGCCGACGAGCGGCTGCACGCCGAGCTGACCTTTCTCCTTCGCCAGTTCATCCTCCTCCGGGGGCGGCTGAACTTGGTCTTTCCCACGCCGGACAGCCGTTTGGACAGCTACGGCTATATGGACATAAACGCCCGCATTGCCAACCCGCGCGCCGGAACACTGGACAGCGTTTCTATCCTTGACGGACTAACAACCATAGATTGAGGGGGAGAAACCATATGAACATCACAAAAAAATCCGAGGGATCCCAAACAACCCTCGAACTGGACGGGCGGGTGGATACCAACACCAGCCCCAAACTCCAGGAAGCCATTCTCGACGCGCTGAAAACCGCCAAGCTCCTGGTACTCGACTTCTCTAAGGTCGGCTACCTGAGCAGCGCCGGTCTCCGCGCCCTGCTGATCGGACAGAAGACGGCTGCGGGCAAAGGCGCGAAGATGGAACTCCACAGTCCCGCCCCGACGGTGATGACGGTGCTGGACACGGTGGGGTTTTCCAAAATGCTGACAATCACGTAAGGGGGATAAACGGCTTACATTACCGCAACGCCAACAGCTCCCCTTCGGTCAGCGGCATGGCATTTTTCAGCGTCTCCAGTTGAACCGCTTCCAGCAGGTGGCGGTATTCCACCGCCGTTCCCTCCGCGGCCGCCCGGTAGGCGGCGTCCACGGCGGCGGACTTGATGGCACTCCCGGTAAACTCAATCTGCTCGGCCAGCCGCTCAAAGCGCAACGCGGATGATAGAGGCGTTTCCTTGGGAAACGCCTTTTGCCATAACAGGAGGCGGGTGGCGGCGTCGGGCTTGGGGATATTGATTAAATAAGTGAACCGGCGGCGGAAAGCCGTGTCGATGTTGTTCAGATTGTTGGTGGATAAAACGCTGATTCCCTCGTGTTCCTCGATCTTTTGCAGAAGATAGGACGTTTCCACGTTGGCGTATTTGTCGTGGGCGTCCTTGACCTCGGTGCGTTTGCCGAACAGCGCGTCGGCTTCGTCGAAAAAGAGAATACAGCCCGTCCGCTCGGCAAACGTAAAACAGGCGGAGAGGTTTTTTTCCGTCTCCCCGATGTATTTGCTCACCATCTGCGACAGATCCACCCGATAGAGCGCGATTCCCAGTTCCCGGGCAATGACCTGCGCAGACATGGTTTTGCCCGTCCCCGGCGGCCCGTAAACCACGGCGGACACCCCGCGCCCATAGGGGAGCTTTCGCCCAAACCCCCATTCCTCGCTGACCACATGCTCCAGCCGCACCCGGTCAATCAGACGCCGCATCACGCCGATCTGTTCTTCCGGTAAAACCAAATCCTCCCAGCCAAAAACGCACTCCACCCGGGTAATCCGCCCGCCGGTGGAGAGTTCTTTGTTCTTGAGATCCACCGCCGCCAAGACGTCCTGATCGCCCACCCGTTCCCGTCCGTCCAAAACCGCGCCCGTCCGGGCGCGGACGAGAATATCCCGCACCTGTCCCGGCGTGTAGTGGAACTTATTGGCATAGACGGCGGGATCCAGCCCGTCCGAAAGCGGAAGCCCTTGGGAAAAGACCTGCCAAAGACGCCGGCGTTCCAAGGTAGAAAGCCGGGGGAGGGTGATATGCACCCCATTCTCCGGCGGCGTCAGCGTTTCGCCGGTTACACAGAAATGAGGGAGGCGGGGGGAGATCAAAGCGGTCAGATAGCGCAGGTGGCCTTGGGAGTAGTCGTCGTCCGATACATTGACCAGCGCGGGAAGGCTCTCGCGGGCGATACACTCCAGCAACAGGGACAACGCCGCGTTTTGAGCTTCCGTTCTGGACAGCCGGATCGCTTTCTGACTGTCAAACAGGGTCAGCGGCCACCCGCGGGCATGGGCGGCGCGGCGGAGGAGGGTGCGTTTCCCGCCGCCCCTAGGGCCGGAGAGGAACAAAAGACCGCCTTCTTTTTCCCAAAACCGTGAAAGCTGCTCTAACAGCCGAGGATAGAGTGCTGTCCCGCCGTCCGGCGGATCGGAGGGGGTGGAAACAGGGGAATCGTGCTGGTCAAACATCCCCTCCGGGGAGGAGAGGAAATGGCAGACCAGCGGATTGACGGCGAGGGTATAATCCAGACAGGAGCCGCTCCCGGTTTTGCCGATCTCCAAGAGGACGTTCAGCCCTTGCGACCGCCCCGCGGCAACGGCAATCGCCTCGCCCGGGTCGGACGGAGCCAGCAGACCATAAACGTCCGCGCATAACCCCAAAGTGGGCGGGGTATTCTTCATATCCCGGACGAAAGAGGGTGCGGCGGCCAGCAGCAGGCATATTTGCTCAAAGCCGGACAGCTTGAAGCATTCGCACAGCAATTTGAAGGGCAGCCGAACCGTTTGGGTTTTCTTTTCCTTCTCCAAGAGACGGGAAAGCGACTTTTGGGCGGCGTTTTGCGAAGGATGGCTTAGCAGAAGGCGGAAAAGATCAAGCCAGTCGTCCCAGTGGCCGGACGCGTTGGTATACGCCATTGTGAAGGTCACCGCCTTTCCTTTTGTGTATTGTACATCAAACAACGGCTTCCCTTCAACCGTTTTTCCTAAAGAATGTCTAAATATTTATGAAAAATATGGTTTTCCACGCGAGGATACGATATAATGTCCCTGATAGAAACACGCAGGGGGTGGAAGCCGTATGCCGGATACAATTATAGACGAAGAACAGCAGGGAGAGAAAAAACAGGACGAATCGGTCGTCATAGACGGCCAAGATATAGAATCGGAGGTCATAGACCCGCAGCAGATCATCGACGAGCCGGAACCCGAAAAACAGCCCGAGCCGCAGCCGGAACCTGAAAAACAACCCGAGCCGCAGCCGGAACCAAAGCCCAAGGCTCCGCTGGGCAAGAGCCGCCTTCCCGGCCTCTCCGACGAGCTGAAAAAAACCAAACGCCGCTTCTTTTCAGACAGCGACCTCTACCGAGAGACCGTCCTCCGTTTGGACGCGGTCAACGCCATGCTGGAGACCGTTGTCAACCCCGGCAACTTTCAAAAAATCGCCCCGCTGGCGCTCGATCGCTATCAGCAGCTTCTGGAGTCCTGCAACGCCTACCTCAACAGCCGTAAAAGCCGCTTTACCGACACAGGGAAAACCCGCGCCGCCTTGGTGTCCGTCATCAAGCTGCAAGTGGAATGGGATATACAGGGTCTGCTCGGCGGCTCGTCCAGCCTCGCCGAATACCCCGGCGGCGTTGAGCTGGTCAAGCTGGTCAGTGACCGGGGGCGGACGACGAAAATCGACCTTGACGCGGATAAACGCAAAGTTGACAAAGTCGGCAGCGGTTCCAGCACCCGCCATATGTTTGAGGAGAACGGCAAAACCGTCTTTTTCACCAAGGAGGAGATTCTGCAAACCGAAGACGAAGCCGTGAAAACGGCCATTGCCGCCATAGAAGACCCGGAATTGCGAAAGGTTTTTCAGGAAATCCAGGCGCAGGAGTTTCTCGGCGGCATCATCAACGGCAGCGGCATGGCTTTTTGGAGAAAAATTGTTGAGCCGGGCTTCTTGGAAAAGCAAAACAAGGATCTGAGCGACGATCGGAAATATAAGTCGATCCCCGATTATATCGGGCGCACCTACCCCCAAATGTCCGACATAAGCTATGACTTTACCTCCGACGAAAAACTCAAAGCCTTTTCCAAGGCCGTGATGGAGATATTCCGCGCCAAGAACGGCGCCCGGAATTTTCAGGAGCTTGGCAGCCTCCGCCCCGGCTCCGTCACCTCCAACCGGAACGTCGCCATGTCGCGTCTGGCCGAATTGTTGGGGGTGGGCAGCCTGCTGGCCCGCTCCACCAACGCCGAAGTCACCGTGGGCGGGCAGACGGTTAAAGGCAACCTGATGGAAAAAGCCGAGGGGGAAAGTTTGTTCAACATCGCCCCTGATACGCTGGTGGAAACCGACCTGTCCACCGGGGAATTTCAGCGGCAGTTGATTTGCTTGCAGCTCTTAGATTCCCTCTGCGGACAAGTTGACCGCAATATTGGAAACTATTTTCTGCAAGCGGAACGGGATGAAGCGGGGAATGTCATTCGCTTTACCGGCCTGCAAGGCATCGACAACGATATGGCCTTCGGGGATCTGAGAGAAACGGACTTTCAGGGAAAGGAAACGCCCAATTATTTGACGGAGCAAGCCGGAAGCCTGCGAAAACTGGTTGATAAAAAGGGAAAAAGCACCCTGCCCGTCGTTGATAAGCAGATGGCCGAACGCCTTTTGGCGGTTAGCCCGGAAATGATTGTCTACGCGGTGAGCGACATTATCACCAACAAAGCCGAAATCAAAGCCCTTTTAGCCCGCCTTGCGCAAATCAAGTCGGTTTTAGGTCAGCTAAAAAAAGACGACCCGGACGCCTTTGTGGACAAAGGCGGCTGGGGGGAGGGCACCCACGAAAAACTGAAAAAGGCGGAGTTTGCCACCTATTACGGCATGTTTGTAGACGAAGTGGGCCGGCAAAGCGGCACCATCCACGGCAAATTCCGCAACGACGGCACCAAGCGCGCCAAAAAAGAGGAAAAAAAGGAAGAGGAAGAGGTTTTGCGGACGGAAGAAGAACCCGCCGTCGGCTCTTTTGTTATGACCTCCGCTACCCTCTTTTTCCTAGCCAACCGGATGAAGGTGTCGGACGGCGACAAGAAAAAAACGCAGGCGATGCTGTCCGAACTGTTAGACGTCTATCACCGCGCCAATAAGTCGGGCGACAAGGAGTTTGCCAACAACACCCTCCTCCGCATCGTTGACGTGTGCGACAACCGCAAGGCGGAGTTTAACAAGAAGCTCTTAAAAGTCGTCGGTCAGCTCCGAAGCCAGTGCATTGCACGGCTGGCGGAAATCAAGGGTCTGCCGGAAGGGGATGTGGATTACAATATCTCTACAGCGCACAGAGGTCTTGTTGACGTAGGCATTGGCGAGACGATCGGACTGACCGGGAACGACCCGTTCCCGGATTATCCCTATCTCCCTGATAGCGTCGCCAAAGAGATGTCGGGAAAAAATAAGTACAACACGGACAAAAGACGCGACATACTTTACGGGGGCAAAAAGGGTACACACGGCGATAAATACGGATATATCTTAACGAGCAACTCAATGAAAATAAACCAGGGGTTAAGAGAGAACAATCTAAACGCGGGTTCCCAGAAAACCGTTGACTTGCTTGACAAAGCCGCGGTGTCGGACGCCCTTCCGCAAAACGCCCGCCTCTTCCGCCTGCTAACCGCGGGCTACCTGCAATTCGCGCTGGGTCTTGAATCTGACGGATACACTGTTACGGCAAAAAATTGCGCCGACATCAACAAGATGGCGGGAACGGTCATTACCGATACCGGGTTTATGTGTACGGGCTACCATTTAGACACAATATGGGCGCAATATCCCGTTCTGCTCACCCTCCTGTGCGACGAGGGCACCCAGATGTTCGCCACGGATAACCATCAGGAATCGGAAATCATCCTCGGCCGCGGCACCCAATATATGATCATGGGCGCCAAGCTGCACGGCACCCAAGGCGGGAAGGATTTTTCCGTCAGCAAGTATGGCGGCGATCAGGAAAATCAAAAGGTACGGTATAACGGTCTTGAAATCTTCGCCAAGGTTATGAAAAGATCGGGAGGGAAAAAGTGATGAAAGACATGTCCCGTTTTATCGACGACGGCGGATCGGCCAGAATAACCCATTTGCCCCAATGCGTGGGCTGCAAGCACAATTTGGGGATGATGAACTGCGAAAAGCTGGAGACGAAGCCGGAGCGGATTCTCCAGAATTTAGAGGACTGCCCCGAACGCGAGCCGGAAGAATAAAACAGAGAGGATGACCGTACATGGAATGTATCCGAATCACAAAAGAGACGCTGCAATGGTTTGAGCAGCTTCTCGAACCGCCCTATCCCGAACAGATTGCCCGGGGGGAGGTCTATGCGGCGGGCGCGGTTGCGGACGGGACGGCCTGCGGCGTGCTGGTTTTCCGTTTGACCGATTTGCTGATAGACATTGAGTACATCGCCGTCAGCGACGGATACCGCCGTCAAGGCGTGGGGACGGCCATGCTGCAATTTCTCTGCGAACACGCCGACAAGTCGGTTTCTCCAATCACCTGTTCCTTTGCGGCAAGCGGGAAAACCGACCCGCTCTGCCTTTTCTTCGCCGAGCAGGAGAATTTTACGGTAAATGAAGAGGACGGGTTTATCTGCGAGACGGCGATTGCCGCGTTGGGCAGTATCGAGTTGCCCAAGGTCAAAAGCACGCTGCCCGCCGCGCCCTTCTTCTCCCTGCCGGAATCCGACAGACGGATTTTCTGGCTCAACCTGAAACAGGCGGGACGGTTGTACGGCGATGAACTCAAAGCGGAGGAGTGCGTCGCCCCTCTCTGTCTCTGCGTCCAAAGCCGCGACGGGATCAAGGCAGCGGTTTTTGTGCAGGCGGCGGCGGACGACGGCTTGATGCTGAGCTTTGCCTGGTGCGCCGAGGGGGCGCAAGCCTCGCTGGTTTATCTGTTCGGGGAGCTGATTGCCGCCATCGCCGAAACGGGAAAGACCGGAAAGCTGACGGTTGCCGCCGTGACGCCCGAATCGGCCGCCCTCACGGAGAAACTGCTGCCCAATCATGAAATCACCGCGCGGTTTTACACCGCCGTGTGGGACATGATTACGATAGGGGGTTAGCGCAATGGATGAAACCCTGCATCGGAATGTTTTGCAGCAGAACCAAGAGCAGCCGCTGCAAGTGCCGACCGTCCAGACCCAGCAGGACTTTGTACAGAAGACGATGGAAGAGCAGCGCCGCAACCAGATAGTTGAAGGTTACAATCAGTCCGGCTTGGAATGGATGAACCAATGGGCGCAGGTTCCTGTTGGTCAGCTCGATATTATAAAGCGTGAAACAGAAACGCTGGAAGAAGAACGCCAAACCATGAGCCGGTCGGAACGCAAGAAGCGCGGTCAGCTCATTGAACAGCGGCGGAAGGTGCATGAAAACATGGCGGGTATGATGGATATCCGCAGAAACGAATTAAACCTTGATGGCGGAAACGTAACCCGCGAGTTTGTCAAAGGGGAAAAACAGCTTCTGACGGAAAAACTCAAGGAAATCAACCTCGAATACGAGGTCGCCCTAGAGGAGGCCAAACGCTTAAACGCCGCGCCGGAGCGGCTTTTGGAGCTGAAATTGAACGCCCAGCAAAAAAAGGCCGCCGCCGCAGGGAGCTTTGCCAAGTCGATGCCGCTTGATTCCAAAGAACGCAAGGAAGCCATGCGGGTCAAGGAAGAACAGGAGTTTGAAGCCTATAAACTGAAATACCAGCTTAAAATCATGAAGATCGAGGATCCTGTTGAACGAGCCGCCGAGCAGAAGGTATACAACCGGCACCGCATGTTTGACAAGCTGGCGTCGGTCTTCCGCAAGGACGTCCCGCTCTCCCATGAGGACGCGACTTATTCCGGGCCGGAAGGGCAAACGCTGGTCAACGTGGGGCGGGCGTTTTTGGGTTCTACCAAGGGGATGTATACCTTTGAGGATCGCTCCGCCCCCATCACCAACGAACAGGGGCAGGTCACCGGTTATAAAAAGTATTTCTTCAAGGAAGCGAAAGGCTGCGCGGGGTTTGACCGCCCCGAGGGCGCGGTGGTGAGCGAGTGCGCTTCCGAGCTGCAGGCAATTCTCAGCCCCGGGCAGCAGGTCAAGGCTTTTTGTGCGCGCGATGAAAACGGGAAAGTGCTGGGTTCTTTTCAGGAGGTTGTGGAGCTTCAGCAGGGCGGGTTTGACCTGTTCGCCTGGCAGAAAAACCCGACCGAAGACCTGCCGCCCAATATTTTAGGCGGCGTTCTGCGTGAGCATACCTTGGACTGGCTGATGTGCAATTACGACACCAAGGGCGAAAACTTTATGCAGCGAAGCGACGGTGAGATGATCGCCTTAGACAAAGAAACCTCGTTTATGAAGCTGAAAAAAGACGGCGCCAAGCATATGAACACCGATTTTGCCCCTCATTCCGAAAACACGGTTTATAACGTGATTTTCAGCCGTTTCGCGGCGGGGCAGGGCGGGGATATAGACTTGCAGTCCGTCCTCCCTCAGATACAGCGGATCGAAGCCATGTCCGACGGGGAGTATATGAAAACTTTTGAGCCGTGGCTCACGGAGAAATACGGCCCCAATTCTTTGACCGCGCCGAACGAGGAGCGGGAAAAGGCCGAGGATTTGATTTTGCGCCGGAAAGTAAAGCTGCGCGAGGAATACAGGGCGTTCTTCACCGACCTTATCCAAAAGCGCGCCCGGGCGAAATTGGAAGAACTGCCGGGATCGTTTAGATTCAGCGACGAGCCGGAGGGGGAACCGGTGGTGGCGAACATGCGCGTCAACGCTTACATCAACCGGGCGGCACCGCCCACCTTTGTCGAGCGGAACAAACGAGCCGCACAGCGATTTATCGCAAAGGGGCGGTATGGGGTCGATGAAAAGCAATTCATCCGCGACAGGACACTGCTAGAAATCGAATATCGGGAACGGCGGGAACTGGCGTTGGCGGAAGTCAACGAAGAAAGCTCGGAGAGTGCCATCCTCGGTATCAAGTACAGAGCCGCCGCCGACAGCGCGCTCGCCATCGCCGAATACGCCCGCAGCTTGGAGCCGGGGTCGAAAGAGCGGAAGAAAGCGATGGAAGCGAAAGAAAAAGCCGAACTGGCGGCGGATCACGCGCGGCGGTTGTATAAAATTTCCCAAATCGGCAATGAAACGGAGCGGGAGAGGGAAATGAAAACCTTCAAACGCCACGAAAAGTATGATATGCTCAAGAAGGTTTTCCGCAAGGAAAACCCGGTGGCCCGGGAGGACTCAGAGGTGGTGATCGGAAACCACCGGCTGGTCAACGTGGGACGGGCCATGTTCGGCGGCACCAAGCCCATGTATATTTTCGAGGATCGCAACGCCCCGGTCATGGACGGGGATCGGATTGTCGGCTATAGGAGATTTTTGTATAAAGAAGCCGTCAACTGTTTGGGGATGACGAAGACAGACGGCGCGGTGGTGACCGAGGGCGCGTCCAACTTCCAAAGCGACGTCTGCGGGCAGGAACACACCATTAACGCCTTTGCCCACCGGGTGGGGGACAGGGTGTGGGGTTCTTTTCAGGAGTTTATCGAAACCGACAGGACGGCCATCAACCTCTTCTCCTGGCAGGCCAACCCCCAAAGCCAGCCGCTGCCGGAAGACTTAAAGCCGCAGATTTTGCGCGAACACACCCTGGACTGGCTGCTCTGCAACTTCGACACCAAGGGCGAAAACTTCTTGATCCATCCCAGCGGAAACCTGTTCGGGTTTGACAAAGAGGCGTCCTTCTCCAAACTCAAAGACCCGGACTCGGGACAAATGAGCGAAACATATAAACCCCACTCGAACGACACGCTGTATAACGTCATCTTCAAAGAGTTTGCCGCCGGACGGCTGGAGCTGAACCTGCAGGACGTGCTGCCCCAAATCGAGCGGGTGGAGCAGATGAGTACAGAGCAGTATATGGCGCACTTCACCCATATGCTGAACGACAAATACGGCGCGGGGGAGAGTGCGAAAAAGACCGCCGCCGCCAACGCCATCTTGGCCCGCAAAACCGGGCTGCGCGAAGAGTACCGCCGCTTTTTCACAAACTTGCTGCAAAAACGCGCCGCCGCGCTGGGTGCCCCGGATCAACCGCCGCCGTTTAGATTTGACGGCGAAGACAATCAAGGTTAATCTTACATAGGAGGAAATATGAATGACCATCGATAAAAACCAAACAGGCGAAAAGACCGTCCTTTCCCTGTCCGGCCGATTGGACACCACCACCGCTCCGCAGCTGCAAGAGACTTTGATCCCCGCGTTTGACGGCGCGAAAGAGGTGGAGCTGGATTTTGCCGGGCTGACGTATGTATCCTCGGCCGGACTGCGCGTTCTGCTGATGGGGCAGAAGACGGCCAAGGCCAAGGGCGGGTCGATGACGCTGACTCATGTGTCGGGCGAGATTATGGAAGTGTTTGAAATGACGGGCTTTGCCGATATGCTGACCTTTGTATAAGGGGCGAAGCGCGGAGGGGCGCGCCGATGGATGATAACAACGGTTTTGTAAAGACTCTGTACAGACGCTGTCTTTTCTCATCTATGCTGGCCATTCTCGGCAGCACCCTCGGCCAAATCGTCATTGCCGCCGTCATCGGGCGTGTTTTGGGATCGGGGGAATTGTCGGTCATCGGTGTCACTCTCCCGGTCTATTATCTGTACGCCACGGCGGGCGCGCTGCTGGGGGTCGGCGGCACGGCGGTCTGCGCGCGGCTTATGGGGCAGAACCGTTTTGGGGAAAGCCGGGTCGCGTTTACCGTGGTCTATCTGCTCATGCTGGCGGCCGCCGCGCTTCTGACCGCCGTCATGCTCATTTTCTCCGGCCGGATCACAACGCTTTTGGGCGTGACGCCCGACATGGAGCTTTACCCGAAGGTTAAGGAATATATCAAGATACTGTCACTAGGCGGCGTCGGGATCATGAGCATTTACCCGGCCTTCAACCTCCTCCGGCTGGACGGGCGGAACGGAGCGACCGCCGTCATCTTCTTTGTCATGTCCGGGGTCAACATCCTGATGAGTTATTATATGGTTGTGGTTTTGGACGCGGGCGTACTCGGCGCGGCGCGGGCGACCGTGCTCGGCGCGGCGGCGGCGGGACTGCTCGGCGCGGTATTACTGTTCGCCAGGAGTGATAATTTCCATTTCGCCCTGCCCGGCAAACCCCAACCGGGAGAGGATAAGGTTCGGGTTCGCCGTCTTGCGCTGGACATTATGGTCTCCGGCAGCCCGAGCGCGGCGGAGAACATGTGCATCCTCCTCCGCACCGTCATCCTGAACTGGATTTTGGTCGCCTCCCTTCACGATATGACCGCCCTCGCGGCGTTCAAGGTGACCGATTCTATCAACGGCGTCGCCCAAATCTTCATTGCGGGCGCGGCGGGGTCGCTGCTCCCCTTTATCGGGGTGTTCAGCTCGGAAAAGGATACCAAAAGCATTCGCCAGCTTCTCGTCCTCGGTTTCAAATGGGGAGGCGTTACGATCGTCGTGTTCACGGCGGTCTGCCTGATTTTTACGCGGCAGACGGCAGGGTTGTTCGGCATGGGGGAAGGAGCCGCGTTCTCCGCCATACGCGTCTTCTCATTAAGCCTGCCTCTCGCGGGGCTGAACAATATCTTGGTTTGCCTTTACCAAGCAAACCGAGGCACGGCCGCCGCCAATATCCTAACGCTCGGACGCTCCCTTCTGTGGATGGTTTTGGCCGCGTTCATCCTGACGCCGCGCATGGGGGCGGCAGGCGTGTGGCACAGCTTTTGGATCGCGGAACTGCTGGGGCTTGCTTTGACGTTACCGGTAAGCGCGTATTACCGGAGGAAAAGCAGGTATCTGTCGCGGTTGTTCCTGCTGGATACCGAGGCGGAGGAGAAAGGCACCTATAAATCTTTCTCCGTGCCAAACCGAGCCGAGTCGATCACCGAAAGCGCCGCCGGTATCAGCGAGTTCTGCGAAGCCAACGACCTCAGCCCCAAACAGACAATGGCTATCTCCCTTGCGATTGAAGAAATGCTTGTCATTATCGGGAGCTATTGTTTTCCGAAGGAAGAAACCGAACAGCCCATGAATGTCCGCATTCTGATCTATGAAGATATGATCATCCTGCGGATCCGAAACGGCGGCAAGGCGTTTAACCCCATCGCGCATTACGAGAGGCAAAGCGCGGCGGGCGGCGACTTAGCCATGACCGATATGCTGGGCATCAAAATGATCCTCGGCCTGGCCGAAACGGTGGATTACCGCAACACCTTCGGAGTGAATAACATTACAATGATCCTGTAGGAGGCGGAAGATGAGCCGGTTTGAAACCTATCGCGGCACGATTCAGCACGGCGGCAACCGTTACAATTTTTTATGCGCGGACAGAAGCGACGCGGGGCAGCTCGCCCGGATGTACGCGAATATCTCGATAAACACGGAAAACTATCAAACACGCTTTGACCCTTCAAGTGAACAGAGCTTTGCCCGGGTTGGCGGGATGTTTGAAATTCACACAAAAGAAAGCATCGAGGCGGAGATCGAAAGCGGACGCTCTTTTTTTGCGGTGCTGAAAGACGCCGAAGGAACCATTGCCGCGTCTTTCTGGGTATCCGAAGAAGACCCGCACTTTGCGGGGTTTGACCCCGGCGCGATGCCTGGCTGCGGGTCGTGTCAATGCAAACTCGCGGACGCTTTGCGGGCCGGCAAGGTAATCTATCCGAGGGAATTGATCGTCAACGGGGGACGCCGGCTGCCCGGAATCTCCCACGCGATGTTTTACACCATTTTTACCGTTATGAGGCAAAACGGGGTTACCCATTCTCTAGGCGAGGTCTACGGCGTCCGCGGATATAAAGAAGGCGGGCGCGCGGCGGAAATCAATATGCTCAACGAACGATCCTTCCATATGACAGCGGGGACAGGCGGAAGATATATCGGGGATTCCCCCGGTTTCGAGGTGGATACAGGTTCCGTGACGGTAACGATCCTTCCCAGGGCTTTTTGCTTCGATTACGCCGCTTTGCTTCCGGGTTTGGGGCAAAAACTGACGGATTTAGGAATGGAAATATCATTTATCGGGGAGGGCGCGTTATGAAGAGCATCAAGGCGAAAATATTGAAATCGTTTTTGGCGGTATCGCTCATATCGCTTGTGCTGACAGGGATTCTGGCCGAGGTTATCATGTTTACCCTGCGCGGGATCTCCACCCGGAGCAACGGGCAAATCGGGTTTGAGTCGGCCGAAAGCAGTGAAACGGCGCTTACCAACCAAGCTGTTGACGACGCTTCCGCGCTGGCTTCGGCGAAAGCGCAGGTCATCGGCGGTGAGATCATGCGGGTGGCCAATGATATGAGGCTGATCGCCGCTTATGTGAACCGCTTGTATACCGGCCGGGAGTTTTTCAACCCTGTCCCGTACAACCACCCCAAGGACAGCCCGAGCGGTGTGCCGGTGATGCAGTGGGTTCTGTCTCCGGGCATGGATTTTGAGGACGTGCGGGACGAAGTCTATCTGCACGGGAACATGGAAGCTGTATACGACGCCGTTATGAAGAATAACGGCGAGATTACAAGTATATATTTAACGACGGCAACCGGGATCAACTCAGGCTACGACGCCTACGCGGAATATAAGCCCGAGGAGTTCGAGGGACGGTACTCCGCGTGGTATACCGACGCGAGGGACGCCGGAACGCTGGTTTTCTCCGACACCTATCAGGACTCTTTCGGACGGGGATTAACCCTCTCCCTCTCCATCCCCTGCTACGGCGAAAACAATCGGTTTGTGGGCGTTTTAGGGTTGGATATACTCCTTGAGGACTTAAACGAGATGGTGACGCAAACCGTCGTCGGGGGAAGCGGTTACGCGTTCTTGCTGAGAAACGGTGAAAAGATCATCTCGGCGCCCGGCTTGAACGAGGAAAACGAATGGGATATGGAGCTGTATCTTGGGGATCATTACGCCGGGATTCTCAGCGCAATGCAGTCGCGGCAGGAGGGGACGGCAACGTCGGCGGTATTGCGAGACGGCGAGGAGACGGACATGTATATCATTTGGACGACGGTCGACGCCGTTGGCTGGAACCTAATCTTCGCCCTGCCGTCCGACGATATTCTCGCCCCGGCCTATGAGGCGCGTGAAACCATAGAGCGGCTGACCAATGAGACGATCCGGGACATGGACAGGCAAATTCTCTACGCCAACCTGCTTCTGATCGGTTTGTTTACCGTCGTCATTGCCGTTATGATTTGGACGACCGCCCGCATATCGGGCAAAATCACCCAACCGATTACCGAGCTGGAGAAAAACATCGAAATCATTGCCGGGGGTAATTTGGACACGGTGATCGACATCAAAACGGGCGACGAGATCGAGCGTTTGGGCGACAGCGTAAACAGCATGACGCTGGAACTGAAAGAATATATAGCAAATATTCAGACGATTACCGCCGAGAAAGAACGCATCGGCGCGGAATTGGACGTTGCCACCAAGATACAGGCGTCTATGCTGCCTTGTATTTTTCCGGCGTTCCCGCACCGCGCCGAATTTGATATATACGCCAGTATGCAGCCGGCCAAAGAAGTGGGCGGCGACTTCTACGACTTTTTCCTGATCGACGACCAATCCCTGGCCGTCGTCATGGCCGACGTGTCGGGCAAAGGGGTTCCCGCCGCCCTCTTTATGGTGATCGCCAAGACCTTGATCAAGAATAACGCGCAATACGGCAAGAGCCCGAAGGAGGTCTTTGAAACGGTCAACAATCTGCTCTGTGAGGGCAACGAGGCCGGGATGTTTGTGACGGCGTTTATGGGGATTTTGGATATTCCGAGCGGGACGCTTACCTATGTCAATGCCGGACATAACCCGCCGCTGATCCGGCGGGACGGCAAGCCGTATGAATGGCTGGAGGTCAAGCCCGGGTTTATTCTCGCGGGGATGGAGGATATGTTTTATAAGCAGCAGGAAATCACCCTTCGTCCGGGCGACGAGCTGCTTCTGTACACCGACGGGGTGACCGAAGCGGTCAACAACGAAGACGAGCTGTTTTCCGACCCGCGTTTGCTGGAGACGGTGAACAATTATCTCGGCCTGCCGCTAAAGGAGGTTACCGTGTCGATCAAACGCGAAATCGACAAGTTCGCCGACGGCGCGGAACAGGCCGATGACATTACCATGCTGATTTTGAGACTCACGGGAGGCAGAGCATGAAAGAACTGCATATAGACGCAAAGCCTGAAAACTTAGACGCCGTGCTGGCCTTTATCGAAGCGGAGCTGGCGTCCGTCCCCGATAAGGTACTAAGCCAAATCGCCATTGCCGCGGAGGAGATTTTCGTCAACATCGCGCATTATGCCTACGCGCCCGAAACGGGCGGCGCGGTTGTCCGTGTGCGGAGCGGCGGCGAAATAACGATCGAGTTTGAAGACGGCGGCAAGCCGTATAACCCGCTGGCAAAAGAAGACCCCGACGTCACTCTCGGCGCGGAGGAACGCAAAATCGGCGGGTTGGGCGTTTATATGGTAAAAAAAATGATGGATTCGGTTGAATACAGGCGCGATAACGGGAAGAATATTTTTTGTTTTAAGAAATCGACGTTGTAGCAGAGCTGTCCCGCAACCCGTCAACGCCTAGCATACGCTTGGCGTGGAGCGGAACACCCCCTGCTATATTTCCCTGTTCCATTTTTTGTTGAAATGCCGGTTGACACGCTCAACAATCTGCGCGTTGTCGGCCGATTTGACGATGATGTCCGCCGGGGCTAACCGGACTGCTTTTGTGATGTCCGCAGGGGTTGCTTTCGCCGTTAAAAACATAATCGGCGACGCGATCCCCCTCTCCCGAATCTTCGCGGCCAGTTCATAGCCGTCCATTTCAGGCATTTCCGTGTCAACAAAAAACAGATCCGGCGTATGGTATTTCAAATGGTCTAACGCTTCAGACCCGGACGTTACGCAGGTCAGCTTGTAACGGGTGGCCGACAGCGCGATCTGAAGCCGGTTCAGATAGACATTGGCGTCGTCTACCGCGAGAATGGCGGGAGCCACCAAGTCCTCGGAGGAATTGCCGGACGTGATTTGGCGCATGACGCGGTCGGGAGCGGGCGTATCACGCGCGTCGGCCTCGTAGGAGGCCATTTGAATGTCGATGGACAGGCAGGAAACCGCTGTGAGAAAATCCATGCTGAAATCCTCGATTTTCTTGCAAAGGAAATCGTTCGCGCCGATATTTTTCAGCATTTCGCAAAGCTGGGTCATGTGGCGCAGAAACTGCTTCCAATCACCGGACACCGAGGCGGTTTGCAGTTTCTGCTCCAGTTCAGGATAATCACGGGCGAAACCAACGCAATGATCCGCCGTCCGGGCATAATCCCCGTCGGACATGCCGATTATAGCTGAGAGTTCGGGTATCCTTTCCATTTTTTCTCTGTTGGGACGATTCATAGCATATACTCCTTTTTATTCATTATAGCACAAACATGATTCCATAATCTACACCGAGATTGTCATGTGCACAGACATTATTTGAAAATGCCGCCCTCGGGGCGTGCCTCTATCCCAGCCAAAGCAAAAATCCGAAGCCCTCGCCGATGATTCTCACATCAGTTTTGGAGTTCGGATTTCTCGCCCGTGTCCATATGATATAATAACGCTAAATCCAGTAAAGCCCTGTATTTTCAAAGGGTCGCGGGATTTGGCGTTACTCTTTTCCACTCTTTTTCCATCCCCAATCGGGACAGATTTTAGGCGTTGCGAAACCCGACTTCCCATGAACGCTAAAAACAAAAACGATACTGTGTCATATGTGTGAAATATCCCGTTTCACTAACCGCAAGCAGGGCTTCCGTGTCCACACGGAAGCGTTTCGCGGCGCGAAAATGCTTGTTGGGAGCGTCTCCCAAACCCTCTTCGGCCTCATCATTTCTGATGAAACCGTTAAGCCGGCGATGCCGTCTGCTGCGAGGGAACGTGTTTATTAGCGAAAATGAGCACTATATCTTTTACGCATCTCGAATAACAATGCAAGCAGATTTTTATAGTAGGGTATAAATTCGCCATTCTCAAGCATTTGAAAAACTTCTTCTTTAGACGCCCATTTTACCTGTTGAACTTCTTCATATTGCAATTTTAGATTTTCTATTGTAATATCCGTTTCAATTAGGTAGTAGTCATCGAATCCAAATTCAAAATTAACTGTGAGATGTGGACGGATATTGGTCAAGTCGAAGTTATAGCCAATTTCTTCAAAAAGTTCTCGTTCTGCGGCTGATTGACTTGATTCTCCAAATGTTGCACTACCGCCAACCGTTATGTCCCACATATTCGGCCAGCCCTCCTTAAAAGGCTGACGTTGCTGAATGAGCATTTCGCCATGAGTATTAAAAATACAAACATGAACAACCATGTGATATGCACCGTCTGCAAAAACGCTTCCGCGTTCCATTTTCTTTCCAGTTTTGTTGCGATCTTTATCGTAAACATCCCATATTTCCAAAAACAACACCTCTTCTGTTGACGAATAGCAAATAATATGTTAATCTACACTTGCGGCAGGCGGACGGCTTATGCCGTTCACAGGGTGATGTGCCGGCGGTCTTTGTCCTCCGCAAGGGGGTGATGCCATTGAGTATACTTACGGAGCTTCGCAAAATAATCCAAGCTCTGGCAAGCCTCATTCGAGCTATAAAAATGAAGTAACCGCCCTACCTTAGCCCGGTTGGCGGTTGCTTCATTGTAAACCATCAATTCGGGACAAAGGCCGCGAAGCCATCGCCCTTTCTGCCGTTATTATAACACCGTCTGTACGCTCTGTCAAGAAAATTTTTGAAAACACCAAGCCCGCGCCGTTTTAGCGCGGGCTTGACTTATTGTTGGTGCGGATGGTGGGACTCGAACCCGCACGCCTTTCGGCACAAGAACCTAAATCTTGCATGTCTGCCAATTCCATCACATCCGCATTTTTACCAGT
>Ga0082212_10000615_pt1 | contig 51735 bp, 49 predicted proteins | sample TergutNt197P3_FD_71548 | JGI IMG/M metagenome (GOLD analysis project Ga0082212, IMG submission 71548) | Neocapritermes taracua P3 segment gut microbial communities from Petit-Saut dam, French Guiana - Nt197 P3 | ecosystem: Host-associated > Arthropoda: Insects > Digestive system > Gut ...
CCGAACATGTACCCGATTTCCCTTGCGCCTACGCCCATGTCCCCTGCGGGGCTGTCGGTGTCAGGCCCGATGTGCCTGTATAGTTCTGATATGTAGCTCTGGCAGAACCGCATGATTTCATTGTCAGACCTCCCCCTTGGGTCAAAATCAGCGCCGCCCTTGCCGCCGCCGATTGGGAGCGGGGTCAAGGCATTTTTGAAGATCTGTTCAAAAGCAAGGAATTTGATAATGCCAAGGTTCACAGAGGGCTGAAAACGTGTCCCGCCTTTGTATGGGCCAATGGCGCTGTTGAACTGGACGCGGAAACCTCTGTTTACATGAGGGGCGCCGTTGTCATCCACCCAAGGCACCCTGAAAATGATCTGCCGTTCGGGTTCGATCAACCTCTCAACTACGCCCGAAGTGATGTATTCGGGGTGTTTTTCAAGGACGGGGGCTATTGATTCCAGCACCTCCTCGACGGTTTGAATGAACTCCGGCTCGCTGGGGTTCCTTTTTTTTGCAATTTCAATAAATTGCTCGACTACTTTTGCCATTTCTCTCTCCTTTTTTACTATTGTGATTGATTCTTGGTGAACAAATTAATTGTATAAGTTTAATATAGCATTTTGTTAATTTGCAGTCAATACAAAACAATGTAATTACTCTACGAATTCTCAAAGACGTGCCGTCAAGGTGGCAATGTCCAATATTTTTTCAAATAACTATTACTCGAAAAATAATTGGTTTTGTGTCATAAAATACGATATAATTTCTAGTAGCGATATTATTTCGTCTATTTTGACATTGACAACAGGAGTTTTTGTTGATATTATAATGTCGTAATAGACGATTATTTTCAAATTCCTGATATAGGGAGGCAGATTATGACACGAACCATTTCGAACTCAATTGCAGGTATTCTACAGGAACTTGAATTGGAACGGCCATTATTGTTGACAAGCGAGCATCTGTATAACCTTAAAAGGAAGTATCACATTGCATCTTCGGTTGAAGTTATCGCAGCTAGATTAAAAGAAAAAGGTTGGCTGATTTCAACAGATAGACAGGGGGTCTGGGAGTTTGTTCCTGCTGAAGCCGCAGGTACTTATTCCACGAATGATCCGTTGCTTGCTTTTCGCGCTTTTCACGTTAAGTACCCAGCAGTAAAATGTGCCTTGACATTACACACTGCCGCTTGGGTTTATGGTGATTCGGATCGAGCGCCATCAACGGTTCACGTATCTGTCGAGGATTATAAGCACACTCGCCCGCTCAAGGGACACGTTGCCGTGTCTGTTTTTCGACCAAAGTTGATGACTCAACTAATATCGAATGTACCAATCCTTGCACGTGAAAGCATTATTGTACAAATGTCTGTAAAACCATCATCCGTTCATTATTGGGCAAGTGTTGCGGAATGGCTGCCAAATTTTTGTTCGGAACTTTCTTATGACAAAGTATCAGAAGAACTTTTGGATAGACCCATATATGCTTCCCAACGGCTCGGTTATTTGATTCAGGGAACTCGCCCCGATATTGCTGATGAACTACGAAAAGGCATAAAACCTATAAGCAATGCATGGTTTGGAGACAGGAAGCGCTCATTTCGATACGACAAGCGATTTATGGTTGCAGACTCACTCCTTCCATTTGACCCAAAGGAATTAGGGAAAAACAAATGATACAAAGTCAAATACAACCTGGGCATATTGCAAGACACACGCCGCAGAGCGCTGGTTCACAAGGACGAGGGGCGGCTATTATTGATGTAGCTCAAGATTTGCTACTGAGGCATTTATCCCAGCTCGGTCTGGCTGACAGGCTTGTGTTCAAAGGCGGGACGTCTTTAAGAAAATTTTATGCAGGAAGTGCCGGACGTTTTTCAACAGATTTGGATTTCGGGATTGCTGATATTCGCGATAATCCTGGCGAAGTGATTTCTAAGCTTGTTGATGCTGTTAGCGGACTGAAACTTGCCCCTTTTTCCTATGAAATGACAGAACGTCGGGGCAAATGGACCGTTGTTTATTTGCATCCGTTTTCGGGTGCAGACTATAAACTGACCAGTAAGATTGACATAAATCCTCCACCTTGGCTTATTCCGGTTATGCGGGATTGGATACCCCTCCCAATACATAAGCGATATGGAGCACCGCTTCCAGCATTTCAAGTTGTGCGTTTGGAAGAGAATATCGCTGAAAAAATAGCGCGCTTAAACCGAACAACCACGGCTAGAGATATGTATGACCTCAGTTGGATCATGACAACAACTGCCGTTTCCTCCATGTTGGACAGAGAACTCATAAAAAGACTTACCGTACTTAAAATTTGGGTGGATGCTAATGGAGTCCACGGTGGCAACTCTTTCTGGAAGCAAAGCCATGAGCGTCATTCTTTTGACCCGGAAAAATGGCTGAGGAAAAGAAATGTTGCAGATTTTGATACATCTGATATTGGCGCTCTTGCCGTTCCCGCACCCGCTTTTGATGAACTATCAAACACTATTTCCAAGGAATTCAGCTTTTTGGTTGACTTAAGCGAAGACGAGTTAACAATCGCAAAATCTAGTGGTCATGATCGACCATTGGTTTTGAAATTACTGCGGGAATTACCAAATGGTAAGTTGAAAGACATCGGGCTGTATTGAGCAAAACGCCCTTACTCCTCCACAAACTCTTCGTTGTGCTGAAGCTCCGTGACGCTGGGGGGCGGCAGATGCACCCTTATGGCGTCCCGCCCGCTCCGGATGGACTTCAGATTGGACTCCAGCTCCCGCTGAAGGGTGGACATCACTTCTTCCGAATAGCCATAAGCGCCGGACACCAGGCCCTTTGCCTCCTGCTTGGCGTTGCTGATAATGATCTCGCCCTGGGCTATGGCCTGCTTGACGATCTCGCTCTCGCCCACGATGCGCTGGCACTTGACCCGGGCCTGCTCGATGAGGCCCTCCCCCTCCTGGACGGCGTCGTTTAGTATCCTATCCTTCTCCCGGATCACATACTCGGCGTCCCGGATGGACTGGGGCAGATAGGCGCGGAACTTATCGAGATAGCTGTAAAGAACCTCCTCTTGAATCACCACTTTGCCCGTCATGGGGATCCGCCCGCTGTTTTCGATCACCGATTCAAAATCTTCAAGGAGATCCAGAATATCCATTCCTTTTACACCTTCCCTTTCCGGCTGCTCCGTACTGTAATTCGAAATGTAAAATATTATACCGAACATTATACCACATAATAACTGATTTTTGTATCGCCGTAAACCTTGCTTTTCCACAAATGCAGTCCGCCTGCCCCTTCGGGCAGATCCTGGCGGGCGCCGCTCTCCAGAACCAGCACGCCCTCCGGCGCGAGGAGCCCGCCCGCGGACAGCGCGTTCAATACGGACTCCTCGAAGCCCTTGTTGTACGGCGGGTCAGCCAGAATGATATCGAAAGCCCGATCCGGGGGCTTCTTCAGCCAGCGCACGGCTTCCCGGTGCACGACCTGTATCTCCGGGGACAGGGGCCAGCCGCAGGAAGAAAGGTTGCTCTTGATCAAATCGCAGGCCAAATGGTCGATTTCTACAAACACCGCCCCGCCCGCGCCCCTGCTGAGGGCTTCTATGCCCAGGGCGCCGCTCCCGGCAAATAGATCCAGCACCGTGCTCCCCGGGAGCCTCGCCGCCAGGCTGCTAAATACCGCTTCTTTGACCCTGTCCTGTGTCGGGCGTATGCGCTTGTCGTCGAGGCATCGCAGCTTCCTGCCCCGGGCGCTCCCGGCTATCACGCGCATTGGGCGCTCCTCCATCGTTGATTTTCCATGAGTATACTACGAAGAATGCGGTTCATTTACCACGAAGGCGGATCGTTGATCTTGACGATCACGACGCCCTCTATCATATTGACCGAGCCCTCCTTCGGCCAGATGGGCATTCGCGCCACAGCCGGCCAGGCTTGTATATCCAGCTTCCGTGGGTCGTCTTCCCTGAGCAGGTTCAGCTGCCGGCCCAGATAATTCTTATAAAAGCCATTATAATTATAGTAGTGATGAACCAGGTTCCCGTTGATCCCCACCAGGCCCTTGACCAGATCCTGGGTATGGTAAGGGTACAGGGACATATTCTCGCTGGGGAAAGCGCCGACCACACAGACGGGGGTATCAAGGTTATAGTCCGGTATCGCCTCGATGCGGTCCAGTATCCGGAGCTCCGTGGCGTAAGTGATCTCATACTTCAGGTGCAGGTGCAGATAGCTGATATTCACAGTGAGGAAGAAGAAGTAAAACAATCCGGCTACCGCCCCCAGGAGCAGCCAGTGGCTTACGCCCTGGAAGGCGGTCGTCTTCCTGCCCGCACCACCCGCCTTCTCCGGATAGGCGAGCTCAAAGAGCATAAGGGGCATGAGCCAGAATAGGGCATACTGGGGCAGCATCAAGCTGTGGAGGAAGGCCCCCGGCGCCATGATATAAATCAGATTGTATGCCACGGGGAGCAGCCCGAGCCACAGGGCGAGTAGGATAAGTTTAACGGCGCCGCTGGGGCGATCCGTACGGGGTTCCCGCTTCCCTGCCGCCGCCTGGGGTTGCCAGCCCGACTTCTGCAGAACCGCCACCCCCAGCCAGGCAAGGCTAAGCAGTAGAAGCAGGCTGTACAGGCACTTTACCGCCGGGGGGCTGGTAAAAAACCTGTCCCGATAGAAAAACCCAAAGAAGTCGGTATAAGACGCCCGTATGTAGGAGAGCAGGGCCGCGGCGTCCATCCCCGCCTCCCCCATGCCGGCTATGCCCTGGTAGTCAGACAAACCCGCGGAGAATATGTACAAAGCCCCACGGAGAATGAGGAAGTACAGAGCGAGCCCCGCCGCGCCCATGGCCAGGAAGCGGGCTGCCAGGTAGAGTATCTGCTTAGGGGTTCTGCTTTCCTCAAGGCACTCCCGGGCAAGGACGAGCAGGCATAACACCGCCGTCACCCCCAGATAAGCCTGGTAGTTCCCCAGCCCCATGGCGATCAAGGCCGCGCCGGGCAGCAGCTCCCAAGCCTTGCGCTTCGCCAGCCAGACCGCCCATACGTTGAATAATAAGGTCAGCATGTACAAGTCCATATAGTACATGTAGGAAAAATAGGACGCCATGGTAGGGAAGGCGGTCAGTATCGCCGCCGCCGCCAGCACAGTGGACTTCCGGCGTAAACCCAGGAGGCTGCAGATAAGGGCGCATGACACAGCCAGGAGGGCCAGGCATACCAGCCCCGTCGCCCAGGGTATGCTGTAGTACGAGGTCAGCCCTTTGGAAAGGACGTCCAGCCAACGCCCGCTGGTGATCATGCTATTGTAGTGGTATAGCTCGGACAAGTCGTCCCCGTTAGGGAGCTTATTGACGAGAAAAAACATATGGGTCGCCAGCCCGATGACAAAGGTCCCAGCCATAGCCAGGCGGCTGTAGCCGGGTATGCTTTGCCGTATCAGGCTTAAAGCCGCTTCCGGCTCAAGCCATTTGCCGTTTGGTATCGTTGATTTCATCATCGTGTTTGGCTTCTTTCCGCAAAGGGTTGTGGACATAAGGGCAGCGCCCTGATATAATGGATATCGGTTGACGGAGATCGTGGCGCAGAGGTCGCGCTCAGGTTAGTGGCGCCTGACTACGCAGGTTCGAATCCTGCCGTCTCCGCAAATGGACAAAAATCGGGCCCTTTCGAGGGTCCGATTTTTACTCGACAGGATAATCCTTGCGTCGTCATAGTTCTGAAGCGGCCGCTTCGTCCAGCAGGACGGTAGTATTGGGATGCAGATTCAGGAAGCTGGCGGGGACCTCGGTGGTGACCACCCCGGAGAAGATCTTCTTCGCGATGGCGGCTTTGTGCGCCCCGGTGATCAGCAGTATGATAGAGCGCGCCCGCATGATGGTACCCATGCCCATGGTAAGGGCTTTCGTCGGGACTTCGTCGATACTGCTGAAGAATCGGGAGTTCGCCTCGATGGTGCTTGCGGTGAGCTCCGTGGGATGGGTGTCCATGCGCAGCTCCCGCTCCGGCTCGTTGAACCCGATGTGCCCGTTCAGCCCTATCCCCAGCACTTGGATATCTACGCCGCCGGCTTCCGCTATCATTTGCTCATAGGCAATGCACTCCTCCGCCGGGTCGCTGCATTCTCCGTTTGGTATATGTATATTTTCCATCTTGACATTGATATGGGAGAAGAGCTTGTCCCGCATGAAGCAGTCGTAGCTCTGGTCGTTGCTCTTCCTGATGGGGTAGTATTCGTCCAGATTGAAAGTGCGAACGCCGGAAAAATCCAAATCGCCGTTTTCGTACATCTCCCTGAGCTTGCCATACAGCCCTTCGGGGGTGGAGCCCGTAGCCAGGCCGATGACGCTCTCCCGGTTCCTGAATATCTGCTCCGCGATCATCGCCGCGGCTATCTCGGATACTTCCCCGGCGTCCCTACAAATGATCCTCTTCATCTCGTCACCCTTTCCATGTTTTATCCACGCCGGCCCCGGGGGCGGCGCGGCGGAAAATCACATTGCCATGGCGGCTTCCTGCCCCGCCCTGAAAGCCTTCATGTTGACCTCGACCAAGCCGGGCTTAAGGCTCTCCCTGAGGGACTCGTGCCATACCTCGTCAGGAAAGGGCAGCGCCGCCGCCAGTACGCCCAGAAGGACTACGTTTGCGGTCCTGGCGTCGCCCAGGGCAAGCCCTGTGCCCGAAGCGTCCACAGCTATCTCTTTCGCCTCCAGGTTCGCTATCTCCTCCACCGGCGCTACTGGGTACTGGGCGGCGCCCATGATGACCGGCATAGGCAGCATTTGCTGCTTATTCATGATGATGAGCCCCGTTTTCTTCAGGTAGGGCAGATACCGCAGGCCTTCCAGCTCCTCAAAGGCCATGATCACGTCGGCGGAGCCCTTCGTTACCAAAGGGGAATGGACTTTATCGCCAAAGCGCACATGGGTCACCACGCTGCCCCCCCTTTGGGACATCCCGTGGATCTCCGACTGCTTCACATCCATGCCGGCTTTCATCGCCGCCAAGCCAAGTATCTTACTGGCCAGCACGGTGCCCTGGCCGCCCACCCCGGCTATCATCACATTGGTATTGTCACTCATGGGAGCCACCCGCCTTCCGTATCGCGTGTTTGGGGCACACTTGCGTACACAAGCCGCAGCCCACGCACATCAGCGCGTCCACCTTCGCCTTCCCATCCGACACGGATAAGGCGGGGCACCCCAGCTTCAGGCAGGCCTTGCAGCCTACGCAGTCCCCCTCCTCCACCCGGCAAGCCGGATCTCTGAGCTTGCTGTACAGGGCGCAAGCCCGGCGGGCGACGATAAGGGAAACCTCGGGGGCCGCCAGCTCCTCTTCCAGCGCTTCCCTGCAAGCCTTCAAATCGAAGGGGTCTACCGTGCGGACCCTGCGAATCCCCAGGCTGGCCCCCAGCATCTCTATGTCGATGAGGGGCGCGGGTTCGCCTTTGATATCCTTCCCCGTGCCCGGGTTGTCCTGGTGCCCCGTCATGGCAGTGGTACTGTTGTCCAGCACGATGACCGTGGAGCGGCCCTTATTGTATACAATGTCCATCAGTCCGGTTATGCCGGAATGAAAAAACGTGGAATCCCCGATGACCGCGACGCATCCCTCCGCGAAACCATCCCCCCGGGCAAGCTCCATGCCAAAAGCGCCGCCCACGGAAGCGCCCATGCATATGGTGGTGTCGATGCTCTCGAAAGGCGCCGCCGACCCCAGGGCATAGCAGCCGATATCCCCGGATACGCATAGCTCCATGGCATTAAGCGTATAAAACATCCCTCTATGGGAGCAGCCCGGGCACAGGATGGGCGGGCGCACCGGGAGCTTCTGTTCGGAAACGTACGCGGGCTCCGGCGTCACCCATACCGGCAGCCCCGCGCCGGCAAGCGCCCTCCGGAGGGTCTCCTCGCTGAGCTCCCCCTGCCTGGGGATGATATCCTTGCCCCGGCAAGACACGCCCATTGCTCTGATCTGTGTTTCCAGCACGGGCTCAAGCTCTTCCACGACGATCACCTGCTTCACCCCGGCGGCGAAATCCAAAATCATGTTCTCATTCAGCGGCCAGAGCAGGCCAAGCTTCAGGTATGAGGCGTCCGGCATGATTTCTTTCAGATACTGGTAGCTTATCCCCGCTGTGATGAACCCGATATCGCCGAAGTCGCCGGAACCCGCCTCGACGCGGTTGAGCTCAGTCTGCCCGGCGTACTCAGTGAGGGCCAGCCGCCTTTCTTCCACCGCTTTGTGCCGCCCTACGGCGTTGGCGGGGGTCATCACATATTTCCCGGGGTCCTTCTTATAGTCCTTCACTGTGATTTCCGCCGGCTCGTTTATAGCCACGAAACTCTTGGAATGGTTGACCCTTGTGGTCGTCCTTAGTATCACCGGCGTGTCGAATACCTCGCTGATCTCATAAGCCTTCAGCGTGAAGTCCTTCGCTTCCCCGCTGTCCGCCGGCTCCAGGACGGGCAGCTTGGCGATAAGCCCGTAGTACCGGTTGTCCTGCTCATTTTGCGAGCTGTGCATAGCCGGGTCGTCGGCGGATACCAGCACCATGCCGCCGTTCACGCCTGTGTAGCTGAAGGTCATGAGCGGGTCCGCGGCTACGTTGAGGCCTACATGCTTCATAGCGGCGAAGGCCTTTGCCCCCGCGATGGAAGCCCCCGCGGCGACCTCCAGGGCTACCTTTTCATTGGGCGCCCACTGAGAGAGTATGCGGTCGTAGCGTGCCACATTCTCCAGTATCTCCGTGCTCGGCGTGCCCGGATAAGCCGCCGCCACCTTGACCCCCGCTTCGTAGACCCCCCGGGCTATGGCTTCGTTGCCGGACAGCAATTCATATTTCGTCATTCCTGTGCTTACCCCCTGTGTTTGATCAAGGTTTACACCCTGCCATATACAATGGGGTATGCGCCCATCGCATACCCCAATAAGTCAGTACTCCGCGACATCCCGCGTTACGCCCCGCGCTCCGATGACTGAGGGTCAGTCCCAAAGCTCGATCATATTGCCGTCGGGATCCTGGAAGAATATCCAATGGGCGTCCCCGCCCGGGCCGCGCTTCTTGGGTTCGAAGAAGAATTCTATCCCGTCGGCCGTCATCTGCTCGTATAGCTTCGGGATGCTCGGCACTTTGAATGCGATGTGGTGGTACCCCGTCTTCTGCCACTCATAGAGAGGGGATTTCTCCACGTTGGAAAACTGGAAGAGCTCCAGGGTCACGCCGTACTCCGACTGCAGCATGCACATGTCGGAATAGATACCCTTCGGCTGGCGGTACAGCTTGGGCGCGTCGGCGATGAAATTCTCATCAAAGGTGATGCGCCGCTGGGCCTTGAATTCGAAGTACTTCTCGTAGAAAGCGACCGCCTTGTCAATGTCGGAGACTGTGATGCCGATATGCATGAATTCGATGTTGGACATTGGTTTCTCCTCCTCAATCTGTTTTTCTTTACTCTATCCATGATTTTATATGCTCAAGGGGCAAATGTAAAGATACGAATTTGGATTTTAGCAGTTCCCTTCATAAACGTAGCACAGATGGCGCCGCGCGATATTTGCCATTTCGTAAATCGTCTTCACAGGCGTCGGTTCGCGGTCTTGCATTTTCCATCTGGGAAAGAACCGGCTCACATGATATGGTATATCCGGGCTCAACCCGGCCAGCCATGCCGCAAGCTCCCCGATTTCCCCTTCATCGTCGTTTTCCCCGGGTACGATAAGGGTGGTCACCTCCACATGGCATGCGGCCGAAGCCAGGGTTATGGTTTCCTTGACCGTCTCCAAGCCTCCGCCCAGCTTCGCGTAGTACTCCTCCCGGAAGCCCTTCAAGTCGATATTCATCCCGTGTATATACGGCAGGAGCTCCAGCAGAGGCTCGCGGCAGACGTAGCCGTTGGTCACCAGCACGTTTTGCAGCCCGGCTTCCGCCGCAAGAATGGCGCTATGCTTGACAAATTCGTAGCCCACCAGGGGCTCGTTGTAGGTGTAGGCCAGCCCGATATTGCCCCGGGCCCGGGCCGATAGCGCGGCTTCCACCAGCTCCTCCGGCGCCATCTTCCGCCCGGACTGTACAGAATCCGCGCCGGCCATGGAGATATGGCTATTTTGGCAAAAAGGGCAATCCATGTTGCAGCCGAAGCTGCCTGCCGAAAGGATACGGCTCCCTGGATGGAAATGATACAAGGGCTTCTTCTCAATGGGATCAAGGGCCAAGGCGGTGACAAAGCCGTAACTGTCGCTCACCACCGAACCGCCGACATTGCTCCTCGCCCTGCACCGGCCCGTCTGCCCGGGGGCAAGCCTGCAGCGGTGGGGGCAGAAGCCGCACTCAGCCGCGCTCATAGCGCCTCATGACGCACGACCTCGAAGCGTTCCAGCTCATAGGGCTCGCCTTTCCTGATACCGGCTTTCTGCCGGGCTATATCCACCTGCTGCTCGGCGGTGTCTACGCCTTCCAGGTCGGGCAGCAGCAGCCCCCTTTTGTGCCCATTGCCGACGATGACGCCATAGCGGTGGACGTCCAGCTTGTCGATGGAGTCCACAGGCTCCGCTGCCCCCAATATATCTACGCTCACCGTGATACGCGAGAGCTCCCTCTCTTCCACCGGGCCAAAGCGCGGGTCTTCAGCAGCGGCGCTGACGGCATTACGCAGTATCTCTTCCAGTAAGGTAGGCTTCGTGGGGCTGATGGTACCGATGCAGCCCCGGAGCTGGCCGGCTATCTTCAGGGAGACGAAGGCGCCTGCCCTGCCCTTTAGCAGGTGCTCCGTCAGATCCTTGCGGATATCCTGCGGAAGCTCCTCCGGTTTTTTGACTATCCGATGATGCCTGACATATTCTTCCACGGAGTATCTGGCAGCCCTGATATAGACGTCTTCCCCCGCCTTCGCCGCGGTTATCGTTTCGGATTCCTTATCCAGATATATCCTGGCGAACTCCCGCTCCCCGTCGGAGGCGCCCCCTTCGAAAGCGCATATCCCGTACCCCACGCCGAAGGGCCCTTCATAAGACAACTGCGAAGCTTTCACCCGGCGCCCGTCAAAGGTCCCGGCCATGACCACGAAGGAGCGCCAGCCGCATTCGGCCGCGCTTTCGCACAGGTTGGCGTCCATGTTCATCAAGGCGAGGAAATCCCCCGCCGCCAGGTTCGCCATCACCTGCCGGTCAAACTCCGGCCCTTCCGGGGCGAAGCCATAGGGCCCGTCGCTTTTCAGCTTGTGGGACAGATCCCCGCTGGCTACGACTACCGTGCGCCTGCCCATGTCCTCCGCCACTTTGGCGATGCACTGGCCCAGGCGGTAATGCTCCAGAGCCGGGTAACCGGACAAGCCGATGCGCACCAGCCGAAAACCGTCATAGGCTTCCTGAAAGAACCGCAGGGGGATCACGCTGCCGTGGTCGAGGTTCTTGTCCTTCTGGCCCAGGAAGCCCGCGAGGAGCTTCCTCTTGCCGGCCTCCTTCTCAAGAGCCCAGGCAAACTCCCGGTCATAGACGGCGTGGGTGCGGGGCCCCTCCGCGCCATAGGCGGACATATCCCCCCAGGCTTCCGCCCCCGGCGAGATGTGGAAGTAATCCTCGTACATGACCGAATGGGGTGAAATCAGCACTACCGTATCCGGCTTATCCCTGCCGAACAACTCCGCGGCCCGGCGAAAGCCGTCTACGGTAGCCTGGACGCCTTTCTCCTGCCCCCGGCCCACTTCCGGCAAAATCAAGGGGGGATGAGGCACGACAAAAGCGGCAATGATAGACATAGGCGCCCTCCTTTAGCGATCTGGACTGCGGAAAAAGAACCGCGAATTGATAAGGTTTCAGGCTTTACGCCGTGTGGGTCAGAGCCTCTGCCGGTCCAACCTGTCCAAGCCGTATTGGCTGATAATGGTCATCAGCTTATCCGGATAGGCGCTATCCGTGGCATATCCGCAGCGCTTCAACGCGAAAGCGCCGCCGGTGCTGTGAAACATGACGTCGCGGTAGGGTTGGTACCGTTCCATCCGCAGCAGCAAGTCATTGTGGTCGTCCCAGCTTTCCTGGACGTTATGGTAAGCCCGGAAATGGGCGTCCGTACGGTATAGCGTGCCATAGTACTCCTCCTGGGTGCCGGAAAGTACGCTTCCCGCCGGGCCCGTCCCTTTGATACCAAATAGATTGTTGGAAAATAACCCGGTGTACCTGTCTACGGGCAGGCTCTGCCCCCAGCCCGTCTCCAGGATGGCCTGGGCTACCTGCAAAGCGGCGGACATGCCGTTTAGCCTCTGCGTCGCAAGGGCCATGGGTATCACGAAATCCATAAATTTGTCTTTTTCGATCACAGGCCGCGCTGTGTGGAATTGCCCCAGATATACCTTCACCGGTACCACTTCCGAAGTGATTTCCCTGCCGTCCGCCAGCGTCCCTACGGCGTACAGGTTCCTCTCCCCTTCGTTCACCTTCTCCGGCTTCCATGCTATATCCTCCGCCGTATCCCCCGAGGCGCCCAAGGTCCTCTGGGAGCCGTTGAAAGGATTGCTGACGATGTACTCTACGCTCTGTAGCGGCACGTTCGCCGTGGAGTGGAACTTCACTTCGCCGGTTATCACCTGCCCCGGGCCTACGCCGCTCAGGAGCAGGCTTGGAGACGCTGAGACGGAAGCCGCCCTGGCATTGCTGGCGTATACCTTGCCTCCCGGAGCGGTTACCATTACGTAAATCTCCCAATCCCCCGCCATCTCCGGGCCGGGGAACCAGACATAGTCCCCCCAGGGCTTCTCCTCCAGGAGCACGGTTTGCCCATTGGCAATGTTTCTCGCCCAGTACTGGGTCGTCACGGCGTCAAAATTGCGGGTGATGGACAAGGTCACCGGCACCTTGCCGACGTTCTCCCCGGTGAAGCTACGCAGGCTGACCCTGGGCGTGTCGTCCTCGGCGGGAACCTCTGCCCTGATGGTAACCGGGGCGCCGGGGTACGCGTTGCCCGCCGCGTCGTAAGCGATGGCGCGCACGGCTATATCACCCCTCTGCCCCGCCGGCGGGCTATGGGTGTATATCTCCCCGGGGCCGGCTTGGGTGGAGCGTGTACTCGCCCCGCTTTCCAGCACGGTAAACTCATACTCCACCCCTCTGGCAAGGAAATTGACCTCCGCGCTCATTTCCGTATCCCCCGTCATGACCTGCCCCTGGGTCAGGCCCCGGAGGGAGACCCTCGGCACGATCTGCAGGTCAACGTCCACCGCTGCCCCGGCAAGAAAGCCGCCTTGGGCATCGTATACCGCCGCGGCCAGTATCCCCGGCCCCTTGAGGGCCAGATCAGGCGTCAGCGTCGCCGCGCCCTGGATATCCGTAGTGCGCGATATGATTTTCCCCTCTCCCGTCGACAGGTCGAGGTACAAGTATCGCACCTGTGCCGCCCCCGGGGGGACGCCGCCGCCATAGCGCAGCGAAAGGGGCAAGCTGTCGGCTACTACCTGGCCTGGCCGGACGCCTTCGATGCTTATGTCGAAGAACCGGCTCCTCTGCCCGCCGCCCCCCGTGTCGATGAGGACGCGCCTGTTTTGATCGTCCCACTCCACCCCAAGCCCAAGGGCGCCGGCCACAAGCCTCAGCGGCACATAGGTCCGGTCGCCGATGATGGCGGGGGGCACGTCGCAGACGTCATAGCTTACCCCCGACGGCTCCTGATAGCAGACAAGCCTGTTGTCTATCCACAGCTTCACCGACAACCCCGGCTCCCTGGTCACGGTCACCGTACGCGCCTGAGGCTCCCACTGTACCTGGGCGCCCAGGGCTTCCATCAGCACCCGGATGGGGACCAGCGTCCTGCCCTGGGTGAGCAGGGCTTGTTCGCTGGATTGCAGAGGCTGCCCGTTTATATACAAGCCGACCTGAGCCGTATCCGTTGCGTCCGCCCGCGCGACCCCAGCCGGCCACGCCGCCGGTACGCCCGGCGCCGCCAACACCTGGCATACGCTGAGTAAAACCGCTAACGCGGCAGCTATCGTTCTCTTCACCATGAAAGTCGCCCTCCATTATGTCTAAGATGAGCTACGCCCACTTGTTAATCCTTCAGCGCTTCTTCGATGACGGCCCTTGCCGCGTCGGCGTCCGCCGCTACGCAGAAGACCACATACGCGCCTTTATCCAGTAATATCGCCCTCTTCAGATAGTTTACCTCTTCCGGCGCATAAGAGGCGTATACTTCCTTCTGGTAGTCAAGGCGCGCCTCAAGGGCTTTCATCAGCTTACCCGCGGCTTCGGCGTCCACCCCCTGGAAGAGAATGATTTCCTCCGCGGTCGCCCCGCTGCTGAAATAATTCTTCTGGGCGGCTACATCGCCGCCGTCCACGCCAAGGAGCGCGTATACGACGGAAGGCTCAAGCTCCTCCAGCTGATCCCGGAACTCCAGCTCCCGGTAAAGCCTGTCGCCGAAAGCGCCTACGTCCATCGTGAACGCGGTATCCTGCCGGCCGCCTCCGTCTACCGCCGCGACGGGGCTTCCCGCGCCGCAACCTCCGCACAGCAGCAAGCACAACATGAGGATAGATATCCGTCTCATATTTGCCTCTCCGTATTGTTTTTATTTTCGATCAACGCCATGCCGTTCACAGCTTGACCTTGGCATAATCCCTTACTGTGTGCCGCTTCAGGAATTCCAGCCACAGGCCGCTGTACTCCTTATTCAAGTGAACGCCGTCCAGCCCCGCGCCGTCGGGCAGGCAGCCATTGTCGTCGGCTAAACCGCCGTGCACGTCCAGATAGTGCAGGCCCTTTTCCCCGGCCATCCGCCTGATTGCTTCATTGAACTCAAGTATCCGCTCATTGGTGAAGATATCGTCCTGCCTGGATTTCTTTTGGGTCACCGGCAGGATGGACTGCACATAGAAGACGGCGTCCGGCTGGAGCTCCCGTATCTCGTCGATGACCTTGCCGTATATCCCCACAAAGAGGCTTACGCTTTTCCAACCCAGCTCGTTGAGCCCCATCTTGATGTAGATTTTCCCGAAGCTTTTCTTTTTCAGCGCTTCCGGTATCGTGATCTTTTCCCCTCCGGTCTGCATAACGATGGGATTCGTCAGCAGATTGGTCACGTTGATCCCTTTTTCCGTATAGAAGGTGGCTTCCGTCAGGCCCGAGTAAAGCATGAGCCCCATCACCCGGGAATCCCCGATAAATAAGGCGTCCCGGAAGTAGCTCTGATTCACCGGCGGCGTCGCGGGCACGGGGTACACAAGGACTTCCTGGGGCGCCGCTTCCGCTGCCTCTACGGTCTCTGCTTCTTCTCCGGCGTCTGCTTCCTCTCCGGCAGCCGCTTCCGCCTCCGCCTCCGCCTCTTCGCTCCCCTCCCTGACGCCCATGTCCGGCTGCTCCACACCTGCCGCCTGCCCGGTGAGCGAACCGGCTAAGCCGCCTTCCGCCGGCTCCTTCGGCGGCTCTGCGGCAAGCCAAGCTTGCTGCCCTGCTTCGGGCACGTCCTGCGCTCCCCCCTGATTGGCGTTTTGCTGCCCGGCATATAGCCCGGTTTCCGGCATGCCCGCTTCCCGGCTGCCGCCCGCGGTAGTCGGCTCGGCCCCCCCGGCGGACCCCCTCGGGCTTACCCATACGGCGAGGCCCGCGGCGAGGGTCAGAAAAACAGCGCAGCAGGCGATGAACCTGAGCGGTTTCGCTAATCGAATCCTCCGTCGCCTTTTTTGCCTCATACTCACGCCTCTTCCGGGAAATCTCACCGTCTCATTATAACTGCTTATCCCGCCGAAAGCAAAGGGGCGGGTCAGGAGCCCATGAACTCTAACCGTAACCTTAGTTACAGTTCATGGGGGCAGGGGCTCAAAGCGTGGCTATTTGCTGCGATGGTTCACAGCTTCGGTCAGATATAGCAATCGTTCGATGCAAACCCTAGCGACTCCAACGCGACGTCGTGTCGCGTTCCGTCTGGCGCGACGTCCATGTCGCACCCACGGATTTGCCAGGTTTGCGATTGCTTATCTGGCAGACGAAGCGGTTCAATCCATCGCTTACAAATAGCCACGCTTTGAGCCCCTGCCCCCATGAACCGCAGCTAACCTTAGAAGGCGTCCTTTATCCATTGGATTTGCGCGGCGGACCGGTTCTCGCCATAGAGAAGGCTTAGTACGTCGAACCGGCAGGGGCTGTCCCCCCTGCCTCTTTCCTGCAGATACCATGCCGCCACCCGCCGCAGCTTTTGCCGCTTGCGGTAGTCCACGGATTCCGCCGGGAGTCCCCGGTCAACCCTGCTCCGGCTGCGGACCTCCACGAACACAAGGACGCCGCCCATCTGCCCGATGATATCGACTTCCCCTATCCGGCAGCGGTAGTTCCTTTCCAGTATACGCATGCCCCCGGCGGCGAGCCAAGCCGCTGCGGCGTCCTCCGCCTGCCTGCCCATGATCTTGCGCCCGTCCGCTTTGGCAGTCGCCGCCTTATCGGCAAAGCCCAGGAAAGATCTGCGGTGGATGGGGCAGGGGCCAAGCTCGATGACCGCTTTCCTGTGAGCGGCGGTGGGATAGCCTTTATGCTGCTTGAAGCCGTAAGCCGGGTATAGTCTATCCCATTCCTCCATCTGCCTGTCCCGGCAGGTCTTGGCAAGGATGGATGCGGCGCTGATGCAAGCCGCCTTCGCGTCGCCTTTGATGATAGCTTCCTGGGGTATGCCCGCGGGCAGGTTTATGGCGTCCAGAAGCAGATAGTCGGGCTTGACGGCCAGGGCGTCCAGGGCTCTGGACATAGCCAGCTTCGTGGCGCCGACGATATTCAGCTCGTCTATCTCCTCATGCCCGGCTTCGCCTATGCCCCAGGCTATGGCCTTTTCCTTAATCTCCGCTTCCAGTCGGCTGCGCTTACCCGGGCTTACCTTCTTGGAATCATTGAGGCCCTGCAGAAATGTGTCCGGCGGAAGTATCACCGCCGCCGCCACCACCGGGCCCGCCAGAGGCCCCCTCCCGGCTTCATCGAGGCCGGCTATGGCTTTATACCCCCTGACCCGCAGGGCGTCTTCTATCTCATTGAGGGTGGTCAGCCTTGCCCTCTCATCCTGCTTCAGCGGTCTCAGCCCCTTCCGCCGGAGGCTCGTCCAGGGTGACCCGGCCAAGCCTCCCTCCCCTTAGCTCGTCCAGGAGCATCACGGCGGTTTTGTCTCTCTCCACTACGCCGCCTTTACGCAGGAAGCCCCTCCGCCTGCCTACCGCTTCCAGTATCGCCAGGGAGAGCAGATCCTCTCCGCCGCCGGGGAAGCCCTCTTCGCCCGCCGGGGAAGCTGCCATATCCGCGGCAGCAGCCACGTTTGCCACAGCCGACGCATAGCCGTCCATAGCCTCCGTATAACCGGTCATGCCGGACATGTCCCGCTCCTCCTGCCAGGCGCCAAGTATCTCGGCTACCTCGCCCTCTGAGCCCGACTCCGGCACGCCGTAGCGCCCGCTCAGCCTGCCGGGCCTGCGCTCCCGAAGCCAGCGGATAAGCCACAGCGCCAGCTCCTGGGGATGGTAGGCGTTCTCGCCGATGGCGCCGGTCACCGCCAGCTTTCTCGCTCCCTCCCTATCCTCCAGGTTCGGCCACAGTATCCCCGGCATATCCAAAAGCTCCAAGTCCTGCTCAAGGCGTATCCATTGCTTGCCCCTGGTCACGCCGGGCCTGTCGCCTGTCTCTGCCCTGGCTTTGCCTGCCACCAGGTTGATCAGCGTGGATTTGCCCGAGTTGGGTATCCCGGTCACCATAGCCCGGATCACTCGGCTGGATATGCCTCTGGCCTGCCGCCGGGCGATGAGCCCTGCCGTTTGCTCCCGCATCCCCCCGATCACCGCCTTCATCTCCCCTTTGGCGTTTGGGCCTTTCAAGTCGCAAGCCAGGGCGACCATTCCCTGCTTACGGAAGTAAGCCGCCCATGTTTTGCTCTGGGCTTCCTCCGCCAGGTCGGCCTTAGCCAGCACCAGCACCCGGGGCTTCTCCCCCACCAGATCATTGATCAATGGGTTCCTACTGCTCATAGGCAAGCGGGCGTCCAGAATCTCCAGCACCACGTCTACAAGCTTAAGGTTTTCCGCCATGAGCTTCCTGGTTTTCGCCATATGCCCTGGGAACCATTGGATGGCTTGATTCGGCATCCCCCATCGCCTCGCTTCCATTATATGACATATTATAGCATATCTCCCCAAAAAACAACAGAAAAAGCTGTCCTTATGAACAGCTTCCTGTGCCCTTTTCGAAATGTACTCGCCTACCTGGTCTTTCTCTCCTTGATTCTGGCCGCCCTGCCGGAAAGCTTCCGCAGGTAGAACAACTTGGCGCGGCGCACTTTACCCCTGCGCACGACCTCGATCTTCTGTATCCTGGGCATATGCACCGGGAAGCATCGCTCCACGCCTACGCCATAAGAAACCCGGCGCACGGTAAAGGTTTCATTGATACCGCTGCCACGGCGCTTGATGACGACGCCTTCAAAGGCCTGTACCCTTTCCTTGGCGCCTTCAACGACCCTGACATATACCTTGACGGTATCGCCGGGCCGGAACACAGGTACGTCCTGGCGCATTTGCTCAACTTCAATGCTTCGCAATAAATCCATCGACATTGTGATTAGTCCTCCTCCCCCGCAGATGTTCTTGCCTTGCTCATCCGTCAAAGCAGCGGACCATCCGTATTGCCGTCGTTACAGCATAAATAACCTGTAACGCAGCGAACGTAAAACATGTTATCACAAGTGGCTAAATAATGCAAACAAGTTTTTTCGCCCGCCCGGTTTGCCTCATCATCGGGAAAACCGGGGTTCGTCCCCTTCTTCTTCGCCGTAGATCTCATCCAGGAGCTGCCTGTCCTCCGGCGTCAGCTTGGCGGTCTCCAGCAGCGCCCGGCGCCTCAGCCAGGTACGGCGCAGGGATTCTTTGCGGCGCCAGCGGCGTATCTCTTCGTGGTTGCCGGAAATCAACACATCCGGCGTGGTCATGCCCCGAAACTCCCTGGGCCGCGTGTAGTGGGGGTGCTCCAGGAGCCCTTCGGAAAAGGAATCGGATCGATGGGATTCCTCTTCCCCCAGCACCCCGGGGATGAGCCGGCTCACGCTGTCGATCACGACCATAGCCGGCAGCTCGCCTCCCGTCAGCACATAGTCTCCGATGGACAGCTCCACGTCTGCCAGACGCCTGATGCGCTCGTCGAAGCCTTCATAATGCCCGCAGATGATAGCCAGGTCCTGCTGGGCAGCTAACCCCGCCGCGATCTCCTGGGTGAAGGGGACGCCCTGGGGGCTCATCAGGATAACCTTGCCCTTGTAGTCTTCCTTCGGGCCGGCTATGGCTTCAAAAGCCGCGAATATGGGCTCCGGTTTAAGCAGCATGCCCGCGCCCCCCCCAAAGGGCTCGTCGTCCACATTTCTATGCTTCGATACGGCGTGATCACGAAAATTGACGATCTCCACGCCGAGCAGCCCCTGATCCTGCGCCCGCCTGAGGATACTGGCGTTCAGGGGGCCCGCGAACATCTCCGGAAATATGGTGAATACCGTAATATTCATTCGTATATCTCCAGCAACCCTGCGGGAAGCTCCACCTCCATGCGGCCCTGCTCCAGATCCACCGACTTGATGACTGTCTTCAATGCCGGAATCAGTATCTCCCGGCTCCCGTCGCTCACCGTGTAGACGTCGTTGCCCCCGGGCTGCAAGACCTCTGTCAGCCTGCCATAGCAGACGCCCTTCTCCCACACGGATAGCCCTTCCAGCTGGTAGATGTAGTACCTGCCTTCCGGCAGGGCGGGTAAGTCTTTCTCCCGTGTCTGGAGATAGATATTCTTCAGCTTTTCCGCGTCAGCCATGTTTCCGGCTTCTTCGAATGTCAGCAAAACCATGTCTTTCTGGTAGCGAAGGCGGGATATGGTCAGTACCCGGCCTCCCGCGCCGGTCTCGTCGAAAGCGGCCTGTATCTGCCTTATCCCCTCAAACCTTCGGATGGTGTCGCTGAATACCTTTACCTTCACCTCGCCCGATACGCCGTGGGTATTGACGACCTGGCCGATGGATATATACTTCATTCTTCTTCCCGGGGCATGATATCCACAGCGATTTTCTTCCGTTCGTCCTGACCGGCGGAGGCTTTGACCAGCGTCCGTATCGATTTGGCAATCCTGCCCTGCTTGCCGATCACCTTGCCCATATCTTCCGGCAATACTTTAAGTTCGATGATGATGGCGTCCTCGTCTTCGCGCTGGGTGACCAGCACTTCGTCGGGATGCTCGGCCAAGGCTTTAGCCAAGTATTCCACCAAATCCTTCATTTCGATCACTCCTCGGGCCCGGCGGCAGGCGCTTGCGCATCAGCCTCATCAGCCACAGGCTCTTCCACTGCTTCCGCAGCTGCTTCTTCCACTGCCGCTGCTTCCGCCTCGGCTTCTTCGGCTGCCGCTTCTTCGGCGGGTGCTTCCGCCGCGACCTCAGCCGCTTCCGCCGCTTCTTCCGCCACCGCAACGGCTTCTTCCGCAGCCGCCTCCGCAGGCGCTTCTACGGCAGCTTCTGCCGCTGTCTCAGCCGCCGCCGGCTCCGCCTTGGGCTTCTCTTTGCCTTTATACGGCTGCTTCTCCAGTATGCCAGCCTTGACCATCAGCGCCTTTACGGTATCGGAAGGCTGCGCTCCCGTCCCTATCCAGTATCTGGCTCTGTCTTCCTTGATGCTGATAACTACCGGGTGCTTCGTTGGGTCATAGTACCCGATCTCCTCGATGAAGCGCCCGTCTCTGGGGTAGCGGGAGTCCGCCACCACGATGCGGTAAAACGGGGCTTTCTTCGCGCCCATTCTTCTTAATCTGATTCTTGTCGCCACTCTGCTCTACTTCCTCCCTTTGTCTTTTCATTTTTTTTTATTAAAAAGGCAGCTTGATGCCCCTTTTACCCATGTTCTTGCCCATCTGGCCGAACTGCTTCATCATCTTCTGCATCTGCTCAAACTGCTTGATGAGCCGGTTGACGTCGGAGATGCCCGTGCCGCTGCCCGCCGCTATCCGCTTCCTGCGGCTGCCATTGATGATATGGGGCCGCCGCCGCTCTTCCGGGGTCATGGAGCGGATGATGGCTTCCACATGGGCCATATCCTTCTCGCTGACCTGCATGTCCTTCATGCCTTTGATCTTGCCCGCCCCGGGTATCATCCCCAGAAGCTGGTCCAGGGGGCCCATATTTCTCATCTGCTGCATCTGCTCCAGGAAGTCGTCGAAGGTCAGCTCCGCCTTCAGCATCCGCTGCTCCATCTCCTGGGCTTTCTGCATGTCCACATTCGCCTGGGCTTTGTCGATGAGGCTTAAGATATCCCCCATGCCCAGTATGCGGGAAGCCATCCGGTCGGGGTAGAACAACTCCAGGGCGTCCGCCTTCTCCCCCATGCCGACGAACTTGATGGGCTTACCGGTAACGGCTTTCACCGAAAGGGCGGCCCCGCCCCGGGTATCGCCGTCCAGCTTCGTCAGGATAACGCCGGTGATCTCCAGGCGCTCGTTGAAGGTCTCGGTGACCTTCACGGCGTCCTGGCCGGTCATACCGTCCACCACCAGCAGTATCTCATGGGGCTTGACCGCGGCGCTGAGGATCTCGAGCTCCTCCATCATCCCGTCGTCGATATGCAGCCGCCCGGCGGTGTCGATGATCAGCAAGTCCAATGCCTGCCGCTCCGCCTCGGTATACGCGCCCTTCGCTATATCCGCCGGGCTCGCCTTGTCGCCCAGGGTGAAGACCGGTATGTCCAGCTGCTCGCCCAGCACCTGGAGCTGCTTGATCGCCGCCGGCCGGTATATGTCGCAGGCGACCAGCATGGGGCGCCTCCCCTGCTTCTTGTACAGCCGTGCCAGCTTGGCGCTGGAAGTGGTCTTCCCCGAGCCCTGCAGGCCTACCATCAGGATGACTGTGGGGCCCCGCCCGGCGTTATTGATCTGGGACGGGTTGTCCCCCATCAGCGCCGTCATCTCTTCATTGACGATCTTTACGACCTGCTGGCCCGGCGTCAGGCTCTCCATGACCTCAGCCCCCGTCGCCCTTTCCTTCACTGTGGCGACAAAACTCCTGACTACCTTGAAGTTGACGTCAGCCTCAAGAAGCGCCAGGCGTACTTCCCGCATGGCTTCATCCACGTCCTGGGGGGAAAGCTTGCCTTTGCCCCGCAGCTTTTTAAATACATTCTGTAGCTTATCTGTCAGGCTCTCAAAGGCCATACGCTATACCTCTATCCTTTCGATGAGCGCCGCCAGCTTCGCCCGGGCTTCCTCCTCCAGGCAAGCGGCGTTGTCCGCCATCCAGCGCCCGAAAGCCGCGGCCAGCCCGGCGGAGCGCTTCTCCCGCTCCTCTCGCGCAGCCACAAGCCCCAGGGCCGTCTCGAAGCGCTCAAGCTTGGCGTCGGTGCGGCTGACCAGGTCAAAGACCGCGTGGCGGGATACGTCTGCCACTTCGCTGATCTCCCCCAGGGAGAGGTCCTGCTGATAGTACCATTCGTAGGCGTCCCGCTGCTTCTCTGTCAGCAATGGCCCGTAGAAGTCCAGCAGATACGCCCGGCGGGCTACGTCCTTCATCCGCGCCTCCACATCTGAATCATAGAGCCATTGTATCCGCCCCCGCAAGCTTTGTCAAGTAAAAATACTTAGCAGCTGTGATTGGAGCCCCAAACGCCAACCGCTCACAAACTGTATAGGAATTTCATATTAAAAAGTGTATTATTATGATATTATTTTATAAATATGGTATAATCCTTGTGAATGGGGGAATTGCATGAAATTGAAAACCCACGCAAAACAGTTCCTCGATACTGTTTTGTACCAAAGCGCCGCCCAAAACCAGGAGGCGCGGGAGAGCCGGGCCATCGGCGTTGTATCTCTGGTGCTTTCGGCGATCACCGCCATCATGAGCTTCCTGAATTATTTCCAGCGCCAGTACGAAATGATGGTCGCTACCGCTGTGCTGACTCTGGTCTTAGTTTGCATTTTTGTCTTCAGCCTTCTGGTGAAAATCAGAAGGATCGTGGACGTCATGCTGTGCGTGGCTTTATCTATGCTCTGCGTGTATTTCGCGCTGACAGGCGGAAACGACGGCTTCGCGATTCTCTGGGCCCTGCTGTTCCCGCCGTCTACGATGCTATTTATGGATTTCATCTATGTCGCTTCCATTGGCCTCTTTTTTGAGCTCTTTTTCTTCGTCCTCTTCTGGACGCCCCTCAACGCCTTCGTCAGCGCGTACTATACGCCCGTGTTCATGCTGCGTTTCCCCATGCTCTACACCGCTTTCTTTGCCCTGTCCATATTAGCGAAGTACTTGATGACCAAGCAGAAGATCGCCGAGGACAATTATATCCAGACCATCGAGAACCTGAGCATGATCGACCAGCTGACAAACATCGCAAACCGGCGCAGCTTTGAGGAACGGCTGCGTCTGGAGTGGAACCGGGCCATCCGGAACAAAGAGCCCATCAGCATTTTGTTTACCGATGTGGATAAGTTCAAAAGCTTCAACGATACTTACGGGCATTTGATAGGCGACCGGGTGCTGCAAATCATCGCGGCGGGCTTCACCAAGGCTCTCAAGCGCTCCCTGGACTTCGCCGCGCGCTGGGGCGGGGAGGAGTTCGCCATGCTGCTGCCCAACACGGAAGGCGAGCAAGCCTTTCAAATCGCGGAGAAAATCAGGCTGCAGATAGCGGAGACGCCGGTCCCCCTGGACGACGGGCAGATGACCAATGTCACCATCAGTATCGGCATCCATACGCTGACGCCTTCGCTGGACAGCTCCATGGATGATTTCATCAACCATGCGGACGAAGCCCTCTATACCGCGAAGCACGAAGGCAGAAACAGGGCGTGCCGGTATCCCGCATGACCGGCGCCGCCCCGCTAGTGTAGCGTCCACGAAATAACTGGGCTATAGTTGTGTTGGATTTTTTCGTCTGGCAAGGCGGAGGATGGAGGCATACCCGTGCGACAACCTTTATTTGTGACGCTTGCGTCACATCAGTAGTCCCCGTAGGGGGTATGGCGACTGACGACAACGCTGGCAGGCGGAAAAAGACAATGCAAGGATGGTCCAGTTATTTCGTGGACGCTGCACTAGCCTATGAAATCCCGGGTTAAGCTACGCCGCCTTTAGTTATGGGCTTAGCTCGCGCAAGCGCTTAGCGGCCTTAGCTGCTCCGACATTAACCCGCCTTGTTGTGGACGGGGTTATTCTTATAGAAATCTTTGTCGTCGGCTATCTTTTGGTACTCGTCGGCTATCCATTCGTTGCGCCGGTTGATCTCCTCGTCGTCCGCGGCGCCGATGACGATGCCACAGAAGGCGTAGCCGCCGCCCGGGGCATAAGCCTCGATGACCCGGCGGACCTCCGCCCTGATCTGGGCTTCCGTGGTCTCCGGATAGGATACGAGGCCGTTCTGCCGGAAGGCGCCCATCATGGCGATCTTCTTATCGTGGCGCCCCTTGATGTCCAGGACATGGTTGCTTTCCTCAGCAGGCTCCCAGCCGTTGATGCCCAGCTCCACAAAATCATCCACCAGGATGTCGTTGTTGCCGCAGTCGTGGAGCACCACAGGCAGGCCCGCGTCCTTGGCTACGTCTATGTAGCGCTTCCAGTAGGGCTTAAAGAGCTCCCGGAAGGCATCAAGGGATACGAAGGGCGCCCTGGCGTGGGCGATGTCGTCCCCCATGGTGATGAAATCCGGCTTATAGTGGACGATGATGCGCTTCAGGTTTTCCACATAGAAATCCGTGAGGTAATCCATGAGGGCCTTGACCTCTTCCGGCTCCTCCGCCACGGCGATGAGGGCGTCGGTGAAGCCCATGAAGTTGTACATGGCCTGGAAGAAACCCATGGTCGAGCCGCAGCTCCTTGGCAGCGCGGGGTCCCAGCCGTCTACCACAGGCTTCGCCATGGCTTCCCAGTCCACGCCGGAGAAATCCGGCGTCTTCACGTAATCGCGCCACTTCGTGATATCGTCGAAGAGCATGAAGCCCGGCTTCTGTATCGGGCCGGTGCCGGGGACATTGACGAACTCAACGCCAAATATGTCTGTGCCGGAGCCGTCGGCCTGCCGGTCGCCGCTGAAGATGGGCGGCCGCACGCCCCACAAGAGGCGGTACCGGGGTACGTACTCCGGCATCTGGCCGGTGAGCAGCAGCATCAGGTTTTCTTTCAAAGTAATCATTTTCGCACATCCTTTCCTCAATCAACGGCTGTCACGCCGCAAACTACGTCACGCTTCGCGGGCTGTCCCGGATAAAGCCAGCCGGGGTTGCCTACTCGTTTTCCGGCTCAAATAGCCGACGGCAGAAGCCCGCCGCGTCAAAGGGCTCCAGGTCGCCCACCTTCTCGCCCCAGCCGGTATACTTTACGGGCAGCCCGTACTCATGCTGTATCCCCAGGACTACGCCCCCCTTCGCGGTGCCGTCCAGCTTCGTGAGCACGACGCCGGTAACTCCGGCGGCTTCCTTGAATAACTTCGCCTGGGACAGGGCGTTTTGCCCGGTGGCGGCGTCGAGCACCAGGAGTACCTCGGCGGGCTGGCCCGGGTGCTCCCGCTCGATGATGCGACGGATTTTCTTCAGCTCTTCCATCAGGTTGGACTTGGTCTGGAGCCGCCCCGCCGTATCCACAAGGAGCACGTCGGCCTTCCTGGAATGGGAAGCCGCCATGGCGTCGTAGACCACGGAGCCCGGGTCCGCCCCCTCCTGGTGGCGTATAAGGTCTACCCCCGCCCTTTCGCACCACACGGCCAGTTGGTCGATAGCCGCTGCCCGGAAAGTATCCGCCGCAGCCACCAGCACCTTCATGCCGCGCCCCTTCAGTTGGTGGGCCAGCTTGCCGATGGTGGTCGTCTTCCCTACGCCGTTGACCCCAAGAAAGAGGATGACCGTAAGCTCGCCGGGGGCCAGCCGCAGCTCATGGTCCCCTTGCTCAAGCAAGGCGGTGATCTGCTCGCGAAAGAGCCCCTCGCAGCTCTCCAGGTCGTCCAGGCCCCGTTTCTTTACTTCCAGCCGCAGCCCTTCCGTCAGCTCCATCGCCGCGGCGGCGCTCACGTCCGCCATGATCAGCTGCTCTTCCAGCTCGTCGTAGAATTCGTCGCTTACTTTCGTCAGGCCTACCGCCAGCCCGATTTTCTTAAACAGGTTCCCAAATAGCCCCATTACTTATCCTCCAATCGCACGCTGAGGACCTTGGACACCCCGGAGAACTCCTGGGCGGATATGCCATAGATGACGTCCCCGGCTACCATCGTGCCCCGCCTGTGGGTGATGATGATGAACTGGCTGCCGCTTTCCCGGTACTCCCTTATCAATCCGGCGAAGCGATCCACATTAGCGTCGTCCAGGTTGGATTCTATCTCATCCAGTATGCTGAACGGGCTCGGCCGCACGCGAAGCATCGCCATCAGCAGGGATATGGCCGACAGGGCCTTTTCCCCGCCGGAGAGCAGCGACAGGTGCTGCAGCTTCTTTCCCGGGGGCTGGGCGATGATGTCCACGCCCGTCTCCAAGAGGTTATCCGGCTGGGTCAGCACCAGGCTGGCCCGCCCGCCGGCGAATAAGCGCTGAAAGATGATGTTGAACTGTTCGTTCACATCATCGAAGGTTTCCTTGAATTTCCCCGCCACCAGGGCGTCCATATCGCTGATGACCGATTCCAGATCCGCTTTCGCCTGGCGCAGGTCGTCGGTCTGGCCGCTCATGAAGGCCAGCCGCTCCACCAGCTCGTCGTACTCCCGCATGGCCGCCAGGTTCACCTCGGGCATGCTTTCCAGCTCTTCCCGCAGTTCCTTCACCCGCTGCTGCCCTTTGCGCTTCTCCTGCACAGGTTGTACGGTTTCCAGGGCGATATCCGTATCCAGGCCGAACTGCTCGGCAAGCCTGCCCTTCCATTCCTCCAGGTTCGCTTCCAGGCGCCCTTCCTGCACCTGCAGGTGCTGGCGGCGTTCCTGCTTCTTCTCTATCTCCTCGCCAGCGGCTTTCTGGCTCTCGTCCAGGTCGGCGGCTTGCGCCTGCAGCTCCTGCCTCTTGTCCTGAGCGGCTTTCTTCTCTTGCTCCAGGCTAAGGAGCTTCCCTACCATGACCTGTATCTCCCTGGCGCTCTGCTCCGCGGACTGCCGGTACTGGCGGCTGCGGCTCATGCTCAGGGCGCTGTTTTCCTTCTGGGAGGCGATGAGGCTCCGCACCTGCTCCATGCGGTTTTGGATGAAGCGCCCGCCTTCGTCGAAGGAGTTCATCTTCTCTTCGTCGCCGGCAAGCTGTATCCTCAGCTCCGTGAGCCTGCTCTGCCTGTGGGCCCGCCGGCTATCCAGCTCCTGTATCTCCTGCTTCAGCGCCTCCATCCCCCGGCGGTTTGCTTCGATATCCCCGGCTACGTGCTCCCGCTCGAGCCCCAGGCCTTGCAGCAGGGCAGCTACCCTGGCCTTCTCCAGCTCCTCTTCTTCCTGGCGGCGGTCCATCATCTCCCGTTCTTCCGCCAGCCGCCGCTCTTCCTGCCTGCTATGGTCGATATCATTCTCCAGAGCCGCCATAGCCAGGCTGCTCTGCCGCTGCCTCTCCCTGAGCTCCTCCAGCTCCTCCCGGGCCTTGTCCCAGAGTTCGCCGAGCTCTTTCTCTTCCTCTTCACCGGCCACCAGCTCCCGGGACGTCTGGCGGATGTCCCTGTCCAGCTCCTCAAGCTGCCGCCGACGACTGATGAACCGCTCGCCGCTGAAGCGCGCGCTGCCGCCGGTCATGGTTCCGCCTGTGCCGACGATCTGCCCGTCCAAGGTCACCATGCGGTATTGGAAGCCGCTTTCCCGCGCTCTGGCTACGGCGTTTGGCAGTTCGTCTACCAGCCAGATGCGGCCCAGGAGGAACTCCATGACCGGCAGGAGCCGGTCCTCGAAGTCCACCAGATCCGCCAGCCGCCCGATGACGCCCTTCCCCCTGGGCTTCGAGGAATCGCTTACCGGGCGGGCTTTGATGGTATCCAGGGGAAGGAATGTGACCCTGCCCTTGTCGAAGTTCTTCAGCCAGCGTATGGCGTCCTGGGCGCTGCGCTCCGTCTCGGTGATGACATTTTGCGCTTGCCCCCCCAGAGCTATCTCCACGGCCAGCTCGTATTCCTTATCCACCCGGAGGCTTTGGGCCACCGTACCGATGATGCCCGGTAGCCTCTCCTTGCTGCGGCGTTGAAGCACCTCACGCACGCCCTGGGCATAGCCCTGGCCTTCCTTCTCCATCTCCTCCAGCATCTTGTATCTCGACAAAGCCTGGCCCCGCTCTCCCGCCAGCGCCCGGTTATCCTGCTGCTTGAGCCTGAGCCGCTCACCGCTTACCTCCGCGGCTGCCACGCCTTCCTGTATCCGCTTCTCCGTCTGGGCGGTTTCCGCCAAACGAAGCGTCCTTCTGGCTTCCAGGGAGGTTATGGTCTCGGCTGCCTTGCGCCTGTCTTCATCCAGCTTCTGCTCGGTCTCCCTGAGCCTGTCCTTCTGCCTCGAAGCGGAAGTCAGCTGCTCCTGGTAGCTCACTTCCTGATTCTGCAAGCCGCTGTCCTTGCGGAGGAGCTCGAAGTGGTCCTCCTCGCCGGCTTCCAGAGCCGCCCGTTTAGCTAAGCCCGCCTCTTCCGCTTCCTTCTGCTGGGCTTCTTCCTCCTCCACCAGCAGTCTGGCGCGGTTGACCTGCTCCGCCAGGGACGCTTCCTGCTCTCTGCGGGACTGCCACTGCTCCGAAAGCTCCCGCCACTCCGCCTCCAGCTTCTCTGCGCCCTCGGCCAACTCCCTGGCCTGCTTCTCCATCTCCTGGCTGCGCTCCGTCTCAGCCCGGAGCTCGTTGTCCATTTTTTCCTTATCCAGGCTGTTTTTGTATATCTCCTCCTGGAGGCCGTTGACCTGCTCGCCCAGCCGGTCGAGGGCAAGGCGTATGCTTTCTTCCTGCCCCTGGGCGGTGAGAAATCCCGTCCGCCTGGCCAGTATCTCCTCCTGGAGCTCGGCCATCTCCCGCCGGAGGCTGACCAGCCTCTCGCCAGCCTGGCGTATCTCCCCCACCATCATGCCGATTTCCAAGCCGTCCAGCTCTTCCTTCAGCTGCCGGTAGACCCTGGCTTCCTCCGCCTGCCGGGCGAGGGGCTCCTCCTGGCTCCTCAGCTCAAGGAGCAGGTCCTCGATGCGAAGCAGATGCTGCCCCGTCTCTTCCAGCTTCTTCGCCGCGTCCCGCTTACGGTAGCGGTACTTGATGATTCCCGCGGCGTCCTCCAGGATCATGCGCTTCTCATCCGGCCTGGCCAGCAGTATCTCTTCCACCCGCCCCTGGCCTATCATGGAGAAGCCCTCCCGGCCGATGCCCGTATCCATGAACATTTCGTGGATATCCCTCAGCCTGCAGGGCACTTTATTGATCAGGTACTCGCTCTCGCCGGAGCGGTAAAGCCTTCGCGTGATGGTGATCTCCTGGAACTCCAGGGGGAAGCCGCCGGAGGTATTGTCTATGGTAAGGGAGACCTCGGCCATGCCCAGGGACTTGCGCTTCTCGCTCCCGGCAAATATCACATCCTCCATCTTGCCCCCCCGGAGGGTCTTCGCGCTCTGCTCGCCCAGCACCCAGCGTATGGCGTCGGCTATATTGGACTTGCCGCTGCCGTTTGGCCCGACCACCAGGGTGACGCCGGGCTGGAACTCGAAGGAAGTCTTATCCGCGAAGGATTTGAATCCGTATAAGTCAAGTCGTTTCAGAAACATCAGTTACCTCGTATGTTGAGCTTTGTCGATCGCCGCTTTCCAGATTCCGCAAAGCCAGCTTTGCCGCGGCCTTCTGCGCCTCCTGCTTGGAGTTGCCCCATCCCCTGCCTATCTCCTGCTGATCCAGGTAAGCGGCTGCCAGAAACATCTTGCGGTGGTCGGGCCCCCGCTCGTCCACGATCCGGTATGACAGCTTCTTTTCGTTGGTCTTCTGCGCCCAGGCCTGAAGCTGCCCCTTATAGTCCTCGTCCGTATCCCCGGATACGAGATGGCGGCTGCCCTCTATCGCCTGAAATACGAAGCCCTCCAAAGCCGGCAAGGTCGCGCCGCACAGGTACAGCGCCCCCAGCAGAGCCTCAAAGACGTCGGCGAGCAGGGAAGGCTGCCTGGCGCCTCCCGACGCGGCTATGCCCTTGCCCAGCTTGAGGTAATTCCCCAGCCCTAGGGAAGCGGCAGCCGCCGCCAAAGATTTCTCGCACACAAGGGCCGCCCTCTGCTTGGTCAAGTCGCCTTCCAGACGCGTGGGGAACTCGCGGTATAGCCTTTGCGCCGCGACGACGCCCAGGACGGCGTCCCCCAGGAATTCCAGCCTCTGGTTGCTTTCCAGGTAAGGGCTGGACCCGTCGTCCCTATAGTTCTCCATACACCAGGACGGGTGCAGGAAAGCCTGGCCGATGAGTTCATCCCGGAGCCTGACGCCCTCAAGCTGCTCCAGTTTCAGATTTGCTGCGATTTCAGCTATCCCGTTCATCTATACGCGGGCCTTTCGCTCATTGCCCTGAGGGAATGTGTAGAATCCCCCATAAAGTAATAAAACGCCCCCCGGCGCCGGTTTGTGTCGGGAGGCGGCATAATCTGTCATGGTCAGTTGATGCGCTCTTTGATATACTCCGTCACATCCCCCACCGTGCGTATCTTTTCGGCGTCTTCATCGGGAATCTCGATGTCGAATTCCTCTTCCAGGGCCATAATCAGCTCAACCACGTCCAGAGAATCCGCGTTTAAATCGTCGAAGCTCGTACTATCCGATAAGTCGGCGGACTCAACGCTGAGCTGGGCTGACAAAAGCGATTTTATCTTTTCGGACAAGTCCATACGGTCACCCCCTTCTATCCTTCAATAGAATATCAAGTTGCCCCGAATCGGTCAATACTTTTTTTCAACGTAATGCGGCCCCTCAGGCTAAAATTTGTGCTCGCCGAGCTTTGCCAGCAAGCCGGAGTCTATCCACTCCCCCGCTTTCAGCAGAGCTGTCCGCACTGCCTTGGCTTTCGAGCTGCCGTGGCATACGACGCTCAGCCCTCTTACGCCCAGAAGCGGCGCGCCGCCGACCTCTTCGTAGTCCAGCCTGCTCTTCACCTGCTTCAGCGCCGGCTTCAGCAGAGCCGCCCCCAGCTTGCTTCGGGCGTCCGACATGAAGGCTTCCCTCATCATAGTGAACAAAGCCTCCGCGGTGCCTTCCATGGTCTTCAGGGCGATATTGCCGGAGAAGCCGTCAGTGACCACCACATCCGCCTCGCCGCTGAAGAGATCCCGGCCCTCGACGCTGCCGCAGAAGTTCAGGCCCTCCTCTTCCATGAGCAGGGAGTACGTCTTTTGTACCAGTTCGTCGCCCTTCTCGGCTTCGACACCGTTGCTCAGGAGGTATACCTTAGGCTCCGGTATCCCCAGGGCCACAGAGCAGTATATCTTCCCAAGCCAACTGAACTGCCTCAGGTTTTCCGGCATGGAGTCTGTATTGGCGCCGATGTCCAGCATCACTTTCGGGCCCTTCAGCGTCGGTATGCAGCTGGCGATGGCCGGCCGGTTTACGCCTTCCATGCGCCCTATCTCAAATAGCGCGGCTACCATCTGCGCGCCGGTGCTTCCCGCGGACACCACGCCCTGGGCCTCGCCGTCCCGTACCAGCCTGCTGGCTACGGTGATGGAAGCGTTTTTCTTCTTCCGGTAGGCCATGGCGGGATGCTCGTCCATCCCGATGACCTCGTCGCAATGCACGATCTCTATCCTTTGCTCCGACTTGGCTTCGGGCCAGTACTGCAGCACCGCTTCCAAATCGCCTACAAGCATAAGCTCAAGGGCCCCCGATGAAGCCAAGGCTTCTTTCGCGCCCGCCAATACTTCCTCCGGCGCGTGGTCTCCGCCCATGACGTCTAAAGCGATTCTCATGTTCGGCGCCCTCCCAGCGGTTATTTTTCGTTTTTCAGCTCCACCGAGATTTTTTCATTATAATACCCGCATGACGGGCATACCCGGTGCGGCATCTTGTACTCGTGGCACTTCGGGCACTCTACATACCCCGGCGCTTTCATCTTCATAACGACGGCGCGGCTCCTCCGCACCCTGGCTTTTGAGTGGCGATGTTGTTGTACGCCCATATCATTTTCCTCCTAAACTTGTCTTTTTCGCTTCCGGCGGCGCCCGCTTCCTCCATCCGCTCGGTCATGTACCCCAGGCGTCGCTGTTTGCCTGTCTCCCTGGACAACCTCTGCAAATCATCACGCTATCGTGTGATTTGATACGACGTTGACCAAAGTCGCCAGTCAAACAGCGGCGCCTGCTTCACTTGTCAAGCAGCTCCCGCAGCGCTTCCAGCCTTGGGTCTACGTCGTCCTTCGGGCAGCCGCACTCGCCTTCGTTCAAATCCTTGCCGCATGATGGGCATAAGCCCTTGCAGTCGTCGCGGCACAAAGCCTGCATGGGGATCGACGTGACCAGCAGCTGGGTCGCCACGTCTTCCAGGTCGATGACGGCGTCCTCCCCGGGGTACTCCTCTTCGTCGAACTGCTCGTCGAACTCTAAGGAGACGTCCTGCTCCACGGGAGCCAGGCACCGGCTGCAATTAAAGCTCGCCTTCACCGTTAGCTTACCGTCAAGCAAGTATTCGTTGCCGCCGTAAGCCATCGCGCCCGCCGCGTGGACGGGGGTCAGCAGCCGACAATCCTCTATGCTTTCGGAGGGGGTGAAGTAAAAGTCGAAGCTTTCCGCCTCCCCCGGCTCCAGCTTGAGCGGGCCTAATTCCATCTTCATATCTGTACCTGTATCCGTAAACTGTGGCAGCCGCTAGTAAAACACCAGAAGTTATTATATCAGCCGCCCTAATCTTTGTCAAAAATATGTTTTGCTGTAAGATTAACAGATAACTCCGATGACCTTAGCAGCAATTCATCTTGTGCAGAAATAACAATATGCCTGACCTTCTCCGGCATTTCTTCGTCACCTCTACGCCATATAATATCGATTATGTTTATTTCTCAGTCACAAACCCGCACCAATTTTCGTCGTTCTGCGGCGGCTATGTTTGCTCACCCTTTATGTTAATCCATTTCATCATCTTTTGACTCAATGGATTGTATTTTTTCTTCCAATACAGCTTTTGGTGGAAGGTTTGTCCAGGAATATGTAATACAAGGAATAGCCGCTTTATCCGTTATAAAATGCGATTAGTGTTGATTTTATATGTTTTATCGGCTATAATACTAATTGATTAACAGTGTTATATAAAAGGTGATATTTATGGCTGAAATGTTTGGGGACGTCATTCAAAATCGCATGAAGCTATTTGATGAGCGTGTCGCTTTAGAATACAGCAGCGACGGACGGTTTATGGTTGTTATTGTAGGCGGTGGCGTTCTAGTGCTACGCGGATATATTTCTCGTTCAACCGATGATATTGACATACTCAAAGCAGATCATAGGATATATAGCTTAATGGAAATGTACGATATGAATGGGCACGTAAACGCTTATATCAACCACTTTCCGTTTAACTATGAAGACCGTATTGAATTATTCTGGGCTGGGCAAAAAGTTGATTTCTACATAGCGTCATTAGAAGATATTGTTATATCTAAACTATGTTCTTACCGAGGCGATGATTTGGAGGACGCCAATCTTGTGGCAAATTATGTCGATTGGGATTTGCTTGAGAAATTGGCGCTTGGCGACAACGAACTAAAAGCAAGCATTCTAAATGACAGAATATATAATGATTTTCTATATAACTACAATAACTACGTAAAGAGGTTTCGTTTATGCGAAGATTGACATTCGCTGGATATCTTAACGGATATGTGCGTGCGCTTTCATCAAGTAAAACCAATAGTTTATATAAGCTGGCTAATGAAGTTCCGCAAAATCATCGACTTCGCGAACCATTGCTTCTTTATGCGTTAAGCATTGGTAAAGGTGATGTTTTGCTAAAGGCGATAACAGATAGTAATTTGCGTTCCCAATACTCAAATGTGATGCGAGATTACGATTGGAGTAAAATGATATCCGCTTTGGAAATTAAAGATGCCAGATTAGACAATGGTTATCATAAGGCTTATCACAGTTATGTTAGCAGACGTAATATGCCGGAGACAAACGCTCAGACTAAAGTGTTGATGTGGAAGAAAATACGACGTTTACAGGAGGTAAAGGGTGTAAGCAATTATCGCCTCTATACGGATCTGCATCTTAACCCAAGCAATATAAATGCGTTTTTAAAACATGGCGGGTGTACAAAGGTTAGTTTGGACACAGCCAGAAAAATGATTGGATATTTAGAGAGTGTTTAGTAAGGCTGTCGCGGGAGTTCTTTTGTTCCAAGACGACGGTTTATCGCATCTTGCGCATAAAATATACGAGCCTCGTCGTTTTTAACAGGCAACAACTCCTGGAAATGCGACCAGCATAATTGTTGCGCCAGCGTCGCAATCCATTGTTTACCGCACCCCCATTATGTCTGGCTGCAATTGTATTGTCAACCATCCCTTATATGGTATACTTATCCCATGGGCGAGCAACACGTATTGAAAAAAAAATCCCTGGATCTTACGCAGGGCAACGCTTTAAAGCTGATCATCCAGTTCGCGCTGCCTATACTGCTCTCGCAGTTCCTGCAGAACCTGTACAACAGCGCCGACTCCATCATCGCCGGCAACTATGTGGGCGTCACTGCATTGGCAGCCGTATCCTCCAGCGCGGATATCTCACATCTGCTCATCGGCTTCTTCGCCGGGGTCTCTTCCGGCGCGGGGGTGGTATTTGCCCGCTACTTTGGCGCGAAGGACTACAAGAATCTCCATACCGCCATCCATACTACCCTGTGCTTCGCAATCATCCTGGGCCTCGTCCTGGCTGCCGCCGGCATCCTCCTCACGCCTTTGCTTCTGCGCGTGGTAGCCTGCCCGGAGGACGTCTGGGACGAGGCTGCCCTGTACCTGCGCATCTACTTTATCGGCGTCCTCTTCTCCGCGATGTATAATGTCGCTTCGGGGGTGCTGCGCGCCGTGGGCAACTCCAGAGACCCCTTCCGCTACCTCGCCATCACCTGCGGCGTCAATATCGTGCTGGACCTCATCGCCGTCGCCTGGCTGCGAATGGGCGTGGCGGGGCTAGCCCTGGCCACCATAGGGGCGCAGCTTCTGTCCGTCGCCCTCATCCTCAGGGATATGCTTCGCACGACGGACGTATACCGACTGAACCCCCGCGAGCTCCATATCGACAAGCCCACCTTGCTGACCGTGCTGGATCTGTCCCTGCCCGCCGGCGTCCAGTTTGCCATCATCTCCATCTCCAACCTCTTTGTACAACGCTATGTGAATCTGTTTGGCTCGGCGGCTATGGCGGGCATCGGCGCGGCGAAGAAGATCGACCGCTATGTGGGTATCATATCCAACTCCATCGGCTCGTCTTCCGCGACCTTCATCAGTCAGAACCTGGGCGCCAATCAAAACGACCGCGCCTTCCGGGGCCTGCGCGTCTGCCTCATGATCTGCGGCGGCGCCGTTTTGCTCATGGGGGTCCCCACCTACTTCTTCGCCCCGGTGGTCATCCGTGTGTTTACCACCAACCCCGAGGCTATGGCGTACGGCGTAGCTATGGTGCGGGTGATGATGCCCTTGTTCTACCTCCAGTCCCTGTCCCAGGTGTTCACCAACGCCGTGCGGGGCTTCGGGAAGGCCAGGGCGGTGATGGTTCTGTCGCTCCTGGGCATGGTCGGCTGCCGCCAGCTTTTCCTGAATATATCCATGCGGCTCAATTTCACCGTCTACAATGTCTTTTACGCATACCCCATAGGCTGGGGCTGCGGGTCTCTCTTCATCATACTGTATTTCCTGATCTGCGTCCGCCCGTATTATCGCGGGGACAGGGCGCCCCATGTACATGGAAGGTAGGTTACATATGACGAAACTGGTGGAGTTTGCCATGGTTCGGGAAGCAGCCGGGCGTATCCTGGGCAAGGTGGCGCGGACGCCCCTTTTACGCATGTCCCAGCTGGATAAGTTTTTCCGGGGCGCGGAGGTCTATGTCAAGCCCGAAAGCTTCCAGCCCATAGGCTCGTTTAAGCTCCGCGGCGCCACCAACAAGATACTGGATCTCACGGCAGGCGGCGGGAAGCTAAATGGCGTCATCACGGTCTCCTCGGGCAACCATGCCCAGGGCGTGGCTTACGCCGCGGCCAACGCGGGCCTGAAGGCTACCGTGGTCATGCCGGAGATCGCCTCCCCGCTGAAGGCGGACAAGACCCGGGCCCTGGGCGCCGAGGTCGTCATCTACGGGCAGAATAATAATGAGTCCGACGTAAAGGCTTTGGAGATCATGGAGCAGGAGGGCCTCAGCTTCGTCCACGCCTACAACGACCCCCTCATCATCGCCGGCCAGGGTACCGCCGGCATGGAGATCATGGAAGACGAGCCGGACATGGACGCGGTGGTATGCCCCGTGGGCGGCGGCGGGCTGATATCCGGCGTCGCCCTGGCGGTGAAGTCCATGAGCCCCCGCGCGCTTATGTACGGCGTGGAGCCTGCCACCGTCCCCCGCTTCGCGGAAAGCCGCAAAGCCGGCGAGCTGCTGACCTTATATCCGGACAAGCTCACCATCGCCGACGGGACGCGCACGATGACCGCGAAAGAGCTGAACTACAACATGATCGCGGCTTACGTGGATCAGCTTGTGGACGTAGACGACGACTTGATCAGGGAGGCCCTGGCTCTGGCGACCTTCGAGGCAAGGCTGCTCGTGGAGCCCAGCTCCGCAATGACCTTTGCCGCCGCCTTATCCGGCAAAGTCCCCGTGGGCCCGGGCATGAAGATATGCTTCCTCCTGTCCGGGGGAAACATCAGCTTCGACGCGCTGAAAGAGCTCATTGGCTAAGAAAACAAGCGTCAGTTCCAGATAAAAAGCACATACTCTCCGAGCGACTTTGGACGATACCGTCTCAAATCACGGGATAATCAGCCAAGAAGCCGTAATGCTGACAGGAAGTCAGCATAGGCGGAGCACGACAGGAAGTCGTGTCGTAGCCGTTAGGCTTCAAGCTTAGATTAGCCCGATGATTTGCAGGTATCGGTCAGGGAGCCGGAGAGTATATTTTCTGTAAATGGAAGCGTATGTTTACCTCAGCATCCGCCGGACGGCGTGGGGGTAGTGGGCGAACACGACCCCCGGGTCTTCCAGGTCCGCCACCCACAGCTTCAGCCATTCCAAAACCGCGTAACCTTCATATCCGTCGTCCCGCAAGAGCCCCAGGGCTTCCTTCAGCGGGACGTCCCCGTATCCGAACATTTTATACGCGACCTCCCCGCCCTCCATGAGGGAATCCTTCACATGGGCATAACATATCCAATCCTTGAGGCGGCCATATGTGTCCGAAGGCTTCTCCCCATAGAACCTGTATGGATGGTGGACATCCCAGAGTACGCCGATGTTGGCGTCGCCCAGCTTCTCCATGAGGGCGGCAGTCCTGCGTGAATCGGCATAAAGGCCGTTGGTCTCCACCAGCACCATGACCTCCTTATCCCCCGCAAGCCCGGATATCTCCTTTAGGTTTTCCTCGACCACCCCCTCGTCCACCTTGCCGCCGGGGCGGGCTTCCCTATCCGCCAGCACCCGGATGAAAGGCGTGTCCAGCAAAGCCGCCAGGTTGATGTAATCCCGCATTTCCGCCTGGGCCGCTTCCTGGCCGGTTCCATCGAAGATGAAGGCGGAGGTGCTCAGGCAGGGTATCTCCAGCTCCAGCTGGTCCAGCCTAAGCCTGATCTGGGGGCAGTTCTCCAGAGAGAATGTACGGGTGGAGGGAAGATATGTCTTGTTAGCCAGCCCTCTGAGCTCGATCCCGTCATAGCCCAGATCCTTTGCCGTGGCGACGACTTCATTCCAAAGCCAGTCGGGGCAGCCGATGGTAGAAAAACCGTATTTCATCGCAATCTCTCCTTTCCCTCACGCCGTCTCGACATTGGCTGCGTCCTGCAGTTTCAGGTCGCGCACCGCCATATCCCGAAGCTTGAATTTCTGTATCTTACCGCTGGCAGTCATGGGGAACTCCTCGATGTACGCCACATACTTCGGCACCTTATGCCGGGCTATCCGCTGCCGGAGATACTCCCTGGCTTCGTCTTCGCTGAGGTCCGCCCCGGGCTTACGTATGATATACGCCATGACCTCCTCGCCGTAGGCCTCGCTGGGCACGCCTATCACTTGCACGTCCTGCACATCCGGATGGGTGTACAGGCATTCCTCGATCTCCTTAGGGTAGATGTTTTCCCCGCCCCGGATGATCATGTCCTTGATGCGCCCGGTGATCTTATAATACCCCTTTTCATCCACAGTCGCCAGGTCTCCCGAGTGGAGCCAGCCGTCGGGGGTGATGGCTGCGGCTGTGGCTTCCGGCATTTTGTAGTAGCCTTTCATGATATTGTATCCCCTGGCCATAAACTCCCCGGGGACGCCGGGGGGGCATATCTCCCCCGTCTCCGGGTCTACCACCTTCGTCTCGATGAAGGGCAGGTTCCTGCCCACCGTAGATACCCGTAATTCCAGGGAGTCGTCCGTAGTGGTCTGGGTGCAGCCGGGGGAGGCCTCGGTGAGCCCGTACACGATGGTGATTTCCGGCATATTCATCCGCTCCACCACCTGGCGCATGACCTTCACCGGGCAGGGGGAGCCTGCCATGATCCCCGTCCGCATATGGGAGAAGTCCGTCGCCGGGAAATCCGGATGCTCCATCATGGCGATGAACATCGTAGGGACGCCGTGAAAGGCGGTGCATTTCTCCTCATGGATAGTCTTCAGGACCGCCGCGGGGCTGAAGGCTTCCACCATGCACAGTGCGCCGGCGTGGGTAATGGAGGCCATGGTGGCCAGCACCAGGCCGAAGCAGTGAAACAGGGGCACGGTCAGGCACAGGCGGTCGGCGGGGCTGAACTTCATACAGTCGCCGATCGTCAAGCCGTTATTGACAATATTTAAATGGGTGAGCATGACGCCCTTGGGGAAACCGGTGGTGCCGGAGGTGTACTGCATATTGACCACGTCGCCGAAGCTGCAAGCTCTCTGCGCGGCTTCCAGGGCTTCGTCGCCGACCTCCCTGCCCAACTCGGCCAGGGATTCCCAATTCAGCATGCCGTCGTGCCTGCCCCCGCCGCAGATGACGATATTCTTCAGGCGCGGCAGCCCGTCGCTCTCCCAGCAGCCCGGCTCGGCGCCTTCCAGCTCAGGCACAAGGTCGTTCATGATCGACACATAGTCGCTGTCTTTATAACCTTCGGTCATGACCAGGGTATGGGTATCCGACTGGCGCAGGAGGTATTCGGCTTCAAAGACCTTGTACGCCGTATTGACCGTCACCAGCACCGCGCCGATCTTCGCCGCCGCCCACAAGGCCAGCTGCCACTCCGGGACGTTCGTGCCCCACATGGAGACATGGTCCCCCTTCCCGACGCCAAGCCTCATCAAGCCTTTCGCCGTCAGGTTCACCAGATCGCGAAACTCCCGGTAAGTCGTCCGGAAGGGCCTGTCGTTGTACACGACGCAGTCCTGGTCCGGGAAGCGCTCGGCCTGGTAGTCCAGCAAATCCCCCAAGGTGATTTCCCATAACTTGTCCATGGTTCCCAACCTCTTTTCCTTCGATAAGTAACCGGATATAATAAAAAACTTCCGCCGCCTCGCGTCACCGGTATAATGACGGCGAGAGACGAAAGATTTGCTTCCGCGGTACCACTCTCGTTGACGGCTTTGGGCCGCCCTCTTGAATTCTCTGAAATTGTAAGGCTCAGGGGTGAGCGGCGCCATATCCGGCCGCTGCCTCGCAGCATCCGGCAGCTCTCTGAAGTACCCTTGATATAGCGTTGTCCCCTTCGACGCCTTTACACCGGCGCGTTCGATTGATGTATTCCGAAATCATATACTTCTTTTTTTATCCTGTCAAGAAGTTTATTGCTTTCTATTCAGCGGTGGGCTGAGGCCGGAGTGCGCCTATCTGACGCGATGGTTCACAGCCTCAGCCCACGGTGAAACAGGTTTTATTCGCCTTCATCGGCTTCGTCCTCAGGCTCCGGCGCTTCGCCCTGCGCTTCCACATCCGCTTCGGGCGGCGGCTCGGCGGCTTCTGCCCCTTCGCCCTGCTCCCCGCCGGCTTCCGTGCCTTCCGCCCATTCGCCGCCCTCCTGAGGCGGCTCTTCGCCATCTTCGTCTTCGTCGCCGCCTTCTTCAAGCAGAGCCGCTTCCTCCGCTTCCTTTTTTTGCCTTTCTTCGGCGGCTTTCGCTTCCTGGGCCTGCCGCAGGTACTCACGGTACTCAACCTCCGCTTCCCCTATAGGCAGCCCCAGCTCTTCCAGAAACGGCACATAGTACCATCCGCCCAGGAAGTAGTCGTTGATACCCGGAAGCACCCGGTTCTCCACCCCTTGATTCAGGATCGTCCTACCGTACTTAGCCAGGGTCAGTATCTCCTGCAGGCTGATGTTCGTCTCCATATAGGTCAGCGCCGTCCTGGCGACTGTAGGCAGCTTCAGTATGTTGGCCGGCGAGAGTATCATATCCGCCAGCTGGAGCAGGACTTCCTTCTGGCGCTCGGAGCGGTCCATGTCCGATAATCTCTCGTCCCGGTAGCGGACGTAGGCCAGGGCGTCGTATCCGTTCAGATGCTGCGCCGGGCCTTTTTTCAAGTCGATATTCTCCAGAGGCTTATACATGTCGATGGGCACGTCCACCGTCACGCCCCCCATCAGATCGACGAGGTCGATGGCTCCTTGAAAGTCCACCACGGCATAGCGGTCGATGGCTACTTCCAGCAAGTCCTCCACCGCCCGGACGCTGCCTTCCGCGCCTTCGTAGCTGAACACCTCATTGATCTTACGCCATCTGTCCCTGAATCGCACCCTGGTGTCCCTGGGGATGGACAGGACGCAGGCGTAGTAGTCCTCCGGGTCGATGGTGATCAGCAGGATCGTATCCGTCCGCGAGCCTTCCGCCGGTTCGTCCTCCCTCCTGTCTAGGCCGAGAAGGAGGATGTCAAATTTATCCAATCCTGCGGCTACGGCAGGGGGCGGCGGCGCGCCTTCCACCACCGGGAGCCTTACTTCCGGCTCCGGCAAAGTCAGGTAGGTTTCCTGCCATGTATTGGCAATCGCCACAACGGCAACGATTATTCCAAGGGTGATCAGTATCGCGTACTTTCTGCGAAACGACCATGCCTTGAGCTTTTTCCAAAGAGAAGCCATATGCTGCTCCTGAATTACTTCTTATCGTTTCGGGCGCTCTCGAAAGAAGAGCGTGAACGGGTCAGGATGGCCAGCCAATCCTCAAAGGTAAGCAGTTTTCCGATCTGGCTCAACCCGCCAAATAATCCGCCGACCTTCTCGGGATAGGTTTCCTCCAGCATATCCAGCAGGGAACCGGTACTCGGCGCTTCTTCCCGTCTTCGACTGTCTGCCTCACTCATAAATCCTCCCGGTGTATCATTCGCTTTGTTTATCTGGCTAGTACCTCTGTCCATACCCGGTCATAGATAGCCAGGGTGTCCGATAGGTCCTCGAATACCTCCGACCCTTCCAGGTCGTCCTCTCCCGGATAAAACGCGATATCTTCCGTCAACTCCTCCGGCAGCTGCTCCCTTACCGACCACATTGGCGAGGCGTACTCGATGTACTCCACGTTCGCCAGCCCCACCTCCGTGCGGCACATGTAGTCGATAAACAGGTGGGCCGCCTCTATGTTTTGCGCCGTCTTTGGTATCACCATGGCGTCGACCCATATATTGGAGCCTTCTTTCGGTATGACATAATCCAAGTCTTCGTTGTAGCTCATGCAGTATGCCGCGTCCCCGGACCAAAACACAGCAAGGGCGGCTTCCTCGCCGATCATCTTATCCTTCATCTCGTCCCCTACATAGGACAGCACCAGGGGCTTCTGCTCCAGCAAGGCGTCTCTCGCCGCCATGATCTCCCCTTCGTTTTTCGTATTGAGGGAGTATCCCAGCCTCTTCAGGGTGATCCCGATGGAGTCCCGCATGGAGTTGATCATGAATATCTTCTTCTCATACTTCGCATCCCAGAGGATGTCCCAGCTATCCACTTCCTCGTCTACCATCGCCGTATTGTACAAGATGCCCACCGTCCCCCACATGTACGGGACGGAGTACTGATTCCTCTCGTCGTAGGGAAGGTTTTTGAACCTGTCCTCGATATTGCCGTAGTTGGTGATCTTCGACCAGTCGATGGGGATAAGCATACCTTCGTTCGCCATCCTCCGTATCATATAGTCGGAAGGCACGGCTATGTCATACTTGCCGGAGCCTTTGTCGATTTTCACGTACATGTCTTCGTTGGTGTCGAATTCTTCGTATACGACCTTTATATTGTACTCCCGCTCGAAATCCTTGATGACCTGCGGGTCGATATAGTCGCCCCAGTTAAATACATTCAGGGTCTCCCTGCCGCCGCCGCAGCCCGCGGCCGACAGCAGCATGCTTCCGGCCAGGACGGCGCACAATACTGTCCTTACTCGTCTTTTCACTGATTCTCCCACTCCCTCTCCTTTGTATATGATGTTGATAACGGTTAATTTTATCACTTTTTCCGCGTTATCGCAATTCTTCGGCGGCGCCCTTTGCGACGCCCTTGCCCATGCGCTTCTGTATCAGGTACATCATCGCCGCCACCGCCGCGAAGAGAAGGGTCAGCACGGCATTGATCTTAGGGTTGATCCCCCGGCGGGCCATGGAGTAGATGGATATAGCCAGGTTTGCCACGCCGTTGCCCGTGACAAAAAAGCTGACCACAAAATCATCCACAGACATGGTAAAGGCCAGCAGGAACCCGGTAAACACGCCGGGCATGATCTGGGGCAGGATCACCTGCATGTACGCTTCCCTTGGCGTAGCGCCCAGGTCCAGTGCGGCGTCAAATATCTGGGGGTCCAACTGGGCCAGCTTCGGCAGCACAGAGATGACTACGTAGGGCAGCCCGAAAGTAATGTGGGCAATGATGAGGCTGGCCAGCCCCCGGGGGAAAGAGACCACGATAAACAGGAGCATCATGGATATGCCGATGACGATGTCCGGATTAAGCACAGGCAGGTAGGTCACATTCATGATGAAGCTTTTCTTCCAACCTTTCAGGTTGTGGATGCCCACCGCGGCCACCGTGCCGACGATGGCTGCCGCTACAGCCGAAACCACCGCGATGATGACCGTATTTGCCAGGGCGGTCATGATGGCCTTGTCCTGAAACAACTCGATATACCACCTGAGGCTCAACCCTTCCCAGCTCGCCCTGGACTTAGATGCATTGAAGGAAAAGACCACCAGCACAAGGATAGGGGCGTACAGAAACGTGAAGACGAGCCATAGGTAAGCTTTCTTCAGCGCCGGCTTCATAGCAGCCCGCCCCCTTCCCCATAGGCGTCGCTCCGGGAAATCAGGCCCATGGATATGAGGATGATGACCATGAGGATGATGGACAGGGCTGAGCCGAATCCCCAGTCATAGGTCCGCAGGTATTGCTGCTCGATGAGGTTGCCGATGAGGGTAAACTGGCCGCCCCCCAGAAGCTGGGAGATGGCGAAGGTCGTCACCGAAGGCATAAACACCATGGTGATGCCGGATAGCACCCCCGGTAAGCTGAGAGGGAAGATCACCCGGAGAAAAGTCCTCGCCGGATTGGCGCCCAGATCCTCGGCGGCTTCCACAAGAGAAGGGTCGAGCTTGCGCAGCACCGTATAAATGGGGAACACCATGAAGGGCAGATAGTTGTAGACCATGCCCAGCACCACCGCCCCCGACGTGTACAGCATAGCGATGGGCCTTATCCCAAAGAGGCCCAGTATCATGTTGACCACGCCGTTGGTCTCCAGGAGGGACATCCAGGCGTAGGTACGGGCCAGAAAGTTCATCCACATGGGTACCACAAATAGCACGATGAGGCTGAACTGCTGCTTCTCGGGGCTATTCGCCAGGATCATCGCCACCGGGTAGCCCATGAGGAAGCACACCGCTGTGCTGATGAGGGCGAGGCGGATGGAGCGCCATATGACCGTGAGGTACAGAGGCTCAAACACCCTGGCGTAGTGGCTCAGGGTCAGGTTGAACCCGCCCTCCCCGGCGGTGATGCTGTAGTAGAACACCATCAGTATGGGGACGATGGTGAATAATACCATCCATATAACGTAAGGGTATAGGGACCAGTTCCTTTTCATTGGACCGCCGCCCCCTCTAGCGAGGCGCTTTTCTTCATCAGGTGGATGTTGTCGGGCTTGATGGAGACGCCGATGATCTGCCCCTCCGGGGCCATAGTGGTGCTGTGGATCATCCACTCCTGCCCGTCCTCGCCGTCGGCAAGCATCTCATAGTGGACGCCTTTAAATACCACAGAGGTCACTTTCAGCCGGAGGGCTCCCTCCGACGGCTCTTCCGTGATATCCACGTCTTCCGGCCGTATCACCACATCCACGCTCTCCCCCGGCGCGAAGTCCGTATCCACGCAGACGAACTTCTGCCCGGCAAAGGTCACCAGGCAATGCTCCAGGTATGTGCCGGGCAGGATGACGCTCTCCCCGATGAAGTCCGCCACAAATATATTCCGCGGTTCATTATATATACTGATGGGGCTGCCGATCTGATGGATGACCCCTTCTTTCATCACCACCACCGTGTCGGACATGGTCAGGGCTTCCTCCTGGTCGTGAGTGACGAACACAAAGGTGATCCCCAGCTGCTTCTGCATGTTTTTCAGCTCAAGCTGCATCTCCTTGCGCAGCTTGAGATCCAGTGCCGCCAGAGGTTCGTCCAGGAGCAGGACCTTGGGCTCGTTCACCACTGCCCGGGCGATGGCCACCCTCTGCTGCTGCCCGCCGGATAGGGAGCTGACGGACCTTTTCTCAAAGCCCCGCAGCTCCACCAGCTCCAGGGCGGAGGTCACCTTCTCCCTGATGTCTTTCGCGTCTTTTTTCGCGATGCGCAGGCCGAAGGCGATGTTGTCGTATACATTGAGATGAGGGAACAGGGCGTAGCGCTGAAAGACCGTGTTGACCTTCCGCTGGTACGCGGGTATGTCGTTGATCCGCTGCCCGTCAAATAATACGTCCCCTGCGGTGGGGGTCTCGAAGCCGCCGATGATACGCAGGGTCGTGGTTTTGCCGCAGCCGGAGGGCCCCAGCAAGGTGACGAATTCGTTTTTCGCGATGCTTAGGTTGATGCGGTCGAGAACCGTCTCCCCGTCGAATTCTTTATGGACGTCTACCAGCCGTATCATTTCATGGCCGGCTGCCGGTTGAGTCTCGTAGGTCAATGCGTTCTCTCACCTCCCCGGGGCGCGCTGCCGATTTGCCTTTCAACGATTGATTCTATCATAATCCAATCTTCCGTCAAGGGCAAGAAAAAACGTCGCGCTGCTGTCTGTAGCTTTTGCTTTGCTGATTCCCTGGACGTCATTCGTTAAGCATCAGCTACAGACTTAATTCCCCTACTTCGCGAGCTTTCCGTATATATCGTCGTAGATGGAGCCGTAGATGCGGACAGCCGCCCGTTTGCAGGTATGCAGGTTGTGGAGCCCCGCGCCTTCCACCCTTACCAAGACCTGATACTCGCCGTCAGGGACGCCGGTTTCCGTATAGTACCAGCGTTTCGAAGCCGTACTGCCATCCTGATAAGTGTGCTTGGCCTCAGGCAGCTGCCACACCGCCTTACCCGGCCCGGCGGTCCCTTCAGTCCGCTCCAGGGCCACCGTCTTCACCAGCCTGCCCCTGGTATCGTAGAACTCCGCCGACACTTTGCCCGGCCCGCCATACGAGCCGCCGATGGCGTGGGCGCCGGAGGGTACCTTCCTCTCCCAGTCGGTGGAATAGGTCGTCTCGACTTTCAAGGTGAACCCCGCCCCTGCTCTGGTGACCAGGTCGGGGTCAAGACCTTTGCCCCGGGCATAAGGTATGATCTCCCACGCCCCCCTGCCATCCTGGTCTTCCGGCGCCGGCCTTGCCGGATCCGGCAGCCGCCCCTGACCGGTGGATACGGTTAGCGAGACGGACAGGCTTTCCGTGTACCCTACGCTCACATAGCGGAAGATAGGGCTGCTGTAGTCCGTGTAGTACTCAGTCCTGCAGACCCGGATCCCTGAGTTCATGCTGCATCTCAGGCGCGACCTGGTTCGGTAGCCGGCCAGTACGGCGTAAGTCACCGACCAGTCCCCGGATTCCTTCACACTGGCGCAGTCCGCCTTCCCCGGCGGAGCCGTGACGCGGATATAAGCCCGCCTGGTATTGTTGCTTTCATCGACGTCGAGCACCGTATCCGGCGGCCACACGCTTACCTCCGCCATGACCATGCCGGGCTTGCCCGCCCCGCGCCAGGGGCAGCGCGCCCGGATTGTTTCCCAGGGGCCGAAATCCCGCACCTCCCTGTGGATGAGGGAGCCGTCCTCCTTCCACTCGATGACCGCCTCTTCCACCTCTTCGCCGGTGAGATTGCGGATGCTCGCTTCCCACTCGCCGGTCTCTCCTACCGCTACCGTTTCCGGCACGGTCAGCTCGACCACCGCCAGATCCGTCTCGTCTTCCAGCTCTCCGCCTCTGCCAAGATAGGCGTGGAGTACGCCCGCCCCATCCACAAGCAACATGTAGTTTTCCCCGATGATGGGCTCCGGCGCCTTCACCCCGGAGGGGGCGTGGGGCAGCATGATCTCCCTGACGATCTTGCCCTCTTCGTCCATAAACCCGCTCACCTGGGTCAGTGTCCCGGCGTCGAGAAGGCAGGTGCGCCCGGAAGCTTCATAGACAAGGAGGAACTCCTTGCCGCTGCCCAGGGGCTCCCAGTACACCACATTTGAGCAAAGCAGGCTGTCGAAAGCCAGGGTGTTGGCGATGCTCCCTGTGCTCTTCTCATAGGCGACGAGCAAACCGCCGCCGCCCTGGTACTGCCGGATCGGCAGGTACACATACTGCCCTCCGATAGCCGGTGAGTTCAGGTTGTAATTAGCACCCGCTCCCCCGGGCGCCGTCTCCCACAACAGGGTATAGTTTCCTTTTTCCGATATGTTATAACAATACAACCTGCCTTGCCTGTCCGCGGCATACATCCTGTCCCGCTCCGCCGCCGGCGAGCCCGGTATGCCCCGGGGCGTCCTGGGCGTGGCGCTGAGCTCCCCTTCCGCGAGCATATCGTAGCAGATCATGAGGTTTTCCTCATCCTCCGCCCCGGTCAGTATGTTTTGCGTCGCCACGACTACGTCCCCCGCCAGCAGAGGGCTCCCCGTGACCTCCCCGGCTGCCTGACGGCAGTAGACCACATGGCAGTCCCTGCCTGTGTCCTCCAGGATGAAGAAGCCGTTGTCCGCGTACTGGCCTGGCCTCCCGGTCTGATCCCCGTCGGCTGTGCCCAAGGCTATGTACGACCTGCTGCCTACATTCACAGCCAGAGGGCTCGATGTGATCCGATATAAGGACCCGGGGTTGCCGCCGGCGCTGAGTGTCTTATACCCTTCGTCCCACAGAGGCTGAAGCGTGTCCGGATCCAGGGCCCAAACGCGGTGGTCCCTGGTGGCCTGATATATCCTGTCCCCATACACGGAGTACGCGTAGGTTGGACTTGACCCCGAAGGCATGGGGCTTTCGCTTAGCAGGGGGGAAACCGCCGTGACTGTCCCTTCCATATCCAGCTTGACCAATCGGTCCCCCGCCTGGACATAGATGCGGCTGTCGCAGACGATGGGCTGGCTTTCCACCAAGCCGCCCAGATCCGCTTCCCAGATTTTCTGAAACGGATAACCAGTGTCTTCCAGGGAATCGTATATCTTCCTGCTGTTCTGCTGATCCACCCCAAAGCGGGGCACGGCGCCCCACAGAGGGCTTATGCATGTCCCCGCAGCAATCATCGCGACGAGGGCAACCGCCGTCAATCCCGACAGGGTACGAGGCAGAGCCCCATGTAGAATCCGGCTAAGGCCGCGTCTTTTTCGTTTGTGGGCATTACTCATCTTAGGAAACCTCCCTGACCAGGGAGCAGGGTAAACATTCTTCCTCCAGGGCTCTCTTCCATTCGTCCGGCTTCATCAGCTTCCGCCAGCCCGGGAAGCTATCCTGGATATCCACACGCTGATGAGTTTCATACCAGTCGACTTTGTAGGAGAATGTCTCCAGCAAAGCCCGCAAAGGCAGCAATACCCTTCCGCCGACGACGGCAGCCGGGACGTCGAGGGGATAGAGCCGCACGCTTCCGTCGGCGTTGGTCACCGTATAGCTGAGCTCCCCCGGCTTGAAGGTTACCTGCCTGCCCTTCTGGTCATAGACCGTAGCGACCCCCGCCTCCCCGTCCCAGCTGACCCTGCATTGGACGCAGACGTGCTCGAATACAGGGCGCATCGGTACCAATACCCTCCCCTGCTCCATGAGCGGCTTCTGGTCGGGGAAGTCCACGTCGATGCCGTTGATGCGGACGCGGATGCCGTTTTTCGCGCTTTCACGAACCATTTCAAAATGCTTCTCCCAGGTATGGTCGGTGACGGCGCTGCCATCCGGGGCTGTAATTCCCCATTTGGTATTTTCGTAACCGGGGAGCACCGTCTGCTCAGGGGTTTCACCAGCCATGGCGCTAACCGCAGTTTCCTCTTCATCCTCCGGCTTGTCCGCCAAGGCGATCCTCATCATGCCGACCGGCTTCAGGCCTTCCCCGATCACCGCGCCGGCTACAGCCAGCAGGCAGCACAGAAGCGCGATGAGCGCGATCCAATAGCCGCCCCTTCTTAGTACCTTACGGATATGAGATGTCAGCTTAAAACACGAATTGCTTATCCGTAAGTTACTAATCCAAGCATAAGCTTGGCCCGCAAAGCGGAGGCGTGAGCGACATGCGCGCGAACGCCGACGGGGAATGGGGCAGAGCCCCATGTTGAATCCAGCTAAGGCTGCGCCGCCTTGGGTTACGGGCGTAGCTCGTCTTCGATACTTGCCCGTTCGTTCCTTCCTCCGCCTTTTTGTTGTCCCGTTGATCTGTTCCTCCATTTGGGCTGCCTCCTTTATATTTTCCCATATTATACCATTATATGTATATCATGGCAAGCCCTATTTTATACTTTTTTTGTATTTTTTTCTATATTGACCACAAAAATGCAGCCTGCCGAAGCAGGCCGTCTTGTCCGCTTATTCGATGATGTTGTTTCGGATGCTATCCGATGTGTTTGGTTAGAAAATCCACAGTGATATCCATGGCTTCTTTGCTCTTGAGCCCGCCGACGCCGTGGAAGCCGCCTTCGATTTTATAAAAAGTTACTTCCTGGCCGGTTTCTCTCAGCTTTTCGTATAAACGCACCGACTGGTTGAACGGCACAAGCTGGTCCCTGTCCCCGTGCATGATGAGCATAGGCGGGACGCGCTTTTCTCTGGTGATATAGCTCATGGGCGACGCCTTCTCCGCCAAGTCGGTATGCTCAAGCACATTGACCCTGCCAAGCTCCATCCCCTCGGGGCTCTCCGGACCCGTATGGTCCATCATGCTGGGATAATAGTTCATCAGCGCCAGATTTGTAGGCCCGAAGTTGTCGACGATGCAGCTCACTTCGCAGGAAAACTCGCCGTATTGCCCGTTATCTAGCAAGCCGTCCCCGGTAAGGCCAGCCATCACCACCGTATGGCCGCCGCTGGAGTCCCCGCAGAAGGCGACCTTATCCGTGATGATCCTGTACTCGTCCGCATGCTTGCGCATGAACCGTACGGCGGTCTTCGCATCCTCTATCTGGGCGGGAAACCCGGCGACTTCGCTCGGCCGGTATTGCGTGATGGCCACGGCGAACCCCCGCTGGGCAAGCTGTATCATGCGGGGCAGGGAAAACTTGGGCAGCTGCCTCATGAAGGCTGAGCCGGGCACGAACACGACCAGAGGGTACTTCTTCGTCGGGGGCTCTATCGTAGGCCTGACCTCCATTGGCAGCAGTATCTGGAGGTAAAGTTTCTCCCCGTCCCGTTCATCATAGACAACGTCGTTGATCGTATCGACGACTAATCCCGGTTCATCCGTCCATCTCACCCGGATGGCGCCTTCCGGCAGCTCCGGGGACGGCGGGAATTCTTCCAGAGGTCCGGTGTGTATCGGCACAAGTTGTAATTCTTCCATTGGGCTCCCTCCTTATCGTCCCTTTTTCTTTCGCGTTGTTTCCTTCGGGCTTCGCGGCCGGCTATCAGCCCGGGGGCCACATCATATCTACGCCGCCCATCACATGCAGATGGAAATGCCCTACGGACTGCCCTGCGCTCTCCCCGCAATTGGACACGATGCGGTAGCCCTCCGTCAAGCCAAGCCCTGCTGCTTCCCGCCCGATTACCAGAAGCATTTTGCCCAGCAGGGCCTGATTCCCGGCGGTTGCTTCACCCAGGTTGGCAAAGTGTTTCTTCGGGATAAAGAGCACATGGACCGGGGCGACGGGATAAAGATCCCGGAAGCCAAGTATCTCGTCATCCTCATAGACTTTCGTGCTGGGGAGCTCCCCGGCGGCGATTTTGCAAAAAATACAGTCAGTCATCTTTCATCCTCCTATCAATACTCTCGGCAGCCTCGGGCTAAGGTTCGACAGCACTTCCTCAACCACCGTGCCCCGGATGCCCGCGGCTTCTTCGATGGTGAGCGCGCCGTCGTCCCCGTTGCCGTAGACGATGATTTCGTCGCCCATAGCGGCGTCCGGCACAGCGGATAGATCGATCATACAGTGGTCCATGCATATCCTTCCGATCACCGGGCAGCGTTTGCCTCTCACCATGACATAAAAGTTGTTGGAATAACAACGGGTAAAACCATCCGCGTACCCCAGCGGCAGCACGCCGACCAGGGTATCCTTCTCCAAGCGGTGCGAAAAGCCATAGCCGACGGCTTCCCCGGCGGGGATCGGCGCCACGCTGCCCAGCCTACCCATCAGCCGTACAGCCGGCTTTACCCTAATCCTCTCCCTGGATACTTCCGCCGAAGGGTACGTGCCGGTGAAGAGGAGCCCCGGGCGCACCATGTCGAAATCGTACTCCGGCAGATCGCATAGGCTTGGGCTGTTGGCCGCATGGATCAAGCCGTAAGGCACGCCCCGGGCTTTCAGCATATCGATGAAAGCCGCAAACCGCTCCGCCTGTTTCCTGGTCGCGCCCTTGTCCGCTTCATCCGCTGCGGCGAAATGCGTATAGACGCCCCCGATCTCTATACCCGGCAGCCCCGCCGCCCGGGCGACGATATCCGCGCTTGCCTCATCGGGCATGAAGCCGAGCCTGTTCATCCCGGTATTGACTTTAATGTGTATCTTGCCTTTCTTACTCCGGCGGCAGGCTTCGGCGGAGAAGGCTTCAATCATATCCCACCGATACATGGTCAGGGAGATATCCCGGTCGAGGGCCGGGGGGTAATGCTCTTCCGACAGATAACCCAGGATCAATATGTCGTGACCGGGGCAGGCTTGACGGACTTCCAAAGCCTCGCTAAGCACAGCCACCGCGTACATATAGGCGCCCGACTCTCGAAATAACGCCGCCGTCATCCGGCAATCCAAGCCATAGCATTGGCTTTTGAGCACGGCGCAGATCTTCACGTTCTCGCCGACCGCCCGCCTGACTGCCATGAAGTTGTCTTTCAGCCTCGCCCTGTCTATCTCCACCCAGGCGTCCCGGATGATTCCCTGCGAATAGTTGCCCATATCCCTCATCTTCCAAAGCTATTTTGTGGACGCTGCACTAGTACCCTGTCATGCCCTGCCACGCCCCCGGCTTGACCTTCGACCTCCCGGCGATCCGCAAGGGCAGCACCATTCCTTTGACGTCATCCGCGTATCCCCTATCGCCTT
>Ga0082212_10000616_pt1 | contig 51729 bp, 44 predicted proteins | sample TergutNt197P3_FD_71548 | JGI IMG/M metagenome (GOLD analysis project Ga0082212, IMG submission 71548) | Neocapritermes taracua P3 segment gut microbial communities from Petit-Saut dam, French Guiana - Nt197 P3 | ecosystem: Host-associated > Arthropoda: Insects > Digestive system > Gut ...
TTTTTCGGTTTCGCCTTTTCCGAGCGTGATCACCCAAACATCTTTTCCACCGTCTGTTTTCCCCAGACTCTTGTATTGTACTTTATCGGGATACTTGTCTTTCAGCGCCCTGACACGCTGCGATAGTTGCGAAAAATTGCTGTAATCCTGCGCTGAGGCATTGAAGGTAAGAATTATGGCAATAATAATACAAAGATTTTTTTGCATAAGATTATATAGGATTGGTTAATATGCTGTTATTCAAAAAAGAAAGTGTCCTGTTCGGACACTTTCCATTATAAGAAGCCGCCATGCAGATATGAACAAACTCCGTATGACAGGTTTTGAGTGCCTTTGCTGCCTTTGTAATCCGCCGTGATAAACATTCCCTAAGGATGCGGCCCGCCATCAGCAGTAAGAGCGTGTCTCGGAATTGTATATAAATTTGATGAGTTTCCCAATCAAACATTAGCGACTTAACTCATTCATTCGATTGCAAATATAAATAATTGAATTGAATGGCACAACTTTTTTTAATAAAAAAAATTATGTTTTTTAACATAAAAACAAAAAAGGCAATAATCACATCTGATTATCACCCTTTTACAAAAAAACGGATAACTCTGCTAATTCGCTTTGTTTACTTTTTCAACCACAGCTTTGAAGGCTCCCGGGTGGTTCATGGCCAGATCGGCCAAAACTTTTCGATTAATTTCAACGCCTGCTTTGTGCAATCCACCCATCAAGCGCGAATACGAAAGACCTTCCAACCGGGCAGCTGCATTGATACGTTGGATCCACAAAGCGCGGAAATTGCGTTTTTTGTTCCGACGATCGCGAAAAGCATACGTCAAGCCTTTTTCCCAAGTGTTTTTAGCTACTGTCCACACATTCTTACGAGCGCCGTAATAACCTCTCGTAAGTTTCAAAATCCGTTTTCTTTTTGCTCTTGAAGCAACATGATTTACTGATCTTGGCATAATTTTGAATTTTTGAATGTCAGCGCCATCTTTCTGATGATCTTAGGAGCTGAACATTCGGTTAATAAAAAAATAATTAGTACTCTCTGTTTTTGTAATGAATCATTTCATGCAAAGCAAATGCTTTACGTTGTTTTCATCTACCTGGTCAACCAAACCGAAATGGGTCAGGTTACGTTTCTGCTTTTTCGTTTTTTTAGTCAGAATGTGACTTTTGAAAGCATGTTTTCTTTTGATTTTCCCTGTTCCGGTAAGGGCGAACCTCTTTTTGGCACCGGAATTAGTCTTCATCTTTGGCATGTTTTTGTAATTTAATTTATGAAAAATAATAATCTGTTATCTGATTGGACGACCGTATATGGTCGCACCTATATTTTATTCCGAATTTGTCGTTGTAGAAGCTTGTTTGGGAATTGTCGGTTTATTTGATCCACCTGCCTTTCTTGGCGCCATCATTATTGACATACGTTTACCCTCTAAAAGCGGCATAAGTTCCACCCTGCCGTAGTCTTCCAAATCGTTGGCAAATCGAAGCAACAAGACTTCTCCCTGTTCTTTGAAAAGAATCGAACGTCCTTTAAAAAACACGTAGGCTTTCACTTTTGCTCCTTCTTCGAGGAAGCCCCTGGCATGCCTTAACTTAAAGTTGTAGTCATGATCGTCTGTTTGCGGACCAAATCGTATCTCTTTGACAATCACTTTTACTGATTTCGCTTTTTGTTCTTTTTGGCGTTTCTTTTGCTGGTAAAGAAATTTTTGATAATCAGTTAGTCTGCAAACCGGCGGATTAGCATTAGGCGAGATTTCCACGAGGTCTAACCCCATATCTTCAGCCATTTGTAAAGCTTTTGCTATCTGATATATGCCGTTTGTAATATTTTCACCGACAATACGTACTTCGGAAGTCCGAATCCGCTCGTTGATCCTGTATAATTCCTTAACCTGGTCGTTTCTCATTCAAATAATATCTTTTCCTCCTTTCTTTTAATTATAATTTGCTTTGCTGTTTCTCCCATCGATTCATCATCTCTTCTACTTCAGCTATCAAATTCGCCGCAAAGGTAGTAATTTTCATTGAACCTTTATCACCTTCACTGTGTTTTCTTACGGAAACTTCATTATTTTCTGCTTCTTTTTCACCAACAATAAGCAAATAAGGGATTTTTTTTAATTCATTGTCGCGAATTTTACGTCCGATTTTTTCATTTCGGTCATCGACTGTCGTACGAATATCATCTTGTTCTAACGTAGCCGCAACCAGATGTGCATATTCGTTGAATTTTTCGCTAATCGGCAAAACAACAACCTGATCAGGGGTCAGCCACAGTGGGAATCTCCCGCCTGTATGTTCAATAAGTACGGCGACAAAACGCTCCATTGAGCCAAACGGCGCTCTGTGGATCATTACAGGACGGTGTTTTTTGTTGTCATCACCGGTATATTCGAGTTCGAACCGATCGGGCAGATTATAGTCTACCTGAATAGTACCCAACTGCCAGCGGCGTCCGATCGCGTCTTTCACCATAAAATCCAGTTTAGGTCCGTAGAAAGCTGCTTCGCCCAATACAACTTTGGCCGGAAGGCCTTTTTCCTCGCAGGCTTCTAAAATGGCCTTTTCGGCTTTCTCCCAGTTTTCATCCGAGCCGATATATTTTTCCGTGTTCACCGGGTCGCGCAATGAAATCTGTGCTTCAAAATTCTCAAAATCCAATGCTTTGAAAATAATAAAGACGATATCCATAACTTTCACGAATTCTTCTTTCAGCTGATCCGGCCGACAGAACAGATGAGCATCGTCCTGCGTAAAACCCCTGACACGGGTTAATCCGTGTAACTCACCGCTTTGTTCATAACGGTAGACCGTGCCAAATTCGGCAAAACGGACAGGCAGGTCTTTGTATGACCTTGGAAATGATTTGTATATCTCGCAATGATGCGGACAGTTCATCGGTTTTAACAAAAATTCTTCGCCTTCCTGTGGCGTATGAATCGGCTGAAACGAGTCTTTTCCATATTTTTCGTAATGACCGGATGTGACATACAACTGCTTTCCTCCGATATGCGGCGTCATTACCTGTTGATAACCGTATTTCTTTTGTATTCGTTTCAAAAAATCTTCCAACATCAGACGCAACTGCGTGCCACGCGGTAGCCATAATGGTAATCCGGCACCAACGGAATTGGAAAATGTAAATAATTCCAATTCTTTGCCTACTTTTCGATGGTCGCGTTTTTTTGCTTCTTCAAGAAAGGCGAGGTATTCGTCAAGTAATTTCTTTTGAGGAAAAGTAATTCCATAGATACGTGTCAGTTGTTTGCGTTTTTCATCGCCCCGCCAATAGGCTCCGGCAACACTTGTTATTTTTACAGCTTTGATATAAGAAGTGTCGGGCAGGTGCGGACCACGGCATAAGTCGGTAAAGTTGCCTTGAGTATACGTTGTGATCGTTCCATCTTCGAGTTCGCTGATTAACTCTGTTTTATATATTTCGTTACGTTCGCCGAAAAGTTTCAATGCATCTCCCTTAGTTATTTCCTGTCTTTTAATTGATTCTTTTCTCCCTGCTAATTCTAACATTTTTACTTCAAGATCGGCAAAATCCGGGTCCGAAATGGTATCTTCGCCCAAATCCACATCATAGTAGAATCCGTTTTCAATGGCCGGCCCGATGCCGAATTTGACATTGGGATAGAGTTCTTGCAGCGCTTCTGCCATCAAATGGGCGCTTGAATGCCAATACGCATATTTGCCGTCTTCATCTTCCCACTTCAGCAAATGGATCGTGGCGTCATGTAAAACAGGGCGGCACAAATCCCAAACCTCGCCATCCACTTTCGCAGTCAACACACTCTGTGCCAGACGTGAACTGATACTTTCAGCCACTTCCAACGGAGTGACTCCTTCTACATATTCTCTGACCGAATTGTCCGGAAATGTAATTTTTATCATTGTATTTATATATTGAATCTGAAAATCAGGGTGCAAAGATAATCTTTTAAATTGAGAAATGAGAACGTTCGTTCAATATTTAAATTCTATACACATGTATATCCAGTCCTCTTTGTCAATATGCTTTGAAAACGAACGTCGGTTCCAATAGTTAACCGATGCCCTTACTGTTGGAAAGAGCCTGAATATCAACCCTCCAATAAATGCATGACCGTCTTCCTGTACATTCCATCTTTCTCCGGTCGATTCGATCCTGTTCGATTTTACAAAGTCATATCTTCCCATCACTTCTATCTTCGACAACAGACTGTAAGTCATATACGTCGAAACCACATTTATGCTGTTTCCTTCTGCAAAACGGCTATTGGACTGATGGTAGTATTCGCAAGTTGCTTTCCATTTGCTATCCATATTTAAGTGGGCGTAACTACCAAACGTCGTTTCGACAACATCATTTTTTCTTGCACCAATATAACCACCGATCAGGATCGGTTTGGCAGGCGTTAGTAACACTCTCAATGCAGGTTTTGAAAAATATTTTTCCAGCAATCGCTGATAACCGTTACCCGATACCACTGATATATCTGTGGAGATGAATTCATTCCAACGGTAGGAAATGCGCATTCCCAAATCGGCAGTCGGGCAAATCCATTTATCAGCAGCCACCCTATCGATAAAGCGATTGTTCCAAAATTGGTTCAAACTCAAGTCCAATTCGCTTGTGGCAAAGATACCGTTTTCTATTGTCCACCGATTTTTACGAAAGGTAAGTACGAACGGTTTCAAATAAGGTGTATTCATACGGATCAAATCAATCCCAACGCGTGCCGACCAGTATTCATTCAACTTAAAATCCAATCCAAAAATCACTTTTTCCTGCTTATAGACGATGGTATCTCTATTCAAATCAATTCGTCCTTGTGTGTACGAAATCAGATAGGGTTTGGTAACTATCTGCGCTTGACTTGTGATAATAGCAAAACAAACCAAAAAAGAAAAAACAATCAAAAAACGAAACAAACTCATATCGTCAATAACTCATACAATACTATATATATCAAAAATGACAGTCATTTTTTAGGCCATAAAGGTAAGATAAGTTTTGAGAAAAGGATAGTTTTCTGAAAAAATACTAATTTTACGCCAAATTTCAGACTGATGAAGATTACAGGATATCAAACAAAACAACATGCAATACCTACCAAAAGATATTGCCAAACACTTGATTTAAAAGACGATCAGACGTTGATTGAGGAGTATATTAACCGTCATAGCGAAAAAGAAGCATGGCCGGAAATACGTGAAGGAATAAGGCGTGTAGGTATTTTGGAAATGGAAATTTTCATTTTAGGCAACCGGCTGTTTATGATTGTGGAAACTCCACTCGACTTCGATTGGGATGAAGCTTTTGCACAATTAGCCATACTGCCACGCCAGCAGGAATGGGAGGATTATATGTCTGTCTTTCAAGATGCAGCAGCCAATGCTACTTCGACTGAAAAATGGAAACAGATGGAACGGATTTTCAAACTCTACGATTAAATTACAGTGGTTACTTATTTAGTTATTCACAATTTATAAATGATCGAAAAAACATATATTCTTGAGAACGTGGATTTAACAGCGTTTTACGGGGTGAATAATTCGCATATTCAACTGCTGAAGACACTGTTTCCGAGATTACGCATAATCACGCGGGGTAATGTGATTAAAATCATTGGCGATGAAGACGAACTGAATATCTTTCTGAAAAAAATCAAAGAGATTGAGTTGTATTGCGATGAATACAACACCTTGACCGAAGAAGTGATTGTTGATATAGTAAAGGGAAAAGAGATTTTCATATCCAAACAGGACAACCTGATTATCCATGGCGTGAGCGGACGTGCTATTTTAGCACGTTCGGAAAACCAACAGCTATTGGTCAGGAGTTTCGATGAGAATGATCTGACATTTACCATTGGCCCTGCTGGTACAGGCAAAACATTCATTGCAATTGCATTGGCTGTCAAGGCTCTGAAAAACAGGCAAGTTCGAAAAATCATCCTATCCCGTCCGGCAGTAGAAGCAGGCGAGAAACTCGGATTTCTTCCCGGTGAGATGAAAGACAAGTTAGATCCTTATTTGCAACCACTTTACGATGCCTTGCAAGAGATGATTCCTGTTGTTAAGCTGAAAGAATATATAGATAATAATGTGATTCAAATTGCTCCTTTGGCTTTTATGCGGGGTCGCACGTTGAATGACGCGGTAATCATTCTCGACGAAGCGCAAAACACGACCACACATCAGATAAAGATGTTTTTAACGCGGTTAGGACTGAATGCTAAGATGATTGTTACCGGTGATATTACGCAAATTGACTTGCCGCCGAAAGCCACTTCAGGACTGATTCAAGCGATGCAGATTTTGAAGAAAGTACCCGGAATCGGGCGGGTTGAGTTTACCAAAAAAGATATTGTTCGCCACAAACTTGTACAGCGCATAGTGGAGGCTTATGAGATGAATGGGAAATTTGGACCTCCCCCGGCTCCCTCAAAAGGGGGATAATTGAGAGCTCCCCCTGCCCCCTCCGGAGGGGGATATAATTAGAATTATTATAGTTATACGATAGATGAAAAAATACGGATTAATTGGCTATCCATTAGAGCATTCTTTTTCGAAAGATTTTTTTAATCGCAAATTCAAGTCCGAGCGCATTGATGCTGAATATATTAACTTTCAGATTGATAATGTGAGGGAATTGAAAAATGTACTGAAGGAAAATCCAACGCTATGTGGTATGAATGTGACCCTACCCTACAAAACTCAGGTGATTCCATTGCTTGATGAAATAGATAAAGACGCCCTTTTGATCGGGGCTGTCAATGTAATCAAGTTTACAAGGGGACGTTTCAAAAAAATGAAATTAAAAGGATACAACTCGGATATAACCGGTTTTAAAGAATCAATTGAGCCATTACTCAACAAGGAAATACATCGCAGAGCCATGATATTGGGAACGGGAGGCGCTTCGAAAGCAGTTTTTCATGGATTAAAACAATTGGATATAGAAGTGCAGTTTGTATCGCGCGAACCTGAAGCAAATAGTATTACTTACGACGAAATTACGCCCGAGTGGATTGAGAAATGTACTGTAATTGTCAATGCCACTCCACTTGGCATGTATCCTCACATTGACGAATGTCCTAATATACCATACGAATCGCTGACCACCAAGCATTTACTTTACGATCTGCTATACAATCCGGATGAAACACTATTTATGCGCAAAGGAAAATCAAAAGGGGCAACCGTAAAGAATGGGTTGGAAATGTTATTGTTACAGGCATTTGTTTCGTGGGAAATCTGGAATATGTGATAGTATCTCAGTCTATCACATATTCCAGATTTCCCACAATAATGCTGATGATTCGATTAAAAAGTGCTGCCTCTAACAATTTTGTTATTTGCTCCTTGCATTGTTGCGTTTCTAAGCCCTGTTCTTTTGGTAACAAAATTATCTGCTGTTCGCAAGTTGCTCATAGCGGCTTTTGTCTCCTTTTCGTGGTGGTGGCGGGCGCCTTTATTTCTGTATCTGGCATAGATAAAACCGTAATAAATGAAGCCTGCCGTCAATAAAATCCAACTCCAGTCAGTATCGTCAATCACAAAGAAAGGAAGATGTAACATCCAAAGAATAAAACCTATTACCTCTATGATAGCAGAAACACCTAATAACTTGGGTGTATGGATCGGTACGCTTCCCATTGTTTCTTTAGTGCGGGCATTGACCGCTACATAATGCAGCAGATTTTTATTTTTTTGGTGATAACTGTACAACCATACAGGCAAATAAGCGGCTTTCCATTGCTCGCCTTTTACATATAAGTCCTCTCGTGACCAACATACGCCACGGTCATAGTGTTTCAATGTATCATTCGCTTTATAGCGTGCAATGTCTTTTGTTTGCGTATTTACCTTTCCCTTTAATTGGTCAACATTGGTGTCTCTTTTCTCCGATGAATAGCCTTTTAAAAAGTTGGCATTCCACTTAACGCCGTTTTCTGTATCAAAAGGCATAATCGAGTTGATTATGTTATTAGTTTTATTGCTTGTTTTATTATCTAATTTATCAGCGCTCGATTCAACCGTTAATCCTTCAACAACTATATCAAAATCTCTTTCAACATCATATAAATCTGCATCATAGTATGTCTTCTTGTCCTTTCCCGTACCACGCGTATAGCGTCTGGTTTCGTGTTCGCCCTGACCTGAAAGATTTGCATGCGCATTCACATCAACCACCATATACGGCAAATAAACTCCCATCACATTCTCGGTTGTAAATTCCTGTTTGAATTGTGGATGAGCAAAAAACTTGCGGCTGCCTACAAATTTTTCGATGCCGGCTTGCGCCTCCTGTTTCTTTATTTTAAAGGGCAACACAACATCAGGAACAGCGCCATTGGGAATTTGCTGATTGATCGATAACATATTACGACACCAGTGGCATCTTGCCTGCGTAGCTTCGGATGTATCAATGACAACCTCAGCAGCGCAACTACTACATTTAAAGGTTAAGATTTCGTTTGTGTCCGGAATAATATCTTTTGCACCTGAACCCATTACCATGCCTTGCAACATGCTTATATCGGTTTCCATGCCTTTCACTATTTCCGGTTCAAATTCGTGCCGACAAAAATTACATCTTAATAGTCCTTTATTTATATTCAGTGAAATATCAGTCGCTCCGCATTTGGGACATTTGTTTTGCCCGTCTTTGGCTCCTGCATCTGTTTGTACAATTACAGGATCGTTCATTACAGCGCTTGTTTGAGCAATTACAGGTTCGTCTGATGCCCAATTCAATTGATTGTACTCTTCCATAATATAATTGTTTTATATACTGATGATATTTTTATAACGTCATTGCGAGGGCAATAGCCCGAAACAATCCGGGAAATTTAATACCGGATTGTTTCGGTTTGCACGTAATGACATAAATAATTACATTACCGGAGGAGGAGGAGGTGGTGGTGGTACAACGCTAAAGAGCGCAGCCAATGAAGGCACCGAGCCTGCATCAGCCCATCCGGGCATTCCTGCACACCAAACCATGGTGTTGGGCAGTATCTGTCCCATTTGCGTCATTTGTTGTAATTGTGCTACGGCGAAAGGTCCCTGTTGTACGCCGCCAACCATTGCATAATACATGGGTTGTGAAGGAGGCGGAGGAGGCGCCTGCTGTTGCGGCTGTTGTTGGTATTGCTGCTGCTGATACTGAGGTTGTTGCGGCATTGATTGATTTTGAATAAACTGCGACTGCGGTGTAACACCTTGCTGCTGCATCGCTCCCATCATATTTCCTGCTGCGCCCATACCCATGCCCATAAACGCCATACCCATACCGCCACCGGCAGGGTTTTCTCCTGCGGCCTGCATACCACGGGCAACCGACTGCTGCATAAATGAACTTCCGCGTGCGCCTGATAGAGCGTCTGCTTTTTTCACATCGCTTAACAAAGTCTTCGTGTCTTCATCGTATTCAATGGCAACGATGGCAACTTTTACTATTTCCAGCCCACGGTCGGTTTTCCACTGATATCCATCTTCAACAGCATACGTCAATGACTTCGCAAATCCAATCTGGTCACCTTGAATTTTAGAGATACGGTTGCCTTTGCTTGGATCATTCGTGTAATTCGAAAATGCTGCTGACAGGCTACCTACCACTTCATTAAACAGTTGAGCACCCGCATCATTGTCCATATCGGCAAAATCAAATACAGGTGCGTCCGGCTGTAAATATTGAACAGGCACAAAATTTTTCACAAACAATATCGGATCCGTTATTTTCATGGTATAAGTACCCCGTGTTACAGCCCCGACCTGTGCTCCCAGATAAGCATCGTCCCAGTAAATTTCTGATTGGGTTCCAAATCTGTTATTTGGAATTTCCTTTAAATTAACGTAGAACGCTAATTGTTGCGCACCGGGTTGTCCACCATATTTGAATCTTTCCCATGAGGTTCCCAATGTGGACGCTAAAATTCCATCACCGGAAAAGAAAGATCTTGAATTAGGGTCGTCCGACCGATATTCAAATCCTCCAGCTTCGGCAATGAATCCCGTAATAGCACCATCCTGCATGGTGATAAGCGCCGTACCTTCCGGCACAATGATTTTGCTACCGTTGGTAATAATGTTCTTTGAACCTTTTGTGTTGGCGCCGCGACCTGCATTTTCTCCTTGCGGTACTGCTTCAAACAACGCCGCCGTACCCGGAACACCGGGTCTGGGCGTCAAAAAATCTTTCCACTGGTCGGCAAATGTGCCGCCGATTGCGCCTTTAATAGCTTGAATAAATCCCATATTTTTTAATATTTAAATGAATAACTAAATGACATAATTCTCGATGCAAATATAGTAAATAATACGAAATCAATCTGTATTATTACATTTTTTTGTTGTTTTTATAACCCAAACATCTTCCACTGACTCCTGTAATCGTAATGGAGCAGTTCGTTAGCCTTGGCGTTGTTGGTAAAACGTTCTTGGGCGGGGTCCCATTGGAGTCGCTCTTTGGTAGCTAAAGCAATATTGGCCAAATGTGCAAAACTCGTTGACCGATGTCCTTCTTCCAGCGGACAGAAAGGTGTTTGTCGCGACTTCACACAATCGAGGAAGTTGCGTATAACAGCAGCCGTACTGTCGCCGCTGGAGCCGTCGGCCAGCATTTCGCTGTTACCGGTCATCTCTTCAGCTTCAATCATTGGCGTCCACGATTGAAACTGTCCGGGACGGTTGGGCGTAATCCGGTATCCGTTTTCGCTGGCCAATAAGGTGCCTTTCGTTCCGCGCAGTTCCACCTCGCCTTGTGGGAAAAACGCACCACCGGTTGCTTCAAATATTGAAAAGGTAATCATTGCTCCGGAAGCGAATTCGTATGTTACTTGCATCGTATCGGGAATGTCGGCATCGTGTGTCAGAACGTATTTTCCACCTTGGGCACTGATAGCAACCGGCGCCTTTTCGCCCATCATCCAGCGAATGACATCCATATAATGCACGCCCCAGTTACCCATTTGCGATGAATAATCACTCCACCATCGAAATTTGTACGGCGCAATATTGTATTGGTACGGACGATAGGCGCGTGGCCCTAACCAGGCATCCCAGTCGAAGTTGGCCGGTGGATTTTCAGGTTTCATGCTTCCTACGCCATCGGGACACATGGCATTGATACGGGCAGCGCGTCCGACAGATACTTTGCCGATTTTACCGGCCTGTATTTCTTTGGCTAATTTTTGATAAAAAGCATTACCCCTCCTGTTCAGTCCGACAGCTACAATTTGTTTGCTTGCAGCCTGTGCTTCAACCATCTTGCGGCCTTCCAACAAGGTAATGGTAAGCGGTTTCTCCACATAGACATCTTTTCCGGCTTGTATGGCGGCAATGGTTTGCAATGCATGCCAATGGTCGGGCGTTGCAATCGCTACTGCATCAATGCTTTTGTCGTCAATCAATTTCCGCCAGTCTTTGTATAGCACGGGCTTGGCAGAAAACTGTTCCCCCATCGTAGGAATCTGACCACCCAAGTCGTTTATATAACGAGGATCGACTTCGTTGCGGTTGCGCGACAGATAAGGTTCATAGATATCGCAGAGCGCTGCCACTTCACAATCGGGGTTCTTCATAAACAATCCCAGTAATTGCGAACCGCGGTTGCCGAGACCTATAAATCCCATCCGTATTTTGTCATTTGCCCTCAAAACACTGCCGGACATAATGTTTGGTACAGGAAAAACGTTTGCCCCTAAACTTAAACCTGCTGTCGTCAATGTCAGTTTGGTAATAAAATCACGTCGTGTTGTTTTTGTATTCATAATAGTTGGTATATTAATGTAAAATCTTATATAACAATTCTTTCATTATTTCTCCATCGGCAAGCGAAGAAGTGGCGTCTATCCCTTTTGAACGGGCGTCGGCTAATCGAATCAAATGTATTGCATTAAATGCTTTCATAGCTGAAAAATTACGTAGACCAGCTTGATACTCTTTTGCCTGAACAGGATATCGAAAGCCCAGCGTTTTCATGATGCCTGCTTCCGATTGATCTTTGGAGTAATGGCAAATCAGTAAATTCGAAAAATAATCGAACAGGGTCGGTAAGACAGATTGAATGGAATGGCTCTTTGGATTGCGTTCAAAATACTGTGCAATCCGGTTTGCTTTCAATATATCTCTGGCAGCAATAGCGCTTTTCAACTCAAAGTTATTGTAATCCTTGCTAATGCCTATATTTCGCTCAATCAATTCGGGGGTAATTCGTTTAACCGGCTGACCGGCAAGTAATACAAGTAATTTATCCAATTCTTTGTTCAATAAATCCAAATCATCGCCCAAAAAATCGGCCAGCATCTGAATGGATTTTCTATCTGCCTGGATAGCACGTTGTTGCAATGTCTGCGATATAAATTCGGGTAATTTGTAATCTTTAATTTTCTTCGACTCAAACAAGACGCCGTTTTTTTCAATGGCAGCTGCCAATGATTTCCTTCTGTCAAGTGTTTTATATTTGTAATTAATCACTAAAATAGTTGAAGCAAGCGGATTTTTGGCGTAGTTAGTAAGTAAATCCCATTTATTGTCGGCCGAACGCTCGTCTATAATTTGTGCTTCGCGAAAAACGACCAATTGATAGTCGGACATCATAGGGAATCTTCTTGCTGCATTCAACACTTTGACAATCGTCGAATCTGCTCCATAAAGTACGATCCTGTTAAAATCTATTTCGTCTTCTTTTAAGACGTTATTCATAATTAATTCAGTAATCCGGTCAATAAAATAAGGTTCTTCGCCCATCAAAAAATAGACAGGATGAAAATTTCGGTTTTTTATATCGCGACAGATTTCTTCGTATGTATATTCTTTTTTTGCCATCCGTTTTTAGTTATTAGTTATTAGTTTTCAGTTTTCAGGAATTTTTAATTTTTAATTTTTAATTATTTGATCACCAGCTAAACCGTAAATGTCTCACCGTTTGTTTTTTATCAATCAATTGCTTAAGCGCTTCAATGCCAAGCTCAACATGCTCTGTGACAAAGTTTTGTGTAACCATTCGATCGCTTTCTTCCGTTTTAACGCCTTCTACTTCCATCGGCTTATCAGAAATCATTAATAAAGCGCCGGTTGGAATTTTATTGGCAAAACCAGCTGTAAACAAGGTGGCTGTTTCCATATCAATGCCGGTGGCATGGGTTGAAAGCAAGTAATCTTTAAAGTTGTTATCATATTCCCAAACACGACGGTTGGTCGTATAAACCGTTCCTGTCCAATAGTCTTTTCCCTTGTCGCGAATGGCTGACGAAATGGCGCGTAACATGGAAAAAGCCGGTAACGAAGGCACCTCAGCCGGCAAATAATCGTTTGATGTTCCCTCTCCCCTTATGGCGGCAATAGGTAGCAGATAATCACCAATGCTATTGGTTTTTTTCAAGCCGCCGCATTTGCCCAGAAATAAAACCGACTTAGGTGCAATCGCAGATAACAAATCCATAACAGTTGCAGCATTGGCGCTTCCCATACCAAAATTAATGATGGTGATTTTCTCAAAAGAAGCGTTTGGCATCGAACTTTGCAATCCAATAATCGGAACATCAAAATGCTTGGCGAATAATTCCACATATTTCGTAAAATTGGTCAGGAGGATGTATTCGGCAAAATCTTCCAGCTTTCTTTCCGTATAGCGTGGGAGCCAGTTTTCAACAATTTCTTGTTTCGTCTTCATAAAATTTCTATCTTTGGTGGCTTAAAACAACATTCATTCAAGAAGCAAATATAGGCAATGCAAACGTTTAATCTGCCAGATTTTCCAAAAAAAATTTTCCAAATAAAAGGAAAACCTTTTATTTTCGATATTATCAGAAGAAAAAATGTAGCATTAACTCCGGAAGAATGGGTGCGTCAACATTTTGTAAATTATCTGATTACAGAAAAGAAATACCCGAAAGAACGAATTGCTAACGAGGTAACCGTTTCATTAAATGGAATGTCGCGCCGATGTGATACAGTCATTTATAATCGTTATCTTGAGCCTGTCGTTATTGTCGAATACAAAGCATCCACTGTGCCGATTTCACAAGATGTTTTTGAGCAAATCGCACGGTATAATATCTGTCTAAAGGTTGGTATGCTGATGGTTACTAATGGAATGGAACATTATTGTTGCAGGATGGATTATAAGCAAATGACGTATGCGTATTTGAAAGAGATTCCGGCGTATGAGGAGGTTAGTGGTTAGTGGTCAATGAATTGGGATTTTGAATTGATTTGTAGAGACGTGGCATACCGCGTCTTATCGGAAGTCAGTTATTTTTTTTTAATTTTGTTTATTTTCAATTTATTAATTTTTTTCTGTATTTTTGTCAGGCTTAATGTGAAAATTATTATTAACAATAAATAGATACAAGTTTATGAATAGAAGAAATTTTCTGCAAAAATCGGCTGTTTCGGCAGCAAGTCTGGGTTTGGCGCCGTTGATAGGAAATGCATACAATTCCATTTACGCACAAAATGCCCCAAGCAACAAAGTAAAAGTAGCATTAATAGGGTGTCGCAGTCAGGGATATGCCAATTTGAATACTTTTCTCGATTATCCCGAAGTAGAATGTGTTGCACTTTGTGATGTGGACGATGAATGGTTGAACAAACGTGCTGACGATGTACTGAAAAAAACCGGTAAAAAAGTACCCAATCTTTACAAAGACTGGCGCCGTGTGATTGACAACAAGGATGTGGATGCTGTTATTGTAGGTACCCCCGACCATTGGCATTGTCTTCCCATGATCTGGGCTGCTCAGGCAGGCAAAGATGTATTTGTCGAAAAACCGCTTTCCAACACTATCGAAGAATCACTGCTGATGGTACAGGCTGCCCGTAAATACAATAGGGTAGTCACTACAGGTATGTGGCAACGGAGCGATACACACTGGGACGACGCCGCTAACTACATGAAAGCAGGTAATATCGGACGCATCCGTACAGTAAAAGTTTGGGCATATCAGGACAGCAAACCGACTCTTCCTAAAAAACCGGACAGCACTCCGCCGGCCGGTGTGGATTATGACATGTGGTTAGGCCCGGCTCCGAAAAGACCTTTCAACGAATATCGTTTCCACTACAATTTCCGCTTCTTTTGGGACTATGCAGGAGGTTTAATGGCCGATTGGGGTGTTCATCTGTTGGACTACGCACTTGAAGGCATGGGCGTCGACCTGCCGCCACGTATTTTCAGCAGCGGAGGCAAGTTCGCCTATCCCGACGATGCGATGGAAACACCCGACACATTGATGGTCACCTACGCCTACAAGGATTTTAATATTATATGGGATCATGCCTGCGGAATCAATCATGGTCTTTATGATAAAAAAGAAGGACTTGCTTTCTTCGGCGAAACCGGCACTTTGATATTGACTCGTTCAGGATGGGAGGTTATTCCTGTGATTGTCAATAATGTGCCTCGTATGGAAGCTGTTCCTTTCAAACGCTGTGAAACGAGAGGTTTGTATCTTCATGTCGGAAACTTCCTGAGTTGCATAAAAAGCCGACAATTGCCTGCCTGTGATATTGCTATTGGTGCGCGTATCGCCATTATGGCACAATTAGGAAATATTTCCAGCCGTTTGCAACGCGAAATTTACTGGGATAATGAAAGCAACCGGTTCATCAACGACAATGAAGCCAATTTGCTGGCTAAAGCTTATTACCGTGCTCCCTGGGAGTTGCCTAAGTTATAAGACTGAAAATGAAATTATTCGGAACGGGAAATAAATTTCCCGTTCCATCTCTTGACTTATTACCTAACTAAATTCTTATATTATGGATATCAAAAGAACAAAATCAAGAATCATCTTCTGTTGTGCAGGATTAGCACTTTTGGGATGGTGTGTGACGTCCTGTAATCAATCCCCCAAAACCGATATGGCGCTCAAAGATTATGGCGCAGAACCTACTGTACTCAACATTGATGCTTTTACCATGTCGAACGACAATTTCAGAACGGCATTGTGGACGGGTACACAACTGCAAACTACATTAATGTCGATTCCTGTAGGCTGCGACGTCGGACTGGAAATCCACCCTACTACCGACCAGTTTCTGCGTGTTGAGGACGGCACAGCCCGGGTAGTTATAGGCGACACGAAAGAATCGCTTTCTTTCGATAAAACGGCGGAAAAGGACTTTGCCATCTTTGTACCTGCCGGTAAATGGCATAACATCATCAATACCGGCAACAAACCGTTGAAATTGTATTCCATTTATTCACCTGTGCAACATCCTCATAGTACAATCCATCAAACACAGGAAGATGCCGAAGAGGCAGAAGAAGCGGAAAATCAACATTTATTAAGTAAATCAGCAAATTTTATGACACGTGAATTGATACAATTGCCATATACTGCAAATGCGCTGGAACCAACGATAAGCAGACAAACCATTGAATTTCATCATGGCAAACACCTGCAAGCGTATGTAAACAACCTGAAAAACCTTGTTCAGGGAACAGAATTTGAAAACGCCGATCTCGAAACAATTATCAGAGAGTCGACAGGAGTCATTTTCAACAATGCAGGACAGATATTGAATCATAACCTTTATTTTCTGCAATTTGCACCGAAGAGCGGAGGAAAACCTGCCGGTAGATTAGCGCAAGCCATTGACGCCGCCTGGGGTTCGTTCGAGAATTTTCAGAAAGAGTTTGAGGCAGCAGGCGCTGGCCTGTTCGGCTCAGGATGGGTTTGGTTAGTTGCCGAAAGAGACGGTAAGCTGTCGATCACAAAAGAATCCAATGCCGGTAATCCGGTTATTAAGGGACTGAAGCCGTTGCTTACCTTTGATGTGTGGGAACATGCTTACTACCTCGATTTTCAGAATCGCCGTGCCGACCATCTGAAAGCCTTGTGGACAATCGTGGACTGGAAAGTCATCGAAAACCGATATTGATTATTATAGAGGCGTGGCACCCCACGCCTCTACATATCATATAATCACAACATCCCTTTTGTACTCGGCAATTCGTAATTATATATATCCCGCCTGACGGCCATTTTGATTGCCCTGGCGAATGCCTTGAAAATGCCTTCAGCCTTGTGATGTTCATTTTGGCCTTCACTTTTGATGTGCAGGTTCATTTTTGCTGCATCGCTCAACGATTTGAAAAAATGCAAGAACATTTCCGTCGGCATATCTCCGATTTGCTCGCGCTTAAATGTCGCATCAAATACCAACCAGGACCGACCGCCGAAATCAAGCGCCACACTGCACAGGCAGTCGTCCATCGGCAAACAGAATCCGTAACGCTCTATTCCCCGTTTGCTGCCCAACGCTTTCCATAATGCTTCGCCAAGCGCTATTGCCGTATCTTCGATTGTATGATGTTCGTCTATATGTAAATCGCCTTTGACATGGATAGTCAAATCCATGCCTGAATGTCGCCCGATCTGATCAAGCAGGTGATCAAAAAATCCGATTCCGGTTGATATATCGGTCTTTCCTGTTCCATCTAAATCAAGTCGGATAGAAATGTCTGTTTCATTGGTAGTCCGCGTTACGACTGCTTTGCGCTCTTCGAATAATAAATTTTCGGCCGGTTCGATATCAGTCGACAAACCGGTCAATGCTTTCAATGCTTTCAGCAGTTCTGCATTTTCTACCTGTGTACCAATCGTAATACGCAAACAACCCAAACAAAGTGAAACTGTATTACGGTTGCGGACAATAATTCCCTGCTCAACCAATTGACTATACAATAAATCAGCGTCAGCAACTTTTACTAACAAGAAATTGGCGTCCGAAGGATATACTTTTTCTGCCAATGGTAAAGTGGCCAACTGTTTGGCCAATTCATTCCGTTGTTTTACAAGCATTTCCACCCATTCGTTTTTTTGTGCTTCACTATCCAAACGAGAACGCACAAATTGCTGCGTAAGCAGATTGATATTATAGGGATATTTTATCTTGTTGAAATAGCTGATTATTTCTTCGGATGCAAACGCCATCCCACATCGCACCGAAGCCAACCCCCATGCCTTTGAAAACGTCTGTGAAACAATTAGATTCGGGTAACGGTCTAAATCCACAAGCCACGAAGCCTCCGACGAAAAATCTATATATGCCTCGTCAACAACCACCATCCCACTAAAATTGGTTAAAACCTTTGTGATTTCGGCACGATTCAGCAAATTTCCTGTCGGATTATTGGGCGAACAGAGGAAAACTATCTTTGTATGTTCATCTGTAGCAGCCAACAGGCGATCTGCATCCAATGAAAAATCCGAATTTAGAAGCACTTTCCTGTATTCCACATTATTCACGTCGGCACAGACCTGATACATTCCGTAAGTTGGGTCGATTGCGACAATATTGTCGCGTTGCGGCTCACAGAAGATTCGGATTGTCAGGTCTATCGGTTCGTCGCTGCCTACTCCCAACATAATTTGCGAGGGTCGTAGGTTTTTCATTCGGGCTATCTTTTCCTTTAACGACAGTTGTAAAGGGTCTGGATAGCGATTATAAGGCGTATTCATCGGATTTTCGTTCGCATCCAAATAAACAGAAGCCTCTCCTTTAAACTCATTTCGCGCACACGAATAAGGCTTCATCCGCCGTATATTTTCCCTTACAAGATTTGTAATATCCATTTCTTTTTTAGTTTTCAGTTTTCAGTTTTCAGAAATCCCTAATTCCTAATTCCTAATTCCTAATTCCTAATTCTTAATTCCTAATTCCTAATTAATTTACCAGTCTGACCGTCACCGCATTTTTATGAGCATCCAACTGTTCGTTTTCGGCCATAATTTCGATTGTCGGACCTAAGGTGCGAAGTCCCTCACGGGTAATTTCCTGATAGGTAATTTTTTTGACAAAACTGTCTAAGTTCACACCGCTGTACATCTTCGCATAACCTTTGGTAGGCAATGTATGATTGGTTCCCGAAGCATAATCGCCGGCGCTTTCAGGCGTATATGCGCCCAGAAATACACTACCGGCATTCCGAATTTCATCTTTTATCGCCCCGTAATCTGCCATCTGTATTATTAAATGTTCGGGCGCGTACCTATTTGTAAAATGCACGATTTCTTCTTCATTTTTCAGGATAATTATCCGACTGTGTTCCAATGATTTTTCTATCAATTCCTTACGTGGCAATCTGTCTAACTGCCGCTCTATTTCAAATACCACAGCTTCAGCCAATTTTTCTGATGTGGTCAGCAAGATCGACTGACTGTCGGCGCCATGTTCTGCCTGTGACAAAAAGTCGGATGCAATAAATACGGGATTAGCCCGTTCGTCTGCTATAATCTCCACTTCCGAAGGGCCTGCCGGCATATCGATAGCCACATCTTTCAGGCTGACAAGTTGCTTGGCAGCCGTCACATATTGATTGCCAGGTCCGAATATTTTATACACTTTGGGAATACTATCCGTACCGTAGCTCATGGCTGCGATAGCTTGAATGCCGCCTACTTTAAATACTTTACCCACACCTGCAACCTGCGCCGCATACAGGATGGCCGGATGAATCTTCCCTTCCCGATTGGGAGGCGTACATAAAATTATTTCTTCACAACCGGCAATGCGAGCCGGAACGGCCAGCATCAGTACGGTCGAAAACAAAGGCGCCGTCCCGCCCGGAATATACAAACCTACTTTTTCGATGGGTACAGCCTTTTGCCAACAGGTTACACCGGGCATCGTTTCTATCTTCAGTTCCGGAAATGATTGTGCTGCATGGAATTTTTCAATATTGGACTGTGCCATCCTGATAGCCTGTTTCAAGTCTTCCGGCAAAGATGATTCCGCATCCCGTATTTCATCCCGACTAACTGCAAAATCCGCTATATCAACCTTGTCATAAAGGCTTCCATAGTACCTCACAGCCGCGTCTCCCTCACAACGAACCTTGTCCAACACTGTCTGAACGGTAGCAAACAATGCCGTCACATCCATTTCCGGACGCTCCTGTAAAGCAGCCCATTCGGATTCAGAAGGGTAAAAAATTACTTTCAATGAAAATGATAATTATTAATTGTAAATAATAAATATTGACATCCCTCTGCCCCCTTCAAAGGGGGATAAAAATGGTACATTACTTGACTGTCGTTTCAAGCGGATTCAAACTTTCTTTGAAAAATTCGTTTTGAAGGCGAATGGTCATTTTGTCGGCTTTAATGGCCTTGATAACATCGGCCAATTGTGCCACTCGTTGCCCCAAACTAACTTCGCCAAGCGCTGCATTGGCGTCTTTGGCATCGCCTGCATAATGGTTGGGATATTTGGCATACCACCAAATTCCGGTATAAGCATTATCTATTTGCAACCTGTCCATATCAGCGCCCGATTGGCTTGAAGCCGTTGGTTTGACAAGGTCAGGCCTGATAGCCAGCACTGTACTCGACTCCACCTCGTCGGCATGACCACCTACGGTTGTCTTGCGCATGCTTGCAATCTTAGCCCGCGTTTCGGCATCTACAGAAGGTTGAAACAGAAAGACGGCATAGTCTTTCGGCTTGGCTAATTGCATCTGACAAAAGTATTGCAGAAAATTCCCGTTTCCGCCGTGGCCATTCAGTAAAATGATTTTTTTGATGCCATTCCGGGATATTTCCTCACAGGTCTCTTCAAGAAATTTGAACAGCAACTCGTTGCTGTAAGCGATAGTGCCCGGTTGCTGTTTCGCCTCGTATATTTGTCCGAAAATATGATACGGATAAATGATACAATACTCTTTTTCAGCAGCACGGCGGGCTATTTCGCGGGAGGTCAACACATCTGTGCCCAATGGTAAATGCGGGCCGTGTTTTTCGATTACCCCCATAGGTATGATACAAACGCCTTCGGATTGTTTGACGGCTTGCACAAAGTCGGGCGAGGTGAGTTCTTCCCAAGCAGAAGGAAGTTTTTGGCTGTAAGTTGATAAAGCAACGAACATAAACGACATAATAAATAACTGTTTCATGCGTGTAAATTTTAAATAGTTTCTAACATAATTGAGGCAAAAATAATGATAATTTTCAAAGAAAACGAGTGTAAGTAAGAAAAACATGTTTTTCCGGACTTTTTACTTTGCCCAATGTAACAAATCCAAATTCTTTACGTCATAAGAATAAAAGACCGAATATGCTTCATTACATACATATCGTCAAGGGAGTTCAGAAAAACGAAACAAAATCACAGATGGCGTTCTATGATTTGTTTTACAAGCCTGTATATCAAAGCGCTTATGCCATCGTGGGAAATCACGACGAAGCCGAAGAAATCATGCACGACGTCTTGTTGAAGGTTTTTTCAAAAACCGACCTGATACATGAAGATATGAACGTAATGACTCGATTACTTAAACGAATAGCTGTCAATCAATCGATTGACCTGCTTCGTAAAAGAAAAGACTGGATGATCCCTTTGGAAGATAATGACGAAACGGACAGGGAAGACGAAGACGATGAAAACGGGGAAGTATACGACTTGTCCATTGCCGATATTAAAGATGGCGTCAATCGCTTGTCATTGGCATTCAGGCATATCATTATCCTTAGGCTATTTGAAGAAATGAGTTTTGCCGAGATTGCTACGCAACTGAAAATCAACGCTTCAACCGCAAGGGTGCAATATCAACGGGGAATCGTAAAATTAAGAACGATATTAAAACAACAAATATACGCTTAAAATCATGGATAATCTACTTGAAAATAAAATCAGGGAACATGCCACGGAAATATTTGGCAGTGAACCCACGCAGGGACATCGTCAGAGATTTGCCGACAAGTTGCAGGCGGCTGCAAGTCCCAAAAAACAAATCCCAATCCGTAAGATATTTGGCTATTTGTCTGTAGCCGCCGTATTTGTCGGTTGTCTTTTTTTGCTCCGTGATATTTTTAAAACCGATAATGCAACTGACTACGAATCCCTTTCCGAAGTGCAAACCTACTACTCCATGCAACTGCAGGATAAAATTTACGACATCGAACAACTGCTGCAACGGGTTGACGAACAGGACAGAGCAAACCTGATAAGCGATATCGAATCCATGCAACAAGAGGCAGATGCAAGTATCCGGGATTCGGACGATAAAAATATTGAATTGATCGTAATGACCTATTCGTCCAAAATAGCCTCATTGCAACATATACACAACATACTTTCAGCTAATTATTAACATTTTAAAATAAATTAATTATGAAAAAGATTATTTTTACATTATTGGCAAGCATTTTTGCTTCGTACATGATCGCCTCCGAAGAGGCCATCTTAAAGGAATTTAAGAGAGAAGTGACAAAAGAGTATTCGGTTGGCGCAAATCCGGCTTTGCAAATCGAAAACAAGTATGGAAACATCCGTATCGTTGAAGGGACGGACAACAAAATCACGTTTAAAATCGAAATTACCGGAAAAGGAACAACTGATGCTTTGGCTAAAGAATATGCTGAAGCCGTATCAATTGATTTTTCCCAGGTCGGCGACAGGATAACAGCTAAAACCGTGCTGAAAGAAATCAATTGCAACAATTGCAGCAGGGAAACGCATTATACCGTAGTAGCTCCTAAAAGTGTGACGATAAATCTGGAAAATAAATATGGAAATATTTATCTCGAAAACGCTGTCAAACCCATGAAGGTTGACCTGAAATATGGAAATATGGAAGCAAATACGCTGAATAATATTGACATTGACATCAAATACGGCAACATTACCATCAATACATGTGAGGATATAAAGATCGACTGCGGTTATTCCAAAATCAAAATCGGTAAAGCCAACCATCTGACTACAGACTCCAAATATGATGATTTTCAAATCGGAACGATTTCGGACATAAACATGAACACAAAATACACAAAAGTAAAAATCGATAAACTCAATACAAGTTTTGTATGTAACGATTTCAAATACTGCTCATTGGATATTTCTGAGATTGCCCCACAGTTTTCGCGGATCAAAATTGATGCAGGGTATTCGAATATTAAATTAGCCCTCAATAATCGGCATAGTTTCAAGGCCAATCTAAGTACTCGATATGGCAATATCAAAACCGGTAGTTTTAGTATGTCAAATACGCAAACCGCAAGAAATACACAGTCTTACAGCGGAACGATGGGTAGCGGGAATCCGTCGGCAACAGTAGATATTACAGCTTCTTATGGGGATATTATTTTCAAATAATCAATAATCAACCACCTCCTTCGGGAGGTGGTTGATTATTTAACAATAACCTTTTTAGTCCAACCTGACGAGCTATGTACAATCAATATACCTTTCGGAAAATTCGACGCATCAATTTGGATGGCATAATCGTTTTTACGAATGGTTGCAATTGGTTGTCCGGTAATGGTAAATACCTGTATTTGTTCATTGTTCGTTTGGCTATCTATGTAAAGAACATTACCCGATACAGTCACTTGATTATCTTGAGCGATGACTTCATTGGATACAATATCAAGGGATTCTGAGATGAAATCATATAATTCTTTTTCTGTTCTTGCCCCTACTCCCCAATAAAAAGTAAAGTCATCCGGATTATTTGGATTGATAACAGCAAGAATCGGAAAGTTTGTTCGATCACCTGCATCCTTATGGGCTTCATAATCTGCGATATACGGCGCCACGCTTTCTAAATTCTGTTTTGTCGAGTTATCCGGATCGTAATAAGATACAAACCATGTAATATAGTTGTCATCAATGATTTTTCGAAGTCTTCGCGACGGATCATTGAAGTATTCAAAAGATATTTGACACAGGGGGCATGCATGATTACCCACAAACAAAAGTACCAATTTGTCCTGTTCTTTCGCCATATTAAAGATCACATCCTTCTCATCTTCATGCCATACCAATTCATCTGCAAAACAATAACTAATATTGAATAGCAACAGGATAGTTGCAAGCGTTAAGCCTTTCTTATTTATGGAATAATTCATATTTTTAAATTTTTAATTCGTAATTATTTATAAAGCGCCCCGTATGCTTTGCAGGCACGATAATCCGCCCCTTCCTTATCCATACCAAACGCATTCCACACCGCAGGACGGAAAATATCCTTCTCTTCTACATTGTGCATACACACAGGGATGCGTAACATGGAAGCCAGCGTAATCAAGTCCGCGCCAATATGTCCGTAACTGATAGATCCATGATTGGCGCCCCAGTTATTCATCACGGAATATACATCCCTGAAAGCATCGCTATCGGTCAAACGGGGGGCAAACCATGTTGTCGGCCATCCTCTGTCTGTCCGTTCATCTAAAATTTTGTGGGCTTCCATATCTATATCCACCGTCCATCCTTCGGCCAATTGCAAAACAGGCCCAATGCCTTTGACAAGATTAAGCCGTACCATCGTACAAGGCATTCCGCCTTTGGTCAAAAATTTGGAAGAGAACCCGCCGCCGCGAAAATACCCTCGATTGGCAGGCACCCAGGTAGTAGCATCCAAACAATCATGCGCTTCCGTTTCTGAAATTTCCCAAAATGGCTTCATCACCGGATTGCCATCCTTGTCGGTCTGTTGGCCGGATCCATCCAATGAAGCAGCGCCTGAATTGATTAAGTGGATAATTCCGTTGGCAGCTTTTCCTGTCAACGCTTTCCCCGTGACACGCAGCACAGCATCGGGACTCCAATAAGTACGCACATCGGCAAATACCTGCGCCGTACCGGTCAACAGATGACCGAAAAGCATGGCAGCGCCATTCAGTGCGTCATTTTCGGTTGCCAAAATATATACCTGACGGATTCCGTTCCAGTCGAACGACGAATTAAGGATCGCCTCCGTAAAATCACCGTTCGGATAAAAGTCCGTCCATTGGCGTTGCCCTTGGAAGCCGGCAGCAATTGCATTGTGTCCCAATGCTTCTTCTCCAAAACCAAGCGCTTTCAACCGGGGATTACCTATCATCAAATCGCGTACTATCAACGTCATCTTCACCACAAACTCCCAATCTGCGTCATTGTCTTCGCGACTTTTGATTAGTTGTGCCGGATTGATCGTATCTTCTCCTTCCCTACAGTTCTCTTTGACCCACGCAAGCGCTTTCCGGTATTCATCCGGATCGTAAATACCCAGGGTCATCCGACGGATAATCTCCACTTCATCAATCCCTTCGCATCTCATTCCCAGGTATTCTTCAAAAAAGTCCGGATTGACAATCGAACCGGCAATTCCCATACAAACGGCTCCAATTGACAAGTACGATTTTCCCCGCATCATGGCAACGGCTAACGCAGCGCGTGCAAACCGCAACAGTTTTTCTGTCACATCTTCAGGAATTTCGGTCGTACCTGCATCCTGTACATCACGACCATAGATACCAAATGCGGGTAATCCCTTCTGTGCATGGGCAGCAAGCACAGCAGCAAGATATACGGCGCCGGGGCGTTCCGTACCATTGAAACCCCATACAGCCTTAACGGTATGTGGCGCCATGTCCATTGTTTCACTACCGTAACACCAGCAGGGGGTAACCGTGATTGTCACATCTACCCCTTCTTTTTTGAATTTTTCGGCGCAGGCGGCGCTCTCCGCAACACGTCCGATGGTGGAATCGGCTATTACACACCCGACAGGCGTTCCGTCAGGATATTTCAACGTTGAAGTAAGCAACGCCACCACACTTTTTGCCATATTCATGGTCTGATTTTCGAGCGATTCGCGTACGCCACCCATGCGACCATCTATCACAGGACGGATACCGATCTTTGGCCATTCACCTTGTAATCTGTTTGTATTCATATATTTATATTATTAATATTTATTTGTAATATGTATTTTTTATGTAGATAAGCGTTCAATCAATAGAAAGTACAAACACATCCGAGGGCGTCATACGTTTCAGTACGGTTAATGAAAAATTTTTTCCTACGTGAATATCTTCCTGCATTAAGCGGAAATCAACGGTTTTGTACAGTAATTCGGGATGGTTGTTTTCTCGACTCAGATGGCAAAGCCAGACATTTTTCCATTCGGTCGAATAATGAGTGGCTAAAAAATCAGCTGCTTCTCGATTACTTAAGTGGCCTGTTTTACTTGAAACGCGCTCTTTGAGAAAGTCGGGATAGCTACCAAATCTGAGCATCTCTTCATCGTAGTTAGACTCTAAAACCAAATGATTGGCCATGCTCAAAAACCGGGTTACTGTTTCTGTAATATCGCCAACATCAGTTGCAATAGTAAATCGCTGATTTCCAAACTGGATCATATAACCCACATTTTCCGAACTGTCATGTGGTACTTCAAAAGCAACAATCCGGAAATCGCGTATCATAAAGGGTACTTCTTTTTCAATAATTTTGCGCGATCGGAATAAAGTCTCTTCCACAAAACGGCTCCTGTCAATGCCATCATGCACACGCTCTGTTGAATAGATCGGCAGATTATATTTTTCTCCTAAGCACCCAACGGTTTTTATATGATCTCCATGGTCGTGCGTGATCAAGACTGCAACAATTTTTTCAAAATCTATTTCTTTGTCTTTCAATATCTTTTTGATTAATCTGGCGCTAATTCCCGCATCTATCAAAATGCCATATTCAGAAGTACCTAAATAATAGCAATTCCCACTGCTTCCACTTGCCAAACTCAGAAAAGATACTTTCATTGCCGTATATTATAAACGAACCGCCTAAGCCCGCTTTTGAATGTCACTGCAAAATTACAAAAAAATAATAATTATTTACTACTTTTGCCGAAATTTTACTTTTGGACAATATGAAATATTGGTGTCTGTTTACCATGGTTGTGTTTTGTGCTGTTGGATATGCACAATCCGACTCAATTACTCCTTTTGATAAAGCCTATAAAAGAGTATATCATGTAACAAGAGTTACCGATGGAAGTCGGCCTGTGATAGACGGTAAGTTGGATGATGATTTCTGGACTCAACATGGTGAATGGACTGAGCGGTTTAATCAGGTGACTCCTTATGAACGTGTTTTATCGGCATCGCCTACCAAAGCAAAAGTGCTGTACGATAATAAATATATATATGTAGGGGTATACTGCAAAGACGCAGTCCCTGAAAAAATGAACCGCTTTGTCGGTAATCGTGATGAAAACGGCGTAGGCGATTTGATCAGCGTAGCATTTGATACCTATCACGATTTTCGGGCTGCACCGGAATTTAATATAAATATAGGCGGCAACAAGACGGATTTGATTGTTACCGACAAACTATCCGTAAACCTGAACTGGAATGCCGTATGGGAAGGACGAACACATGTAAATATGGCCGATTCATCATGGACAGCCGAATTAAAGATACCTTTCAATCAGCTCAGATACAATCAAAAGTCGGAATCCGACATCTGGGGGCTTCATATCAGACGTATCATACGGCGGAACAGCGAAGTGCAAAACTGGAGCCTTATCCCGTTGAAAAACAACGGTCATGTATTCTCATTCGGCGAAATGCATGGAATGACTGATTTACCCAAAGCACGGGGAATCGAATTTTTACCATACATGATGGGCAAATACAAAAGAGAACTCGCCATACCGGGCAGTCCTTATCAGAAAGGGTATCTGTGGGGAGGAAATGCCGGATTGGATGTTAAAGTAGGTTTATCCGACTATACGCTCGACCTTACGGTTAATCCTGATTTCGGACAAGTAGATGTTGATCCTTCGGTAATGAACTTAACCTCCTACGAAACATTCTATGATGAAAAACGTCCGTTTTTTTTAGAAGGGAAGCATATCACGGATTTTCTGATGGGAAGCGATATGATGTTTCATACCAGGCGTATCGGCGCAGTTCCTTCATTAAGCCCTGAAGGGGTTGACAATATCAAAAAATTTGCCGAAACAGTGAGTAATGTTCCTATTATTGGCGCAATGAAACTGACGGGCACCAACAGCCATGGAGTAACATTGGGCGTCGTTCAAAGCGTTACAGCCCGTACATCTGTCAATGTAATGCAGCCGGGAAACCCTCTGTCTTCCGACAGTCGTTCGGCAAGTCCCTCCTACGACAAGGACGTATTAGAACCATTAACAAATTACACTGTAGCCCGCATACAGAAAAATTGGGAGGGAAATACATTGTTGGGCGGCATGTTTACGTCGGTCAACCGTGCGCTTGACGAACCGCGACTAAAGGACAACTTAGTGCAGAACGCATATACTGCCGGTGTGGATTTTACCCAATTCTTCAACAATCGTCTTTATTATGTCGAAATGAAAGGGATGTTCAGTTCGCTGAACGGTAGTACATCAACGATTACGCGACTGCAAAGGAATGCGGTACATTATTACCAGCGTACTTCAAGTAAGGATTATTTGGGTGTAGATGTGAATCGCACTTCATTAAACGGAACCGGCGGATATGTAAAAGCCGGACGTAAAGGAAATGCCAAATGGTCTTTTACTGAGACTTTCAACTGGCTGTCTCCCGGCTTTGATTTGAACGATGTCGGTTATTTGAAGCAAGCAGACCTGATGAGCAACGAAACAACAGTGGAATTTCGTCAGACCAATCCATGGAGATTATTCAGAAGCAATACATTGAACTTATCTCAACTTAATCAATGGAACTATGGAGGAAAATTTCTTGGAAACAGCTTAGCCTTAGGTTGGAGAACGATGTTTTTTAATCGCTATGAAGCAAATATTACGCAGACAATCGGAACAAATAAAGTTGATACACGTCGTTTACGCGGCGGACCTGACATGTATTTCGGCGAATGGTATAGCCCTGTGGTCACGCTTAATACCGACAAGGCAAAACGTATTGTGTTTACCATGCAATATTCGGGCGATCATAACTTATCCGGCGACTATAACCTTAACTCTTTTTCGCCGAGTTTGTCGCTTCGCATGGGGAATCATGTATACCTGACGGGGAAATTTACTTATGCTCATAATTCGGACAAATTGCAATATGTGGCTACCGTTCCGCTTACCTCGCAAGTCGATCCGGCTTATATTGTCGGGAATATGGAGCAACAGACATACGGATTGACAATCAATTTAAAAGTAAATATAACTCCCGATATTTCTTTGCAGTGGTATGGATCCCCTTTTACATCAACAGCCAAATACAGCACTTTTAAAAAGGCTACGAATCCTGCATCTCATACACGCGACGACCGTTTTCATACATTTTCATCGAGTGAGATAAACCTGTCGGAAAGTGGCAGATATACTGTACAACAAGATGCGGATGATTTTACTTTTCCGAATCCAAATTTTAACTTCAACGAATTCAAATCGAATTTTGTAGCCCGTTGGGAATATTTACCCGGCTCCACGCTTTATGTTGTCTGGGGACATACGATGTCGAGCCGAATCGGAAATTATCTGCCGGGATGGGGCGATAATTTGGATCGTATGTTCGGCCTGCCTGCTACCAATGTGTTTATGGTCAAGCTAAACTACTGGTTTAACTTGTAAAGCATTTACCGTCCAATGCCAAAATAGATAAATCCGGATTCTTGCATTTCAGCCGGATTATATATGTTTCTTCCGTCAATGATCATTGGGAATTTCATGCGCTCTTTAATAACAGACCAAGCCGGTAACCTGAACTCTTTCCATTCGGTAACAATCAACAGCGCCTCGGCATCATCAACAGCATCATATATGTTTCGGGCATATTGAACCCTATCGCCAATGCGTCGTTTAGCTTCCGGAATGGCTACCGGATCGTAAACGGTCACACTGCAACCGGCTTTCAGTAGTAAGTCTATCAAAACAAGCGAGGGGGCTTCGCGCATATCGTCGGTTTCCGGCTTAAAAGCCAACCCCCATATTGCTACCTTTTTACCGGCCAGATCATTCGTGTAGTATTTTTGAAGTTTTTGGTAAAGTATAAGTTTCTGATCTTCGTTTACATCCTCTACTGCTTGTAGTATACGCATCGGATGATGATTTATTTCAGCCGTTTTAATCAATGCTTTAACATCTTTCGGAAAACAAGATCCTCCATAGCCGCAGCCTGCATATAAAAAACTTTGGCCGATACGGGGGTCGGCGCCAATTCCTTTTCTTATCATATTAATATCGGCTCCCACAATTTCACAAAGATTAGCCATATCGTTCATAAAACTGATACGTGTGGCTAACATCGCATTTGCCGCATATTTGGTCATTTCGGCTGAAGATACATCCATGTAAATAATCCTGAAATTGTTGAGCATAAACGGATGGTACAATTTTTCCATCAACTTCTTTGCCCTTTCTGTTTCGACGCCGACTACAATCCGGTCAGGGAGCATGCAATCTTTTATGGCAGCGCCTTCTTTCAAAAATTCGGGATTGGAAGCAATATCAAAATCAATGGAAACGCCCCGTTTTGCCTGTTCGTCCAAAATCGCCTGTTTGACTAATTGCGCCGTTCCTACCGGCACCGTACTTTTCGTTACCACCAAAAGATATTTGTTCATGACCTGCCCTACAGTCCGTGCTACATCGAGCACATACTTCAAATCGGCGCTTCCGTCTTCGTCGGAAGGGGTACCCACTGCCGAAAAGACTATATCCACCTTATTTAAAATAGCTTTCAGGTCAGTTTCGAAATGCAATCGTCCAACCCCGAAATTTCGAACCACCATTTCTTCCAATCCGGGTTCAAAAATCGGGATAATCCCTTTTTTTAAATTATTTATCTTTTTATGGTCTATATCGACACAATAAACTTCTGTTCCCATTTCGGCAAAACAAGTGCCTGTAACCAATCCGACATATCCGGTTCCAACTATTGCAATTTTCATTTAATATTTTTTTATTAGAATTTTTGTACAAAAGTAGGGGTTTTTTTTTCAAAATAATCATTTTTTTACGATTATTTGTAAATAATTCCAATTTTTATTGTATATTTGCAGCCCCAAATGAAAATTTATATGATAAATACGTTTGTTAATAAATATTTTTTTTACCTGTATACATTTACGCTGTGTTTTGGCGTATTGTTATATAACACGACAGGTTTCAAAGGCTTGGATGTATTATCAAGTGTGGCGTTAGTTGTATTGTATTTTATCTTTATCATAGGAACAAAGAATAAAAGTTTTCATATCGGATTTCTCACTGTAATGCTTGTTTTTTTGTTTTTCCTTAACTATTCATTCTATATAGCTAACAATTCGTTGAGTGCAATAACCATAGATTTTCTTACACAACTAAGGCCTTATGTTGCTTTCTTTTTAGTTTTACAGATATCGCCAACGTTTACTGATCAACAAAAAAACATTCTCAAGAAAATTTGCTTTTATTTATGGTTGTTCTATATTCCTATCGGTATTTTGGCAACCATCAATACATCGTTTTTAAATACGATGATGGAACAGTCTTCAAATTACACGGCTTGTATTTTTTGCCTTGCAGTTATTTATTTGTTTTGCAGCAACTTCACTGTTAAAGATAAGCTTACTTTTATTTTCATGCTTTCTGCCGGACTGATTGCCATCGAATCGCGATTCTATATTTTCTTCCTTATTGTATGCGGTCTTATCATGTTTTTTCATCATATAGATGTATTGAAAAATAATCTGAAAACCGGATTTGCTTTAGCCTTAATTGTATGTATTATCGTTTATATATCAAGAACTGAAATTTTGAATTTCCTCTTCTCAACCGGCATTGCCGGAGACGGTTTTGCAAGCCTTGCAACTCAAACTTCTTCAGGTTTTTATACTCAACTCAACAACAGTGGGTTCAATCCGGTTAATGGCTTCTTTTATCAGGAATGGTTTACCGGTTCAGCTTCGTATTATCCGTTTTTAGCGCAACTCGGACTGATCGGAATTTTCGTTTTCTTGTCTTTTTGGATCTATATCATAACGGCTTCAGTCGTTCAGTTTAAGCAGAAAAATGATATTCAGCCATTTATTCTTGTATTAATGCTTACCGTGTTCATTTTTGTCGAAAACATTTCAGAATCATTTTTCACAAGCAACAAAGGTTATTTTATGATGATGTTTATCGGGCTTCTGATGGGCAAACCTGAAGACGCCGAAAACATGGTAGCCTTGTCGGATAAAAAGAACATTAAGAAAAAAAGATTTGCCGCATTGCAGGCTGTCTGGTTTTTTCGCAAGAAGAGTATGACAAATACACATAGAAATCAGGTTGCGAAAGAAATAACCTACATAATTCCTCCTATGCCGATTCGGAATGTAGAGGCGGCAGGTGTAAATGAAAATAATCATATTGACGTAATACAAGATATACCGGTTGTTCAGCATGAAGTTGATATCAATTATATTGAACAACCCGAAGAAATTGAAACGCTTCATTCGGTAACAGAAAATATTGAAGAACTGATTGAAACGATTGATAATTCGCATGACGAAACCATTACGACAATGCAACCCCCTATTGAAGTCGACACGACATCCGAAATAATACTTGCAGACGCCGATGATGAATATGAATGGGATGATGATTTTGATAATGACGACAATGATGATTGGGAAGCGGATTTCGAAAATGAAGTCATCATGGCAAGCGAACAAAAAATTGAGAAAGATGCCGTAGATGAAATTATTGCAGTAGCAGCAGCAGCAGCATCAGTAGAAGAAGAAACCGCAGATGAAATAATTGCAGTAGCAGCAGTAGAAGAAATTGTTACTAAAGAAGAAGCAGAGGTCGTAGTTGAAGCAACATTAGAAGAAGAAACCGTAGAAGAAACAATTGCAGTAGCAGCAGTAGAAGAAATTGTTGCTAAAAAAGAAGCAGAGGTCGTAGTCGAAGCAGCAGTAGAAGAAGAAACCGTAGAAGAAACAATTGCAGTAGCAGTAGCTGCAGTAGATGAATCCGCAGATGAAATAATTTCAGTGGCAGCAATAGAAGAAATTGTTGCTAAAAAAGAAGCAGAGGTCGTAGTCGAAGCAGCATCAGAAGAAGAAACCGTAAAAGAAATAATTACAGTAGCTGCATCAGAAGATATAGTAGTAGCAGAAACATTCGAAAACGAAGCTGCTTTTGAAGATATAGTAGCATTTGCTCAAGAAGTCGAAAACGAAGCAGAAAAAGTATTGCTTTTTGATAATTATTTACAAAGCAGTGCAACGGATACACCTGCTCAAATGACTGCTATGCTGAATCAATTTGATCAGTCAGCCGCACCAATAGAAAATAGAACAGCCTTTATTGCAGAAGAATATTTATCGAAAAATACAACCCGTGTTGAAGAAGAGATCAGCGACGATGACATCGCCGATGGATCGTATACCTATATGATCTGACAATTGCTTATGTACGCACCATCATTGAACGCCTCTCTGTTTTATTTTTGCAATCATTTTACGTTTCAGCAATGTTGAATAGGCATCAATTATTTATTATCATTGCCAAAGCGCTCATTATTGGTTTTTTATCTGGATGTATCAAAGAATCTTATACCGAAGATCAAAGAAACGCAGACTATGAACTCAACAAGCAAAATAGCCTGAGATTATTTACGCCTGTAATGTATAACGATCCGGACAAAAAACAAGAAGAATTGTTTAAAATTGTCCATATATCGGATGCACATCTATCCCCATGGTCGAGTAACAACCATTTCCAGAATCCGCGCAACCTGAAAGAAGCTGCGCGGTTTGCTAACGAGCCGGCAGCCAAAATTAATGCAATCGTTATGACCGGTGATTTGATTGGAAATAATAACACCACTACACGTAACGAGGCCATTAATTATCTGAATAATTTCGTGAGTACACTTTACCAAAGTAATTCAATACCCGCATTTATATCAACGGGAAATCATGATGTAAATATGCTGAATTCAAATTATCAGGTTTATGCAATCAGCAAAACAGAGTATTATAACATCGTAACATCTAAAATAAATCGCTCGATCTATTCGGACGACTCTGAAAATTACTACTATGCTGATATGGCCAATCCAATGGGTGGATTTATTCGGCTCATCGCATTGGATGTTATCGATCAGGATACGATGATTTACAGCGCTCAATATAATGCTATATTATCCCAAAAGCAAATTGACTGGCTTTGCCATACGGCGCTAAAGAAAGACATGACGGATAATCACAGTGTAATCATACTTATCCACCACCCGCTACCACCGGTAGATGATGAGGATGCGAGCATGAGCATACAAAATGACTTCTTGCATAATTGGAATATGATACCTGAAATTATAGAAACATACCGCACCAAACAGACGCTCAGCAAAAAATATCTGAATAAAACGGACGCATCCGACAGCATCTCCGTAGATGTTTCTTTTAGCAACTCTCCGGGTGAATTTGTATGTTATTTAGGAGGGCATCTGCATACCTATCTCAACTATGAAGTAATAAGTTCAGTCGATTCCACTTTGCCGAACCAAATCATGATTTTAGCCAACAACATGTCACCCTCCGATAAAAGCCCGACATCCCATATCGAACGACGGGAAACCGGACTTCGAAATAATACTTTCAACCTTTACGCAATTGATACAAAAAACAAAATCATCTATGTGACATTTTTCGGTGCAACAGCTTTCTACTATCCGCAAGTGCTGTCATTGCATTATTTGTAAAAAAAACGAACAGAGGCAATAATCAATAGACTTTGCCGTTAAGATTTCAAGAAGTAAAGTGTATGCAGAAATTTATCAACGGACTATGTTTCTACCTTTTCGTTATTGCTTACCTTTGGGGAATTGTATTATACAATGTACTTGGATTTGAACTGATTGATGAAATATTGGTTGTTTGTATAACGCTCTTATTTCTATATGTTATGTTTAGACACTCCCGTTGGGTAATAAATAAAATATTCCTCCTTGTACTTTTCATTTTCCTTTTTTACCTGATTTATTCATTCAAAATCGGAAGCAATAGCAAAATCGCTATCATTAAAGACTTTTTCATCCAGTTGAAACCTTATTTAGCTTTTTTTTGCATCTATCAGATGCACCCTGTTATCAGTGAAAAACAGAAAAAACTGCTCAACCAAATCACCTTGCTTTGTTGGTTCATACTGTTGCCAGTCGGTCTTTATGGCCTTGTTGACGAAATGAATTTTGTCAGAATTATCGGCCATCCTACCAACTATGCAGCTGCAATCACCTGTACTGCGCTGTTATACCTCTTTACAAGCGAAGGCGACAGGCTGAATAAACTGATTTTCATTGCTATGCTTTCTGTGGGCGTTTTTTCGGGTCGTTCCAAATTCTATGGTTTTTTTGTATTTGCAACAGCTATCACTTTATACTTCAACGATATAAAAAAGTTAAAACTCAATGCCAAAACGATTATAGCTGCTCTGTTTATTTTGGCGGCAATCGTTTATGTGGCAAAAGACAAGATTCTATTTTATTTTATGCCGGTCTTTTCGGGCGATATGGAATTTGATTATATCGCACGGCTTGCGCTTTATGCCACATCCTATTCCATATTTTTGGATTATTTTCCTTTTGGAAGCGGCTTTGCAAGTTTTGGCACTCACTTTTCAGGCGTCTACTATTCGGATATATACAGTAAATATGGCATAGACAATATCTGGGGATTAAGCAAATCGTATACAAGTTTTGTGTCTGATACATACTATCCTTCATTGGCTCAGTTCGGGGTTGTAGGCGTAGCGCTCTACTTCCTGTTTTGGCTGTATATCATCAAAAAAGCAACTACCTTTAACCTTTCCAATCAAACCATTCATTTGTTTTTGATAACGGCCTGTATAACAGGGTTTTTGCTTATAGAAAATATTGCAGATGCCTCGTTCACAGGAAATAAAGGCGCTTTTATGATGATGTTTTTAGGGTATACCTTTTCCAATTTAAATACATTTAGGGACAACCCTCGCGGTTGCCCATTAGTTACAAATCACGATTCTTAATTAATACGAATGAATAAATTGCAAATATTGACTACATTAAGGAATAAATTGAAGATTCCGATGGTAAGTAATTTTCTTGCGCTTGTGGTGTTGCAAGGAATTAACTATCTACTTCAACTGATATCATATCCCTATCTGCTTAGAACGTTGGCAATTGAACGTTTCGGATTGGTATTTTGGGCTTATGCCATCATTCAATATTTCGTTACATTTACGGATTTCGGATTCAATCTTTCGGGAACAAAATATATTGCCCAACATCGGGATTATCCTGATAAAATCAATCAATTTCTCAATAGCGCTTTTATAGGTCGAATAGTTTTAGGGCTGATTAGTTTGGTAGGTCTATTCATTTTAATTTTTTCCTTTCAGCGTTTTCACAACGAAGCCTTGCTATTTCTATGCTATTTTGGAATAATTGTTGGTAATGTAATGTTTCCATTGTGGTATTTTCAAGGGATTGAACAAATGAAATACATTACGCTGTTCAACCTGATTGCTAAATCCTTGAGTATACTACCCATTTTTGTTTTTGTAAAAAGGCCTGAACACTATATTTATGTGCCTGTTTGTTACAGTATTGGATATATGATTGCCGGGTTAATTAGCGTTTACTTTATCTATTTTAAAACAGGCATGAAATGGTTTATTCCTTCATTCCGATCAATTTGGTTTGCACTCAAAGATAGCTCTACCTATTTTCTATCGCGATCTTCTCTATCTCTTTTTACCAACACCAATACATTTATTCTCGGATTAGTTTGCGGAAATGTAATACAAGGTTACTATACAGCTGCCGAAAAATTGTATCAGGCTTATGAATATCTTATCAATCCATTATCGCAAGTTCTCTTCCCTCACATGTCCAAGACACAAGATGTTAGTTTTTTTAAAAAATTATTCAAACGGATTGTTTCTGCCAATTTGCTACTTGTCGTTCTTATCTTAGTCTTGTCGAAATGGATTATTTCCTTTGTTTACGGGGCTGAGATGGAACAAACGCTAATGGTTTTCAGGGTTTTACTTTTTGCTACATTATTTTCTATTCCTTCCATGCTGGTAGGCTATCCGTACCTTGCAGCTTTAGGCCATCCTAAATATACCAACTGGACAATCGTATTTACTTCCTGTTTGCATATCAGCGTAATTGCTGTTCTTTATTTCTTCAACGCCATTACGTTAACAAATATTGCGCTTTTAGTTGTGTTTTCACATCTGCTGCTACTGTCTTTACGAGGCTATGGTGTCAAAAAATTCTATCATCCGAAAGATTCAAACAAGTGATTATGGAAGATTTCAATATTTTGTTTCCCGACGAAAGGTATAGAGGCGAAACGACACTCCGGCAAGCCCAATTAGTTATGTTTCGTATCCTGAAAGTAGTTGATTTTATTTGTCGCAAACATAAGATACCCTACTGGCTTTGTTCCGGTACATTGTTGGGAGCCGTGCGCCATCAAGGTTTTATTCCGTGGGACGACGACCTTGACATAGCCATGCTGCGCGAAGATTATGAGCGATTTATACATATCGCGAAAGAAGCGCTGCCCGAAGATATGTTTCTGCAAACCAAAGAAAACGAAAAAGAGTATGATTATCTTCCGGTGCCCTGTAAAATACGGGATACGAAAAGTCTGATTACTTCGCCCTACCTTGACAAACAACAATATCACAAAGGTATTGCCATTGATGTTTTCCCCTTCGACAGGTTTCATCTTTTCGGAGCTAAAAGCACAAAAGATTTATGTTTAAAAAAATACAACGGATTGATTAGCAAGTGTTTTGACGCTGACATGGGCATAGACATGACTATATTAAAAGTATTTGTATCATGGTTCAAACCTTTTTTCCGCCGGTTGCTGTTGCATTATCAACGAAAGATTGCACCAACCATCGAAAAGAATAAACGACTCCCTGATAATGAATGTTTTGTAGGACATGGATTTAACACACCCTGGATACGTAAAATAAATATGGACGAGATATTCCCACTTCAGGAAATCCTGTTTGAAGGCCAGTCCTTTTATGCCCCGCACAATACGAACGCCTATTTAACCAACCTCTATGGGACTACCTATATGACCCCTCCACCGAAAGACAAACAAATCCCCCCTCATGGCGCCATCATCAAACCCATACTGTAAACGGTTTAAATCTTTTCTTTGATTCGATTGTATGCCTTATATCCAAGTAACTTCTTTGCTATTATCTTTAGAGGATGGAAAGGAGAGAGTAGTTTTTTATACCTGATTAACCTTAAATAATTGTCCGGTGTTATCAATGCCATAGGGGGAAGGGTCAAACATATATCTGTTTGAGAAACATCAAGTTCGTTAATTCTATCTTTTTTAACAAAAAGCAATATGTTTTGTCGGTGGAAATCAAGGACGTCGTAATTGTCCCACAGTTTTTTTCGGATACAATCAATGCAGACATACCCGAAACGATTAAATAATGTGTTCCAATAGGCCGGCCACTGTTCGTTCACATGGTTGGCGCCTCCCTGATAAGGTATTGCGGCAGAAAAAAGGACGAAATCGGCTGATTTGGTTATATTTTCAACAAAAGACGAGGCCGAACTTTCCAATAAGTGTTCGCCTACTTCAATAGATATGGCTAAATCAAATTTCCGGTCTGTTGCTATCGGTTTGTCAAAATCTGCTTCAAAAAATGATTCTTTGGAGATCAGCAATTTAGATTGATCTACCCATTTTCCGTCATAACCTCGAATATCTGTAATATCATGTTTTTCCAAAGCTTTCAGCCATGTTCCAGTGGCGCATCCGAAATCAACTGCTGAATGGCATGGCGGAATTATGTTAAAAACTTCAGCAAGAACAATATCTACACTTTTCAGTTTAGCCTTATCTCTGTTTCTTTCATAAAACTGTTTATCGTATTTTTTTTTCTGCGTCTCCATCTATGATAAATTATGGGCGCGGCAAAGGTAACGATTATTTACTTCATTGATGAAAAACCATCCGATAAAATTCAACTAATTTTTTGCTTTCGTAATCCCAGGAGAGTTCTGTCTGAATCCGTTTATAGCCATATTCGCCCATTTGTTTACGCAGGGGTTCGTTGTCTAATAAATCAATTATCTTCTCAGCAAAGTCTTGGGTATTGCCGTTTTCCGCATATAACGAAGCCTGTTGTGCTGAAAAGCGTCCTTCTTTTAAATCGTACTGCACTATCGGTTTTTTCAATGCCATATATTCCATGATTTTATTCATGGTTGAAAGGTTATTCATCTCAGTCGGTTTATCGGGATTTACGCAGACATCTGCCGTATTGAGAATATCCACTAATAATTGGTCTGAAACCCGTCCATAGAAATCAACATAACCGATAAGCCCCATATCTGCAGATAGCTTTTTCAAAATTTCCAGATCCGATCCGCCGCCAACGATAGCTACCTGCACATCATCACGTCTTTCCACCATGTATTGAACGCTTTTGAGCAATAAATCAAGACCTTCCTGTTCGCCAATAACGCCAAGATAACCAATCAGATAGGTTCTTCCTTTTTTGTATTCCGGCTTAGGGTCTTGCAATTTTAAACGGTCTAATTTAGGGCCGCTACGCACAACATGTACTTTATCAGGATTCATTTTCCCGCGAGAAACGGCAATTGCTTTGTACGATTCGTTGGTCGCTATGCTTGCCACGGTATTTTTAAACGTTTGTCTTTCGAAAAAACGCATCAATTTATAAAAAAAATCTTTCCGCCCGTATTTGGCAACATATAATTCCGGATTAATATCATGATGATCAAATACATATCTTACATTGTTCCGTTTGAACCGTTTGGCAGTAAGGTAAATCAAATCGGGCGGATTGCAGCCGTGAATAATCTGAAACGGCTTCTTTTTGTAAATCTTCCGGGCAAGTTTCATTTCCCAATAAATGGCCGTGCCATATTCTAATAAATAACCCCAAGCGCCCCGCGCTTCAAGCGGCAGCGGATGACGGTAAATCTCAATCCCTTCAATCACTTCGTAAGGAGTTATATAGCCTTTCATTTGCGGACATATAATCGAAACCTCGGCGCCATGCTCTTTCAAAGTGGTCGCTTCCTGCCATACCCGCCTGTCGAACGGAACCGGTAAATTTTCGACAATGATTAAAATATGTTTGCCTGCCAGTACCATTTCTCTGCTATTTGCCCCAAACTGTGTCTTCATTTGAAATATAGGCTTCTTCGTCGTCTGAACGTCTGCTCCAATTAATGCCAACGTAATTTTTCATCTGCAAAAAAATATCGCCTAAACGTACAAAATCAATAATAATCTTGTCCGAAGCAGATTTTAGTTTTTCTGCAAATTCCTGCTCCATGGTATTGACTATCAATACGTCGGATTGTTCGATCATCATATCTAAATCCGCAATCAGCAGTTTCGATAAATGTGGAATACGTGCATCAATATAATCTTTATTCGTTCCGGTCAACATAGTCGTATTTACATTTTTATCGAAAATGGTAATATCTGCGCCTTTGCCCAGCAACGATTCGATAACGCGCACGGCAGGACTGTTGCGTAAATCGTCTGTTCCTGCTTTGAAACTTAATCCGAGAAATCCCAGTTTTTTATTTACGAATTTTGCTATCATTTTGACTGCGCGGGCAATCTGAAAATCGTTGGTTTTGTCAATGCTATCAATCACAGGAACATCCACATATAAATCGTGGGCAAGTGTTTGCAATCCTTTCAAATCTTTGGGAAGACATGAACCACCATAAGCAAAACCCGGTTTGAAATAATAAGGCGATATATTCAATTGCCTGTCTTTGCAGAAAACCGACATTACCTCGTGCGAATCAACACCCAACTCGCTGCATATATTACCCACTTCATTGGCAAACGAAATTTTTAATGCGTGATAGGTATTATTCACATATTTCATTATTTCAGCCACTTTCAGATCGGTAATAATAATTTCTGCAGGTAACTGTTCGTAGAGTGTGGCTACTTTTGCAGCTGCCTCCCTGTTGTCCGATCCAATCAAGGTCAATGGCGGATTGTAATAATCCTTCACAGCCGTTCCTTCGCGTAAAAATTCGGGATTGTCCACTACTGCAAAATTTTCATTTCGCTGCTTGCCTGAAATTTTTTGCAATATACCGGCAATTTTATCGCAAGTGCCGGGCATTACTGTCGAACGTACCGCCACAATATGAAATTCTCTTTTATAAGCTAATGCTTTGCCGATACGTTCCGCAACATTGAAAATATATTGCAAATTCAAATGTCCTTTTTCGGTACTTGGCGTGCCTACTGCAATGATACTGATTTCGGAGGCAAGCGTTGCTTCTTCGGCATTTGTTGTGGCGGATATCATTCCGGCAGCATGTTGCTTAGCGATGATACGGTCAATTTCCGCTTCAATAATGGTCGGTTTGCCGCTGTTAATCAAATTCACTTTGTTTTGATTAACGTCAACGCCAATTACTTTATGCCCATTTTGCGCCAAACAGCCTAAACTGACGCACCCTACATAGCCTAAACCAAAAATACTTATGTTCATATTTTAGCTTTTAATATTTATTTATTATAATGGTTGAAACCAGTTTAACATCTTTGTCTGTAATTATTTCAGAAACAAGCACGCTGGTCTCACACTTTTGCATAAAAGAACTTGAATACCATCCGAATATCGGTTCTTTACCGCCACAGACCAACGAAACGGACATTTGATGATCCGGTTCCACCGTTACATTTATTCCGGATTGATGAGTTAATGTATAAACTCGCTCTGTTTGAGGATTTAATACGATTTCAGGATGGATATGATACGGCATGGTTATCGTATGTTGCCTTTTATCGGATATTTTGATTTCATCTGTGAGGGTAAAACAATTTTTCTTTCTGTCGAAAATAATTTCGCGAATATGTGAAACGCCTTGATAACCATTATGTGTGGCACGTACGATTTCCAATTCTTCATCTCGACTGATATTTAACACTTTGCATTTGTAATGATTGTGCCACAATGTATCGCCGACATGGTGGGCCTGGTTGTTTCCGTCCACACACACCGTATTGTGCGCCAATGTGCTGACAAAATACGCCCGCCACTGTTTTGCAATATGATAGGAATACGTACCGGAATCTATCAAAACGGGGATTCCATTAATATTCAAAACAAATGATAAAGCATCGGCATGTCCATGAGCCGCAATAGATAAATATCCTAACGGCGCAGCATCAAAATGGAGGAAAACCTCTTTTTCTTCCGTCTGTTTTCTAAAAATAAAATGTCCTTCCTGCGCGTAAAACGAACTGCCTTGGACAATACGTTTATCAGGTATTGCATTAAATATTCTTTCTCCGTTTTCGCCAAATAAAACACGGTTTTTCAAATCATAACCAGCTGATTTTGACTTGAAACGCTCATCGCCAAACAGGATTGCAGCCGACGTAAGCAACGATTTAAAGTTATTATAATGAGTGTCTTGCGAAAGCAAAACCGCCTTTCCATCATCTTCATCTCCATAATGTGGGAAATTGGTTTGACAGTCGGTAAAACTCCAAATATATTCAAAAATCTTATATAGCGTTTGTCTATATTTTTCAGAAAAATGATTGTTTGTTTTTTCTGCCACACAATAGGCTATCAACAAAAAATCGGTTATAAACTGTATATATTCTGCTGCCTCTTCTCGATTTATGCCGTTAGCATGTTGTTTGACAATCTCTTTTTCCAATCCTTTTTTGGCATAATCCAACCATCGTTCCGATTCAGGAAATTTCCATTTGGAGGCGGCAATAAACAAACCTGCGTATTCGGCTATCAGATGATTGTTGGCAGACGAAAACAAAGACGGATTGTGGTATGAATAAAGACAATGTTGATAAATGCAAAAAATCCACTTTTCCTTCACAAAGGATTGAAACCAAGGTAATGCTATCTTTTCAATATCTGCTATTTCCCAACTTACAAACCAGTTAATCAACCGTATATTGATTTCGATATTGCTGTACCAGTTTATGCCAAGCAAATAGGGGTTGCTGTTTATCCACGATTCGTTGATTGCTACAAATTGCCGCAGGTAATTTTCATTTTTTGTCACGACATAATTGAGGGCGATTTGCGGAAGAAACAATAAGCGATTCAGTTCCCATACATTTTTGGCAGACAGGTTTTGGTCGCTGCGAATACTCAATGATTTGGAAAATTTTAAAGAAAAACTTTTGCCGGAAAAAATATCTTTTTGCCAGTCAATATCTTGTTCGGAATAATCAAATTGCTTGCCGAATATAGATATCGATGGTTCAAATATTTTATTGAAAGGTGCGCAAAGACTTATGTTCAGTATGTTAATCTTTGTGTCCTTTGTGTTTATTTTGTGTCCTTTGTGTTTAAGAGAGCTTCCAACATGCCATCTATCCAACTGCTTCCGGATTTGTTGCCGGACCCGGTAAGGTAATTCCCTTACAGACATTGTTCGTAACCTGTTTATATGCCAGATAATAGCCATTATTATAGCATTTCGTTGTATATTTCTTCAAGCTGCGAAACCACACTGTCGGGCAAATGCTTTTCAACAATTTTTGCAGAAATAGCGCCGTATTTTTCAATATCTCGCGGATTATCCATAAAATATTGCATGGATTGATGGATTTCTGCCAAATTACCAGGTTGGATTAAAAAACCATTTTCCTTGTGTTTGACTATTTCCGGTATCCCGCCGACATTCGTTGAGATAACCGGCTTACCATACGCCATCGCTTCTAATACCGAGACGGGCAGTCCTTCGCTGTAAGAAGGCAAAATATAAACGTCCGAATCTTGCAGATAGCGTATTTTCGTTTCCTGCTGCACCCATCCCACAAATCTGACAATCTTGCCAATACGGTATTTTTCAATAAGCTGTTGTAATTTGTCAGTCTCTCCGTTCCCGCCAATTATCAATTCCATTTTATCGGCATAGACATCCCTGTTCTTGTTGATCACTTCGATGACGTCGAATATTCCTTTTCTGTCGCCAATCAACCCTAAAAACAAAAAAACGATTTTATCTCTTTGTATATCGCTTTTCAAAATAATAGAATAATCAATTATATTAGGTACTATTTCTATTTTTCGGGGACTGAAATTGTCCGTAAAATATTGTCTCCAGGAAGACGACAGGCAAACAATCATATCCGCTGTCCGGATAAATCCCCGAAACATTTTTTTGCGCATTGCGTTTGATTGATTGAAAAACACATCGGGTGCATCGCTGTGAATATGGTAAATAACTTTTTTTCCGAACAGATATTTGGCCGTAACAAAACAAATAAATTTACGGTAAAAACTGGCGTTTACCGATCCGTGAATATGTACGATTCTGATTTTTTTGTTTCTTATCAAAACATACAGCAATTTACAGAAAGCCATACAAAAAACAACGATTTTATACAACCCCGAACCTTCTTTGTACGTAGGGATAAAGTTGAAAATTTCAAAATATTTACTGTAAACACTTATCACAGCGCCCGAACCGCCCCGATGATTGCGGTAATCCGGCCCTAAGGTGAGTATTTTGGCTGATAATTGTTTGTCAATGTGTTTCATAAGCCTTATAGAAGCGAAACGATTTGTCTAAATTTATTGCTTGCGTTGTAAATTATGCCGGTATCGTCGACAAGATTGATTGTACAATCCAGGATGTCAAGCCCGATACGTTCGTCAATATTTTTCAACAGTTTGCTTCTTTCCGAATCGGAAAATTCCCCATCGGGTACAATATTGATTTGTATCGCGCCGATTTCTTTTTGAACAATCTGAGCCAGTTTAATCTGTTGAACTCCCTCGAAAAGATGATATACGATACCCTGTTTCGATCCGTCTTTCGCTACAATATTATCTTCAATTCTTCCATCAATTGACTTCACAATACAGCGTTCGGAGTCTATCAACGAAGGTGTGGGGCACAATGAAACGATGTCGGGGACTTTGTATCTGATCAAAGGAAACGATGTATTGATTAATGAAGTGGTAATGATGCAATCATCGCGAAACTCATTGATTGAATACCCGGGCTGACTGAAATATCCTCTGTGGTCTATACATTCGTCCAACGCGATCGTTCTTTCTGTATTCCCGTAATGGTCGAACAGTTCAGTTTGCAAAGTCTCTTCGATCATTTTCCGTTCAAAATCGAACAAGGTCTCTGAAGAAGTAAAACACGCAGGTATCGAAAGGCGCCATCCGTTTTCTTTGAATAAACAACACAGATTGTACAACGTACTCGGAAATCCTTCGATGGCAACAGGCGCAAATGCCAAAATTTCCTCATAATAATGCCTGATATGATCGGCATTGATTTGGTAGCAGGATAAAAATAATACATTTGAAATATCAACCTTCAATTTCAATAAATCTCGTTTTATATCGCCTCTTAACGAAACCATTTTTTCACCATATCTAAATCCGCGTCTTTTTCGGAACACATAAAGATAAGCCTGTTCTCTTAAAACGGAAAAGTAATCGTTATATACGGTCAATGGCGCGCCTGTGCTTCCGCTGGTATGCGACTTTGAGAGAAACATTCGGGGAACCGTCAATAACTGCGTCGGATCATGATTGACCATTTGCCTGTCTACTACAGGTAGTTTCGAAATATCGTTTATTGTCTGAATATCATTGATAGAGATACCATGTTCGGCATACAGTTTTTGGTAAAATGGGGCTTTGCGGATCGCTTTGCGAAATATTTTTAAAAAACGGGCTTCACACTCCTCCTGCAATTCCTTCTCCGACAAACGATACAACCGTTCTATATCTTTGACAAAAGGGCGTAATAAGGTATTAGAACGAAGCGCATATTTTACCGATTCTTTGATATATTTCTTTAATTTCATTCTTTTAACAACTTCCAAATAGCAACCGTCTGTTCTTTGCAGAAAATCCATCCGATAGAAATAAATAAAGTCAACACTATCAAGCCTATCGCAGCATACAATTTGCGTGGCTGTACCGGTTTTTTCATTACAAATGCAGCGTCAATCACTTTAGCTTTATCAATGTTTTGACCAATAGATAACGCTATTTCTTCCCGTTTTTGTAGCAGGATCAGATAAACGCCCTGAAAAATTTCCTGTTGACGCGTATAATCAACATAGATTCGCTCCTGTTCAGGTACTTCGCCCATTCGCTTTAATAATTTATTTTCATTATCTTCCAGGTTTTTTTTAGCCAACACCATGGATTGATGCGAATTATCTATCATCTGAAATACACTTTCCCGTAAAAGATCCGCCTGGGTTGTCAGATTAACCACAACCGGATTGTCAACGGTTGCATTCTTAAGTGCGCGTTCGCGATCCATCAACACAACGTTATACAGACTTATCGGACTGGTTTCAGCTTCTGTATTTGTGGTATATAACGAAGGTATCAGTTTGTATTTATTATCCGGACTTTTCACAAACTTATCCATCAACTCAAGCAATACGGTCTGCGTTTCGACTTCAAGAATCTTTGCTCTCAAATCTCTCATATATTCGGCATAGTATTGAATATCAAACTGAACATCTGTAATTCTATTCGCAATTTTATAGACCTCGATTTTGCGTTCTACCTCGTTCAAGTCTGACACTACACTCTCAATCCGTCCCTCTAAAAATTCAAGCGAAGCATTGCCGATTCTTTTCTTGTACGCATACGCATCTTCGTTATACAACGCGATCAAAGTATTCATTATATCTTTCGCCCGTTGTATCTTATGGTCATGATAGGTAAATTCAATCATATTCGACGACTTCGAATAATCTTCGATATTGACCTCCTTTGCCAATGTTTCAGCCATCCAGGCCGGTGGTAATACTTCGGCTTTTAACTTAAAGGACGATTCCGATACGACAGGATTTTTTGTAAAAACAAAACGTCCATGTTTTACCTCAATAACAGCCGGAAACGAATCGAATTGATATTTATGGGTTTCCTTCTTAGTCTTCGACTTAATCCTGATTTTCCCGTTTTTCTCTGCGGTAATATAAAATTTAATGGATTCGTGCATATCCGTCAGCGTAGAAGGGTCGCACATTACCTTAACAGGCTCCTCTCCATACATTTTATACCAAAAGATATATGGTTTGGTATACTCCACATACAATCCCAATCGGGTAACGGCATCGCTCATCAGGTTGCTCGAATACAACGCAACTATCTCATCATCAATGCTAATGCCTGATTTTTTCAGCCCTCCCAGGCCAAATGATTTCATCAATCCGGCCGCTTCGCCCAGACCAATACTTCCCGACGACATCATATCGTCTTCGTCCTGAATCTGTACACGCGCCATTGTTTCATACGTTGTGGGATAAAAGAGTAAATACAGCACAACTACAATCAAGGAAAATAAACCTGTTCCAAGTATTAATTTCCAATGACGCAAATAATCGACAATGATAGGTCGTAAACCAATATTTTCTTTCTGCTGTGCGTCCATGTTAATTTGATCTTGAAATGGCTAAAATAATGGTGGCAATGATCGAAACACCCGTCATAATCGTTGAAACGATTGTCAACGTATATTGCTGCGCAGAACTGTAATTGGCATTTCGTTTTTTGGCGTTATTCGGCTCTACGTATATCACATCATTTTGTTTTAAATAATAAAAAGGCGAAGTAAACACGGCAGGATCGGTCAGGTCAATGCGACCAATATCGGGTGTGCCGTTATTATCCCGGACAATGAGTATATTTTTACGGTTGCCATTGATGGTCAGATCGCCGCTTTGTGCAATTGCGTCTAAGATAGATATCCGGTCGTTCCTTACATTGAGCGAACCGGGTCTACCGACTTCTCCAATAACAGATATTTTATAATTTACGATTTGAATATTGACCATAGCATCCTTTGCATACTTACCTATTTCTTCTTTCAAATACATACTTAATTCGTGTTTCGAGAGGCCTGCTGCCTGAATACGTCCCAAAACAGGAAAAGTGATTTTACCTTCCTTGTCGACTAAATAAGTTTGCAACTGTTGCTGCGAGTTGAGACCGGTTTCGCCTTGTGAGGTAAAAGCAAATGTTGGCGGATTAAATGATACAACAACGCGGGGATCCTCTGCCGTTACCGTGATTGTCAACAAATCATCTTCGCATATCATGGCCGAATACATTTGACTCATAGCCGCCATCTGCTCCTTTGACAGAGCATCAACTCCCTGTAAATAAGCTACATCAAGAGGAGTCTTACACGAGATAAATAGCAACAAAACAAATAGAATCAATTCAAATTTATACTTCATATCTTTTTACATTTTTTATCTTTATTTAATAACGAGTCTGCTCAATAATTATTGCCATGCAATTAATTAAATTAATTGAGAATTGAAAGATACATTGAAAGCGCGTTAGTGCTTCCTGATTCCTAATTGCTTCCCTTCGGAAAGCCAAACATTAATTTTCAACACTAATGTAAAGTCCTAATTCCTAATTTCTAATTGAATACCACCTTCATCTCCTGCCCCTGCTAAAACTACGATACGCATCAAATTCTATATCTATTTCCGGTTCAATCAGTTGAATGTGCGGATCGCAAACAAAACGGGTGTATTTGATCGGTATTCCACGTTCGATCCATTGTTGTTCGTAGTATGTCTGGATGGATAAAATCTCATCGGCAATTCCCGATTCATAAAGGTTATTAGTCTGCATCAAAACAGGAAAGTGATTGATTTTGACCATTTCACAGGTGTATGTATACAGAAAAAGGCTGTCGGTTTTCAGGTGTATAATCCCATTGTCCGACAGGATTTCACGATAGATTTTCATAAATCGTGTTGATGTAAGTCGTTTGTTGGTCTTTTTCATTTGCGGATCGGGAAATGTCAGCCATATCTCGTTCACTTCACCGGGAGAAAAGAACATTGAAATCATTTCAATATTCGTACGGAGGAATGATACATTGCCCATTCCGGCATGGATGGATTCTTTGGCGCCGGCCCACATACGTGCTCCCTTGATATCCACTCCGATAAAGTTTTTCGACGGGAACAGCCTCCCTAACCCCACTGTATATTCGCCTCTGCCACAACCCAATTCAAGAACTATCGGATGATTGTTTTTAAAAACATCTCTATTCCAATTGCCTTGCAACGCACATCCCTTTTCCTGCAAAACAGCATACGGATATTCAAAAACATGCGGGAATGTCGCTATTTCACTAAACTTTTTTAATTTATTCTTTCCCATACGGCAAAGGTAACACCTTTATTCGAGTTCTCGAATAAAAGAGTTACATTTGCAGCGTAAAAATACACAGCACAATGAATAAAGAAATAAGACTAAAGTCGCTCGATGCACTCAGAGGATTTGATATGTTGTTTATCATGGGATTTGCCGGATGGGTGGTGATAATATGCAGTATCCTGCCTTCAGGCAGTGTAACGGAATGGCTGACCGAACAAATGAGACATGTGAAATGGCATGGATTGGCGCACCATGACACTATTTTCCCATTGTTTCTTTTCGTAGCCGGTATATCGTTTCCTTTTTCAATAGCCAAACAAAGAGCAAGTGGGAAATCCGAAAAAAGCATTATGTTGAAAATCATCAGGAGAGGGCTTGTGCTTGTTTTGTTGGGGTTTATCTACAATGGTATTTTAAGACTGGATTTTCCGGATGTCAGATTTGCAAGTGTACTGGCACGTATCGGTCTGGCGTGGATGTTTGCTGCTTTGTTATTCATGCATTTTAAAGCAAAAACATGTTGGATTATTTCGGCGGCCATCCTGTTTGGTTACTGGCTTATCCTGTGGCTGATACCGGACAGCGCCGATCCTTTTTCGTTTGAAGATAATCTCGTAGGTGTTGTTGACCGTATCTTATTACCCGGACGACTGAACGAAAAGACATTCGATCCCGAAGGGATTTTAAGCACACTGCCGGCTATTGTTACGGCATTGCTGGGTATGTTTACAGGGCAGTTTGTCCGACTTCCCAACGAACAAATTTCAGGAAATAAAAAAGTCCTTTATATGATATTGGCAGCCGTTGTCTGTATTGTTGTCGGGGTGATTTGGAGCTATTGGTTTCCGGTTAACAAGAAACTCTGGACAAGCACATTTGTTTTGGTGGTGGCCGGTTATTCGCTGATAATGTTTGCATTGTTTTATTATATCATTGACGTGAAAGGCTATTACAAATGGTCGTTTTTCTTTCGGGTAATCGGTCTTAATTCCATCACAATCTATATAACGCAAAGATTTATCAATTTCCGTCAAATTGCTGATTTTTTCGTTGGAGGAATCGCTTCGAAATGCCCTGAAGATGTCGGTCAACTCATCCTGTCAACCGGTTTTATTGCAGCCTGCTGGCTCTTTCTCTATGTATTGTACAAAAAGAATATTTTTTTGAAAGTATAACCACTGCCATGTTAAGGTTAAAATGGCGCCAAATTCCCCCTTTGAAGGGGGATAAGGGGGATGTTATAAAATATTTCACGATTAACTTAACACTAAATTTAACTGATAACACACACTTCGACCGCTGCCTTGCTCGATAAATGCTCCAATTTCTGACAAATGCTGTAAATCGCGCGTAGCAGTGGCTTTCGAAGTTTTGTTGATACTCACATATTTTTTTGCCGTCATCCCGCCTGCAAAACCTTCTGCTCCGGCATCAAACATTTTGTTGATTGCTTTGAGTTCTCTTTCGCTGAGTTGTTTTTGGTGTTTATCAAAAAAATGTGTTTTCTTAATTGAAAATGAAATGATGTTTATCGTTATTTGCTGTGCTTCGAGCAGCATTTTTGCAAAATAAACCAACCAACTGTCGATTTGAAGCTTATCTTGCGAGTTTTTCAATGCTGTATAATACGCCGTTTTGCTTTTTTCAATCGCAGTAGAAACTGACATTAAAACAGGCTTATCAAGCGATTCTGACAAGCATTTCTCAATCAACGCCCGCCCAATTCTGCCGTTACCATCTTCAAATGGGTGTATGCTTTCGAAATACAAATGGGTAATGGCTGTTTTAATGATAATTCGTTGAATGTTACCATTCGTTTTGAAAGCATTATACCATTTTACAAATTGTTTCATCTCCGCAGGTACACGAACGGACGGCGGCGCTTCGTAATGCACAATTTCTCTGCCAATTCCACCCGAAAGTATTTGCATCGGCTCATCGCCCTTGCGATACTTTCCCGCATTGACATGTTTCGAATCGGCAAAAAGTATTGAGTGCCAATTTTTTATTATTTTTTCCGACAACTTTTTCCGGAAATCGTCTCTTACTTGCAACATCAGCAAGGCAACATTTTCGGCTCGCTTGTCTTTTATCCGCTCTTTACCGGCTGCCAAACCGAGTTTTTTTCGGATTGACGACATTAAATCTTGTCGGGAAATCATTTCGCCCTCTATTTCAGAGGTTTTTTGTGCTTCGGAAATAATTATTTTGATAAGGTTTTCCTGCTGCTTCTGCAAATCAAAAGATTTTTGCATACCGCTTACTTCGCCAATATTTTCGGCTATTTTTTGCGCAAATTCATCTGCAATATTCTCATTGTAAACAAATTCCGCCCATTCTTCTTGTTGCCAATTGTACATAATTGAGCCAATTATAATTGAAAATCGGCTCAAATGTACAAAAATTTTGAGCCGATTACAAAAATTAACCGGTATCGTTTTTATATCTTGTCCGTGAGAAGCAAATCCCGAATCGTTTCTGATTTCGGCGATAGTCTGTGCAACCGAAGCAATCCGTCTTGCCAATTCGCATAACTTCTCTTTATAGCATTGTGTGGAAAGGGTTAATTCTTCGACTGTTTGCTTGACAAGTACTTGAAATTTGCCGTCTTCTGCATACTCCACATTTTTATTTTTTCAGAATGGTTTTACATATTCCCTCTATTAAACTTTTGCAGGTTTCAATGCACAATGCAGGGTTTGCTTCAATAGTTTCTTCTATTGTTGCTATATGCGTTTCAAAGGTGTTGAAACTTGGCATTTTAGAGATATGTTTTTTATCCAAAACATTCTAATGCCATGTTACCG
>Ga0082212_10000617_pt1 | contig 51727 bp, 53 predicted proteins | sample TergutNt197P3_FD_71548 | JGI IMG/M metagenome (GOLD analysis project Ga0082212, IMG submission 71548) | Neocapritermes taracua P3 segment gut microbial communities from Petit-Saut dam, French Guiana - Nt197 P3 | ecosystem: Host-associated > Arthropoda: Insects > Digestive system > Gut ...
TTGATTGTTTTTGATTGAAATAATACATGATTTTTTATTTTTTTAAACAGCGTAAAAGTATCTTGTTTTTCTGCTTCGGTATAAAATAGTTGTATCAATAGACTTTAAATTTCGTCAATTTTTCTGACACTTTTGACGAAAAAAATCATTATGAATTGATGTTTTTTGTTTCAATTTAACATTACAAAGATACGGGCATAAACAGTCTAATTACAAGACTTTATATGTGGCGTAGTAAAAAAAAAAGAGGCAAATGTTGAGTCAAAATTTAGAATAGATTGTAGATAGATTTTTTATGAAAATGGTTATTGAAAAATCCTCACAACATGACACGAATTTCAATTTTTGTAGTAGATTTGTATAAATAATGGTTTGAAAATATGATGAATGATTGGTACGATGTTTTTTTGGAAGCACTTTATAGTAAATATCCAAAAAAATCGCAGCTTACAGAAGTATTGATGGATTTGTTGTCGATTGAACGAGAATCGGTATATAGGAGATTGCGTAAAGAAATTATATTTCCGGCTCACGAACTTTGCAAAATTGCTTCTGTGTGGAATATTTCGTTAGACGAGTTGATTGGATTTAATTCCGAAAAAGTATTATTCCATATGCAGCCCGTGAATTTTCTTGACCCTTCGGAAGAAGATATAAAGTTTGTGCGCAGAAGGGTCAATAGATTTGAACAACTTAAAGATTATCCCAATTCGGAATACATAGTGATTACCAATCATATGTCACGTGCTCTTTCTGCCTGTTATGCAAACCTTTACCGTTTCAATCTTGTCAAATGGGCGTTTTTGTATGCCAAGGAAGAACACAGATTATCGTATTCGCAAACTATTGTTCCCAAAAAACTGCTCGAAGAAGTGGTGGCTTATTGCCGGTGTATGAAAGATGTAGGTAATACCTGCTATATTTTAGACAGCGCTATTTTTGAAAACATAGTGAACGACATCCGGTTTTTTCACTCCATTTTTATTGTCAACGACGAAGAGAAAGAACTGATTAAGCAAGATTTATATGCTTTGCTCGACTATTTGCTGGAGATTGCCAATACGGGTTGTTTTCCGGAAACGCAGAACAAAGTACAGATTTTTGTTTCGTTGCTCAACATCAATACAAATTATAGTTATCTTTTCAACGGAATAAAAGAATCTGCCCATATTCACGCGTTCAATCTATACGACAATATTTGCTATAATCCCAAAGTGATAGAAGAACTCAAAGCATGGATGAATAGAACGAAAAAAATATCTGTCCAAATTTCGGAAGCCGATGAAAGAGGTCGTATAGAGTTTTTTAGAAAACAGCGCGAAGTGATTGATACGTTATAAATCAGTTTTCCCTTGCCGACTCATTCGCTTTTCTTATCAGCTCTCGGTATGTTCCGGTTATGCTGTCTCCGTTTAGTTTGCGGTTAAAAAGATATTCGGCTAAATTTACCATATCCGATTTATTAGCTTTATCGCGTGCAATAATTACTTTCAAGTCTTCCAACAATGTTTCTTCATTGTATGGTCTGTCGAGCGGACTACTGCAAGAAGCGAGAAACAGTAATATTCCCGCAAATATTATTTTAAAGGCTTTTGCTTTCATATTCAACATTTAATGATATATTTTTTTAGATTACTTATTTTACCTGCTTTGATTTATTTGTATGGCGCCCGTTGTTGTGTCAAACAAGATAGAAACATCATTTTTATCCACAAAATTTACGGGAAGCGCCATCGTTTGTCCGAATTGCGCCATCGGCACATTTTCTAAATGAAGCGTTTTTTCTTTGGTGTAGATTTTTGTATTGACATTTTGCGGAATATTATAGAAAAATCCTGTTTTTACGGTCGATTTTGTGGTATTATTAGGCTGCTGTGTTCTATTTCTCGTCGCTTGTAACGAGATAAAAACAGGTTCTGCCGTACCGTCTTCTTCTGTCGAAAATCCGGTTTCGGGAGAGAAGTGAAATAAAATATGGTCGTTTATCAGTCTTGTCGGAATCATTCTGAATGTCTGCTTTTCTGTTGTGGTAGCGCTTTTTCCTCTGAAAAGTTCCATTACGCTGTTTTCCCGTCTCGTCAGCTCGTCTAACATCAATTGCAGCGTTACAGCGTCGGCAGGAAGATTATCGGCATATCCCGACAACAGGTCGTATTTTGCCTCTCTAAACTGGTAAATTTTATTGACCGCTAAAAATACTTGCTCTTTGAACGAAGACTGAAAAAAATCTTCGGGTAGTTCGCTTTTGTCGAAGAAAATAGTTACATTATTTTCGGATTCAATGGTTTGTATTTCTCCAAAAAATGCACTTTCGGTTCGTCTGTATGGCGCATTAATTCCTTGAATAACGCCAACTTCGTTTAGTTGCAAAATATTGGCTTTGGAAGTTGGACTTGCTGTAACTTTATACAATTTTGCCAAGTCGGGAACGCCTGATGTAATAATTTCGATGCCCGTAATTTCGTAAACCACATTGTTTTTGAATATTATTTCGTCGTCTTCAAATCCAAAATTCTCTTTTGCGTGTTTAGCAAACGGGCCTGCTTTTTGTACGGTTCTTGTGGCTTCAACACGTACTTCCAACACAGTTCTGGGCAGGTAATAAACCATATTGCTCTGTGTGTTGTCGACAGCAGTTATTAACTCCACTTTTTTCTGGGCAAACAACGTCGAAGATGCAACTACTGCAATAATAATAAATGCTAATTTTTTCATTTTTTTATTGTGTTTTTAAATTCTTTTTAAAAGTCCCCTTTAGGGGATTTAGAGGTTTTCTATTCTAAGTTCATCTGCAATATCGCTGGCAATCATACTTGATTCAGAGCGTTTTTCAGCGACAGCATCGCCTGCCTTTCCGTGAAAATAAGCGCCGAATACCGCTGCTTCAAAAGGAGAGTATTGCTGCGCCAGTAATCCTGTAATAATTCCGCATAACACATCGCCGCTTCCGCCCGTTGCCATTCCCGGATTTCCCGTGTCGTTGAACCAGCAATCTCCGTCGGGCGAAACAACAACCGTATGTGCTCCTTTTAATAAAACGTATATTTTGTAATTTGTTGCAAAAGAAATGATTTTTTTTAATTTTTCATAACTATTTGCTGAATATCCTATTAAACGTTCTAATTCTTTTGGGTGCGGTGTGAAGATACTGTTCTCGGGCACTAACTCTAATAAGTCATTGTTTTCTGCCAATATATTCAACGCATCTGCATCAAAAACACAAGGAATTGTTGTTTTCTGCAAAAAATTGTGTAACGCATCGACTGTTTTGGGCGATTTTCCTAATCCGATTCCTAATCCGACAGCGTTATAAGAAGATGTATCTACGGCTTCGGTAATGTGTTTTTTGTTATTGTCGGTAATGACCATAGCTTCGGGAACGGTTATCTGCATAATTTCGTAACCGCAAGCCGGCACATTAACGGTAAGCAATCCAACTCCGGAACGAAGACACCCACGCGATGCCAATGCTACTGCACCCATTTTTCCGTAGCTTCCACCGATTAATAATGCGTGTCCGTACGTTCCTTTGTGCGAAAATTTGGCTCTTTTTTTGATGTGTCGGTTTACAAATGCGCTGTCTGTGAGGTAAAAATTTGTCGGTGTATTTTCTATGGCTTTTATATGCAAACCGATGTCAATCACTTCCCATTTGCCTACGAAAACATCATTTTCGGGAAAAAGGAAAGCAAGTTTTGGAAATTGAAAAGTAAACGTATAATCGGCGCGAATGATATATTCGATAATGTTGTTGCTATTATCTTCTCCCATTAATCCCGAAGGAATGTCAATAGAAAAGACAACAGCATTTGCATTGTTGATATGGTTGACAATTTCTGCATAAAATCCGCTCAACGGTCTGTTCAATCCCGAACCGAAAAGTCCATCGATAATGTAATCTGTTGATGATAAAAAAGGCAATTTGTTTTCGTTGCTTATTTCGGTAATATTGGAAGGGAAAGCATTGCAAAAAATATCTTTTGCCTGTTTACAATCTTCAGAAATGTTATTGTTTTGATGACAAAAATAAACATGAATATCTTGGTAATGACGCAACAAATGCTGAGCAATAAAAAAAGCATCGCCACCATTGTTTCCCGTTCCTGCAAAAACACGGATTGGTATATTCAGCGGGAGATATTCCATTACTTTGACGTAAAACTCAAAAGCGGCTATTTTCATTAAATCAATGGAAGCAATCGGCTCGTGTTCAACCGTATATTGGTCGATTTGTGAGATGTCTGATGTGCGGAAAATTTTCATAGATTTTGTTTTTTCATTTTTTTTAGATGTGTATGGCGACGAGTTTTTTGATAAATTTCAATCCGACAAATTGCTCGGCAATAGAACCTTTATTTATGACTTCAAAATCGTTGGAAAAGAGAAAATCTGAAGGCTCCAAATCTAAGTTTATTTTAAATATTTGCATCAAATATAAAATATTTTTAAAAAATGGGGACAAATTTAGATGACAAAAATACCATTGTTTTTTTGAAACAACAAAAAACTTTTATAGGGAAAGGACTACAAATCCGTGTGAGTGAGGCGAATACGATTTTTTATTTCATTTGTTGTAAAATAACCAAAATTTTACGTAACTTGCGCCGAAGTTGTTCGTTCACTTAATCATTTGTTTGATAATGAGTAACTTTTTTTATTTTCCTAAATGTGCTATGGGTTAAACAAACATAAATTAATAAACTAAAATTAGCAAAAGATGAAAAAAATTATGTTATTTACAGCAGTGATGATGATAGCGACATGTGTTTTTTCACAGTCAGCTACAGTACAAATGATTACATTTAACAAAAGAAATGTAGAAGGGGTTAGTATTTCAACCGCAGACTATGATGTTAAATTGACTACGGCAGCTTTACAGAATTATTTTGAAAATGTTGCCAAATTAAGAGGTAGGAATCAGAGAGGTTTTAGAGTTTATTTAGCCCAACAATTTCCTGAATTTGGGTCATTAAATTATGACATCTATACACAAGTAATCCAAACAGGAAAGAGAAATGAACGAAGAACGGTAATTAATCTATTGGTATCCAAAGGAAATGAAAATTTCGTAAATGTTACATCTGACCCTGAACTAATAGAGAGGATACTAAATTTTTTAGAGCAATTTGTATCAGTCCATTTGCCTCGTTATGCAGTTACACAACAAGCTCAAGCTCAAACAAAAGCAATCGCAAGAATGGAAAGAGACCATAGAAAGATAGTTTCCGATAGAGATAGGCTGCAAAGACAATTAGACAATAAAGAAAAAGAAAGAACAGCAAAAGAAAAAGAACTTACAAATGCAAGAAATCTTTTACAATCTTTACAAAATTCAAAATAAAAAGATTGTATAGTCTTAAAATGTTTTTCATTTATGTTTGTTCTTTGTATTTGTATTGAAAACATATTCAATACAAATACAAAGAACATTTTCCATTTGGCGAGTTAGCAATAGCGTACCTAATAACAAAAAAGCACAAGTTAAAAAACTTGCGCTAATGTGAGAAATTTGAAATTAAACAGTTACTTAGAATCTGAAATAAAAATTAATCGTCCGAAAAATGCACTAACACATTTCTATACGAATTAAATATTTTTGATTTTGAAACAAAACCAACATATTTATCCTCATTATCTATAACGGGAAGATTCCACGCATTTGTTTTTTCAAAAATATCCATTACCTTTTCCATTGGTAAATCAATATTTACTTTGGCAGGCGGAGAAATCATCACTTTTTGCACGTTGAACCGTTGGTAAAGTTCGGGACGGAACATTATATTGCGAATATCGTCGAGCAAAACAATTCCCAGCAGTTTTCCGTCGTCATCTACCACGGGAAAAATATTTCGTTTCGAGTTTGATATTACTTTAATCAGTTCGCCCAGCATCATTTCGGGATTTACCGTTTGAAGGTCTTTTTCTATCACGCTATCCATTTTCAAGAGTGTAAGCACTGCCTTATCTTTGTGGTGCGTTACCAATTCGCCCCGTTTCGCCAAACGCATGGCGTACAAGCTGTGCGGTTCAAAAACCTTGATAGTCAGGTACGAAATGAGCGATGTAATCATCAGCGTCATAAACAAGCTATATCCGCCGGTAAGCTCGGCGATAAGGAAAATAGCCGTCAGCGGTGAATGCATCACACCTGCCATCACTCCTGCCATTCCAGCAAAAGCGTAATTTGCCTCGGGAACCGCCATCAAGCCCGACATATTGATAAGGCGCGCAACAATAAATCCGGTCAAACAGCCCATAAACAAACTCGGCGCAAATATACCGCCTGTTCCGCCTGCACCGTTGGTGGCAGCAGTGGCAAAAATCTTGAATACAACAATCAAACTTAAATAAATAATCAGCGCCGTACTGCTTGATGAGTCTGCGTGAAAAACACTGCCATTCATTACTTCTCCCGCATTTTCGCTCAACAAAGCAGAAATAGTATCGTACCCTTCGCCGTACAATGCAGGAAAAAAGAAAATCAAAACGCTCAAAATAACACCGCCGAGCATCAACTTTTTATACGGAAGTTTTAGTTTACGAAAAATATTTTCCAACCGATTCATTCCTCGTGTAAAATACAGCGAAATAAATCCGCACGCTAAACCCAACAAAATAATAGTCGGAATTCCTTGCACCGAAAATGGTTCGGAAACGACAAAATGAAACATCGGCTCGCCGCCTGTGAGCAGATACGCAATGGAAGCTGCCGTAACAGCGCAGATTAACAACGGAATGAGCGATGCCATTGTTAAGTCGAGCATCAACACTTCGAGCGTGAAAAGTACGCCGGCTATGGGCGCTTTAAAAATTCCGGCAATGGCACCTGCCGCTCCACAGCCTATCATCAGCTGCAATGTTTTTTGGTTCATCTTGAAGAAACTGCCCAAATTGGAACCAATGGCAGAACCTGTCAATACAATAGGCGCTTCCGCTCCTACCGAACCGCCGAATCCGATAGTCGTTGCGCTGGCAACTATTGATGTCCAAATGTTGTGAGCTTTTATGCGCGCCTTTTTTTGTGAGATGGCATACAAGATTTTTGTTACGCCATGGCTGATGTCGTCTTTTACGATTTTGCGGACAAAAAGACCGGCAAGCGTAATACCGATAATCGGATAAACCAAGTATAGCCAGTTAGCGCTGTCGGTATGAATTCCTTTTTTGAGAATTTCTTGAATAAAATGAATCAGCGTTTTGAGAACAAATGCCGCCAGCGCGGTAAATATTCCCACCAAAAAACTTAGAAAAAGGACAAAGTTCCGCTCCTTGATGTGTTTTTCACGCCAAGCAATCATTTTTAAATACCAATTGTTGGAACTCATCAGTTTTTATAATTTACGATTTGACAACCCCTAAATCCCCTAAAGGGGACTTTTCAGAGCATTTTACAACTATTGAGATACCCAAAAAGTCCCCTTTAGGGGATTTAGGGGTTAAATTCCTCTTCCCGTAAAAATAATTTTAAAAGTATAAATAATTATCTTTAAATCAATCGTCAGCGACAGATTTTCGATGTAAATAATATCGTATTCCAATCGTTCTGCCATTTTATCCACATTGTCGGCATAGCCATATTTTACCATTCCCCACGAAGTGATGCCTGGGCGAATTTTTTGCAATAAATAATAATGTGGCGCTTGCTCTACGATTTGGTTGATAAAAAATTGTCGTTCAGGGCGATAGCCAACGATAGACATATCACCTTTCAGCACGTTCCAAAATTGCGGAAACTCGTCAAGTCGATATTTTCGGAGAATTTTTCCGAATGGAGTTATCCTTTCGTCGTCTTCGGAAGTCAGCAAAGGAATGGTTGATTCCGAATCTTCTATCATTGTGCGAAACTTGATGATATTAAATGGTTTTCCGTGTTTTCCTATTCTTTCTTGCGTATAAAAGATGTCACCGGGTGAGCTCATTTTTACTTTTATGGCGATAAATAAAAATACTGGAAATAGCGTTATCATATAAAATACGGAACAAAATACATCAAGAATCCGTTTTACGTTTTGTTGCCAATAAGGCATGCCATTGGCAGACAAGCTAACCAATGGCATGGCGTAAATAGTAGACATGTGAATATTGCCGTTAATAATTTCGTGCAAGCTCGGAATTGTTTTTACTTCAACATCATATTTATATGATGTTCCCAGTATATTGAAAACAAGCTCGCTTTGGCTGTCGTCAACCGCAATGATAATTTCCTTTATTTTTTGGTTAATAATAATGTCGTCGAGATCGTTTAACGTGCCCAGCACCATTTCGTTGTCAACTTTTACATTGTTGTTGTCGGTCGAAATAAAACCTACGATTCTATTTCCCATCGACTGTTTCATTGCATTTAGTTCGCCGGCAATGGATTTTGCATTTCCACCCGTTCCGATAATCAGCGTGTTCAGTGCCCAAACTCGATTGTGAATTTTTTTTGTAGCGTGTTGCGTAATGGAGATTCGTCCGCTGTAGGTAAATAAAAAATGCAGTCCAAACAATACAAAAAATGAAATGTAATAATTGTAAGTCGTGGCGCGCCCATCGAAAAGTAATAAGAAAAAAATAACAAGACATCCGAAAAAAGAAAAAATAAGTGTGGTAAAAAATTCCGACAGCCTTGATTTTCGAAATACACGATTGTAATAACCCGAAAAATAGTTGACAGAAAGCCAGAAACCGGGAATAAATAAGAAAAGAATGTAAAGATTCAAAGTTGACAGCGATGTAAATGCGTCTTTAAGCAACACATTTTCAAATACAACTCTCCGAAACAAGAAGAATAAGAACCAAACAATAATGGCTGAAACTGTGTCGGAGACAATATATTTTGCAAGTTGCTTTTTTTGATTCATAAATATAATTTTTACCCCTAAATCCCCTAAAGGGGATTTAGGGGTTTATTATCGTTATAACATTTCCTTCTTCTAACTTAATAATGCTTGATGGTTTCGATTTTGTTGTATCATTTCTTCTGAAATCGACTACATAATCAACACCGTTTATTATTTCTTCCGAAATCTCACTGAAATTTTCGGGCAATTTTTCGTCGCTTACGTTTGCCGAAGTAAAAACAATCGGTTTTCGAAATCTTTCACAAAGCCTTTTCGAGAAAACTTCGTTTGTAACACGGATACCCACGCTGCCATCTTCGGAAATCAGATTTTTGGCTAAATTTTTGATTTTCGAATAAATGATGGTCAACGGTTTTTCACTCATTTCAATCAAATCCCAAGCCATATCGGGCATATTTTCTACATACGATTGAATTTTTCCGGGATTATCAACCAACACTAACATTGATTTGCTGTTAGAACATTTCTTCAGTTCATAAATCTTTTTTACCGCTTCTTCGTTGGTTGCATCGCAGCCAATGCCCCAAATAGTATCGGTAGGATAGATGATGATGCCGCCTGTTTGAAGAACATCGAGCGCTTTTTTTATTTCATCATTTATTTTCATTGACGTTTTTTTTATTTTAGCACAAAAATACAATTTTTATTCTTACCTTTGTGAATTGTACCCAAAAAATTATTTATTGACAAAACAAATAAGAATTGTTGTTGGATATTAGGCGATTGCATTTTTTTGCAAGAAAAACATTTTTGCAAAAACAAGTAATAATTGCTTTTTTTCGGCGTTTTTTACGAAAAGCGCCTTTCAGTTGCATAACAATATACAATATAATGACAAATAAGTGGAATTACACTCCTCTAAACAAAGAACAAGAATTACAAAAGAATAAATTAGCAGATGAATTAGGCATAAATCCGGTATTGGCGCAACTGTTGTTACAGAGAGGAATAACGACATTCGACGAAGCCAAAAGGTTTTTCCGACCACAGTTGGAAGACCTTCACGACCCTTTTTTATTTCGAGATATGCGAAAGGCTGTCGATAGGCTTAGCGCCGCGATGGGCAACAAAGAGAAAATTCTTGTTTATGGAGATTATGATGTTGATGGCACAACAGCTGTCGCACTCGTTTACACATTTCTGAAACGTTTTTATTCAGCTATCGATTTTTACATTCCCGACCGTTACGGCGAAGGTTACGGCGTGTCGTACAAAGGCATTGACTTTGCGGCAGAAAACGGTTTTTCGCTTGTTATAGCGTTGGACTGCGGTATCAAAGCAGTCGAAAAAATAGATTACGCCACGAGTAAGGGCGTCGATTTTATTATTTGCGACCACCACACGCCCGATGCAACACTTCCGCGCGCTGTTGCCGTGCTCGATCCAAAAAGAGCCGACACGATTTATCCGTACAGCCATCTTTCCGGTTGCGGTGTAGGTTTCAAGTTGATGCAAGCTTTTGCGATGAGCAACAACATTCCTTTTTCGCAATTGGTGCCATTGCTTGACCTTGTGGCTGTGAGCATTGCGTCGGACATTGTGCCCATTACGGGCGAAAACCGCGTGCTGGCTTTTCACGGATTAAAACAAATAAATGCCAATCCAAGCATCGGACTGAAAAGCATCATTGACCTTTGCGGATTGACGGGTAAAGAAATTTTGATTTCGGATATTGTGTTTAAAATCGGACCGCGCATAAACGCTTCGGGTAGAATGCAGAGCGGCAACGAAGCAGTAGAACTGCTTATTGCCAAAGATGTTACGTTTGCCAAAGAGAAAAGCGACACGATTAATGTGTATAACGACGAACGCAAATCGCTCGACAAAAACATAACGGAAGAAGCCGATAATTTTGTAAAAAACGATAAATCGCACGAAAATAAAAAGTCGATATCTGTTTACAATCCCGATTGGCACAAAGGCGTTATTGGAATTGTGGCATCGCGATTGTCGGAAATGTACTATCGCCCAACTGTTGTGCTGACAAGGTCAAACGGATTGGCAACCGGTTCTGCGCGTTCAGTTCCCGGATTCGACCTTTATAAAGCAATTGACTCTTGTCGTCATTTGTTGGAAAATTTCGGCGGACACATGTATGCTGCCGGTTTATCGATGAAAGAAGAAAATGTGCCGGCGTTTATGGAAGCATTCGAAAAATATGTTGCCGAAAACATTTTGCCGGAACAAACTTATCCGCAGGTAGAAATAGATGCCATGTTGGAATTTAAAGACATTACGCCGAAGTTCTTCCGTGTATTGAAGCAATTCAATCCTTTTGGTCCCGATAATATGAAACCTATTTTCTGCACCAAAAGAGTGTTTGATTATGGCACAAGCAAAGTCGTTGGAAAAGAGCAAGAGCATCTTAAACTTGAACTTGTGGATAAAAACTCCGAAGTGGTAATGAACGGTATTGCTTTTAATATGTCCGAATTTAATGATGCGATTAAAGACCTTAATCCGCTGGATATTTGCCACACCATAGAAGAAAACACATTTAATGGAAATACGAGTATCCAACTGCAAATAAGGGACATTAAAGTTGTGCCGACATACGAAGGAGAGACTTTGTAAATGATGAAATTGTTTTGGATTTTTGTTTTTATATGCCGTAGGTATTACCGCCCAGTAGAAAATATTGTAACTCGAATTTGCAAGCCGTAGGTTTGCAACCAAAGCGTGTAAAGGTGCGTACCTAACAGTACGCTGTTTGGTAAAATATTTCCTCTTTCTAACAAGCGAGCAAACCTAATGGCTTGCAAAAAACATTCTAAACAAATAATATATAATTACCATAAAAAAAATCAACAATTTCACTGTCATTGCGGGTCAAGCCCGCAATGACAAACTCTTTTATTTTTTAAAATAAATTCGTACATTTGCACTAAACTAATACTGTGGTAAAAAACATGAAAAAACTTTTCTTTGCTGTTATTTTTACATTTTTAGTACTGCAAATTTCGGCACAAACTTCTGTAAAACTCAATGGAACGCCCATTGGCACGCAAGGCTTTGACTACACTAATAGACAGCCGTCAGACATTGTGAATACTATTTATAATGTTTTCGATGGCGATTTAAGTACCTATTTTGCAAGCGCGATTGACGAAAGCACTGCAAACGGCGGCACAAGAGGAAGCCGTGGCAGCAAAGGCGGCTGGGTTGGACTTGACTTGGGCTCAAAACACGTCATTACAAGCGTAAAATATGCACCGCGTCCCGATGATGTCGGTCCTGCGCGTGTGGAATGTGGTATTATACAAGGCGCAAATCGTCCCGATTTTATGGATGCAGTAGCAATTGGTATTATTTCTGAACGCGGCATTCCCAATCAACTTTCTACGTTGCTGATAAACTCTACGCGCGGCTTCCGTTATGTGCGCTATTACGGCTCGCTGCAATTTCGTGCCAACATTGCCGAACTCGAATTTTACGGCTACGAATCGGAAGGAAATGACACGCACATCGGGCAACTCACAAACCTTCCCACTGTCAATATTCAGACCGTAAATGAAATGCGGATTGTGGATAGAGAAAACTATGTCGATGCCACCATTACAATTGTGGATGGCAATTATATTAAGACGGATAATTTGGAAATTCGTGGACGTGGAAATGCAAGTTGGAACTTTAAAAAACGACCTTACAGAATGAGATTTGCCTCTTCTACCACACTTTTCAACGATCCCGTAAATTTTCCTGCAAGAGGAAGAAATTGGACGTTGATTAGCAACGAAGGCGATAAAACACTGATACGAAATCTAATCGCATTTGATATAAGCAAACGGCTTGATATGTCATATACGCCGGCGGGCAGACTTGTAGATGTGGTTATCAACGGCGATTACAAAGGCTGTTATCAACTTTGCGACCATATTGATATTCGCCAAGGACGTATCAATATCAACGAAATGACAGAAAATGATGTTAGCGGAAATGCGCTAACCGGCGGTTATTATGTTGAAATTAGCGCCTATGCGCACGAACCGGGCAACATCAGTTTTAACACAAACCGTGGTATGCCCGTAGAAATAAAATCGCCGAATTACAATATTCAAGCGCAAAATAATTATATCAGAAACCATATCAACACATGGGAAAGCGCTGTTATGAACAACGGCAACTTTCAACAATACACCGATATTGAAAGTTTTTGCAAATTCTTTTTAATTGGCGAGTTTTCGGGAAATATCGACACTTATTGGCAAGCCAAAATTTACAAGAAACGCAACGACGATAAAATCTATTTCGGACCGGTTTGGGACTTTGATTTGGCTTTTGAAAACGACCAGCGCATATATGCAACCATGACAAGAACGCGGCAAAACGGTAACAGATGGCTTTATCAATGGGGCGGAAGCAATGCAAATAATGTAAGTTCGTTAATAGACAGATTAATCAGTTATAATGATGTAGATGAGAAATTAAAAGAAATTTGGGCATATTATCGCGACCGGCACAAAATTACAGAAGAGGCTTTGATGCAGACGATTGATAATTATGCAGCGGAAATCAATGTTTCGCAAGACCTGAATTTCAAACGTTGGGGTAATCTTTTTCTTTTCGAACATCAAATGTGGGGACGCGGTGATTACACAGACAATATTAATATATTAAAAAATTTTATCAACGAGCGTTTGGCTTGGATGGACGAAAAACTTGAATATGAACCAAATCCCGTTGCCGTAATCACTTCCAAATTTGAGACTACAACCATTTTTTCAAAAAATGGCGAATTGATAATTAATAATTTGTCGGAACTTACAAAAATTTCTTGTTTTGATGTGGTGGGAAAAGTAATTTTTGAAGATTTTGCCGAAAACTCATATTCAAAAATGCTTCCACAAGGAATTTATTTCCTAAAATTGGTTAAACAAAACGGTATTTCGGAAACATTTAAGTGCGTTGTGAAATAAAGTGAATACTGCCGACATTCAGCCCTACAAAAACATTCTCCAACAATATTGGGGTTACTCCGAATTTCGGTCGTTGCAAGACGAAATAATTCTTTCCATTGCTTCCGGTCGCGATACATTGGGCTTGATGCCCACAGGCGGTGGAAAATCCATTACCTTTCAAGTTCCGGCGATGGCAATGAATGGCGTTTGTATTGTCATTACGCCGCTAATAGCCTTGATGAAAGACCAAGTAGAGAATCTTCGCGGACGTCAAATCAAAGCCACTGCCGTTTATTCGGGAATGACGCAAGATGAAATCATTGCGGCATTCGAAAACTGTATTTTAGGCGATTACAAATTTCTTTACATATCTCCCGAAAGGCTCGAAACCGAGATATTCCAAACCAAGCTCGCCCAAATGAAAGTGAGTTTGTTGGTAATTGACGAGTCGCACTGTATTTCGCAATGGGGATACGATTTTCGTCCCTCTTATTTGAATATTGGCAATGTTCGCGCACTTTTGCCCGAAATTCCGGTGCTGGCAGTTACAGCAACGGCAACGCCCGAAGTCGTTAACGATATTCAAGAAAAACTGCAATTCAAGCAGAAAAATGTTTTCCAAAAAAGTTTTGAACGTAAAAATCTGTCGTACTCTGTTAAAACAGTTGAAGATAAAAACCGTTTTTTATTGAAAATATTGGAGAGCGTTCCCGGAACGGCAATTGTTTACGTTCGCGATAGGAAAAAAACAAAAGATATTTCCGATTTTTTGAATCAAAATAATATTACCGCCGATTATTTTCATGCCGGACTTACGAACGAAATCAAAGATAAAAAACAAGAAGCATGGAAGAAAGACATTTGCCGTGTAATTGTTGCTACCAACGCTTTTGGAATGGGAATTGACAAGCCCGATGTGCGAGTGGTCGTACACATTGATTTGCCCGATTCGCTCGAAGCTTATTTTCAAGAAGCTGGACGTGCTGGACGTGATGAAAAACGCGCGTATGCTGTGTTGCTGTATGCCAAGGCAGACGGCTCTAAACTCAAAAAACGAGTTGTCGATAATTTTCCCGAAAAAGACAACATTCGGCGAATGTACGAAGCATTGGGAAATTATTTTCAAGTGGCTGTCGGACACGGCTGTGATGCAGTTTTCGATTTTAATTTGATAGATTTTTGCACTAAATTTCATTTTTCGTTCTTTCAAGCGTTCAGCGGATTGAAAATTTTACAGCAAGCTGGATACATCGAATTGACCGACGAGCAAGATAATCCTTCGCGGTTGATGTTTTCCGTTCATCGCGACGAATTGTACAAAATAAAATTGGATAACCGGCAATACGATAGTTTGTTGACGCTGATTTTGCGATTATATACCGGAAGTTTTTCCGATTTTGTCAGAATTAATGAAGACGAATTGTCCGCTCGATTGAAAATAACGCGACAAGAAGTATATGACGCATTGATAAATCTAAATAAATTAGGAATTGTAAAGTATATTCCGGCGAAAAAAACACCTTTCATTGTTTTTACTCGCGACCGCCAAGACCATAGAAAAATACACTTGGGAAAAGATGTGTTTGAAAAACGAAAAGAACGTTTTGAAGAGCGGATTAAGTCGGTGTTGAGCTACGCAGAATCGGAAAACATTTGCCGAAATAAAATGCTGTTGCATTATTTTGGAGAAAAACAGTCACAGCAATGCGGTGTTTGCGATGTTTGTCTGCAAAACAAAAAATCGCAATTATTGAAAAATGAATTTGAGGCTATTCAACACGATGTCAAAGCGCTGTTGGAAAAAGAACCATTGCCGCTCGAAAAGTTGGTTGACTCATTACCTTTTGACGAAGAAAAAAGCATTAAAGCTATTCGTTTTATGATTGATAATGATGTGCTGGTTTTTGATGAGGATAGGAAATTGAGATTATGGAAATGATTTAATAAACCGTAAGTTCATATAATCGTGCAAATTTGCGGTTTTCTTTTTTTTATTTAATCATTGATATATTGAACTCTTACATAATCGTACATAGTGTTACTATTGCCAATCCACAAAGTTACCGTTTTGATGAACAAATTTTTATCACTTAAATTTTTATCGTTTAAAACATAGAACAGGCTATGATTTACAAAAAAAGCATAATTATTTTCAATTTTACGAATCGTTACCGTATTAAATTGATTTGATAACCATTTACAATTTTGGGGTATTTCGTAATGAAGAAATCCATATATTCCATATATGGCTGTACCCCATAAACTCAATATTTCCACACCATCTTTTGTGGTTGTGTGAAGATGAGTGCTATATTCCTGTTCATTCTCATTATTGAATGTAATAGAAATTTCATTTCGTCTATCCAAAGCCCTTATTTCTATTTCACAATTTTTGTTTTCCTCAAAAATAACAGGTATATCAAACCGTTCTTCTCTAAACATCCAACGAGTAGTAGTCAAAATGAGAAATCCATCGCTGATAGTTGCAGTTGTATAAGGGAAATAATCGTATTTATCATAAATTTCATACACACGAGATATATCAAATGGCCATTTTGAATCATTGTTATCAAATTCTTCGTGCCATAGCATTTGTTTTTGGCTTTCGGGTATCGAAGAATAGGAAAACAATCGCTCATCTCTATTGTTGTATAATATGTCCATCAAAACATCTTCGTTGTAATCATCATTAAAACAACTACACATCAGAAAACTGACAAGCACAAATAAAAATCCTTTTTTCATAATCAATATAAACTCTATTAATCATCAATATATTGAACTCTTGCATAATCTAATTTTGAACCTTTATTATTAATCCAAAGTTTTATGGTTTTTAATGTGCATTTATCTTGACTTTTGGTTAGATAGAGAAATTTTTGATTAATAAAAAAAGCATATTTATTATTTATCTTGCGAATGGTAACAGTATTGAATTTATTTAAAAACCAAAATTCTTCACGCGGCTTGTAATAATATAAATCTGATACTATTACAGTATTATTACTCCATAAACGAATCTTTTCTTTATGTTCTCTTGTTACTATATCTAAATGAGTATTTGCTGTATATCCATTCGCATTGTCAAAAAATAAAGAAATAATATTAAAATAATAATGCTCCTCCCAATTCCCATTCCAAAATATATCATAATTGATATTTCCGAAAATACTTAATTCTATTTCATAATTTTGATTTCTCTCAAAAACAACAGGTATATCAAAAGTTCTATTTAGTGGTATTGGCATAGTGGAAATAATTGAAAAATATCCATTTTCAATTGTTGCAGTTGTGCGATAACGAGGATAATATTCGTCGTAAATTTGGTGTGCTTTGGTAATATCAAAGGGCCACTTGGAATCATTATTGTCGAATTCTTCTTGCCACAGCATTTGTTTGTTGCTTTCTGGCACTGCCGAATAAAACAACAACTGCTCATCTCTATCGTAGTACAATATGTCCATCAAAATACCTTCGTTGTAATCATCATTAAATGAACAACTACACATCAGAAAACAGACAAGCACAAATAAAAATCCTTTTTTCATAATCAATTGTCAATTAAAGAATTAATATTGTCTGCGTTCTTTTTTGTTCTGTTTATATCAACAAAAACACCCAAACTGAAAACATTAAACATTCTATCTTTTTTCGTGCTTTGTTCGTACTCCAAGACAAAATTAACAGGAAAATTGTCGATAAAGATATTAATACCTGCTTTCCAAATCCAAGAAGACAGATTAATTCGGGAAGATTTTACAAGGCTGCTGTCGTATGTGTATTCAACATTTCCCCATTGATAACCAAAATCGAAATAAGGAACAATAATTTCGGATAATCTTTTATAATGAAATGGTTGGAAAATAGATAAGGAAATATTGTAGCCTTCTCTGCGTATGGGATTTTTAGTGGAAGAAGGATGGAAAGGGCTATCAATTTCAGAAAAAGTAAAGTTATTTCGAATCATTCCCAAGTTAGCATAAAACGGAAAATAACCGCCTCTGATTTTATTGGTAAAGCCGCCGATATAAAAATTTTGCGGAAATCTTACGACATCAAATGAAATTCCCGGTTGAACTTTACTGTGAATACTGTTCATATATTTCCAATACTGAAATGTATTAAACGATAGTTTTTTATCAAGCAATAATGTATCGTTTGTATTTTGAGCCGATAAGAAAATACATTTACTTAACATTAAAATCATTAATATGTATCTTTTGCCAACCATATTACAATGTAATTAAAAACAAAGCATACAGTGCTCCCCAACTCAACACAGGCAAAGACGATTTTACCAATCCACCCCAAAAAGTTTTCTTTTCATAATTTTTAACTTGTCCTACAAATTTTATCAAATCTGTATTTTGTGTGTTTTTGGCAAGATATTCCGCTTTTTCAAAAACATTTTTACTTTGTTGTTTAAGTTCAAAACCCAATGATGCTTCTGTAAGTGCTTTTTCTGATGTTATGCTGTCAATATTTTCAAAATAGACATAGCCGTTTTTGATAAATTCGGCATTATCTTTTTTTACTTTCCTTACCATTTTTTTTAAATCTTTATTTTTAGTTTTTCTTGCAGTTTCTTTTGCATTTCTATAGGTCTCTGTACTTTGAAAATTTAGTTTATAGCCTCGTAATGCCTCTGTAAGTACAATCTCTTTTTTATAAGCGACTGTATCGTTTCCTATGTTTTTGATAATAGAATCACACAAACTGATGGCTTCTGCATTATTATATTGATTAGTATAAGCCATTTTCAAAGAAACTTTTATTAAATCGTTTTTGTACAAAGGATTTTCATTGTATTTACTCAAATAGTAATAATAAGGATATATATAATAGAAGTATGAAGAAGATGTTGCCGGCGGATATTTATGCCAAATTGCATCTGCAAGATTTGATATAAATTGACTTGTGGTATCTCCGCTTACCAAAGCCAAATCGCCTTGTTTGATTGATATTTTCACTCTTTCTTCCTCGTCAGAAATGTTTTGCAATAACAAATCCACTCGTCTGTTGCATTGTTTTACCAAATCTTTTTTTCTAAATGTTGAGTAATATGTTGCCAAGTCAAGCAATAAGTATAAATGATTTTTGTTGTCGTGGTTGTCGCTTTCTCTCAATAAAATGTAAATATCTTCGGCTTTTTTGTAATTGTCTTCGGCTAATTGATATTTTTTCTTGCTGTTGTAATAATTTGCAAGTTGATGATAACTTATGGCAATATTTTTTTTAATCACATAATAATCCAATGCGTCTTTTTTGTGATTTTTAAAAATATCAATCGCCGTTTCGTAATTTGTATAATAACCGGCAACACTCTGCTCTTTTTGAATTTTACCAAGTAAATTATAAGAATATATTTTATCCGACAAAGGTAGTTCATATAACAAATTTGCTTCTTCTGCTTTTTTAAAAGCGATATTAACAAAAGTATTAGTAGTGTCGAATATTCTGTTTTGAAATAAATATTCCGAATAATCTATTAAAAGTTTAAATCTATCATTTTTTTTTCCTACGTGATCTAATATCTCTTCATATTTTTGCTGTACGTCATAAATATTACCTTCTGTTTTTGCAAAACTTATATGTAATGACATAATCATTTTTCCTCTGACAACATCATTTTTGGCTTGTTCAAAGTTGGGCAAGGATTTTTTTGCGTTTTCAATATCACCATTTTCAAAATATTCGCGTGCTTTTCTCAAGTTTTCATCTGCAAGCTCAGGATCAACACGGGCAAATTTTTCTGCCAATTCTATATAATTATTTCGCAATATTTTATATTCAATTTCAATATATTGTAATAGTTTTCTCCCTTCAGCTTCTGTTCGATTCAATCTTTCATTTTCTTTAATTAACTCATCTATTCTCTTCCTTTCTGCTCTTAATACCTCATCAATGTATGGTTTTGCAAGTTTTTCTACCATTGCCTTAAATGTTTCTGGAGAACATAAACTGATTTTGACACCTTCAATACGACCAACAGTAAGATTTATAATATCTTTTACATAATGATATCCATCTACTTCCATAACAATATGGTTTTTGTACGATCCTGTTGCAGGCGGAAACACTTTAAGCCGACCTTGTTTTCTATCAAATTCACCCGGAAATTTAACTTTAAAAGCACCTTTACTGTCTGTTGTGTCGGATTGCCCACGAACACCAATATCAATTTTTAATATAATGACACTTTCTATTCCCTGAGATTTATCTTCATATAACAAAACGTGTCCCATAACTTCTACTTGAGTAAAAGCATTCAATGAAAAATAAAATAATAATACTGTTGTAGTTAGTTTTTTATACATATTCATTTTTTTTCAAAAGGTATTCTTATCTGAGGTTCTTGAGTCGTCATATTAAAATTTATATCAGTATAATTTTTATAGCCATCTTTTTTAACTATTAATGTTTGAATATACTCTTGTTTTGATAATGGCAGGTCGATAGTAAATATTCCATTAGCTTTTGTAGTGTCTGTAATTCCGTTTATTTCTACTATTGCGTCTATAATCGGTTTTCCGGTAATACTGTCTATTAATTGACAATTAAAAATTCCGTCTATTCCTTCTAAATACATTTTCAAACGGTAAGTTGAAGAGTCTTTATGAACATAAATCGTCGTATCTAAATTCATAAAATTAAATTGTTTCTGTGGCTGAAAAGATACTTTGACCTTTCGTTTGTTTTTTGAATTGAATTTAAAGATGCCTTCATTTTTTTCTGTTAATTCGTAAGAATTGCAATCGCCGTCAATACAAATATTTCCTTTTTTGTTGTAAATTTCGGGATTATTTGTTTTACCGTTCCAATCTACGATTTGAATTGTTGAGGTAAAAGGTGGTTTTTCTTTAAACCATAAATCTTTTAGCGACCAACCTATGAATATCAAAATGACAAAAATGCCAATTGATATTCGCAACCATTTATATGGAAATATCCGATTGATTATTTCCCAAATTACTGCCTCTTTAGAGAAAAGTTCTTTGAATAAATCCCCAATATTTTTGTCAGTCGTTTTTACAGTAGATTTTTTAGTTTCCGTTTTGTTATTCCCTTTTGTTTTTTTAGTTTTTGCTCTACGACTCATAATTATTTCTTTTGTTACTAAAAAATCCTCGCATCTTTAGAATAAACTATTTTTCTTCTTCAATGGCTGTAATAGCATTATCCACAAACCAAATTGTTTTTACACGCTGACAAAGATAGAAATTTCGTATAATATTCAGCTTTTTTACCATAGATTTCGTACTTTTGCAAAAATCAATTTACAAATGATAGAAATAATTCCTGCCATAGATATTATCGAAGGTAAATGCGTCCGCCTTTCGCAAGGAGACTACTCGCAAAAAACCGTTTATAACGAAAATCCGCTCGAAGTAGCCAATATGTTTCAAGATGCCGGCATTCGTCGACTTCACTTAGTTGACCTTGATGGCGCCAAAGCGCATCACATTGTCAATTACAAAGTGTTAGAAACAATCGCAAGCAACACATCTCTTGTGATTGATTTCGGTGGAGGATTGAAATCGGATGATGATTTGCGAATCGCTTTTGAATGTGGTGCCAGCATGGTTACAGGCGGAAGTATCGCAGCAAAAAATCCCGAAACGTTTATAAGCTGGATACAACAATTCGGAGCCGAAAAAATAATCTTGGGCGCCGATGTTCACAACGAAAAAATTGCTGTTGGCGGTTGGCTCGAAACAACCAATCTCGACCTTTTGCTGTATATCAACAATTATGTTGAGAAAGGCATTAGTAAAGTTATTTGTACCGATATTAGCAAAGATGGCATGTTGCAAGGCGCTGCTGTTGAGTTATATAAAAAAATATTGGCTCAATTTCCCGATTTGTATTTGATAGCCAGCGGTGGCGTGAGCAATATGAACGATATTCTGTTATTGGACGAAAACAACATTCCGGCTGTTATTACAGGCAAAGCTATTTACGAAGGAAAAATAACATTGAAAGAAATAAATAAGTATATTTGCAAATAATATTTCCCACAAAGACACAAAGAACACAAAATTTTCTTAATGAGCTTTGTGCCTTTGCGGGAAATACAAAACTTTTATGTCAGAAAACGAATTAGCGAAAATTGCTGTTGATATTGCTTTCAAAATACATTCTTTTCTTGGTCCTGGTTTGTTAGAAAGTGTTTATGAATCTGCATTTGCTTATGAGTTAGATAAGCGAGGAATTGATTACACTCGCCAACAAGGCATTATTGCTAAATACGATGACATTGTTTTAGATGTTGGTTTCTGAGCAGACATTATCATGGAAAATAAATTGATTATTGAATTAAAATCTGTTGAAAACATAGACAAAGTGCATCACAAAACGGTATTGACTTATATGAAATTGACAGATATAAAATTAGCACTTTTGATAAATTTTAATGTCAATTTAATAAAGGAAGGAATACATAGAAAGATTTTAGGTGAATTATTATAAATTTCCCACAAAGGCACAAAGAACACAAAGTTTTATATGTCTTTATGGAAAGTTTTGACTTAGTGAACTTTGCGTCTTTGTGGGAAAAAATAACAATAACATGAAAATAGACTTTGAAAAAGTGGGATTAATTCCCGCTATCATACAAGATGCCGTTACTTCTAAAGTGTTAATGCTCGGATACATGAACGAAGAAGCATACAACAAAACACTGGAAATGAAGCAGGTAACTTTTTTCAGCCGGTCGAAACAACGATTGTGGACAAAAGGCGAAGAAAGTGGTAATTTTTTGAATTTGGTTTCCGTGGCGTTGGATTGCGACGGCGACACGTTATTGATAAAAGCAAATCCTGTTGGACCTGTTTGCCACACCGGAAATGATACTTGCTGGAACGAAAAAAACGAAGCCGACATTATGTTTCTTAAGCATTTGCAGGATTTTATCGACGAACGTTACAAGCAAATGCCCGAAGGTTCGTACACAACATCGCTATTTAAAAAAGGCGTAAACCGAATGGCTCAAAAAGTAGGCGAAGAAGCGGTAGAAACAGTTATTGAAGCAACAAACGGAACTGACGAAGGATTTTTGTACGAAGCATCAGACCTTATTTATCACTTAACCGTTTTGCTCACTTCTAAAGGTTACAGAATGGAAGACTTGGCAAAAGAATTGAAAAAAAGGCACAAGGTTTAAAAAATCTTTGAAATTTTAAACAGTTTCAAAAATTCTTTTTTACTTTTGCAAAATGCTAAATAGTTAATTTTAAAAATACCATAAATAAAATGAGAAAAGTTTTTAACGGCTTATTGATAGTTGCTGCTCTGCTATTGGTTTATTTGTACATCGTGAGCATTATGACGCCAATTAGGTTTGAGCAAGAACGCGCTGTGAGAGAAGCAGCCGTTATTCAAAGTTTGGTTGACATACGCAAAGCGCAAATCGAATTTAGAAGACAAAATCAACGTTACACCGCGAGTTTCGACACATTGATTACCTTCGTGAACGAAGGAAAAATGGCTGTTGTGCTTAAAGAAGGAACGCTTACGGACAAACAATTAGAAGAAGGATTGACGGAAGAACAAGCGGTAAAAATGGGAATTATCCGTCGCGATACTTCTTTTGTAAGTGTTAAAGAAACGTTGTTTGGAAATGACTTTAGAGCAGAATCGTTGGCAGAAGTTCCATTTGGAAACAGCGCAACATTTGAAATGGCAGCTGGAACTGTAAAAACCGGCTCGGGACTTGAAATACAAGTTTTTGAAGCCAAAACGCCTTACAGTGTATTTTTGCAAGGATTGAACAAGCAAGAAATTATTAATTTGATTGCTCTTACCGAAAAATTAGGCAAGTTTCCCGGACTTCAAGTTGGCTCTATTGAGGAAGCCAATAACAATGCCGGAAATTGGGAATAAAACAATATGATGCATTCAGTTGAGTTTACAAGAAATTTTGTTGAACTGACTAATTCTCAACAATATACTTTATCCATTCGAGTAACATCGGGTGGATTTTGTTTTTGTGTGTTGGATAATACATCTCGACAGTTTATTTTCTTTAAAAACAAGGCTTTCGATTCGTTGAATACCTCTGAAATAGAACAGCTCATAAATGCCGACCTGATTTTTAATTATCCGTATAAAAAGATAATCATTACCTACGGTGGACAATCGTATTCGCTGATGCCGTATGAATTATTTGATGCCAATAAAGCAACGGAAATTCTTTCTTTCAATCAATCATTGCAAACAGGCGAAACGGTCAAGCACGAACAAGTGTTAAAAACCAACATCATTAACATTTATTCCATTCCCGAAAATCTGTTGCAGTTTTTAAGTCGAAAATTTCCCGATGCTTCGATATTGCATCAATCTACTGTATTGATAAGCGATGCCATTCGGCAATCGCAAGAACAACAAGCAAAGCAACTGCACATTGACGTACACGCCGATTTCTTTTATGCAACGATTGTTGATAACGGAAATTTGATTCTCTCGAATTCGTTTACTTACGAAAATACGGCGGAATTTGCTTATTTTGTGCTTAATCTGTTCAGTAAATTTGACTTGAATCAAGATGAAACACACTTGTTTTTTTCGGGCAATATAAGCAAAACCGGTGACGAAGTTGATATGCTGAAAAATTACATTGGAAAAATTATTTTCGCGGAAGTTTCGGGTTATTCTTTTATTCCGCAGTTTCAAGAATTGCCACACCACGAATTATCTAAACTTTTTGCCTCATGCGAATTATAAGCGGACAATTTAAAGGCAGAAGAATAGAACCGCCAAGCAATATAAAAGCGCGTCCAACTACCGATTTTGCGCGCGAAGGATTATTTAATGTGTTAAATAATTTGCTTGATTACGAAGAAACTTCGTGTCTCGACTTATTTGCCGGAACAGGCGCAGTAAGCATCGAATTGGCTTCTCGCGGTTGTCCTTCGGTGCTTTGCGTAGAGCAGAGCGACAGGCATTTGGCGTTTATCAAAAAAGTAATTAAAGACTTGGAAATAACAACTGTATTACCGTTAAAAGGCGATGTTTTCAAGTTTATTTCTTCCACTTCGCAATCGTTCGATTTTATTTTTGCCGATCCGCCTTACGATTTGAAAAATTTAGAATTGATACCGAATCTTATTTTTGAAAATAACTTGTTAAAAGGAAATGGATTGTTTGTGTTTGAGCATTCAAAAAAAAATGATTTTAGTAATCATTCGCGTTTTTTTCAACATCGAAATTATGGGAATGTGAATTTTACGTTTTTTCGATAAATTAGTATTTCACAATTCGTTCACTATAAGTAATTTGGAGGATTAAATTCGCCACCAAATTGTTGAATTAATTGAGATGCTAATATTTCTATTCTTTCTTCAAAATGCTTTGTTTCCACATATTTTTTTATCTCGTCTTCGGGCATTCCACTTTTCTTTAATTCCTTAATGAATCTTTCTCTTGCCATTGCCTTTGCTACATTAATGTTCATTTTCTTTATTTTTACAAATTTTCACCTGCCAAATACGACTGAAAAAGATATTCCGGACTTTCGTAATAAACACTGCTGTTAAAATCTTCTATTTTTCGCGACAACCACGAATTATAAACCTCTGATAGTGTATCAATTAACGGTTTATTTTCTTTTTTACTAACGCTGATAATTAAACGCTTATATACTTTTCCAATATCCCAATGAGTTGGAATTGAGTATTTTGCGCTTGCAATATTGTCAAATATTCCATTTTCTATATGATGTTTTTCCGTCAATTCAAACGTCAATTTATCTATATTTTCGCTGTGATAAACATCTGCCAAATCAAAAATATGCTGTAAATCATTTTTCCCAATGGCATTTACAACTACATTACGGTGATTTTTTGTTTTCCTGCCGATATATTCAATCAAAGAGCAAAGGAAAAACAAATTATTTGCGTTTTTATCTTCTCTGCCTGTCATAATTATTTAATTTTGTTATAATCAATAAATTGCAACGTTTTTAATGCTTTTTCATTACAAAAGCAAATTTGGTGTGTCGGGTGTTTAAATTTTGCCAACACCCAAAACTGTTCGCGAGTAAATATGCCGTCAATAAAATCGGATATGTAATTGTAAATTTGGTCATTAGCCATTGCACCAATGACGATGTCAAAATTGTGCTTTTCACCCGAGCGGCAACTGACAATAAAATCGAGCCATTCTTCTGTCATTTCTTTGAATACAAGCGTGTTGAGATTTTCGTCGGGCGTATATTCATAAGTAGAAACAATAGCTGTATCGTAGCGGCTTGCCCAACGAACAGCTTGGCTTTCTAATTCTGTACAATAAAAACCTTCACCAAAATCTTTTGGGAATTTGCTTTTCAACATTTGAGGCATTTCAACTGCCATATAGCTACCGTGATATATTTTCATAAAACACTGATTTTATTTCTCTACAAATGTAAATAAAAAAACAATACCATTTTCCTTACATTTCCTCCAAAAATTATTAATTATTAATTTTTTAATTATTAATTAATTACTATCTTTGCGCCTCAAAATTTTTAATCAACATAATGTCTAACCAACTAAATCTTAAAATTTAACAAAATGGCAGATTTAAAACAACAAGTGCAACCCAATGAGAACTTTGATTGGGATGCGTACGAACAAGGAAGCACCATAACAAGTGCTGAAAAAGAGCAACTTACAAGTGCTTACGACAACACGCTTAACGAGATTCAAGATCGTGAAGTGATGGAAGGAACTATTATTTCGATGAACAAACGCGAAGTAGTGGTAAACATTGGTTACAAGTCAGACGGTATCATTTCTATGAACGAATTCCGCTACGATCCCGATTTAAAAGTGGGCGACAAAGTAGAAGTTTTCATCGAAAACCAAGAAGACACAAAAGGTCAATTACTTCTTTCGCACAAAAAAGCGCGTGCGGCTCGCTCTTGGGATAGAGTAAACGAAGCATTGGAAAGCAGTGAAATTATCAAAGGATTCGTAAAATGTCGCACCAAAGGTGGTATGATTGTCGATGTATTCGGAATCGAGGCGTTCTTGCCCGGCTCTCAAATTGACGTTAAACCGATTCGCGACTACGATATATTTGTAGGAAAAACAATGGAATTCAAAGTTGTTAAAATTAACCACGAATTCAAAAATGTTGTTGTTTCTCACAAAGCGCTTATCGAGGCAGAACTCGAACAACAGAAAAAAGAGATTATCGGTAAATTGGAAAAAGGACAAGTGCTCGAAGGTACTGTTAAAAACATCACTTCTTACGGCGTATTTATCGACCTTGGCGGTGTTGACGGTCTTATCCACATTACAGATTTGTCTTGGGGAAGAGTTACACACCCGGAAGAAATCGTTACATTAGACCAAAAATTGAATGTTGTTATCCTTGATTTCGATGACGACAAAAAACGTATTGCTCTCGGCTTGAAACAACTTACTCCACATCCTTGGGATGCGTTGAGTGCAGATCTTCAAGTAGGCGATAAAGTACAAGGTAAAGTAGTCGTGATGGCAGATTATGGTGCGTTCGTGGAAATTGCAACAGGCGTAGAAGGCTTGATTCACGTATCGGAAATGAGCTGGTCGCAACATTTACGTTCAGCGCAAGATTTCTTGAAAGTGGGCGACGACGTAGAAGCTGTTATTTTGACACTTGACCGCGAAGAAAGAAAAATGTCTATCGGTATCAAACAATTGAAAGAAGATCCATGGTTGAATATCGACGAAAAATATGCTGTTGGAACGAAACACACAGCAAAAGTTCGCAACTTTACTAACTTTGGCGTATTTGTTGAAATCGAAGAAGGCGTTGACGGATTAATCCACATTTCCGACCTTTCTTGGACAAGAAAAATCAAACATCCATCAGAATTTACTCAAATCGGCGCAGATATCGATGTTCAAGTATTGGAAATCGACAAAGACAACCGTCGTTTAAGCCTTGGACACAAACAATTGGAAGAAAATCCTTGGGACGTATTTGAAACAATTTTCTCTGTTGACAGCGTTCACGAAGGTACTATTGTTGACCTTGTTGACAAAGGTGCAGTAGTGGCATTGCCTTATGGCGTAGAAGGATTTGCCACTCCAAAACACTTGGTTAAAGAAGATGGTTCGCAAGCTGTATTAGACGAAAAATTGGAATTCAAAGTAATCGAATTCAACAAAGAAGCAAAAAGAATAATTCTTTCTCACAGCCGTATTTTTGAAGATAAAAACAAAGTAGAAGGTGCTGCTGGCGCTGAAGCATCAACCGAAGAAAAACCGGCAAAAAAGAAAAGAACATCTAAAAAAGCAGAAGAAGCTGCTGCTCCTCAAATGGAAAAAACTACATTGGGCGACATCGAAGGCTTAGCTGCATTGAAAGAACAAATGGATAATAGTGAAAAAAAGAAAACTAAGAAAAAAGAAGCTGAAAAATAATTAACCATTTGATAATAAAAGGAAAGGGCGACATTATGGTGTCGCCCTTTTTTGAACAGTTTGTAACTGTTGTTTTAGGAAGTTGAAAACTTCAATTTTAAATTATGTATTATTTAAGGAGATCGTTTAACCATTGAAATTTCCTATCTAATATGTTGTATTTATATATTTGTGGTAATATATCTATAGTATGAGTATCACTGCCTATTGAAGCCTGTAAATTGTATTTATCAATAATTCTGCCAATTAAGACAACATCATTTATATTATGTTTTAAGGTTATCATTTCAATGGTATTAATCTCCATTTTTTTTATTAAATTTTCCACATCTTTTTCATGTTTATCTTTGAAAGATTCCATAGGATGAGCTAAGACCACTGTGCCTCCTGCCTTTTGAATACCATTAATCACATCGCGATAATCAATGGAATAACAAACATTTTTATATTCAGCATTATGCTTTTCCCAAAAACTCACTTTATCAATATTTTTACATATTATATTTATATCCTTTCGGAAGGGGTTTTGGGGTATCTTTTCTATGTTTATTTTATTTTTTTGTAAAATATCTTTGTATACATTTATGCGTAGGTTTCGTGCACTTGATACTATTTCTTGTATTTGAGGATGTTTTGCATTAAAATTGTAACCTAATAATTCTATGTATATTCCATCAATATTACAACATATTTCAACGCCTGAAACAAACCTAGCTTTTGAATTAATAAATTCATATTCATCAGGATCAAAAATATATTCATGATCTGTGAATGATAAAATTTTATATTCTGCAAGTTCACATTTTTGAGAATCTATTAAATCTAATTTCCCATCCGAAAAGGTTGTATGTATATGTAAGTCAATCATATGTAACTATATTAATACCGGATCTGCTATTAATTTTATGACTTCATTCCTTTTTATTCCGGCTAAATAATCTGAAATGCATAAGTTAAAACGATAATGTCTACAAGCTTTGAGTGGACATTTCTTTAATAACATATTACTTGTGTATCTATTTGATCTATTTTTCTTTTCTGCAATTGAGAAGATATCAGCACATGAATTTTCATTACTATATGTTGATGCAATACATGGATATATGTCTCCATTTGCACGAATTAAAGAATACATACTTGAATTTGCTAAGTAACACTCTTTGGGTGGAGGTTTATAAAATAAGTCATCGTCCAAATTATCTATGATAAAATCGAATTTTCTCACTATTTTGTGTGTTTTTATCACGTCTCGTAAATAGTTGTAATTCGCTTCATCGAAAACGTTGTTATTGGTTAAGAAATCCTGTTCTATTTTTATGACAATACTATCACAGTTGAATCTGTATATATAGTCCAAATACCTATCGATAAGATTGTAATTATTATTATTAATTAAAAATTTCATTGCCACGATTTGTCGATCTTCTTTTTTTTCAAATAATAATTTGTAATTTTTGTCAATTCTATCAAACGCATCGACTTTACATTCATTTATTAAGCTTTCTTTATCAAATCCTAATACATGAATTTGGTAAATATCAAATTCGCTTATAATATTCTTGATGGAAGAAATATTATATAGATTAGTTGAGATGCCTAATTTCCATTGTTTTCTTTCTATTTTCTTTAAAAAAGCTTCATACTTATTCCAACAGAGTGGGTCTCCTCCGCCCGAAAAAAAGACACTTCTTACATCAAATTGATTATAGTAATTAACAGTATTGATTAATTCATTGAAATTAATCGTTGTTCCATCATTTCTACTACTGTATGAACAGCCATTACATTTTAAGTTGCAAAAATTTGTAGGATGTATTTCAATCTCCCATATTGCAGAGTCATCACCTATATTCTTTTCTCTTGCTAAATAAGCTTTTAGTATTTTATTAAGATTGAAATCGTCTATATTTCTTTTTTTTGTGATTATTACTGATTGATGAGGTAAATAGTTCTCATTTTTTAAATATATTGGTGACATAATTACATTTCAATGTTATAATTTAATATGATCGTATCATTATCTCTGTCAATTGTTGTCGGTAATGATTTCAATTCTTTTTCATTATACAACTCTCCTAATTTTAATGATATAAAATCTCTAGGTGATATATGATGGATTAATAATTCTGATAAAACTTCATCTTTGTTTTTTGTTACATGGATTCTTATGTAATATTCACGGTCTACAAAATTAGATGTCGGTTTGAAAATTTTTTTCGGAAAAAAAGAGTAACTCTTATGAGGCACAGAAGCAATTATCGTATCTTTATATCCTTGAGGCATGTATAAACTATTAATCTCATTTTTGTGTATCCAGTGCAAAGATCCTCCATCTTCATCTATTAATATTTTTGGAATCTCAATAGAGATGCATTCATAAGGAATAATAATGATATTTTTTAAGCCAATTTCATAAAGCCAAGGTTCTAAGTTTTTTACAATGTTTATTTTCACTCCTGACTCTTCAATAAACTCAATAGACAATCTATTTTCAGCTGATACATCATCCTTTTCAAGTCTACCTCCTAAAAGTTCATATTCTTGACGTTCATTTTTTCGAAGAAGATAACAATCATTGTATTTTAAAACTCCTTTAATCGAAACAGCAAATCTATTCTTATTCATAACTATATTATTTTAATTAAATTATTTCCAACTAAATACCCAATTCCCAAAAGCAATAAAGAGATGAGCATGGTGATTATAGTTCTAAAAATGCCATATTTATCTTTTAATGCATATGGTAACAATGTTCTAAAAATACAGAAAATGAGAGACAACGCTCCTCCAAACATCAGAATAATTCCTGCAGATTTATTAAAATCGTCTAATCTAATTACAACATTTACCGTAGCTATAATAAATGCAATTATTGACGAAAAGAATATTAGATATTCTAAGTATCTAGTTTTTAGGCTATCTAAATCTTTTTTTAATTTTGATGAACTAGACATAGTTTGTTCTTCAAGGTTTGCAAACGTTGTGTCAATACTCAACATTTTTTTATCTACTTCTTCAATTTTAGACATTAATTTAACATCCAATAAATAGTAGTTATATCGCCCCAATCTAATGAGTGAATCAGTTTTATTTACCTTTTCTAAATCAATTGCTTTTTTAATGTCTGATATTGCTTTTTGATATTCGCCCTTAGCTGCATATAATCGTCCTCTAGTGCAAATGTATTTAGCATGTGTATTGTACTCGGAAATTACTTCTTGCAAATATTCAATAGCGGTATCTATTAAACTTGCATTAACAATTACATCTTCCTCTATAGCTAATGTTATCAATTCTGCAAAATGATGTTTGACTGCCAAATTAGAAGGTAATGAGTCACAAGCCTTTTTAGCAAACAGTATAGCAATATGAATTTCATCTTTTTCTCCAAGAATACCTTTATTTCTATGATAAGTTGATTTTATTATATTATAGAGTTTTATGTCTTTAAACTGATCTCCATGGTTATCTACATATTTTACATATGAGGAATAATCTTCATGTTGTCTACAGGATATTAATATTGAATAAAAACATGCAAATTTTATGTTACGATTTTCGTTAGATGACAATATACTTATTAAAATTTCTTTTTTATTTAGCAAGTCGTTCTCAATAACAATTTCTTTCAATCTTGTAGTATAACTATCACAAGTATCGGAGGGAAGATTTTGAAATATTTTTTTTATCTCTTTTTTTGTTGTATTCATGTTATTGATATTTTTTATTCTGTTTAATATCATTGAAAACGAGAGATAGTACTAACTACAAGCTCAATAATATTAAAATCATTTTTTTATTTTTCTGTTTATATCTATGTTGTTGTTATTTAAGAACAAATGTATGATTATTTTTTAATATTTTATATATTTGCCATAATATAAAACAACATGGAAAACTTTGAACTCCGCATACTCGGTTGTGGTTCGGCGCTACCAAGCAAGAAAAACAATCAGACATCGCAAATCCTAACGGTTAGAGAAAAGCAATATATGATTGATTGCGGTGAAGGCACACAAAATCAATTGCGCCGATTCGGCATTAAAACTAATCGGCTGAATCATATTTTTATATCGCATCTGCACGGCGACCATATTTTTGGACTGATTGGCTTGATTTCTTCGTTCGGAATGACGGGCAGAACAGCAGAATTGTGTATTCACGCACCAAAGGAATTAGAAAATTTGCTGAAACCACAGTTGGATTTTTTCTGCCAAGAAAATTCGTTTAACGTAGCATTTTTTCCTGTTGAAACGCGCAAGCATCAACTTGTTTTTGAAGACAGAACAATAGAAGTTTATTCTATTCCGTTGAAGCACCGCGTTCCTTGTTGCGGTTATTTGTTCAGAGAAAAACCGAAGCGACGCCATTTGATAAGAGAGATGATAGATTTTTATCAAATTCCAATAAAAGACTTGGCAAACATTAAAACCGGAGAAGATTTTGTTACGTCCGAGGGTGAAATTATTTCCAACGAAATGCTGACACGAGCGCCTATTCCGCCGAAGTCGTATGCTTATTGTTCAGATACTGCATATTCGCAAAAAATTATTCCGATTATCGAAGGAGTCGATTGCCTTTTCCACGAAGCAACTTTTATGCAGTCAGAAATCGTCAGAGCCAAAGAAACAGGTCATTCATCTGCATTACAAGCAGCTCAAATTGCCAAAGAAGCAAATGTAAAAAAACTCATTATCGGACATTTCTCTGCCAGATACATCGACCAACAACCATTATTGGAAGAAGCATTAACCGAATTTCCCAATACTATTTTGGGCGAAGATGGGTTGAAAGTGGTTATATGATTATTGAACGCAAATTACGCAAATTTTCACAAAGTTTCTGTCATGCTGAACTTGATTCAGCATCTCCTAAAAATAAAGAGATTGCGGGTCAAGCCCGCAATGGCAAAAGTTGATTTGTGAGAATTTGCGTAATTCGCGTAATTTGCGTTCAAAAAAATCAAATATTCGTCTTCATTACCTCAAAGTAAGCTTGCGGATGCAGACAAGCAGGACATAATTGAGGAGCTTCTTCTCCTTCGTGAATAAATCCGCAATTGCGACATTGCCACGTTACGGCTTCATCTTTTCTAAATACTTTTCCTTCTTCAAGGTTTTTCAATAATTTAAGATAACGCTCTTCATGTCCTTTTTCAGCTTTGGCGATATTGCGATACATGGCGGCAATTTCAGGAAAGCCTTCTTCTTGCGCAATGTCTGCAAATTTAGGATAATCCAAATACCATTCTTCATGTTCTCCGGCGGCAGCTTCTTTTAAATTGTCTGCCGTTGTAGAAATAATTCCTGCCGGATAAGAAGCCGTAATTTCCACCATTCCGCCTTCAAGATATTTAAACATACGCTCGGCATGTTCTTTTTCTTGGTCGGCTGTTTCTGTAAAAATAGCCGAAATTTGTTCAAAACCTTCCTTTTTTGCCTTGCTTGCAAAATAGGTATAACGCATACGCGCTTGCGATTCGCCCGCAAATGATGTTAACAAGTTTTTTTCAGTTCTTGTTCCTTTTACACTTTTTCCCATAATATTGTTTTTTAAAATTAGTTCAGACAACAAAGATAAAAATATCAGTAATAAAAATACAAATAAAATAACAAATTATAAGAAACTTTGTTTTTCATTTGTATTTTTGTACAATCTATTTTGAAGAAAAAGACAATGAATAGAATCCATTTTATAGCCATTGGTGGCGCAGCGATGCACAATTTGGCATTAGCCTTGCATCAAAAAGGATATTATGTAACCGGTTCGGACGATGAGATATTTGAGCCGTCAAAAAGCCGCTTAAAAGAAAAAGGACTTTTGCCCGAAGAATTTGGCTGGTTTCCCGAAAAAATCGACAACAATATTGAAGCCGTGATTCTTGGCATGCACGCTCGCGAAGACAATCCCGAATTACTTAAAGCCAAGCAGTTAGGATTAAATATTTATTCTTTTCCCGAATATTTGTATCAGCAAACGCAAAACAAAACGCGTGTAGTGATAGGCGGCAGCCACGGAAAAACTACGATAACATCAATGATTCTTTTCGTACTGAAAAAAATAAAAATAGAATTCGATTATATGGTCGGCGCACAAATCGAAGGATTCGACACGATGGTTGGATTGTCGGAAAACGCGCGAATCGCCATTTTTGAGGGCGACGAATATTTGACATCGCCGATAGATTTGCGCCCGAAATTTCATTTGTATCAACCGCACATTGCGCTATTGAGCGGTATTGCTTGGGACCATATCAATGTTTTTCCGACATTTGAAAATTATGTGGAGCAATTCCGTAAATTTTCGGGAATGATTGAAAAAGAAGGACAACTTATTTATTTCGATGGCGATGAAAATCTTTGCGATATTGCCGAAAATGTACGCGAAGACATTACCGCGATTCCGTATAACACGCATTCGCACAAAATTGAAAACGGAATAACTTTCTTGACAAGCAAGTATGGTGATTTTCCGTTGCACGTTTTTGGCGAACATAATTTGCAAAACATTAATGGCGCTAGAATTGTTTGCAATCAATTAGGCGTAAAAGACAAAGATTTTTATACAGCTATCAGTGAATTTGGCGGTGCAGCCAACCGCCTGCAAAAAATAGCAGAAACAGATTCGGCCATTGCGTTTAAAGATTTTGCGCATTCGCCTTCTAAACTAAAAGCTACTGTTCATGCCGTGAAGCAACAATATCCAAACTGTACGCTGATTGCGTGTATGGAATTGCACACGTTCAGCAGTTTGACGGAAGCGTTTTTGCCCGAATACAAAGACAGTATGAAAGATGCCGATATTGCTTTTGTGTATTTTAATCCGCAGGTAATCGAACATAAAAAACTGAAAAAAATTACGCCCGAAGAAGTAAAAAATGCTTTTGACGGCGATAATATTACCGTATTTATCGATTCGCAACAATTACAGTCGGCGTTGAAAGCAATAGATTTTCAAAATAAAATGTTATTAATGATGTCGTCGGGAAATTTTGACGGAATAAATGTGGAGGAATTTGCGAAAAGTTGTCTGACCCAAGATTTGCATGATTAAATTTAATCTGAACAATAATGCCAAGACCAACAACAAAACCGGATTTAATAGTTGCTGCCAATGAACAATTTGAGAAATTGTGGAAAATGGTTGATTCCATGACAGAAAAACAACAAAACGATAATTTTTCGTTTGAAGACCGGGATAAAAATTTACGCGACATACTTGTTCATTTATACGAATGGCATCAGTTGTTGTTAAATTGGATAAATGCCAATCAAAAAGGTGAACAAAAATCTTTCTTGCCAGAGCCGTACAACTGGAAAACCTATCCTGATATGAATGTTGAGTTTTGGAAAAAACGCCAAAATACTCCATTGAATGATTCAAAGAAGATGTTAAATGAAAGCCATAAAAATGTAATAGCTTTGATTGAAACATTTTCCAATGATGAATTATTTATCAAAAAATATTTTCAATGGACAGGTACTACAAATTTGGGAAGTTATTGTATTTCGGCGACTTCAAGTCATTATGATTGGGCAATGAAAAAACTCAAAAATCACATTAAAACGAGTAATTAGCTGCAGTAAAAAAACGAATCAATGACCAACCAATTACAAATACGAAATTCAACCGCTGATTTTTTAATTTTTACACGACAAAACGGCGAAGACGGAATTGCTGTGCGTGTGGAATACGAAAACGTGTGGTTGCAAACCGAAGCAATGGCTGTGTTGTTTCAAAAAAGCCGTCCAACTATTGTAGAACATTTGAAAAATATTTTTGCAGATGGCGAATTAGACGAAAATTCAGTTTGTCGGAAATTCCGACAAACTGCCACAGATGGTAAAAACTATCAAGTTAAATTTTACAGTTTGGAAGCAATTATTGCTGTTGGTTATCGTACCGATTCGGAAAGAGCAATTCAATTTCGCCAATGGGCAACAAGAGTTTTGAGCGAGTTTGCAAAAAAAGGCTATGTGTTAGACAAAAATCGACTGATTAATGACCAAGTTTTCTCAAAGCAATATTTCGACGAACTTATTGCGGACATACAGGAAATTCGTGCCAGCGAACGAAAATTTTATCAAAAAATTACCGATATTTATACAACAGCTGTGGATTATGACACAAACAGCCCAACTACCAAAAACTTTTTTGCCAATGTGCAAAATAAACTTCATTTTGCCATACATCAACAAACAGCTGCCGAGTTGATTACGAAAAGAGCCGATGCCACAAAGGAAAATATGGGGCTGACAAGCTGGAAAAATGCACCATACGGGAAAATTATCAAAACCGATGTGAGTGTTGCCAAAAACTATCTGTCGCAGCTGGAAATTTCGGAACTGAACGAAATCGTAACGATGTATTTGGATTATGCCAATCGTCAAGCACGCCGTTTTATTCCTATGACAATGGAGGATTGGAAAAACAAACTCGACGCTTTTCTTAACTTCAATGACGCTATGTTATCGGACGGCATAGGCAAAGTTACACACGAAATAGCCAAAACTTTTGCCGAAAGTGAATTTGAAAAATATCGTGTTGTTCAAGATAAAAACTATCAATCGGATTTCGATAAATTAGTTTTTCAAACACAAAATTTTTCAATCAATAAATAATCTGACTAACAAAAATAAGATATTTTTTGTAATTTTGTGTTGAACTTGGGATTACTTTTATGGAATTAAATAAAAAACAAAAAGAACTCGACCAACGCTATATGCGTATGGCGCAAATATGGGCGGAAAACTCCTATTGTGAACGGCGTAAAGTAGGAGCGCTTATCGTAAAAGATAAAATGATTATTTCTGACGGTTATAACGGCACACCGTCGGGATTTGAAAATATTTGCGAAGACGATGTTGAGTACAAGACAAAACCATATGTGCTTCATGCCGAAGCAAATGCCATTACCAAAGTGGCAAAGTCGCACAATAGCAGCGCCGGTTCAACGCTTTATGTTACCGCATCGCCTTGCATCGAATGTGCCAAACTGATTATTCAAGCAGGAATCAAGCGCGTGGTGTATGGCGAAAGTTACAGATTTTCCGATGGTATTGAACTTTTGGAACGTGCAGGAATTGAAGTGAGTTTAATCGAAAATTTTGACTAACAAAAAAAATCCATTAAAAACCACAAATAAACACTTAGTTTTCATATCTTTGCATGAAAAATAAGACTAACTCACACAGCATTATATGAGTAATTCAAAATCCGCAAAAGTTTTACTTCCGTTAATCATTGCCGTATCTATTTGTATTGGAATCGTTGTTGGAAATTTCTTTGCCACACGTTCGTTTAAAATTCCTGTTTCTACCAAAGGGAGTTTTAATAAAATCAATGCATTGCTTGACATCATAGACCGACATTATGTCGATACTGTTGATATGCACGCGCTGAAAGAAGACGCAATTCCGCAAATTTTGGCACAATTAGACCCACATTCCGTTTACATTCCTGCTGCCGATGTCGAAAGAGTGAATGAAGATTTGGAAGGAAGTTTCAGTGGCATCGGTGTGCAGTTCGATATACAGAACGATACCGTCATGATTGTTGCCGTTATTAGTGGCGGACCTTCCGAAAAACTCGGCATTTTACCCGGCGATAGAATCGTAGAAGTAAACGATTCGACTTTTGTGGGTAGCCACATAACTTACGAAGCAGTACTAAAAAAACTGCGCGGAAAGAAAAACACATCGGTTAAAGTCGGCATTAAACGGAGTGGAACCAAGGAAATATTGCATTTCAATATCGTGCGCGGCGATGTTCCTATTCACAGTGTTGACGTTGCATACATGATTGACGAACGAACCGGTTATGTTAAAATCAGTAAGTTTTCGGCTACTACTTATCGAGAATTTTTAAACGCGATTACGCGATTGCGTGCCGAAGGCGCTACTCAAATGATACTCGATTTCAGAGGAAATCCGGGTGGTTATATGGATATGGCAATAGCGATGGTAAATGAATTTTTGCCCGGTGGAAGATTAATTGTTTATACCAAAGGAAGAGCTTTTGCGCGCGACAATGCGTTTGCTGACGGAACAGGAACAAGTCAAAACATAAAAGTAGCGGTGTTGATTGACGAATGGTCGGCATCGGCGAGCGAAATTTTTGCCGGCGCGATACAAGACAACGACCGCGGTGTGATTGTCGGTCGACGTTCTTTTGGAAAAGGATTGGTGCAAACAGGCATACCATTTCCCGATAGTTCTATGGTGCGATTGACCGTGGCGCGATATTACACGCCTTCGGGACGCTCCATTCAAAAACCATATGTAAGAGGAAAGGATACCGATTACGAAAAGGATATTTTAAACCGATTCGACCATGGTGAATTCGATGAACGCGACAGTATTAAACTTGCCGATTCGTTGCAATTCCGCACCATCGGCGGTCGCATTGTGTACGGTGGTGGTGGAATTATGCCCGATGTGTTTGTCCCGCGCGACACAACAGGATTCAGCTCGTATTACAATAAACTTTATTCACATATTTATCAGTTTGCGCTTGATTATGCCGACAAAAACCGTGCGGAATTGAAACAATATAAAAACTGGCAGGATTTGCAAGCGCATTTGAATACGCAGCCTATTCTCGAAGGATTGATAAATTACGCAGAAAGCAAAGGTGTTCGTAAAAATATTTCGGGTTTGCGGAAATCACAACCATTAATCCAAAACCTGTTGAATGCTTACATTGCCCGAATTATGCTTGGCGACAGTGCATTTTATCCGATTTTGCATCAAATGGATAGTACGGTAAAAAAAGCGGTAGAAGTTTTGAATGAGGGAGAGAATGCTAAGTTTTAAATTTTGCCGAAAAAATTGTATATTTGCGCTAAAACTACGAAAAACATGAAAAACACATCTGCAATTTTCGGCACACGCCTCATTTTGAATGTTCGATGCGCCATAGCGATGATAATTTTTTACTTTACCGGCTTTACGGCGCAGGCACAAACAACCGGACTTCCTGTGATTCGCATTGAAACACAAGACAACGCTTCTATTGACAGCAAAGTGGATTGGACAAATATAACATCTTTTGAGTTGACCGATCCAACTAATCCGGAAAATAATATTTTAAGAGAAAATTTATCGAGTCGCGATAGAATTAGAGGACGTGGAAACTCTACTTGGCATGCTCCAAAAAAACCGTATCGTGTTAGATTTAGAGAAAATATTTCTCTTTTTGGACATTCTGCGGCTGAAAATTGGGTGTTATTGGCAAATTGGTTTGACGCAACGCAAGGTATTAAAAACGCATTCGCTTTTGAACTCGGCGCGAGATTAAATGTGCCTTTTACGCCTTCTTATCATCCTGTTGACCTGTATTTGAATGGAACATATCAGGGAACTTATATGCTGACACAACACAGACAAATTGCCCCGAATGGAGTTACGCCCGGTCCGGGAAGAGTAGAAATTGACCCGAACAATGGTTGGCTGGTTGAAATGGATTTTCGTTGGGATGAAGAAGATGAAGACCCGAAATTCAGAACAAGAAATTTCGATCTTCCTCTTGTGATGAAAAATTCCGATTTTCCGCTTGCTGATTATACTAATCAAGATGCAACTAATTTTATCGTCAGAGATTGGAACAATTTTTGCGATTTAATGGCTTCCGGAAGTTTTCCGGAAAACGGTTATCGTGATTTGATTGATATGCAATCGATTATCAATATGTTTATAGTACAGGTTCTTACGAATAACCATGATTTTAATCATCCGGGCAGCAACTTTTGGCATAAAAATATAAATGGAAAAATAGCTGCCGGTCCTCTTTGGGATTTTGACTTGAGCTTCGGTGCTTGGCACGAAGGCATGAATGGCACGTTGCAAGATTTATATTACACTAATCCTACACATAATATTTGGGCTCGCCGGGAACAAGCCCCAAATGTTAGACCGAATCCGACATATCCGTTTTTTGCCCGTTTTCTCGATGACCCTGTGTTCAGCGCAGCACGGAGAAAAAGTTGGAATGACAATAAAGTTGCTATATTTTCTATGGTGGATTTTGTTGATGAGATGGCAGATAAACTGAGAGTAAGCACAACAGAAAACTACAAGATTTGGCGAACTGATGAGCAGGTTGACTTCGATTATTGGGTAAATGTATTGAGAGATTATGTTATCGAAAGAATTAATTTTCTTGATGGCGTTTACAACGAAGGAGCGCCAACAGTCCACATTATTACTGCTCCTGCAGCAATTTGTGTGGGATATGATTTAGCATTACCGACAATGCCGAATGTTATCGCCAATGAGGCAATTGTAACAAGTCGAGGTTGGCAAATTTTCCGTAATAACGTTTGGGTTGCATTTGCAAATCCGGTGACAAATTCTGATACACAATTACGTTATTTTGCAACAAATGCTCGTGGTACATCATACAGCAACGTTGTGAACATAATAATAAACACTATACCTGCAACACCGGTTTCTATCAGCGGTCCTACCTCTGTTGCTGCAGGTTCGAATCAAGAGTATTCGGTTGAAACTGTCAATGGCGCGACTTCATACGAATGGACATTGCCGACAGATTGGACTTTGATTGGTTCAACAACTGGTAACAGCATCAATGTAACGGTTGGCGCAATAGGCGGGAGCATCAGCGTAAGAGCCGTTAACGCTTGCGGAGAAAGCGCTTGGACAACATTACCTGTAACAATCAACAATGCAAGTGTTTCTGTTGTTACCGGAGATGAAAGAACAATCATTGCTTACAACAATATTGTACAAATAAACGGATTGAAAGAAGGCGAAGTAGTTTCGATTTATAATCTATTGGGAGCAAAAATTTATTCTCGGAAAACATCTCAAGATCCGAAATACATCACCAACTTAATGCCCGGAGTTTATACGGTAATAATTGAAGGAACCAATGTAAGACAAAAGGTAGTGATTGTGAAGTAATCATTTTATTCGATAATCAATGAAATCCCTATAATTTGGATTTTGAATTATTAAAAATTTTTGATAATTTTGCACTGCTTTTTTAACGAACGTTTTCGATAAGCGATGAGCAGAAGCAAAACTTGTTTTGATTATGCCGTTGCGAGAACCAACGGTCAGCGTTAGCTAAAACGACTAAATTTATTGAATATTATTTATTAAAAAATAACTAAATTATGATTTATTCTCACGAAGTAGAACACATGTGTGTTGTAAAAAAAGGAGCAAATCACGCATCTGCACCCATACCCGAAGAAGGTAAATGGGTGAGAGCTAAAGAAGTGAAAGACATTTCAGGTTTGACTCACGGTGTTGGTTGGTGCGCGCCTCAGCAAGGAACTTGCAAGCTGACATTGAACGTAAAAGACGGTATTATTCAAGAAGCGCTTATCGAAACGGTAGGCTGTTCGGGTATGACTCACTCAGCTGCAATGGCGTCGGAAATTCTTCCCGGGAAAACTATTCTTGAAGCGTTGAATACTGACTTGGTTTGCGATGCTATCAACACAGCAATGCGCGAATTATTTCTTCAAATTGCTTACGGACGTACGCAATCGGCTTTCTCGGAAGGCGGTTTGCCAATCGGTGCCGGTTTGGAAGATTTAGGAAAAGGTCTTCGCTCGCAAGTGGGCACAATGTTCGGAACATTGGCAAAAGGTCCTCGTTATCTTGAAATGGCAGAAGGTTACTGCACACGCATGGCGTTAGATGCCGACGGCGAAGTAATCGGTTACGAATTTATCCACCTTGGAAAATTCATGGACGATGTAAAAAAAGGAACTGATGCCAACGAAGCGCTTAAAAAAGCAACAAGCACTTACGGTCGCTTTGCCGATGCAGCTAAATACATTGACCCAAGAGAACAATAATTAATAATTAACGATTAATAATTAATATTTTGCAGTTGTGAAAACCGACAACTTGATAGCAGATAAAAGCAAAGCGTTTGCAATTCGTATTATTCGGCTTTTTCAGTATTTACAAAGTGAGAAAAAAGAATTTATAATGACAAAGCAGCTTTTACGAAGCGGAACAAGTATCGGTGCAAATATTAGAGAATCTGTTTATGCTCAAAGCGATAAAGATTTTAGGTCAAAACTAAAAATTGCCTTGAAAGAATCGAGCGAAACTGCTTATTGGTTAGAGCTTTTGGTTGAAACGGATTATCTTGTCAAACAGGAATTTGAAAGTATTTATAATGATTGTATCGAAATTACAAAAATCCTTACATCTATTATCAATACAAATTCCAAGAACAATGACGATTGCAAAGATTAATTGTTTGTTGATTATAATTATTCATTATTAATTTTTAATTATTAATTATCATGAAAAGAGAAATAAAATTTGAAAGTCAAGACCGCAGAATTGGTAGTATTAATAAAGTATTAAATTCTTACGGCATTAAAGATATTGCAGAGGCAGAAGCTATCTGTTTAGCAAAAGGCATCGACGCTTACCAAATTTGCGAAGAAACACAGCCGATTTGTTTCGAGAATGCAAAATGGGCTTACGTTGTAGGTGGCGCAATCGCCATCAAAAAAGGTTGCAAAAATGCTGCTGATGCTGCCGAAGCAATCGGCGAAGGTTTGCAGGCATTCTGTATCGCAGGTTCTGTTGCCGACGACCGCAGAGTAGGTATCGGACACGGAAATTTGGCAGCTCGTTTGTTGCGCGAAGAAACAAAATGTTTTGCTTTCTTGGCAGGACACGAGTCGTTCGCTGCTGCCGAAGGCGCTATTAAAATTGCCGAAATGGCAAACAAAGTGCGTAAAGAGCCTTTACGTGTAATCTTGAACGGTCTTGGAAAAGACGCCGCTATGATTATCTCGCGCATCAACGGTTTCACTTATGTAGAAACGCTGTTCGATTATGGCACAGCTGAGTTGAAAGTGGTAAAAGAAAAAGCATACTCAAACGGACTTCGCGCTAAAGTAAAATGCTATGGCGTTGACGATGTGCGTGAAGGTGTTGCCGTAATGCGCTTCGAAGGTGTTGATGTTTCTATCACAGGTAACTCAACTAACCCAACACGTTTCCAACATCCTGTTGCTGGAACGTACAAAAAAGAATGTATGGAAAACGGTAAAAAATACTTCTCAGTAGCTTCAGGCGGCGGAACAGGTCGTACGTTGCACCCCGATAATATGGCTGCCGGACCTGCTTCATACGGTATGACCGATACGATGGGTCGTATGCACGGTGATGCTCAATTTGCCGGTTCTTCATCTGTTCCTGCTCACGTAGAGATGATGGGATTCCTTGGAATGGGTAACAACCCAATGGTAGGAGCTACTGTTGCAGTAGCGGTTTCTATTGAAGAAGCGAGCAAATAAAAAGAATTGTAAATTAAGAAAAACTGCCGACCAAAAAAGGTTGGCAGTTTTTTTATGCAAAAATCATCATCAACAAACATGGGAATCATTGTTCATTAATTATTTTGTCTTTCATACGTACCTATTTCATTTTCAAGAAAGCGCCAACCTCAGTGAGTATCTCTACCATAACAGGTGCGGTGGCTTTACGAGACCAATCACGTTGCAATTCACATGCGAGTTGCGTAATCGTAGTGAGTTGAGCACCTGCCTGCGACATACGTTTCAACGCAGTCTTGTGCGCAATTTCAGATGTGCCTCCAACGGCATCGACAATCGGATATACTTCATATCCTTCTTTTAAAGCATCGAGTGTCGGAAATGAAAGACATGCTTCAGTCCACAATGCAGTCATCAGGAGTTTTTTGCGTCCTGTGGCATTGACTGCTTCTCGGAACTCTTTGTCTTCCCAAGCATTGATTGACGTTCTATCGTATGACGGAATTGAATCCAGCACTTGCCGTAAAACAGGAATCGTATCGGAATTAAGCCCGGTGGCTACATTAACAGTTGAGAGGATTATTGGCAGATTATATCCTTTGGCGAGTTTGGCCACCAATATAATATTCTTAATAAGTTCTGTCCGTGCCATTGAATTAATTGAGTTAACCTGTACAGGCTGATAATCTATAATGATTAATGCCGCATTCTCGGGTGTAATCAAGTGATCTGTCTTGGGATCACGTATTGGATAACTACTCATAACGACGATTTATTTAGAAACGTACATTGGTATTTCTATAGCCAGTATTTCAGCATCCGAAATAGCTTTTATTTCAAAAGAATTAGCTTCGCTAACACCTATAGCATCGCGCCTGTTAAGTTTTTGCCCGTTTATTTCAATTTTTCCTTCAAGAACAAAAATATAAACACCATTTCCGGAAAGATGATTGTTGTAATTAGTCGAAGTGCCTGCTTTCATATCAATTCTTGATAAAAAAGCATCTTGGTTTATCCACAGCACGTTGTCTTCTTTATGCGGACTAACCAATAGTTGCCATTTACCTTTTCTGTCGGCTTCATCAAATTTCATTTGGTCGTAGCGAGGTTTAATATCTTTTTCTTTTGGGAAAACCCATATTTGCAAAAAATTAACATTTTCGGTAGGCGAACCATTATATTCCGAATGAGTAAGACCGGTTCCTGCACTCATAACTTGAACATATCCTGTATGAGTAAATTCTTCTGATCCCATAGAATCTTTATGTGCTAAAGAACCTTGTAACGGAATACTTATGATCTCCATATTGTCGTGTGGATGAGTGCCAAAACCTTCTCCAATTTCAACAATATCATCGTTTAATACACGCAATACGCCGAAATGTATTTTTTCCGGATGATACCAATTCGCAAAACTAAACGAATGGTGCGTGTCGAGCCATCCGTGATTGGCATGACCTCTTTCATGTGCAGGGTGAAAAATTGTTTTCATAATCTTAATTATTTAGTGATTATTTTTAAAGTACTATTTATCAGAAGTTCAAAATTCAGACAGTTTTTTTCAAAATTTCCTTTTCTATTATTTCTTTCGGCAATTTCTTTGTACAAAAGAACCAATCGTGACAAGTCATTCCTTCTTCTTTTTTCTCCATGCGTTCATTTGCTTTGCGAGTAGAGCTTGGAGCGGGAACAATTACGTCATCACCGGGATGCCAATTGGCAGGCGTAGCAACTTTAAACTTATCGGCTGTTTGCAATGCGATAAGCACACGCATCAACTCATCAAAATTACGTCCCAAACTAAGCGGATAATAGATAATAGCGCGAACTGTAGCTTCAGGGTCGATGAAAAATACAGCACGGACAGCTTTGGTATTACTTGCTCCGGGTTGTAGCATACCATATTTATTAGCTATTTCCATAGTAATATCTTCAATCAAAGGAAATCTTACATCTATATTTTTCATTCCTTTAAATTCGATTTTTTCCTTGATGGTGCGCAACCATGCGATATGACTTGCCAATCCATCTATCGAAAGACCAATGAGTTGACAATTTAGTTGTTCAAACTCTTCCTGCATGCTTCCAAATGTAACAAATTCGGAAGTACATACCGGAGTAAAATCCGATGGATGACTAAATAAAATCACCCATTTTCCTTTAAATTCTTCGGGAAATTTGATTGTACCTTGTGTCGTTTCTGCTGTAAATGCCGGCGCTTTTTCTCCAATGCGAGGCAGTGGATTGTTGTTTTGAGTTGATTCCATGATTATTTATTTTTTTGATTTTCTTACATCATTGTATTCAGGATTTTTATCAAAAATATACTGAGCATAAGGACATAGAGGAGTGATCGTATAGTTTTTTTTACGAGCAAATTCGACCGCTTTTTCAACCATTTTTTTTCCTACACCTTGTCCTTCGTATTGATTAATTACTTCCGTATGGTCAATGATGAAATGATTATTGTCTGACCATACATATGTCATTTCTCCAACTACTTTATCGCCTTCTGTTGCCAGAAAAGCTCCTTCTTTGGTTCCGTTTTGTTGTCTTATTTCCATATTATATAAGTTTTTGTGTTTTTAACAAGCAATCTTAAAATGTTTCAATTCATTTTTGCTGTCAGATTTTTTACAATGAATAAATTTTACCGGTTATTTAACAATCCTGCTTTTTTGTATCTATTTTTAAAATGATTATTTAATTTATAAACAATACATATTTTAAAAGGTTTGGTAATTAACACAGATTGATAGTTAAAAAAATATAATGTGTGAGTGAGCGAGAATAAACGTTATCAGTTTAATGGGAAAAAGGGAGAAATAATTAAGGCGGATAAAATTTAAATTTCTTTTTATAACCAACGCCAACAATGGAATAATATAATCTCTGTTCCTAATATTTTTCCAAATCTTTCGGTTCAGTATAGCGCAAAAAATGAAACACAAACGTTCGGCATAGCGTCTTTTGCTATTCCGATAAATCGAAATAAGTCGTCGAAAGTTAAATCACATCTTTGTAATTTAATATTTTGGTTTACAGAAATATAGAAAAGACATTATATATTATTGATGTATCTTTTGCATTTATAAAAAATAAAATTTGTATCTTTGAGAAGAACTATAATCAGCAAATAAAATGGCAAAAAACGAAGAAACACAGCAGGTTAAACCATCGGTAGAAAAATTGAAAGCATTGCAGTTAGCAATGGATAAAATAGAAAAAGACCACGGCAAGGGCACCATCATGAAAATGGGCGATAGCAAAATAGAAGAGATTGCCGTTATTTCAACCGGTTCGGTAGGATTGAATATTGCGTTGGGCGTGGGTGGATTTCCGCGCGGACGCGTCATCGAAATTTTCGGTCCCGAATCTTCGGGAAAAACAACACTTGCCATTCATGCCATTGCCGAAACGCAGAAAGCAGGCGGCATCGCCGCAATTATTGACGCAGAACACGCTTTCGACCGCTTTTATGCAGAAAAATTGGGTGTTGATGTCGAGAATTTATTAATATCGCAGCCCGATAGCGGTGAACAAGCGTTGGAAATTGCAGACCAACTGATTCGTTCTTCGGCTGTTGACCTTGTTGTTATCGACTCTGTGGCAGCGTTGACGCCAAAAGCAGAATTAGAAGGCGATATGGGCGATTCTAAAATGGGACTTCAAGCGAGATTGATGTCGCAAGCATTAAGAAAACTGACGGCAAATATCAACAAAACAAATACAACCTGTATTTTCATTAACCAATTGCGCGATAAAATCGGTGTCATGTTTGGCAATCCCGAAACCACAACAGGTGGAAATGCGTTGAAATTTTATTCTTCTGTGCGGTTGGATATTCGCAAAATCAGCGCAATAAAAGATGGCGATGAGGTAAAAGGAAATCAAACCCGCGTAAAAGTGGTAAAAAATAAAGTTGCGCCACCTTTCCGCAAAGCAGAATTTGATATTATGTTTGGCGAAGGAATTTCGCGCAGTGGCGAAATTATCGACATGGGCGTAGAATACGGCATTATCAAAAAAAGCGGTTCGTGGTTTAGTTATGGAGATACCAAATTAGGACAAGGACGCGAAGCCGCTAAAGATTGCATTAAAGATAATCCCGAATTGGCGGAAGAACTGGAAAGTAAAATTGTAGAAGCGATAAAGAATAAAAAATAAACGGCAACTGTTTAAAAAAGTCTGTCATTCCGTGCTTGACACGGAATCTCCTTGTTTTTTAGGAGATGCTGAAACAAGTTCAGCATGACACAGTTAATTAATTCCTTACATTTTATGAAAAGATGTGAGGAATTTTCTTTTACTTTGTTAATTCAAATCTAATATCTCTATAATATGGCAGATATAAATAAAGAAATCCACAAGCTGGAACAGAAATTATTTGACGTAACGCTGAAACAGCATACGCTTTCGACAGAAATACAACAACTGCGCGATGAGTTGAAAAGGTTGAAATATTTGCGCGAAGAACAATCCGAAGTTGTTGTCGAACAAGTTGAATATGCTTCTGTTCAAGTTGAAGAACAGCAAGTTGCAGCAGTTGCAGAAACGGTGGAAAAATCAACTTTTTCACCGGAACCAAAAACGGTTTTCAAACAAGAAAAATCGAACATTGAAAAATTTATCGGCGAAAATCTTATCAGTAAAATAGGCATTGCCATTACCATTATCGGCGTTGCTATTGGCGTTAAATATTCGATAGACAATCAACTAATCAGTCCGTTGGTAAGAATTATATTAGGTTATTTGCTCGGACTTGGATTGTTGGGATTTGGCATTAAGCTGAAAGAAAAATACGAAAGTTACAGTGCTGTGTTGGTGAGCGGCGCGATTGCCATTATGTATTTTATTACATACGCCGGTTATGCTTTTTACGGTCTCATTCCGCAGGCGTTGACTTTTGTGTTAATGTTGGCGTTTACAGTTTTTGCGGTTATTGCGGCGATTCATTACAACAGACAAGTTATTGCTCAAATTGGATTGGTTGGCGCGTATGCCGTTCCTTTTTTGTTGAGTAATAACTCGGGACAGGTTGCTGTTTTGTTTACTTATATGTCAATTATCAATGTCGGAATTTTAGTCATTTCGTATAAAAAATACTGGAAATCGCTTTACTATTCGTCGTTTGTGCTGACGTGGCTTATTTATTTGGTTTGGTATGGATTTATGTATGGCGATGAGCGTTTTGCGTTATCGCTCACGTTCCTTTGTGTATTTTTCGCGACTTTTTATACCGTTTTTCTACTTCACAAACTCGTGCAAAAAGAACAATACAAATTGTTTGATATTGTTCCTTTGCTGGTCAATTCATTTTTATTTTACGGAATTGGCTATGCCATTTTAGATTCGCACAAAACAGGAAGCGAATTATTAGGATTATTTACGCTTGCCAATGCAGTCATTCATTTTGTGGTAAGTGTTATTATTTACCGTCAAAAATTAGTGGATAAAAACCTGCTTTACCTTATTATTGCACTCGTTTTTACGTTTATAACTATTGCAATTCCTGTTCAATTAAATGGTCATTGGATTACGTTGCTTTGGGTAGCACAAGCGTGTTTGCTGTTCGTTATCGGAAGAATCAAAAATGTACCAATATTTGAAAAAATTTCGTATCCGCTTATGCTGCTGGCTTTTATCAGTCTTATCATGGATTGGGACAATGCGTATAATGTTTACATATCAACTCTCACGCCTGTTTTTAATATTCAATTTTTGACTTCGATGCTTTTTGTCGGCGCATTTGTTGGTATTAATTATGTGCATTTCAAGATAAATCATCAGCGCAAAGAAGGTTTTACGAATATTGTCAATTTTTGTCTTCCCGCTGTGTTGTTGGTAACGTTGTATTTTTCTATTCGGTTGGAAATCAGCAATTATTATAATATTTTATGTCAAAATTCAGTAATTGAAGTAACTACAGATGGCAATTATACAATATTTGATCGGATTTTATTGGAATTTAAACAAATTTGGCTTATCAATTATTCTCTTATTTTTGCTTCTCTGTTGTCAATATTTAATATCGTAAAAATCAAAAATAAACAGTTAGGAATTTTTTCAGGAATATTTTTTGTGTTGTGTCTGTTGGCTTTTCTTTGCCTCGGACTTTATTCGCTGAGCGAGCTGAGAGAATCGTATATAAATCCCAATGATTTACCTTCTTATTACAATGTAACAAGTTTATGGATTTTAATCCGATACGTTTCGTTGTTGTTTGTCGGATTTGCCATGTACATATTTTATAAGCAACTGAATCAATCTTATATGCCAAAAACGAAGATTCTTTTCGATGTTGTGCTTTACAGCTCATTGTTGTGGATTGTCAGCAGTGAATTGATTCACTGGTTAGACATGGCAGGTTTTACCGAAACGTATAAACTCGGATTAAGCATTTTGTGGGGCGTTTACGCATTGACGATTATTGCGCTGGGAATTTGGAAAAACAAAAAGCACCTTCGTATCGGTGGAATCGCCGTTTTTGGCGTTACATTGATAAAACTCTTTTTCTACGATTTGAGCAATTTGAATACCATTTCCAAAACAATTGTGCTGGTCATTCTGGGAATATTATTGTTAATCGTTTCGTTTTTGTATAATAAATATAAACATCTTATTGAAAATGAATAAATATTTCCCACAAAGACACAAAGTTCACGAAGAAATTTTTGTGCTCTTTGTGCCTTTGTGGGAAATAAGTATATGACCAAATCGTTTCGTTTTTATATAACAAATATAAATATCTTATTGAAAATGAAAAAATCAAGTAGTTTATTATTCGTTTTTCTATTGGTTGGTTTTCATGCTGTTGCGCAACAGCAATATGCTTACAAACGTGAGATAAAAGGCGTAACCGAACAATGGCATTCCATAGTTTTGCCCGATGAAATGTACGAAAAATTGAATCGGAATTTTTCCGATTTGAGAATAGTTGGAATCACAAAAAACAACGATACGATTGAAGCGCCATATTTGTTGAGGCTTCTTGCCGACAACGTTGAATCGAAAAATGTAGCTGTTGATTTACGGAATCAATCCAAAACAAAAGAAGCATATTTTTATACATTTGAAAACAAATCGGCGGTTTCTGTAAACGAAATTAATTTGTCGTTCAAGCAGAAAAATTTCGATTGGAAAGTTGGATTAGAAGGAAGCCACAATCAATTAGAATGGTTTTCGATTGTTGAAAATTACCGCATTTCATCGATAAAAAATGACCTTGTAGATTTTCAATTTACCACGATTAGTTTCCCAACTTCCAACTATCGTTTTTACCGGTTAAACATCAAAAGCGTTGTTAATCCCGAATTAACAAACGCAACCGTTTCGTTCAATCAACTTGTTGCAGGAAAGTACAAACAATATCCGGTCATTTCTACAACAATAAATAACGATAAAGCGAAAAAACAAACCATTATCCGCGCTCGTTTACCACACAAAGTTCCGGTAAGCCGTTTGAAAATTCATGTAAAAGATACGATTGATTATTATCGTCCTGTTACTGTTAAATACGTTACAGACAGCGTGAAAACAGAAAAAGGCTGGCATAAAAATTATTCAACGTTGACGCGCGGAACATTAAATTCGATAAAAAAAGACGGTTTTGCGTTCAATAATACCATATTGGATAATTTGGTTATTGTGATTGAAAATGGAGATAATGAGCCGTTAAAGATAGATTCTGTTTCTGTAAGTGGAAATTTGTACGATTTCATCGCCAGATTTGACAATAATACAGCTTCATATTTCTTGTATTATGGAAATCCGTCTGCTCGAAAACCAAATTACGACATCGAACATTTTCAGGATAAAATTCCTGCCATTTCATCGGAAGTTTCTCTTGGTAAAGAGATAATCTTAAAACAAGAAATAAAGCAGGAAAATAATTTCCAATATCAAATAGTATTGTGGATTCTTATCATTGTCATTATATTGACAATCGGCTGGTTTTCGTTGAAAATGATTAAAAAAGAATAATATGGCTGAAAAGAAAATCTTAGTTTCTTATCCTTGGATTAAAGAAATATTAAGCGAATTAAATCAACATTTCGAGCTACTATACGTGAGCAAAAATGCCACACGCGAAGAATATTTAAAACTGTTGCCCGAATGCGACGGTTTTCTTTCTGCCTTCAATTTGCAGATAGACAAAGAAATAATTGATGCAGGAAAAAACTTGAAAATAATTGCCAATTATGCCGTTGGATTCAATAATATTGATGTCAATTACGCCACCGAAAAAGGTATTGCTGTTGCCAATACACCTGACCCGGTAATAGAGCCAACCGCCGAAATAACATTTGGACTCAT